>Ga0207693_10000006_pt1 | contig 185928 bp, 160 predicted proteins | sample LARL81metaG_FD_184347 | JGI IMG/M metagenome (GOLD analysis project Ga0207693, IMG submission 184347) | Corn, switchgrass and miscanthus rhizosphere microbial communities from Kellogg Biological Station, Michigan, USA - LAR L8-1 metaG... | ecosystem: Host-associated > Plants > Roots >...
GTTTTCGTGCATTTCTCGGCGATTCAAGCGGGCGGCTTCCGCAGCCTGCAAGAGGGCCAAACCGTGCAGTTCGACGTGACCAAGGGCCCCAAGGGCTGGCAAGCTGAGAACGTCCAGCCGCTGTAGACCATCCCCTTATTGCAAAAAGGCGATCTCGAAAGAGATCGCCTTTTTCACGTTTAAGACAGATATTCCACTCCAATGTTATTCCGACCGAAGCGCAGCGATAAGCAAGCGTAGTGGAGGAACCTGCTTCCCCGAGGGCTCGGCCGCAGCGTTAACCTGGCAGCGCGAAGCGGCGCAAGAAAACTCAAAAGAAGATCATTGGTGCCATCGAAGGGACTCGAACCCCCACACCCTTGCGAGTACATGGACCTGAACCATGCGCGTCTGCCAATTCCGCCACGATGGCAAGTGGACTTTCATTGCAGCGGCGACCCATCGTCGCCGTGTCAGGAAGACTTACCCCTCTATTCTACAGACGCGCCGCCGCCTGTCAAACCACCCGAGCCAAGCTTTCCTTCGGGATACGAAGCCTGCCCTGAGCGAAGTCGAAGGGTGCCCCATCGGGTTAATGCTCTTGCAGTCCGGAAGCCGATCTACTCCAGCTTCGCCGTCATCGTAATCTTCGCGTTCAGCACCTTCGAGACCGGGCATCCCTTCTCCGCCGCCTCCGCATACTTCTGAAAGGTCGCCGCATCCGCGCCCGGAACTTTCCCCACCACATCAATGTGACTCGCCGTAATCGTCCAACCAGAGTCCAGTTTGTCCAGCGAAAGCGTGACCGAAGTCGAAATGCTCTCCGGAGTCAGATTAGCTCCGCCTAGCTGCGCCGACAATGCCATCGAAAAGCATCCCGCGTGCGCCGCGGCAATCAATTCTTCCGGGTTTGTTCCCGGTGCATTCTCAAATCTCGTTGTAAACGAATACGGAGTATTGTTCAGCACTCCACCCGGCGCCGAAATCGATCCCTTCCCATCCTTCAACCCGCCCTTCCAAACCGCACTTGCCTTACGTTGCATGATTCTCTCCTAGGTATGATTTCTTCAACTCGCCCAATTGTAGACGCAACCCAGCAAACCTGTCAGGACAAGGAATCGTTATGGCGAAAGCACACCCGCAGGACTCTGCACACAAACGACACCTCCAACACCGTGGAAGAGCAGCCCTTTAGGGCCGCGTAAAGCGTATGGAATGTGTATGGGCTTTAGCCCCTGAAGCTTGCAACTTCGGAGCCGTTCGATCGCAACGACGCGACATGAGAGCTGACGGCTGATCGCAGACAGCTCTTTTTCAATAAAAATCCGAGCAGCTCAAATAAAACCCGCACTGCGGACACTTCAACTTGCACCGGCTTTCCCGCAACTGTGCCGAGCAGTTCGGACAATACTGGCCAGGATCCGCCGACGTCCGTTCCGTGGCATACTTCACCGCAGGTGTCGTTTGTTCGTGAATCATCACCTGACCGTACCGCTGTGCTTCACGCCCCACAAGTACAGATCTGGATTCCGTACCACAAAGAGGTTGCCTCTCTCGGACCCCAAGTTCAAGCCGCGCGCTCGTCCACAGCCAGAGCCGTTCGACTCCAGCAGTCGGCCATCAAACGCCACACTCCCAGCCGACGCCAAACTTTGACGTACTTCCCGCGCTCTGGCATCAAAGTCCCGTCAGCCCTGCGCACGATGACAGAAAAACGTCCGACTTCCATGGCCATATCGCCAGAGTGTTCTACCCGGGTCGTCTCCAGGCGCAAATCTCCATAGCCTGCCTCGCCTAACTGGCGCAGTAGTCGCTCCACCGCCTTTTGGCCGTACGCAGCCTCATACTGCGGCGCCATCAGCACGCCGTCGTTCGCAAACAGCCCGGCGGCTTGGTCATAGTTTCCTGTGTTGAAAGAGGTTTGAAAATCCTGTGTGAGGTCGCGAAGTTGAGATTCCACGTCGCGAAACGGACGAGAGTCCACTGAAGGACTCGTGTAGGGCCGGTACATCTACTACCTCCTGGGGGAAGGCACATGGCCGACTCGCGGGAAGCGAGTCAGCCAAGAAAGTAGCGCTCATTCTAGCGCAAAACTAAATGCTGGAAATAGCAAAGTTTTCCTCTGCCTTTATCCGAAAATTGAATCGCAGGAAAATCGTTGTGGCAGTCACCTCTCAAACGGAGCGGAGCGGCTGGGCAGCCGCATGGCTCCACGCCTCGTGTCGCTGGAACTCTGCAATCTCTCGTCGGGATTTTCCCGCTCCGCGATTTGCCGCTTCACGCGCTCCATCAGAACCACAAGCTTTTTTGACTCGAGGTCTCGTTCTGCCTGCTTGCACATTTTTTGAAAATCTTGTGGGGCGTAGCTGACGCGATTTGTCATAGGGGATCTGATCCTCGCAACGGGAAGGCATAGCCTACCTTATCGCCTTGGACTTGCCAACCCCTTGAAACGGTGAAAAAGTTGGGCTTCCAAACTAGCTTAATCCCGCCTGTTGCTCCCACCAGCCGGGCTACGCGCAATCGAGGCCTGACCTTGACCAGAGTTGGATCAAGAGCCTCCGATGGGAGGCTTCAGCGTTTGCAGCAAATCCAGCTGTCGGCACTCCTCTACGGCATGGAGGGTAGGGAATTCCCTTCTGAATTGTGATATCCAAAAGTGAGTCATATTTTGACAATTGGATTGTTTTTATGAGTTTGCGCGCTCGCCGGCTCGATGATCGCATCCGGAAACTTTGCACCGAAGCCATAGCCGCCGAGGATTCTGCCGGAGTGAAGTCGATTCTTCATGATCTTCAATCCGCAATTCATCAGTGCACTCAGCGTCTCCGCAACAGGGCGACCGCGATCCTTACCGGACGCAACCTGCCGCCGGAGCGGCGAAAGAATTCTCATGGCCGCCGCAAAGCCGCGACACCTTAACTAGCAAGTTACGCAGAAAGACTTTAGCCTGCGAGACGATCGGTCAGAATGAAAGCATAGCAACCGTTGAAGGTGAATCACTACGGCAGTTGAGATGGAATTTCGGATACCACCACTTCCGTCGGTCTTGAAAATACAAAGGAGTAAACGAATGTGGAAAAAACTTGATGGGATCGGCACACAACCCGATCCCGCATCCAGGAACGTCCCAGACCTCCCATCGCTGGGCGACGCGTTGGTTCAATCTCTCAGAGACGACGAGGCCGGGAACGACAACATCGGGGCCGTCTCACCGAACATTTCCGCCGAACCGACCCGGTCGCCTCTGCCCTCCTCCAGCCTCAAGATGTACACCGAGGCGGTGAGTGAGTTCACGACGAACGCTTCTGCATTCCTCGAGCACCTTCCGCTGCTTACCAAGGCTCGCGCGGCCTTCGAGCAAGCCATGACGGCCAGCGCGGAAATGCGCAAGGTCCTTGATACCGGCGAGGAAAACCTTCGCGCTCTCATGTCCCAGTTGGAACAAGGCCTCGGCTTTCAAGGCGATAAGTCCCTTCCGGACAAGAAAACTTCGGCGCCCGCGAATGTGGAAAAAATGACGGGAACAGCGGACAGCGGACGCCGCTCGACTCGATGGCCATAACAGCCACGGAATGAGGTATTTCGGAATATCGTCATGGGAGTATTCATGCCCTAGCTCATCAACGTTTGTGCTTTACCGTACCAACGATTCTTTACTTGAAAGAGTTTTTGCCCTTGGCTATTCTTCGCTTCTGCATCACTCGTCCCGGGTGATGCTCAGATTCGGAGGTGTGCCATGCCAGACGAACGCACCGAACGGTGGAAAGAACTCTGCGCTGAAGCTGCGTCCGAACAAGATCCGGATAAACTGCTCGCGCTCGTGAAGGAGATCAATCGCCTTCTCGACGATATCTCCCTGCATGGCAATCCTTCGGGCAAACCTCAGGCAGCGTAACCCCCAACCACGCCCTCAGCAGCCCCGCCCCCTTCCTTCTCTCTCCGTTTTTCTCGACCCCCATGGATACATGACCTTAGTTACGTTGAGTCACCACCCCAGATGCACGAAAATCCATTGCAGGGCCCATTTCCGCTTCGCGGGAGAAAGCGTGTGTTCCACCGTCGAACTCTAACTGTGTGTTTCCTGCTCGCGACCAGCGCTTCGCTGGCGGTCGCGCGCGATCTCGCGGTAGTCTCCAACAAGGCCAACTCCGTATCCGCGATTACACTGCCCGACCTCGTCAAGGTTTGCAAAGGCCAGAATAACCATTGGCCTGACGGCAAGTCGGTCACCTTCATCATGCGCAACCCCTCCGCCCCCGAAATGAAGGTCCTCCTGGAAAAAATCTATGAACTGCCGGAATCGCAAGTAAAGGATCTCATTACTACCGCAAATCATGGACGTGCGGGTCATCCCGCCGTCATGGTCGTCGATTCCGATGAAGACCTGGTGAATAAAGTCGCTTCCATTCCCGGTGCCATTGGCGTCGTCGACGTCTATGCCATCAACAGCAGCGTCGCCGTCGTGAAGGTCGCCGGTAAATTGCCGCTGGAACCCGGCTATCCTCTGCATGGGAACTAGCCTTGATGGTTCAGCGAGTTTTGAAAGAAGAAGGTCCAAGGGACATAAGGTTTGAAGCATACGGTTGAAAGTGAAAACCCGAATGGCTAAAGAGGCCAAAGCGCGCGCTGCCGCCGCCGGTGCCGATAGTGGCAGCGGTACGCGCCTGCCCGCCAATCGGCCTGCCGGCAAAGTCACCTTCACACGCCGTTTCCCTCGCTTTAGTATCGACGTGCGCCTGCAAGTCAAAATGTTTCAGGCGGGCGAGTTCCGCGCCTGCTGGGGCCGCTCCACCGAAATGGGTCAGGACGGAATCGGCGCAACTCTTACCGGCAGCCTCGAACCCGGCGAAATCGTCACTCTCGAAATACCTTTACCCCTTACGCCCTATCCCATCAAAGTGCGAGCCATCGTCCGCTACCGCCAGGGACTTCGTTACGGTTTCGAATTCCTTACCCTAAATGATGGCCAGCGTGACACCATTCTTCGCGTTTGCGAATATCTCGCCTCCAGAGCATGATCTCGTTGTATGGGTCCGGGTTTTTGAGGCGGACCAGGCCGAGCAAAGCTTCGCTGCGACCACCGCTAGCAAACATCACACCGCATCCTTGCTGCGGATGTGGTGGATCAAATATCCCACCACCCCAACATTCACCACCAGCACCGCGACTTTCACCACACTCGGATGCCGGTAAATCTCATAAACCTCCACCGGCACCAGACTGCCGGTGATGATCACCGTCAACCACTCTCCCCACCTCTTCAGCAGCCAGAGGCCCGTGCCCTCGGCCAGAAACAGCGCAGCATACAAGAAGCTTCCCAATCCCAGTTTCTTGATCTGTTCCGGACTCAGATTAGATGCCTTTCCGAGCGCGGCATCCACGAAGCGGTTCCCCGGATCAAGCCCCAACGCCATCGTCCAGTGTTCCAGGAATCCACCCAAATCTTTGTGCAGTAACTTGAACGCTCCGATGCCAAGCGCAATCAAGCTCGCAGCCTTCAAAAATTTGAATAGCGCGATGACCCGCAATAGCCTGTCGTTAGTTTTTCTCAAGTTTCGGTAAAAGCGTAGCGCAAGCGCAGAGGTTCGAACCAGATTTTAGCGCAGAGATTCTAAAGGTTTGTGTCTGCACGAGGCTGACGCAAAGCGCCGAGCGGCGGTCTTGATTGTCTGAACACTTCTGGGTAGCGCGGCGATCATGTTGCCCAATTTCTCGGGAACTCAGCCGGATGTGGCAGGTCGCCAAAACAATTCAAGCCACCGCGTACGCCGCCCGCCGGAAACTATCTCCGAAGCTCGGACGCATCTCTTCATCTTTCGCGATCAAGTGAGCTTTCAGGAAAGCGGCGCGGCTTGCCGCCTCGTAAAGATTTGCCTGGGCCCGACACTCAGCATTGGTTTCTCGAATATATTCGGCGGTAAAGGCGAAATCGGCGGCAAGTTTCAGGGCTTGCCGAGAACTTAGAAAAGCCATTTGAAAATCTCCGGAACGGGTTTCGGTAGTCTATCGCAGGTTGGGGCGTTTGAGAATACGTTCCATCCTCGGAAAACACAGAAAAGCGGCCGTATCCGACAAAACCCGAGGCTGAGATCAGACATCGAACCAACAGTCCCGCCCGACCGTAAAATGGCCCTGACCGGCATGCGCGCTCTTCTGCTTACGCTCGCTTTCTCCCTTGCCGCCACAGCCCAGTCCACCACCTCGCCCACGATCATCGTCACCGACGAAAACGGCATCGCCGTCGCTTCAGCCCGTGTCACTCTCCAATTGCCACCGCAGCCGCCCGTCCATTGCCTGACCTATCTCACCGGACGTTGTCAGTTCCCCACACTCCCCGCGGGCCAATATCAGCTCCGCGTCGAAAAAGAAGGTTTCTACGCGGTCGAGCGGCCCAGCGTCGCAATCACTTCGACATCCACGATCGATGTTTCCCTCTCGCATCAGCAGGAAATCCGGGAAGTGGTCGACGTGCACGAATCGCCTCCCGCCATCGACCCCGGCCAAGTGTCTTCGCAGGAAACGATTAGCGGCATCGAGGTCATCAACATCGTCTATCCCGGCACACACGACTATCGCAACGCTCTCAACTTCATTCCCGGCGTCGTGCAGGACCAAACGGGCCAGCCCCACATCGTCGGAGCTCAGACCTATCAGACCCTCACCTTGTTCGACGGATTCAACGTCACTCAACCTGCCAACGGGCAACTCCTCGTCCACGTCAGTACCGATGCCTTCCGCTCCATTCAGGTCACACCTTCGCGCGAACCTGCCGAGTCCGGCAAAGGATCCGGCGGCGTTCTAAGCCTCAACACCGGCATCGGCGATGACCACTTTCGCTTCACCGCCACCAACTTTATCCCTTCCATCCAAAACAAGCACGGATGGCGCTACGACCAGTTTCTGCCGCGCTTCACCTTTTCCGGCCCCATCGAGAAAGGAAAGGCGTGGTTCTATGACGCTTTCGACGGGGCGTCTGACAACCTCGTCTTCACTGAACTCCCCGTCGGCGCCGACAACTCCCACATTCTGCGTCTCGCGAATCTCTTTAAGGTGCAGACCAACCTCACCAACCGCAACATTCTGACTGCCAGTTTTCTGCAGAATCACCTCGACAATCAGTACGCGTTCCTCTCACCCCTAAGCCCCCAACTCTCGAATCCCAGAGACGTTGAATCCGCCTACGTCGCCAGCCTCAAAGATCAGCACTACTTCGCCGGCGGCCAACTTCTCGAAACCGGATTCGCCTTCGATCAATACAACGTCCATCTCACTCCCTACGGAACTCTTCCTTACACCGTCAATCCGGACACCACCGGCGGCAGTTACTACCTTGGCGACGAAACTCATGCCAGCCGCTGGCAATTTTTTAACAACCTGTTTCTTCCCTCGCACCAGTGGCACGGCCGCCACGACTTCAAAGTCGGACTTGATCTCGACCGCATCGACTACGACTCAACCTTCGCCCGCCAACCCATCTCATTTCTTACCGAAGCCCAGACCTCATTACCCACCGGCGTGACTTGCCTCAACGCCCCGCAGGACAGCACCTTCCCCTGCACCCGCTACTCCACATTTGGTGGCGGACAAGTGCACGAGCAACTCAACACCGAAGTCAGCGCTTACGCCGAAGATCGCTGGGCCCTCACCGACCGCCTGCTCATCGAGCCCGGCATCCGCCTCGACTGGGACGACATCATCCACCACACCGTCTTCTCTCCCCGCTTCGCCGGAACCTACGTCCTCGATAATTCCGGAAACACCAAACTCTCCGCCGGCATTGGCATCGTCTACGACGCCACCCCCATCTTCCTCATCGCACGCCCCTACACCGGCACGCGCCAGGACATTTTCTTCTCCACACCGGAACCAACCTGCACGGCCAACTGCATCACCACCACCGGTCCCGTCAATACGACGTTCTCCGTCAATAACAACACTCTGGAATTCCCGCGCTTTCTCAACTGGAGCATAGGCCTCGAAAAGAAACTCCCCGCGGCCATCTACCTGAAAGCCGAATTCCTCCAACGCCGCGGCAATCACGGATTCGTATACGACACTCCCGACAACACCGCCGCTGGAAACTACATCCTCGAGAACACTCGTCAAGATCACTACACCGCCTTCCAAATCAGCCTTCGTCACAACTTCCACGAAAACTTCACGCTAATGGGCTCCTACACCCGCTCCAGCGCTCGCTCCAACCAGGCCCTCGACTTCAACGTTGACAATCCCATCCTCAGCCCGCAGCAACCCGGCCCCTATCCCTGGGACGCTCCCAATCGCTTTCTCTCCTGGGGATACCTCCCCTTCTTCAATCTCCCCATCATCCACAAGCTCGAAATCGCCTACTCCCTGGAAGCCCGCACCGGATTCCCCTTCAGCCTCTTCAACGATCAGCAAGAACTCATTGGCGCACCCGGCTCGCAGCGCTTTCCCACCTACTTCTCTCTCAACCTGCAGCCCGAAAAACGCTTCCACCTTTTCGGACACTACTTAGCCCTCCGCTTCGGATTCGACGACATCACCGGCCGCTGCAATCCCTACGTCGTGAACAGCACCATCGATCCCACTCATCCCCTTCCCACCTTCACCGGTTGCCAAGGCCGCTCCTTCACCTCGCGCATCCGCCTGCTGGGCCGCAAGTAAGTGCCTGCGCGATATAATCAGTAAATTCACCTTGCATCGAATCGACGTTTCCCGTCATCTCAAAAGCCTGGAGGAAAACAATGGCTCACGAACTACCCCCCCTACCGTATGCGTATGACGCACTCGAACCCATCATCGATAAGCAGACGATGACCCTGCACCACGACATGCATCACGGTGCCTACGTGAAAAATCTGAATGCCGCCATCGAGAAGCATCCCGAACTGGCCGGCAAATCTGCCGAAGATCTCATCCGCGACCTCAATGCCGTTCCGGAAGACATCCGCGCTGCCGTCCGCAACAATGGCGGAGGCCACGTCAACCACACCATGTTCTGGAAGATCATGAAGCCCAAGGGCGGAGGCGATCCCTCCGGCCCCATCGCTGAAGCCATCACGAAGGCTTTCGGCAACTTTAAAGATTTTCAAACCAAATTCAACGATGCCGGCACCAAGCAATTCGGCAGCGGATGGGTCTGGCTCGCCGGCAAAACAGGCGGCGAAGTGCAAATCATGAGCACTCCCAATCAGGACAGCCCCATCTCGCAAGGCCTCTATCCCATCTTCGGCAACGACGTTTGGGAGCACGCCTACTACCTGAAATACAACAATCGCCGTCCCGAATACCTTACCGCGTGGTGGAACGTCATCAACTGGGACGAGGTCAACAAGCGTTACGCCACCTTCAAGTCCGGCAAGTCCGTGCAAGAGCCGGCCATGGCTCGCTAGTCTGGCAAAAAAACCGTAGCCCCGGACGCATTCGGCTGGGGCCGGTCGCTTCGCTGGGCGGACGAGTGCGTCCGCCCGCAAACTTCTCTTGCCCAGTATTTTCCCCGCGCACTGGGCCACACTTGCTGAGGTTCCCGGTTGTATGTGCGTGGGATCAGGGTAGTCATTGAACGAAGGCTCATCGACACTAGCTATCAGCCGGGCGCGCGAAACTAACCTGCTCTCACGAACGCCCACCATCGTTAACCATTTCGGCACCAGCCATTTCGGGATTACCCCCGTAACCTTTCGGCCTAGTACCCATCGTTCTACGATTCCTTGACTGCGTATTTCGAGGGGGAATCGCGGATGGGTGAACGTGTCACCCGATCAGGAAGGGCGGACATTTCCCGCGCCAGCCGGCTCAAAAGAGCCCTGGAGAGCGGAGCTCCACCCGCTTTCGTACATCCGGAAACGCCAGCTTCTCCGGCCAATGGCTCGTGTTCCCCGACATCTTGCCCTCTGCCTCCATACTCCTCCTCCCCCGCAAGCGATCAACCCAGCGCAGAAACTCAGCTACAATTTCTGCAGCAGATGTTCCAGGCATCGCCCGATGGTTTGAGCATCGCCGACAGCGCCCATGAGGTGCTATGGGCGAATGAGACGTTTCTTCGGATGTTCAACTACGAAGCCCGTGAGGTCACCGGGCAACCGCTCGAGAAACTCGTGGTCCCGCCAGAGCGTTTAGCAGAATCCAGATGGGTGACGGAAGCGCTGGCGAAGGGCGAACGCATCACCCTGGACACGCAGCGCCGAAAGAAAGATGGAACCCTGCTCGATGTTTCCGTCTCCTGTGCCCCTCTTCTGTTGGATGGCAAGATGGCGGGCTTCTACGCTGGATATCACGATATCTCCGACCGAAAACGTGTCGAGGCCCTGAGCTCCGCGCTCTATCGAGTGGCCGAAAAGAGCAGCAGCGCTCATGATCTGCAACAGTTCTTTGCCGCGGTGCATAGCATCGTCGATGAGCTGATGTACGCGCGCAATTTCTACATCGCGCTCTATGATCCGTCCCTCGACCTGCTCAGCTTTCCTTATTTCGTCGATGAACAGGATTCTGCTCCTCCCTCGAAAAAGCTAGGTACCGGGCTGACCGACCATCTCATCCGGTCCGGGCAGCCGTTGCTGGCCACACCCGAAGTGTTGCAGGCCATGGAAGATCGCGGTGAGGTGGCGCGCAACGGATCGCGATCCCTGGACTGGATGGGCGTTCCGCTCAAGGTCAACAAAAATACCTTCGGGGCGTTGGTAGTACAGACGTACTCCAGGAACATTCGGTACGGCGAGCGCGATAAAGAAATCCTGACGTTCGTGGCGCGCCAGCTGGCGAGTGCCGTTGAAATTAAAAGGAACGAGCAGGCTCTTCGCCGTTCCGAAGCGCGCTACCGCTCTTTGGTGCAGAGTTCGGTGTACGGAATCTACCGGTCGAGTCTCGAAGGAAGATTCCTCGACGTAAATCCGGCGCTGATCACCATGCTCGGCTACGAATCCGCCGAAGAAATTCTTCAGCTCGATCCAGAGAACGAAGTATTTGCGCACGCCGAGGAACATACTCGTTTGATTGAGGAATTTCGGCGGACTGGACGCCTCGATGGAATCGAAGTGAAGTGGAAGCGCAAAGATAGCAGTTCCGTCACCGTCCGCATCAGCGGTCGGGCCGTCAGCAGTGCGGACGAACCCGCCGATGTACTGGAAGCCATTGCCGAAGACGTTACGGACCGCAGGGTGCTGGAAGACCAATTTCGCCAGGCGCAAAAAATGGAAGCGGTCGGCCGCCTGGCGGGTGGCGTGGCGCACGACTTCAATAATCTCCTAATGGTGATCAGCGGTTACGCGGAAGTGATTTTGGCGGGCCTCGACTTTCGTCATCCCTTGCACGAGAAAGGACGTGCGATCCAGCAAGCCGCGGACCGCGCCACCACTCTGACACGACAGCTCCTTGCCTTCAGCCGCAAGCAGTTGCTCGAACTTAAAGTCGTCGATGTCAACGCAGTCGTGCAAGACATGGAGCGTCTGCTGCGGCCGTTGATCGGGGAAAACGTGGAGTTCGATGCAAAGCTATCGCCCGAGGCGGCGCACACCCGGGCCGATGCCGGGCAGTTGGAACAAATCCTGATGAACCTTGTGGTCAACGCCAAAGACGCAATGCCCAATGGCGGAAAGCTCACCATGCAGACGCAGAATATCGTGGTCGATGAAAATCATCGACGCGGGCAGACCTTCATCCGGCCCGGTCAGTACGTCATGCTTTCCGTCAGTGACACCGGCATGGGGATGGACAAGGAAACCCAGTCGCGCATCTTCGAGCCCTTCTTTACCACGAAGGAAAAAGGCAAGGGCACTGGTCTTGGCCTCTCGACAGTCTATGGCATCGTCAAGCAGAGCGGTGGATATGTTCTTGTGCAAAGCGAAGAAGGCCGAGGCACCAAGTTTCAAATTTATCTTCCGCGCGTCGAGGGGATTGCCGAGAAACACGCTCCCCAGTCAACGCCGGCAATCTTGGGAGGTTCTGAGACCGTGCTGCTGGTAGAAGACGAGGAGTCCGTCCGGCAACTGGTCAGAGACACGCTTACTGCCAAGGGATATCGAGTTGTGGAAGCGGAGAACGGCGAGGCGGGCCTGGCTGCCGCCGCTCAACACCAAGGCAAGATCGACCTTGTAATTACCGATGTCGTGATGCCTGGTATCGGCGGTCGTGAACTGATCAAGCAACTTGCGGAGTTGCGCCCTGAAACCAAGGTCCTCTATCTCTCCGGATATACCGAGGACGCGATTATCAGCGAAGGCACCATCGAGCGCGAGGCTGCCTTTCTCCAGAAGCCGTTCACGCTCAAGAGCCTGTCACAAAAAGTACGCGAAGTTCTGGGTTAGCCCGCGATTCCTACATCCCTGAGTCCTTCGATCCCATGCAACTTTTTTCCGCCCGCGGCGTCCTATCTAGTGGAAGATAGGAATGTGTCAAATCCGTTTGGGGCGAAAGCGCGTAAATTTAGAACAGGGGTTCCAATGGTGATCAAGAAAGCGGAAGATATTCGTTCGTCGGAGATTACGCCTCGAAGCCTGTATTTGAACCGTCGCCAGTTTTTGGGGGGGATGGCAATTGCGGGCGCTGCTGCCGCGTCTGGATTCGGGTGGCGTGAAATCATGGCGCCCTCCACGGTTCTGGCGGGAACAAAGATCGATGGGCTTAAAAAGAGCCCGCTCAGCACCTCCGAAACGATCACTCCCTTTAAGGATGTCGCCAGCTACAACAACTACTACGAGTTCTCCACGGAGAAAGACGAACCGGCTGCGCTCGCCAAGAATTTTCGCACTCGTCCCTGGAAAGTCAAGATCGACGGCATGGTCGACAAAAAGCAGGAACTTGATCTGGACACAATTCTCAAGATGGCGCCACCGGAAGAGCGAATCTACCGGCACCGCTGCGTCGAAGGCTGGTCGATTGTCGTGCCTTGGATTGGCTTTTCCCTCAGCGAACTGATCAAGCGCGTCAATCCCACCAGCAAGGCTAAGTACGTGGAATTTACCACCATTTACGATCCCAGCCAGATGCCCGGTCAGCGCCGCAATGTGCTCCAGTGGCCTTACGTGGAAGGCCTCCGGATGGATGAAGCTATGCATCCTCTTTGCTTGCTGTGTTTCGGCATGTACGGAGAAGACCTTCCCAACCAGGATGGAGCGCCTCTGCGGATCATCGTGCCATGGAAGTACGGTTTCAAGAGCGCGAAAGCAATCGTGAAAATTCACTTTACCGACAAAGAACCACAAACCACGTGGAACCTCGCCAACCCTCCCGTGTATGGCTTCTACTCCAACGTGAATCCCACCGTTGCGACCTACCATAGCCAGGCATCCGAACGACGCTTAGGCGAGTTCTACAAGCGGCCTACTCTGATCTTCAACGGATATGGCGATCAGGTGGCGAGCCTGTACAACGGGATGGATTTGAAGAAATATTTTTAGGGAGTTGTGGCGAAGCGGCAGGGATCGGTGAAGTTCTGTAGCGCCGCCGTCCCGGCTGCTCTAACGGGTCGGCTTCGGCCACGCAGGAGGCCAAGATGGTCTCGCAACAGCCGGCAGAATGCCAGCGCTACAAGGAAAGGGAGTAATGTTAGCCGCGACCACTGAACACTAGCCACTGACCACTTTCCTTCCATGCCTCGCTACCTCAAACCCACGATCTTTCTGGCATGTCTTCTGCCTCTCGCCAATCTTGTTTGGGGAGCTTTCCACGGACAGCTCGGAGCCAACCCGATTGAGAAAATCACGCACACCACTGGCGATTGCGCGCTGACGTTCTTGTTGATCACCCTTTCCGTCACGCCTTTGCGAAAAGTGGCCCGCCAGTACTGGTTGATCGGCCTGCGACGGATGTTTGGGCTGTTCGCTTTCTTCTACGGCACGTTGCACCTCATGACCTGGGTATGGCTCGACAAGTTCTTCGACGTGCACGAAATGCTGGCCGACATCGCCAAGCGCAAGTTCATCACCGCAGGCATGACTGCGTTCGCGTTAATGATTCCTTTGGCGCTGACATCCACTCAGTGGTCGATCCGAAAACTCGGCGGCAAACGCTGGCAAGCTCTGCACCGCCTGATTTATTTCAGCGCTGCAGTTGGGGTGATCCACTACGCCTGGTTGGTGAAAGCGGATTTGAAAAAGCCTCTGGAATACGCGTTCGTGCTGGCAATCCTACTTTTCTACCGCATCATCGTTTGGTTCGCGTCCCGTACAGCAACTGTCGCAAAGATAAGTGCTTCCGAAACCTGACTCGCAAAGTAAAAAGGGCACGGCCGTCCGGAAGACGGCCGCGCCTTTCGTCTTGCACTAATTCAGCGACGCTTCAGGCTTCCTTTTGCTGGCTTCGTTCCCGGCTTCAGGCGCAATGCAGCCAAATGATTCGCCGCCAAGTTCGACTTCGCGCCTGCGTTCTGCAACTGGAATACTCCGACTCCAACCTGATTCGCATCCTGCTGCATAAACATCGTCGTGGAACTGTCTACGACGTACGAGATCAGGTTGAACGCATTGGAGCTAATCAGGCCTCGTCCGCTGTTCGTCGAGTCCGCGGTGTAGGTGCCGGTAAATGCCTGCGCTGCTGTGAGGTTGCCCTGATCATTGAAGTCAACGAGCCCGGAAAAGCTGCCGTTTGTGTTGGTGAATTGAGCGATGTCATCCTCTTGGCCGTTTGTGTTGGCGCCCGTGAGGTTCAATCCGTAGGTCTGTCCAGATGCCAGGGCCGTACTGCTCTGGGCCGTTGCTACACCGCTGGTCACGCCATTGGTATCCATTTCCAAAAGTTGCAGTCCGTTGGTGGTGGGATAGGCCGCAAAGGTCGTAGTAGACGACAGAGACGCATTGTTGAATCCCGTCAGCGTCACCGTCGATCGTCCATTGACAATTGCGGTGTATAGCCCAGCAAATCCTAGTCCCGTCGCTACTGTGCCACCGTCATTAATGTCTTCATTGGATGTGCTGGAGACGCTTCCGTTCCCGTCGGTTACGATGAATCCACCGGCCACGAAGGGGAAGCCTGCGACCAGGTCCATGCCGGCTACGGTAAAGACATTGGTTGCCGCTGGGATCGTGGTTTGTTGCGGGAATGCATCGCCAACCATGAAGGCACCGCCGTCGGTTTCGATAAACTTCAGATGACTCGGATCAATCGAATAGACATCAAAAGTGAGCGTCCCGAGCGATGTCACCAGCTGCGCACTGCCCGGAGCTCCGGCCGCACCGACGAGTACGGTTCCGCTGAGCGTCAATTGCGGCAAAATGGTCGTAAAATCATTGATATCCTGCACGCCGTTACTAACTGTGCCCGCTCCGTCGAGAGTGAATCCCGCCAGCGACCCCATGGGGTTCAAGTTAAAATCCGAGCCAGTGAGACTCAGGGCATAGGGCTGAGCCACCTGCGTCTGACTCACTGCGGTTTGCAAATCGAGCGCGCCGCTGCCGGTGCCTCCCGTGTCGAATTCCGTGATCAGTCCGTGTTCACTCGACGTAAGGACAAAGGCAAAGCCAAAGGCTCCCGACCCAGTATTTACGGTGGCTGTTCCCCGTCCGTCGGCGGTGACGACAAATGTGCTTCCGCTCTCGACAGGCAGGTTTCCAACACCCAATCCGTTCGGATTGTTGACGTCGAACGCTCCGCCCGTAATGTTGCCGTTCCCGTCCGCTGTCAGCGTGCCCGTCAATTGCAAGGGAAATCCGTTCACGTCGGAACCAATGACCGAGAACACGTAAGTGCCATTTAGATTGCTATTCGTGAAGTTGCCGGTCGGCGGTGGGGGAATGATATGGGAAATGCCTCCGCCACTTCCGCAACCCGCTAGAATCGCAAGACTCGACAAAATGATTGGCCAAACAAGACGATTGCGCAACGACATGTTTCCCCCGGGGACTTAACTATGGCGGAACTAGACGGTCGAGTTCCGCACCTGACAACCGCTAGATTCAACCCGGGAGACCGGAATAAGTAGCGCAGCAGTTGAAACAAATCAGCGCGCTTGCATTCTGGGTAGGATGAAGAAATCGATTCTCCAACCGCCCTGCCGACACTCGTCGGCCTATTCCGCCAATTTCCGCAACGACTCCCCATACGGCGCCTTCGCGACCCCTTTTTCCGTGATGATAGCAGCCACGTACTTAGCAGGGGTTACATCGAACGCAGGATTCTCCACGCCCACGCCATCGGGCACCATTTGCTTACCCGCGATGTGAGTAACTTCCTTTGCATCCCGTTGCTCGATGGGGATATGGCTCCCGTCGGGGCATGCCAAGTCGACGGTCGAGATCGGGGCGGCCACATAAAACGGAATGTTATGTTCCTTCGCCAGAATCGCCACCGTGTACGTTCCAATCTTGTTAGCGACGTCACCATTCGCCGCGATGCGGTCGGCGCCCACCACTATCGCTCCGATCTTACCTTGCTTCATCATGACTCCCGCCATATTGTCGGAAATCACTGTAGTCGGAATGTTGTCTTTCATGAGTTCCCACGCCGTAAGCCGCGAGCCTTGCAGGAAAGGCCGGGTCTCGTCGGCATACACGTGGATCTTCTTCCCCTGCTCAACTGCCGCACGAATCACTCCGAGTGCGGTTCCGTAGCCCGCGGTCGCGAGCGCACCGGCATTACAGTGCGTTAGCACTCCGCCGGAACTTGGCATCAGTGTGGCGCCATGTCGCCCCATCGCTTGGTTGGCCGCGATATCTTCAGCGTGCATCCGCTGCGCTTCTTCAGTGAGATCCCGCTTGATCTGCGCAATCGGCCGGATGCGAATACGCTCGAACTTTTCCTGCATGCGGCGAATTGCCCAGAACAGATTCACAGCGGTGGGACGCGTCTTACCAATAACGTCGCAAATCTGATCGAAATCGCGTTTGAGGTCGCCCGTTGATTCGGCCTTGGAATTGTTCACGCCCAGCGCAATGCCCATGGCGGCCGCCACACCGATTGCCGGCGCCCCGCGCACCACCATGTTGCGGATCACATCCGCTACCTGCTCATGCGTCTTGCAGTTGACATACACTTCTTCCGTTGGCAGCTTCGTCTGATCGATGAAGCGCACCCCTTTGTCGGTCCATTCCAGAGTCTGAATCATAATTTTTCGTTGAGACGTTGCTCACAACGTCTCTCTAACCACATGCAGGCTGATGGCAGCAAGGCGTAGCAAGCTACGTCGCTACAGCCGTGCCGATTCAGGCCACACTATGAGCCGCGCACAGTTTTCTAGGATTGTTCGTAACTGCCGGTCTGCCACAAACCTCGCATGTCGCTGCCACGGCAAAAATTCCTGGCTGCGTGTCATCGTTCTGCAAGATATGTTGCTGTCGAACATCATTTGCAGTGAACATAGAAATGAACGGCACTCCCCCGGCCGCCTTCTCCACGTTCGGACGCCCTTTGGCCTCTTCGCGTTCCACCAGGCACATCACTCCCACCACTTCGAATCCGAATTCGCGCGCCGCTGCAATCGCCTGTACTGTCGATGCTCCGGTGGTGCAAACATCGTCCACGATCACAACGCGAGCACCCTTCTCCCGAAAGCCCTCAATACGCTGCCCCGTCCCGTGTTGCTTTTCGGCTTTGCGCACCAGAAACCCGTCGAGCTCGCCGCTGACCACCGAAACCGCAACCACAATCGGATCCGCTCCCAGGGTAAGTCCGCCAATCGCTCGAGGCTTCCATTCTCGCTGCCCAATCTCGTCGACGAAAACTTCACCAGTCAGCCGAGCCCCCTTCGCATCCAGGGTGGTTGTGCGGCAGTCAATGTAGTAGTCGCTGGTACCACCGGACGAAAGTTTGAACTCCCCCAGCTTGAACGACTTGTGTGCGAGCGTACTTAGCAGTTTCTGGCGTGCAGAATCCATAAAAATCTACGATACCATGCTTGCGCGAGTGACGAGCGGGTTGGCCCCACTGCCCCAGCGAAACCCGCATGGAATCGCGCGACTGATCCTGTCTGCGTGTTAACCTGAAATCTTCCAATCCAATTGGATGAGGCGCGTAACTAGGCGTCTCGGGATCACTTTTGAATCGAGGTACGACATTGCGAAGTCCGCGCAAGGTTTCTTTTTCCACTGCTTTAAGCATTCTTCTTTTTTCCCTATTCGTGATTGGCGTTCTACCAATGGCAGCTTTTGCCGACGGCACCCGCACCTGGGAGCAGTCGAAATTTGAGGACCTCACGAAAGGAACGGCCACCGGCGTGGCCATCCGCAGCTCCGGCGGACTGGGATTGGCTCCGTCATTCAAATTGCTCTATGCAACCCCTTCCACCTACATCTGGGCCGTCACCGCGGATGAAGCCGGAAACGTCTATGCCGCTACAGGATCTCCAGCCCGCGTCTATCGCATTACTCCCGACGGTCAAGCGACGATCATTTTTGAACCGCAGGAACTGCAGGTGCAAGCGCTTGAGGCAGGTCCCGGCGGCGTGATCTTTGCGGCGACCGCGCCTGACGGTAAGGTTTACAAGATCGAGCACAAGACGGCAGCAAAAAACGAAGCGGCCAAGGTCGATGCCAAGACCTCAGAGAAGGACGCGCCGAAAGACGCCGCGAAACCGGCTCTGGATCGATCCTGGAGTTCCTCGGAATATTTTGCGCCGGGCACGAAATATATCTGGGATCTCGCTCTCGACAAGACTGGCAATTTATATGTCGCCACCGGTGATCACGGGGAGATCTACAAGATCACTCCCAAGGGTGAGCACTCGGTGTTCTTCAAGAGCGACGACACCCACATCCGCGTGCTGGCGTTCGATGCACAAGGCAACATCATTGCCGGCACCGACGGCAGTGGATTGGTCTATCGTATTTCTCCTTCGGGCGAAGGCTTCGTTCTCTACAGCGCACCGAAAAAAGAAATTACAGCTCTAGCCTTGGATCGCGAGGGCAACATCTACGCTGCAGGCGTCGGCGAACGACGCGCCGGCGCAACCACATCACCCGCAGGAACCTCGACTGCGCTCTCAGTGGGCTCCACTCCGGCGTCAACCGGTCCGCAAACTCCGGGCATGACGCTGACTCTTACGCCCAGTACCTCGACCGTTCCCTTCCCGTCTCCCGGTGGCGGAGCGAGCGGAGGCTCCGATGTCTACCGCATCGCCAGCGACGGTTCCCCATCCCGCGTATGGACATCTCATGACGACATAGTCTATGCCCTCGCTTTCGATTCCCACGGCACGTTGCTCGCCGGAACCGGAAACCGCGGACACGTTTTTGCCATCGACGGCAACGATGAATTCTCCGATCTGCTGAAGGCTCCCGCGTCGCAGGTCACCGGCTTCGCCAAGGCTCCCGGTGGCGGACTCTATGCCGCCAGCAGTAACCTCGGCAAAATTTTTATCATCGGTCCGGGCCCGCAAAGCGAAGGTACGTACGAAAGCGATGTTTTCGATGCCAAGGTTTTTTCCCGGTGGGGTCGCGCGGAATTTCGCGGCACTGGAAATGTTGACCTGCTGGCGCGCAGTGGCAACGTCGACAATCCCGACCGCAACTGGAGCCCGTGGAAGCCAGTGAACCTGACGACCGGATCCGAGATGGGAGTTCCCCCGGCACGCTATGCCCAATGGAAGGCCGTGCTGCACGCGGGAAGCATCCAGCCCGCGGTCGACACGGTAACGCTGAATTATCTGCCAAAAAATGTGGCGCCTGAGATAGACGAGGTCTCTGTGCAAATCGGCGTCCGCTACCAGTCCCTCGCGAAAACGCCCGGTCTCAATTTGGGCACCGACGTCAGTGGTTCGTCGGGTGGACACTTCGAATCTCCTGTGCCGAGCACGCGCGATCGCGACGCCATCGGCGTCAAGTGGAATGCCCACGATGACAACGACGATCAGTTGATCTATGCCGTCTACTACCGCGGAGACGGGGAGTCCCGCTGGCTTCTCTTGAAAGACAACCTGACCGACAAGGCGTACTCCTTCGACGCCAGCCTCTTGCCCGATGGAGGCTACACCGTGAAAGTTGTGGCTTCGGACGCCCCCTCGCACTCTCCTGGCGAGGCGTTGACTGCAACCAAGCAGAGCCGCCGCTTCGAGGTCGACACCACGCCCCCGCGCATTGAAAACTTGACCGCCACGGTCGAGGGATCTCAAATTCACATTCGTTTCCGCGCGGTCGATGGCTTCTCCACCGTGAAGCGCGCCGAGTATTCAGTCGACGCGGGAGAGTGGAAGTATGTCGAACCCGTCGGTCAGATCTCCGATGCGAAAGTCGAAGACTACGATTTCAAAGCCGAGGTCGAATCTGATAAAGACGGCACAGCCGAACACGTGGTCGTGGTGCGCATCTACGACAAGTACGAAAACATGGGCGCCGCCAAAACGCTGTTGAAAGGGAGGTGAGGACCTTCTGCTCAGCTAGTAAACTTCGGAACCGGTACATGTCCCAAAGTCCTCTTTCAGCCGGACTCTAGGTCGCGCAAAATCGTTGTATGATGCGCTGCCCCTGTTCAGCCCACAAGCCTTCTCTTTTCTGCATTGCGCTCTTCGCCCTTGCGCTCGTGCTCACGGCATGTTCTGGCGTGTCTCATCCCGCTGGAAATGGTGGCGGGAATGGTGGCAACGGCGGCTCAGGCGGTGGAACCGGTGGCAGCAATCTGGCCTGCAATGTTATGTCGGTTGGACAGACCGCGAGCCTGAACGGCTTCATTCCGTTTTCCAGTAGCAGTTTGTGGAACACCGATATCTCTACGGCGCCTCTCGATCCCAACTCCAACAGCATCATCAGCAACTGGGTCGGCTCCGTGAATGTTCATCCCGACTGGGGCAACGATCCCACCTATGGCATTCCCTATGTCGTGGTCGATGGCAACCAGTCACTGGTCAATGTGAACCTGGGTGCCTACGGAGACGAAGGCGATCCCGGACCCATGCCCGTCCCGTCGAACGCGCCAGTCGAGGGCGGATCCTCCAGCACGGGCGATCGTCACGTGCTCGTTCTCGACAACGGCAATTGCTTTCTCTACGAACTGTATAACTCGTCGGTGAATTCCGACGGCAGCTGGAACGCCGACTCGACGGCCGTGTGGGATCTAACAGACAACGAGCAACGCCCTTACATATGGACTTCCGCCGATGCCGCCGGGCTCCCCATCTTTCCCGGCCTCGTGCGCTACGACGAAGTGGCCGCCGGCAAGATCCAGCATGCGTTCCGCTTCACCCTGCCGCGAACCAGCGCTGCATTTACTCCTCCAGCATCGCATTCGGCCGCGACTTCTAGCGATCCCTCCGCGCCACCCATGGGCACGAGGTTGCGCCTGAAATCCAGTTACGACATCTCTTCATTTTCGTCGCAGATGCAGGTCATTCTGACCGCGATGAAGACTTATGGCTTGATTCTCGCCGACAACGGCAGCGCGCTCTACGTCACCGGAGTGTCTGACAACCGCTGGGGCTCGGACCTGGACTCACTGAAAACCGTTCCCGCGTCCGCGTTCGAAGTCGTCCAAATCAATCCGGTCTACACGAACTCGAACTATCCCACGGGATCCGCGCCCACCATCAATTCCTTCACCGCGTCCGCCACGCATGTTTCATCAGGAGGCAGCGTGACGCTCTCGTGGACGACCTCCGGCAGTGGATACGTCATCGTCTCACCAGGTCCGGGTGCAGTCCGCGACACGAGCGCAACCGTGACCCCCACCGCCACCACCACGTATACGCTGTATGCGACCAATCAATATGGCCGCACCACTGCGACCGTGACCGTCGACGTCCCATAGGGGTTAGTCAGAACAATCCGGGAATCAGCGCCCATGTATCGCCTCGATAGGAGTCGTACTCCGCGCCGAAAGCAACTCTCAGATTCGCCTCTTCCAGTCGAATCTTGCGCCAGTACGCGAATCCCGCCATCGCCACCCCGACCACGGCAAGCCATTCACCGGTGATGAGCGCGCCGCCCATATACATAGCCAGCACTCCCGTGTAGATAGGATGCCTCAGCCATTGATATGGTCCGGATCGGATCAACTCGTGCTCCACTTTGATCGAGATTTCCCCGCTCCAATTGCGGCCGAGCGCTCGCCGCGCCCATATCGCGAGAAACAATCCCAGCAGTTCCACGACGATTCCCGCTGCCATACTGACAAATGATGCCGGCAAGAATCGCCCCAACCCACGAATCGGAGCGATCACCAGCAGCACGGCGACATTCGCCAGCAAGACATGAAATGCGCGCGAGGCAGAAGATTCCGAACTCTTCGCTTCAGCCGCTCCCTTCGCCTCTATCTCCCGGTACACGCTGAACAGAATCCACGGAATAACAGCGACCAGATATCGCTTATGCGTTGACGCGGCCCGGTCAAACGCAAGAGCAGGAATGCGAGCAGTGATGTGTGGGCCGTAGCGCACAATCAAAACACCGACCACCGCGCCGCATATCGACGCGATCGGGATGATCCACTTGTTCTTCATGCTCGTATGGTTTAAAGCGACTACCCGGCGGCAAGATACACGTAGCGAAGAATGAACAACGCCGTCAGAATCCAGATCACCGCGCTCACGTCGCGAAACTTTCCAGCTGCGATTTTTACCAGAGTGAATGAAATCAGCCCCAAACTCAGCCCCGTCGCGATGCTGAACGTCAGCGGTGTCGCGACCAGAGTGACAAAAGCGGGAATCGCTTCGGTGAATTCGTTCCATTCGACGCGCGCAATCGATTCCGTCATCAGCGCGCCAACCAGGATCAGCGCGGGCGCCGTCGCATATCCCGGAATCGCCGACGCGAGCGGCGCGCAGAACGCCGCCAGCAGGAACAGCCCCGCGACAAAAACGTTGCTCAGCCCGGTTCGTGCGCCCGCCGCTACTCCTGCAGCACTCTCGATGTAACTGGTCACGGTCGACGTCCCGGTCAACGCGCCGAAGATTGTTCCCACCGCGTCCGACACCAGCGCCCGCCCCACTCGCGGAATCTTTCCATCCTTCACGAATCCCCCCTGCTCGCACACGCCCACCAGCGTGCCCACGTTGTCGAAGAGATCGACAAAGAGAAATACAAAAACAATCTCCAGCAGTCCCAGGTGCAGCGCCCCGCGCAAGTCCAGTTGCAACCACGTCAAAGAAGGATGCGGCCACGAAAAAATCGCCGCCGGCCATTTCGCCATCCCCCGCAGAATGCCTAGCACCGTGGTCGCGAATATCCCGGTTAGGATGGCCCCGCCAATCTTCCGTGTCATCAGGATCAGCATGATCCCCAGCCCTACGCAGGCCAGTTGCGCCTCGTGGTCGGCAAAGCTCCCCAGGCTCACGAACGTTGCCGGATTCGCCACCACCAGCTTCGCATTCCGCAGACCGACAAACGCGATGAACATCCCGATCCCACCGGCCGTCGAAAACTTCAGGCACGCCGGAATTCCGTTGACGATCTGCTCCCGCACTCGTGTAACGGTAAGAACCAGAAAAAAGATGCCAGAAAAAAAGATCACGCCCAGCGCTGTCTGCCACGGCACATGCATACCGAGGCATACGGAATAGGTGAAGTAGGCGTTCAGCGACATGCCTGGCGCCAGTGCGATGGGATAGTTCGCATACAGCCCCATTACCAGCGTCGCCGCCGCGGACGCAACGCAAGTCGCAAACACAACGCCCTCAACCGGCATCCCAGCCTGCGCCAGAATCTGCGGATTCACGACGACGATATACGCCATCGTGATGAAGGTGGTCACCCCGCCAAGAAATTCGCGGCGCACCGTAGTTTGATTTTCGGCGAGACGGAAGTAGCGTTCGATCAATGCCGGTCCTCGGTTGCGCAGAATGAAACCGACATTCTACGGCACATGTGGGGACAGCCGCCTCCGGCTGTCCGGCCAGAACGTAGTTCGGCCGAACTCACCAAGATCTCCAGGGGACTTATCGCGGAGCAGACGTCTCGGCAGGATCCCGCAACTCTTCGCTGCGGATCGCAGTCAACTCTCCCGCCTTCCGCAATTCCGGAAAGAGCCAGGCCCACAACCCGATCACGACCAAAGTCCCGATCCCTCCCAACACCGCCGCCGGCACAGTCCCGAACCATTGCGCCGTCACGCCCGATTCGAACTGGCCGAACTCATTGGAAGTCCCAATAAAAATCATATCGACCGCCGTCACGCGCCCACGCATCGCATCCGGAGTCGCAAGTTGCGTGAGCGTTGCTCGAATTATCACGCTGATCATGTCGCTTGCCCCGAGCAGCAACAACGCAACCAGCGAGAGGACCAGATTGTGCGAGAGCGCGAAGATAATCGTGAAGATTCCAAATCCCGCCACCGACCACAGCAGCGTCGGCCCGGACCTGCCACGCAGCGGCCAGTGCGCCACCATTACCGCCATAATCGCCGCTCCCACTCCCGGAGCCGTGCGCAGCAGGCCCAGTCCCCACGGTCCGGTATGCAGAATCTCGCGGGCATACACCGGAAGTAGCGCGACCGCCCCGCCCAGCAGCACGGCGAAAAGATCCAGCGATATCGCCCCCAGAATGAGTTTCTTCTGCCAGATGTAGTGCAGCCCTGCAAAGACCGTCTTCAGCGACATCGGCTCTCTCGGCCGGGCTTTCACTTCGGGCCGGATCCGGAACGAAGACAACGTCGCCCCGATCGCCGTGACCATCGCGACTACGTACACCACCGACGGCCCTTTAAACGCCGCATACAGGATGCCGCCGAACGAAGGCCCCAGAATCGTCGCCGCCTGAAAGATGCTGGCGTTCCACGCAACCGCATTCGGGAAGTGTTCCTCGGGAACCAGCTGCGGAAGGATCGAGCGGCTGGCAGTGCTGTTGAACGACCGCACCACTCCGATCAGCACCAACACCACATAAATAGACTTGATCGACGGCACCCCTCGCTGGGCAAGAGCAAGGAGCAGTGCAAAGCACACCGCATATCCGGCGTAGCAAGCCGAGAGCACATTCCGTCGCTCGAAGCGATCCGACGCATGCCCGGAGATGGGAAACAGCAGAATTGCCGGCAAAAACTGCGCCAGCCCCACATATCCAAGATCGAGGGGGCTCTTGGTGATCTCGTAGACCTGCCATCCCACGGCCACAGCCTGCATCTCGACCGCAGCCACGATCAGAAATCGGGCGACCTGGAAAAGCACGAACCCGGGATGGGTAAAAGCGGCGCGTCCGGCCCTGGCGTCGGAGGTGGCAGGCATGAGCTATTTACTGTGCCATAGAATGCTCAGGATGTGCGCGCCGTAGACTCAGGAATTTTCTGATGCCAGATACACCACCAGCCCGCTCAGCAGCGCCACTACTCCAAGACCGGAGATCAGTAGAAAGGAATTCAAGTCGACTTTTCCAGAGATATCGGGCAGAAAATGAACTGCGCGGGGCGCAAGCTCCGACCACCACGATGCCCAATGCAAACCGTGGTTGTATTGCGACGCGGCAAAAACCACTGCCACCAACACATAGACGAACAACGCAAAAGTCTGCGCGATGGTTATGGGTCGGCTCACACGTTCGGTCGCAGCATTCCGGCGGCGCGCCTGAGCCCGCCACCACAGCAGGCTTGGCGAACTGGCAGGTGTCAGTTGCTCCGACTCCCGGCGAGCGCCTTGAAACGCCTGTGTCACCAAAACGAGATCTCTGCAACTGCCGCAGCCGTCTACGTGAGCACGAAGTTCGGTACCGCAGCCCTGGGGCCAATGGCCATCCTTCAACGCCTGCGTGAGTTCGACTTCGTAGGAGCATGTACGAAACGTCATGCGTTCCCCCGAACCGCCTCGGTCTGTTCGCGGAGCAGGCGCGCAATCTTGCGCCGCGCCCTGAAGAGCAGCAATCGAATGCCGGCAGCGTTCAGCCCGGTGATCTCCGAAATCTCGCGGTGCGAATAGCCCTCGGCATGCGCTAGCCAAAGCAGTTGCCGCTCGCGTGGACGCATTTGCGCCAACGCCGGATTGAGCGTAGCCCGCGATTCAATGCCCGATAAGCCGTCACGAGCCATCAGAAGCCGTTCCGGAACGTCTTCAATGCACGCGGCTCGCGGCTTCCTCCAGTAATCTCGCAACAAATTGGTCGCAATCCGATACAAGTAACGCCGGTAATTCACCTCGCCGCCTTCCGGCCGCGATGCGCTCAGGAAGCGTAAATAGCTTTCCTGAAGCAGGTCATCTGCCAGTGCAGCATTCCCCGAAACCCGCACCAGATAAGCCCTCAGGGCCGGCGCGGAGCGTTGATAGAAGCCGGCAAAGGCATCGCTGTCCATCGGTAGTTCATCCGTTCGCGATGCCACGCGAGCCTCAAGGTTCGAGATTGCGTATTCCCCGGTCGTATCGGTTTTCCTCATGGCTGCGTTCCAGAGCAGCCCACCATCGGCTGCTGCGGATCGGGCAGCAAAATCTATTCTAGTGTCGTTCAACGCTATCGGGCATTAGGCCGAGATGTCGCGCCAGCACCCAGGTGATCCCCGCCGAAATAATAAACCCAAGACCCGGCATCAGGACGACGGTGCCAGCCACGAGCAAAATGCCGCCACCTTCGGTGAAGCCGTGCCGCAAGGAGAGAAGCCCAATTCCCAGTAGCGTCATCACAATACCAATCTGCAGCGGCGTGAGCACCCGTGCGACCGGACTTGGAACCGGTGCTTGTTGCTCGAAGCCCACAGCGATCGGCGTCGCTTCCAGAAAGCGCTTGCCCGCATCGGTATTCATGTACGTCAACACTTCCTGTGAGGTGCCGAATCGCTCGAGCAGTTTCCCGTGAACATCCGTCTGCAGCTTGAAAATGCGGCTCCAGCGCCGGTTTTCCAGCAGAACATGCACCAGCCAGAGCAAAGCGCCGAGAACACAAACGAAAACCAGGAATGGCACGCCGTCGCTGATCAGTTCTTGGTCAATGCCCGACGGTCTCTGCTGCGACATCTGAGGCCAAAGTTTGCGCTCCAGGGTCTCGCTCGGAGGCTCGTGTTCGCTGTGCAGGTTGTTAAAAAGATAGAAGTCAGGATTGTGCGCAATCTCCGGATGCTCCTGCAGGAAGCGCCCCAGTTCGGGATTGTTGCGGTTTACATATTCCGTGTTCGACAGCAGCGAAGGATCTCGGGCCACGACCTCTGCCAGCGTCGGACTCACGCGCAACAATTCCAGAAGCTGGTCCTGCATCGCAGCCAAATCTTTTTCACTCGTCTGCGGAGCGTTGGCAGGTGCCCCAGGTTGTGCGCCACGCGTTGCCTGTGCCGCGCTGACAGCCGTTAACAAAGCCACAAATACTATGATCGTCTGAAGAAGTGCCACGAACACTCGCTGCCTGTGCATATCTTTGTTTCCTCGTGAGACGTGCCGTTCCAACGTCTCTATGCACACAACGAATGGAGATGAAAATGGTTAACAAATTCTGAGGATTATTTTGGGTTGTCAGGCGAAGACTGGGAAGACAGCCTAACTTTGACCTGCGCCGGTGGAGCGGGTGGCCGTTGAGAAGACTTCCACGCGGTTTCGGCCATTCTTTTTAGCGGTATATAAGCTGACGTCAGCCTCGTGAAGGAAGTCGGCAACGGAGCAGTCTCGCACGGCGTCTGTCGCCGTCACGCCCATGCTGACCGTAGCGGCCGTTGTCCCGACCGGCGTCTCGATGGGAGATTTCGCGACAATTCTGCGAATCTCGTCGGCGCGACGCGCACCCGTCGTCAGGTTGCAACCGGGTAAGATGAGAAGGAATTCTTCGCCGCCGTAGCGCCCTACGACATCATACGGTCTCAAATCAGCCTTGAGCCTCTTCGCTACTTCTTTGAGAACTTCGTCGCCCGCCGCATGGCCCAGGGTGTCATTTACTCGCTTGAAGTGATCGATGTCCGCCAGAATCAGTGAGGTGGGCTTGTCATCGCGTCCGCTGCGCGAGAACTCCCGTTCCAAACTCGCAAGAATCTCTGCCCGGTTCATCAGGTTGGTCAGGAAATCATGCGTGGCGGCGAAGCGCAGCGATTGCTGCAACTCCACGATTCTCTTGCCGACCATGATTCGCGAACGCAACTCCGACGGGTCGACCGGCTTCGACAGGTAGTCGTCCGCTCCCGCCTCCATCGCTTTCAGCCGATCTTGCTTTTGTTTCTTGGCCGTCAGCATCACGGTATAGACGTAATTGCCGTGGCTCAGCTTTCGGATGCGCCGCAGCACATCGATGCCATCCATGCCGGGGAGCACCCAATCGAGGAGAGTGATTTCGGGCGGATCGGGACTTTCGAGCAACTTGATGGCTTCGGTGCCGCTGCCGAGAGCCACATAGTCGAGTCCCCACTCGGTCAGATAGTCTCCGACCTTGCGCCGTTCGAAGTAGGAATCCTCAACCAGAAGAATTTTCATTCGCGCCCCGTTCCGATGTTGGCAGCGTGGCACTGCAATCACAAGGGTACGACCGGAATCAAAAGGACATGTACTCTGGTTGGCGGCGTTGAATGCGCTTCGCTCAAGCCACCAGCGGAGCGTTCGCGATTCCCTCTGTCCCGAACACCCGACGGTAGCGCTCCACTTCCGATGGCGGTCCCAGCGCCTTGGAATAATTGTCAGAGAGCTTTACTGCCGGCTTTCCCTCAACCTCCGTCACCTTGCAGATCAGGCTGATCGGGTCAAAGCCTCCGCCATCGTTCGGATTACATCCTCGGAAATCATTGGTGAGCAATGTTCCCCATCCGGCGCTTACCCGCACACGTCGTCCGGGCGTCCACTTGTTCGGGTCTGCAAAGTCGACGGCGCTAACGAAGTCTGTCGGGCTCAATCCCTTCGCCAGCGTCCCGCCAAAATACGCGTGCAGCCCGAGAATCGCGTCCACGTCCAGCGTATCCGAAGCAATCAGCAACTTCTCTCGTGGGTCTCGACCGTACGTCTTTAACCACGCAATATACTCGTCGCCTGCGACATAAGGATCCTTACTGTCGACGCGCTGGCCAGTCCAATCCGCAACCCACTCGGGCGCTCCGGCCAGGAACTGCGTTGTTCCAAACGTATCGGGAAGCATTACTTTCAACGCGCCGTCGTAGGTCTGCTGCCATAGTTCCAGCACGCGATACTGCGAGGCCTTCAAAGCCACGTCATCGGGAGCAAGCGCTGCCATGACCATGGGAATCTCGTGCGCATTAGTTCCAATCGCTTCCAGATCGTGCTTATGCGCCAGAAAGGCATTCGATGTTCCGATGAAGTTGTCGCCCAGGTTGGATGCCATGGCGGAGACCACATATTCCTGCCACAGAAAGCTGTGTCGCCGTCGCGTTCCAAAGTCGGCCACGCTCAAGCCCGGGACACCGCGCAACCGCTCAATCTTGCTCCACAGCTTGGTCTTCGCACGTGCATACAGAATGTCGAGCCCGAATTCGCTCAGCGTCTTCAATTGCGCCCGCGTCTTCAACTCGTCGAGTATCGCCAGGGCATACAACTCCCACATCGTCGTCTCAGTCCACGCGCCTTCAAACGTCAAGTGAATCTGTCCATCGCGAACGCGCAACTGATAATCCGACAGGTGGAAGTCGCGCTCCAACCACTCCAGGAATGCCGGCTCGAAAATGCCGCGCCGGCCGTAAAACGTGTTACCTGCGAGCCAGACCAGTTCTGACTTGCGAAAGCGCCGTCCGCGAACGTGCTGCAACTGGACCTTCAACTCTTCAATGTTGATGATGTCTGCCATCCTGACCGAGGGATGGCGATTGATCAGTGAGAACTCCACGCGCGTTTTGGGAAAGTGCTTCCAGATGAACTGAAGCATCAGCAGCTTGTAGAAATCCGTGTCCAACAGAGACCGTACGACAGGATCCAATTCCCAATTGTGGTTATGCGCGCGTTCCGCGAAGTTGACGATCATGGAAGGAGGAAGAACCTCACCGACAGTCTAGAGGATAAGGGATCAGAGCCGACTTGTCCTCCCGCGTTCTTAGCTATGGACTTTAGTGTACTTTCCTCTCGCCGCAATCGAGTCATAATCGACGTGCCCGAATCGCTGCACCTCCGCGGAGCACGGATCATGACACGCCTTGTCCCAGTATTTGCACTTACCTTGTTTCTCACCCTCAACCTTCCAACTCACGCGCAAACCAATCAGCCTTCCGATGACGCATCTGCTGTGCGCGCCACTGTAACGGACTACATCGAAGCCTATTACACCGGCGACGCTAACCGTATGGAGCGGACGCTCCATCCTCACTACCTCAAGCACATGATTCACGGCGACATTCCGGTAAGGGAGCGAACCGGTTTGCAGATGGTGCAGGACGTTCGCGCCAATCACGGCGCCGGTATTCCTCCGGCAGATCGAACGGAACAGGTGACCGTGCTCGACGTGGCCGGAACCATCGCGTCTGCCAAACTCGTTACTCCGGGTTGGGTTGACTACATGACGCTCTCAAAATCCCAAGGCCAGTGGAAGATCCTCTCGGTCGTCCAGAGGATCGACAAATAAAAAGGTCGTACCCTTTCACCATCGGCGGAGCAGGACACAATTCCGTGGAGGCGTCGTACCTCTTCGTTTTTGCGGAATTTTCCCCGCTGTTGCGAGTTCCAAAATGGGATCCTGCTGATAATGGGGATACCCCCCTCCCCCCGTCGGTCTATGTGGCTCATGGGGTTAGGAGAAAAACTCGAGATAATCTCTGGGGCTCAATCAGTTGCGGGCAAAATCTTGATTTCAAAGAGCTTGCGAGTACGAGGGTTCGGTGAATTCCCGAAACGGCATCCGCGCCGCGCTTACATACCGCCACGGCCTCGACGATGATCGCGCGATTGTCCTCGGGTGCGCAAGGGCAGATGTCACAAGTTGGATGTGTGAACATCACAGGCTCCATCCAACGTCGGTTCTGCCAGCGGTCATGTTTTCCTGCTTGCAGCAGTTATAACGGCGCTGGCTATACTGTGGGCAGATTTTCGGACCGCAGAGGAACCTCTATATTTTTGATGGAGAAAAGAATGCTCCCGAGCCCCGTAACGGACATCAAGGCATTCGTGCCTGCCAGAGATTTTGAGCTTTCCAAAGCGTTCTACAACGACCTTGGGTTTACCGTTAATTTTAGCAATGATCAAATCGCTGAGCTAAAGATTGGCGCCTTCCGGTTCCTGCTGCAAAAGTTTTACGTCAGCCAACATGCAGGAAATTTCATGATGACGCTGAATGTCGACGATGCGGACGCCTGGTGGGAGTCCATCCAGCAAAAGGAGTTTGCCAAGAAGTACCCTGGCATCATGTGCAAGCCGCCGGAGATGCAGCCCTGGGGGCTGCGGATTCTGTACCTCAGTGACCCTCGGGCGTTCTCTGGCACATCGCCGAGAACCGTAAGCCTTAGCCGCCAGCGATTGGGCTAATTCTCATAAGCGAGTACTCGATTCCGGCATCAGGCCTTCGCTCCCACAAACTTCTGCTCCAAACCCTCGTAGACTTCTTCGGCCCGGGACAAAGCTTCCTGAACATTGTCGCAAATGTTTTCTTCCCCAATGACCTCGGCGAATTCTGCCTGGTGAATGAGTTGCGCGGGCTGCTCGCGGGCGCCGCAGAGGATGAGAGTGCGCTTACTGGCGTGCAGTTCCCGGGCAACTTCTTCTATGGCGAAGAGCCCGGTAGCGTCGAGGGCGGTCATGTTACGGAGTCGCAGGATAACGACGGGCGGCAACTGATGCACGTTCTCGGTCACGGCTGCGATTTTGTCAGTCGCCCCAAACAAGAACGGCCCGTGGATGCGGAAGATCGTTGCGTAATACGGGATGTCTTTGTCCTGCAGAATGTGCACGCGGCCGTCTTCGACGTAGTCGTCAGTCACCTGCGATACCGTGGTCGTCGAAGCTACGCGGCTGATAAAGAGGAGAGCCGCGAGAATCATTCCTGCTTCCACGGCGACGGTGAGGTCGGCAAATACGGTGAGGGCGAACGTGACCAGCCAGATGCTAATGTCGGTCTTGGTCAGCTTCAGCAACTGCGGAATCTCGCGCCACTCGCCCATGTTGTAGGCGACGACCATCAGAATTCCCGCCAGAGCGGCCATGGGCACGTAGCTGACCAGCGGGGCGGCAAACAGCAAGATGCAGAGCAAGGTCAGCGCGTGAATGATTCCGGCGATGGGCGATTGCGCTCCGGAGCGAATGTTGGTGGCGGTGCGCGCGATAGCTCCGGTGGCCGGCAGGCCTCCGAACATGGGGGAGAAGACATTGGCAACGCCTTGCGCCATCAACTCCACGTTGGGATTGTGCCGGTCGTTAGTCATCCGGTCGGAGACCACGGCCGACATGAGCGATTCGATGGCGCCCAGCATGGCGACGGTGAAAGCGGGGCCGAGCAAGCCATGGATGAGGTCGGTACGGAATTTTGGGATCTGCAGATGCGGAAGGCCGCCGGGAATGCCGCCGAACTTTGTGCCGATCGTTTCGACGGGCAGCTTGAAGAAGTAGACGGCACACGTCGCCAATACGAGAGCCACGATCGGGCCGGGGATGCGCGGTGACAGGCTGCGACAGACAATCAGCACCAACAACGTGGATCCAGCGAGAGCCGTGGCTTCAAACGACAGGGTGTGGAAGCTATTGGCCAGCGCTTCGATGCGCAGCCAGAAGACGCCCGGAACTTTGTCGAGATGCAGTCCGAAGAAATCTTTGACCTGGGTGCTGGCGATCAGGACCGCAATGCCGTTGGTGAATCCGATGACGACCGGACGCGGGATAAATTTCACCGCCGTTCCCAGCCCTGTAATGCCCATGATCACGAGCAGAACGCCGGCCATCACGGTGCACATGAACAAGCCGTCGACGCCATGAACCGCGACGATTCCTGCGACGACGACGACAAATGCGCCGGTGGGCCCGCCGATCTGCGTCTTTGATCCGCCGAGCGCGGAGATGAGGAAACCGGTGACGATGGCGCAGTAGATTCCGGCCTGCGGCGTTAGTCCCGAGGCAATTGAAAACGCCATTGCCAGGGGCAGGGCGACCAGGCCAACGGTGACTCCGGCGATGAGGTCGAGCAGGAATTTGTGCCGGTCGTAATTTCTGAGGCAGAGGACTGACTTCGGGAGCCAACGATCATGCAAGAAAGCGCGCGCCATTTTCACATTATCGCGCCGGGGGAGGGAATCGGGTAGATGACGGATGTGCAAAGGGGCAGCGAGCAGGAAATCTCCCGATGCATCTTGAAACTGGCAGGGTTGACGGCGTCGGTTCTTGAACCGTGTTGTCGAGAATCGTTCTGTCGGGGACGGAAAAACCCTGAGAGGATTTCCCCTCAGGGTGGGTTTACTCTCCAACGGCGAAATGACTTTCTGCGCGTAACTCTATTTCGCAGAGACGCTGTCGAACTTTCCTGACGCTTCCTCGTAGAAGAGCGCGCCTTCCGTCTTGTCACCGCCGCTCCAATGCTTATGACCACCAGGAACTCGGAGGAAATCTCCCGGGCCGACACGCTTTTCGCCCGCGTCATCCTTGTATAGGTAAGCGCCCTTGATCACGACGATCCAGACATCGCTTGTGTGAGTGTGCATGCCTGCGTCGTATCCCGGATCGAATTTCGTGAAGGTCGCATGAGCCCCTTTGGTCATGTCACCCCAAAGGGCCGCCATGGAGACCCCGCCCATTGGAAACGGCTTGAAATCTGCCTTGTCGGCGGGCACGTAGACTACGCTCTTCGTCTTGTGGCTTGCCGCTGGCTTAGGCGCTTGCCCAAAAGCAGTTGCCAGCAGTACTACAGACAGACCAATCACCGAAATTAATCTCTTCATTCTTTCATTCACCTGTGCTCATTCTCCACCTAGTTTAGGATGGCGGGTCCGCGGTGCATAAACGAGGGAGTTGTTTTAGGAGCAGCACCGCCCCGACGTTTCCTGCGGGGAAGCGAAATGTCGGGTCTGGAGACCGATAGGAAGCAGGACCAACCCTACGCACTATTTGCTTGAATGGCAAATTAAAAATACAGCGGCTGAAGGCGGGCTGATTTTTGCGCCACCCTGTGCCATCTCTGAAACTATGGCCCTGGCACGAGTCGTGAGGTTTTCGGTCAAACCGTTCAGGCTCTCAGGCATTGCTTTCCAGCCTTGTAGAATCACTCTATGTACTTCCTCCGAACCCTGGGATGGTTAGCGTGTGTCCTCTATTCCACCATCCCTTCGTTCTGGCTGATGGTCCACCCGCGGGCGCATCGCTGGCGCGCGAGGGAGGCTTCGCCATTTCGCGTACTGGTGCCTGCGTGGATCGTCATGTGGATTGGCATCGGGGCGCTGACCGGGCCGTGGAGGGGTGCCGCGCTCTACTCGACACCCTGGACCTGGGTTCCGGCCGCGCTGCTATTGGCAGTAGGCATCTTTATTTATTCGCGCTCTGGGGTGCATTTCCGTTGGGCGCAGTTGGGGGGGCTGCCGGAGGTTCGGACCGGGAACCAGCAGCAGAGGCTTGTCACTAGCGGAATTCGCTCGCGGGTGCGCCATCCCGTTTATCTTGGACATCTTTGCGAGATGCTGGCGTGGAGCGTCGGTACGGGCTTACTCGTCTGCTGGCTCCTGACCGTGTTCGCGATCGCCACCGGAGCCGTCATGATCCGCCTGGAGGATGCTGAATTGGAGAGAAGGTTCGGAGGGGAGTATCTGGCCTATCGCAAGCTGGTCCCGGCGGTGATTCCAAGACTTGTCCTCCATCAGGGGCTAAAGCCCTCCTACAGCGAGACGGCGCGGCTGAAGCCGCGCCCTTCCAAGGCCTAGCGAGCGGATAGGCCTTTCGCCGGCGATGGACCGAGCCCAGCCGTCGAATTCTGAGCAATCGATATAATCCAGTTTGGCCGCAAGCTAACAGCTGACGGCCGACAGTCTCTTCATGCGCTTCGAACTTTTCATTGCGAGCCGCTACCTGCGCGCCAGGTCGAGGCGCTTTGCGGGCGTTAGCCCGCAGCCGAAATCCCGAGGGGAGCGAGGGGCCTCTCGATGAGATTCGAGCTGTTTATCGCGTCGAGATACTTGCGTGCCAAAAGAAGGCAGGCTTTCATCGGGATCATCACAGGAATTTCCATTGCTGGGGTGGCCGCCGGAGTGGCTTCGCTGGTCGTCGCCATGGCCATTACCAACGGATTTCGGCAGGATTTGCAGCAGCGGCTGCTCGGGTCCACCTCGCACATCAGCTTGCAGCGTATTGCCGATGATGGGATCAAGGATTGGCCTCCGCTGATGGAGAGGCTTGCGAAGCAACCGCATGTGGTCGCGGCGGCGCCGGCGATCTTTGAGCAGGTTCTGATTTCGCGGGGGCCGCGGGCGAGAGGGGCTGTTCTTAAAGGCATGATTCCGCAGTACGAGCGGCAGGTGGGGGATCTGCTCAATTCCGTCAAGGAAGGGTCGGCTACGGCGCTGGAAGAGAATCCCAACTCAGGTTCGCAAGTTTCGTCTCCGGATGAAAACGCTGGCGGGGGCACCCGCGCCACATCATCTTCGGATTCACTGGAGGCGGTGCAACAGCGCGTTTCGTCGATGCCCCCCATCGTCCTCGGCAAGGACATGGCCGACAACCTGGGAGCGAAGGTGGGCGATCCGGTGCTCGTCACCAGTCCGCAAGGGGAGTTGACGCCTTTTGGGATGGTGCCCAAGTACAACCGCTTCCGCATCGTCGGAATCTTCAGTTCCGGGTTTTATGACTACGACTCCAGTTGGGCATTCGTGCGATTGTCGGACGCGCAAAAATTGTTTGGGTTGGGCGATCTGATTTCGGTGATCGAGTTCAAAGTTGACGATATCTACCAGGCCGCCCCGATCTCCCGGGAACTGGAAGACGCAGCCGGCAAAGGGTTCATGGCCACGAATTGGGAGGAGCAGAACAAGGCACTGTTTCACGCCCTGAAGCTGGAGCGGTTGGTTACGTTTATCACGATCGGGCTCATTGTTTTTGTGGCCGCCCTGAACATCCTGATCTCGCTCATTATGATGGTCATGGAAAAGACCAAGGACATTGCAGTCCTCATGTCGATGGGGACGCGGCGCGCGCAGGTTCGCAACCTCTTCATTGCCCAAGGAGTCTTGATCGGCGTGATCGGCACGGCGATTGGCCTGGTGCTGGGATACGGCATCGCTTATGCCGGGGGACACTATCACGTGCTCTCCCTTTCGCCCGAGGTTTACTCCATCGATTACGTGCCGTTTGCGCCGCGATGGGTCGACGGACTCTGGGTAGCGCTGTTTGCCGTGCTAATTTCGTTCGTGGCAACGCTTTATCCCTCGTGGTCGGCGTCGCGGATTCTTCCGGCCGAGGCGCTGCGGTATGAATAGGCGAGAAACGATCACAAGTCGCGACGCACTACCTCTTAAGAGGCGGCGAATACTGGCTAAACCCTAGGATGCGATCCTCGATCCTTTAGCGTTTGGAACGAATGAGACATGACGTGCATCTAACGGAACAAGAGTCGATGCTTCGGGTGGAAGGCCTGAAGAAGGTTTTCCGGTCCGGCGAATCGGATCTGGTGCTCTTTGAGAATCTGTCGTTTGAAGTGAAGCGAGGCGAGATGCTCGCCATCGTGGGGGAATCGGGAGCCGGGAAGAGTACCTTGTTGCACATCCTGAGCGCGCTTGATCATGCTTCTGCAGGTGACGTATACTGCGCCCACTTGCGATTGAATTCCTTATCGCACGACGAAGCAGCAGACTTTCGCAATCGCGAAACCGGCTTCGTATGGCAGTTCCACTATCTGCTGCCAGAGTTCACGGCGGCAGAGAATGTGGCCATGCCGTTGCTGTTACGCGGGCAGACATGGCAGCAGGCCGAGCCAGAAGCATCACGCTGGCTGCGTGAGGTTGGACTGGAGCAGCGCGCGCATCATCGCTCAGGGGAGCTGTCGGGCGGAGAGCAGCAGCGGGTAGCTCTGGCCCGCGCGCTCATCACCGGTCCGAAATTGTTGCTGGCAGATGAGCCCACGGGAGACCTCGACGGACAGACAGCGGAAGCCGTATTCGCTTTGATTGCGCGGTTACATCGCGAGCACCAACTCACCTCTCTCATTGCCACTCACAACCTTTCCTTTGCCCGGCGGTGCCATCGTGTTCTGAGGTTGCAGAAAGGGCGCGTGGAGGAGATTTCGCCGGAGTCGTTGCCGGCATAACGGAGGAGGCTGAAAATCAGGAGTGGAGCTGAAAGATTAGGCAGAAAAAGTGCAAGAAGATGACATCGGGGATGACGAGTTGATGACACTTGACAACCGTTCCTTCGGTAACGTGATCAAAGGTTTGCAGAATCGTTTCAGTGCTTGGGTTTTAGGGCCCTTTGATTGCATAATGTAGGGATCGATAAGCATAGAATAAGGTGGGCAGGTCCAAGGATCGAGTTTCTGTAGGTCGGCGAGCAGCAGTTCTCGACCAGGAAGGTCAGGGGAAGGGGCATTATGTTTGAACGCTACACGGAGAAAGCCAGGCGCGTCATCTTTTTCGCACGCTATGAAGCCAGCCAATTCGGGTCTCCTTATATAGAGACTGAGCACCTGCTTCTTGGACTCCTGCGTGAAGATAAAGCCCTGACCAATCGTTTTCTGCGGTCCCATGCCTCGGTCGAGTCGATCCGCAAGCAGATCGAGGGACATACCACCATTCGCGAGAAGGTTTCGACCTCGGTCGATCTGCCTTTAAGCAATGAGTGCAAACGAGTTCTCGCTTATGCCGCGGAAGAGGCGGAGCGGCTGTCGCATCGTCATATTGGGACGGAACACCTTCTGTTGGGCCTGCTGAGAGAAGAGAAGTGCTTTGCGGCCGAAATCCTGCATGAGCGCGGCCTGCGGCTCTCGACGATCCGCGAGGAATTGGCCCGCAGCACCCAGGAGAAGGCCCAGCCCCAGCGCCAGCGTGAGAGTTCTCTGCTGGCAGAATTTTCGCGCGATTTAACCCAGGCTGCCATGGACAGCCAGCTGGATCCGCTAGTCGGGCGCGAAGGCGAAGTTGATCGCGTTATCCAGATTCTCTGCCGCCGCACCAAGAACAATCCGGTGCTGATTGGCGAACCGGGCGTAGGCAAGACGGCTATCGTCGAGGGGCTGGCTCAGCGCATCGCCGACGGGGAGGTCCCATCGTTCTTGGCCGACAAGCGCATTCTGGCACTCGATCTTTCGCTCATCGTTGCCGGCACCAAGTATCGCGGTCAGTTCGAAGAGCGGCTGAAGACCATCATGAAAGAGCTGATGGAGTCGCAGAACTCCATCATCTTTATCGACGAGTTGCACACGCTGGTGGGAGCGGGTTCGGCGGAAGGTTCGCTCGACGCCGCCAATATCCTGAAGCCGGCATTGTCTCGTGGGGAAATCCAGTGCATCGGCGCCACGACCCCGGGCGAGTACCGCAAGTCGATTGAGAAAGACCGATCGCTCGAGCGGCGCTTCCAGGCCGTGAAGGTTCCGCCGCCGAACGAGACGGACGCGATCAAGATTTTGTTCGGCATCAAGGATCGCTACGAGAAGTTCCACGCAGTCACCTACACCGACGAAGCTATTAATTTCGCGGTTTCGCATTCGAACCGCTACATTCCGGACCGCTTCCTGCCCGACAAGGCTATCGACTTGGTCGACGAAGCTGGAGCGCGCGTGAAGCTGCGCCAGACTTCCCTGCCGGAAGAGTTGACCGAAGTGCAGAAGCGCATCAAGTTCATCGTGCACCGCATGGAAAATGCCATTGCGAACCACGAGTTCGAGAAGGCTCGCTTCTATTCTGATGAAGAGCGCAAAGAGCGCGAGAACCTGCGCGCCCTGCGCGAGAAATATCATCTGGATGAGTCTTCGACGGGCGTAGTCAACCGCGAGGACATTGAAGACGTCGTCTCGCGCTGGACTGGCGTGCCCATCACCTCGATCAAAGAAGAAGAAACGCAAAAGCTCCTGCGGATCGAGGAAGAGCTGCACAAGCGCATCATCTCGCAAGACAAATCGATCAGCGCCTTGGCGCGCGCCATCCGCCGTTCGCGCGCTGGCCTGAAGAACCCGAACCGGCCGATCGGCTCCTTCCTGTTCCTCGGTCCAACGGGCGTCGGCAAGACCGAAGTTGCGCGTACGTTAGCGCAATTCATGTTCGGGACCGAGAAGGCGTTGGTCCGCTTCGATATGTCCGAATTCATGGAAAAGCATTCGGTCTCGAAGCTGATTGGTTCGCCTCCGGGATACGTCGGCTACGAAGAGGGCGGCCAACTCACCGAACGGGTGAAGCGCGCTCCCTACTCGGTCGTGCTGCTGGATGAAATCGAAAAGGCGCACCCGGATGTTTTCAACATCCTGCTGCAGGTTTTTGAAGATGGCCAGCTGACCGATGGACTGGGCAACACGGTCGACTTCAAGAACACGATCATCATCATGACCTCGAACATCGGCGCGCGGCACTTGCAGAAGCGCGAGGGCTTGGGCTTCCAGTCGTCGAAGGAAGACATGATTTCCGATAAGGTGGAAGAGTTGGTGAAGGGCGAAGTCAAACGCACCTTCAATCCAGAGTTCCTTAACCGCCTGGATGAAATCATCCTGTTCTTGGCTTTGAGCGAGGCTGACCTGATTCAGATTCTCGAGCTCATGGTCACGCAGCTCAACCAGAACCTGGCGCAGAAGGCGATCACGGTCACGGTTGCAGATGACGCCAAGAAGTGGATCCTCAGCCAGACCCTCACCGATCGCAGCTACGGTGCGCGTCCACTGCGTCGCGCACTGCAGAAGTACATTGAAGACCCGCTGTCGGAGGCGCTGATTCAGGGCACCATCACCACGCGCCCTGCCTTCATCGAGGTCTTCCTCGAAGACAACAAGCTGTTCTACCGCCCAGTCGATGCAGAAAAGGCGGAAGGCGTCTTGTTGTACGAGAAATAAGCCGTCAGCTTTCAGCCATTGAGCCGTCAGCCAAAAGCTGACGGCTATATTTTTGCCAGCTAAGAAGTATGGTGGCGATGAGTGACTCTGTGTCCTCCGTCTCCTCTGTGGTTAGGATTTTTGAAACCACAAATTAAACGGAGGACGCGGAGAAGATTTGACGATGCCATGCCTAGAAGTCCCCTTTCCAGTGCGGTCAGCCTAATGTTTTCCCGCCGAATGCCGAACAGTAAAGAGACAACGCATCGAAGCGTCATTCCGTCGCAACTGGCAAAGGGGAGAAGAGGACTGTGCCGGAACTCGAAATTCTGGGCCTGCCGTTTGCGGAGAACCCATATCCAATGTGGATTTTTGACCGGGAAACGCTAGCCTTCCTTGAAGTGAACTACTCCGCCACCAGGGCGTATGGCTTTTCTCGTGCAGAGTTCCTGGCTATGACGCTGCTCGATATTCGTCCCGCGGAAGATATACCGGAACTCCTAAGAGAGACAAAGCATCCCCAACAAAGCACCGCTGAGACCTGGCGACATATGAGTAAAGACGAGGTCGTCTTCTCGGTGGTGATCACCAGTTGGGAACTGATTTTCAACGGTCATTCCGAAGAACTCGTTCTTGCCCGAAGGGAAGGACCACTTCTTCCGCAGCAGTTGCCGGTGGCGGACTCTGAACAGATGCGCGAGGGAAATTGACTACTGACCTCGGATGAGGTTGACTTCGGAACGACTCTCGACGCCTGCCTTGACGCAACCTTAAAACACATGGCCCGGACGCATTCGTCCGTGATTCCCCCGTGTCTCCCCCGTGTCCCCCGTGGTTCAAGGTTTTAGTCTTTCGCTAGCCAATTCCCCGGAACCATCCCGCCCCGTCTCCCGTACAATCCCACAGACCATGACCCTGTCGAGCCGTTCTCGTTACGGACTCTTCGCCCTCGTCCTCTACCTCACGCTCTGCACCGTCGGGGGCATCTACCTCGCCGACGGGACTCTCCACCCAGCGCGCCGTCCGCTCACGGTTGAGGAAAATATCGCCGTGCAGAACGTCGCGAAGGAATTAAACACCAACTTCGTCGACGTCTCCATCTCCACGCAGAACGCCATCACCCTGCGCGCCTGGCTCATCCTCCCGCGCCACCCCAACCACGACGCCGTCCTCTTGCTCCACGGTCTCGGAGACAATCGCCTCGGCATGACCGGCTATGCTCAACTCTTCCTCGCTCACGGATACACGGTCCTTATGCCCGACTCCCGCGCCCACGGCACCAGCGGCGGCCAACTCGCGACCTACGGCCTGCTCGAGCGCAACGACATTCACCAATGGGTCCACTTCCTCGACGATCAGTTTAATCCTCACGATCAACTCCATCCTCGCTGCATCTACGGCTTCGGCGAATCCATGGGCGCGGCAGAACTCCTGCAATCGCTCGACACGCACCCGCACTTCTGCGGCGTAGTCGCCGAGTCTCCCTTCGCCAGTTTTCGGGAGATTGCTTACGACCGAATGGGCCAGCCCTTCCATCTTGGCCCCTGGGTGGGACGCACTGTCCTCCGACCGCTAGTCGAAGTCGCCTTCCTCCGCGCGCGCCTGAAGTATCACCTCAACATGGAGGACATCTCGCCCGAAGATTCCGCAGCCGCAGCGACCATCCCAATCTTCCTGATCCACGGCAAGATCGATAGCAACATCCCAGTTCGCCATTCGGAACGAATCCATGCCCACGCCCCAAACACAATCCTGTGGGAAGTGCCTGCCGCCGACCATTGCGGCGCAATCGGTACCGCCCCTGAAGAATTCGAGCACCGCATTCTGGCGTGGTTCCAAGACAAGTAGCCCCGGACGCATTCGTCCGTGATCCCCCGTGTGTCTCCCCGTGTCCCCGTGGTTCAAGGTTTTAGTCTTTGGTCAGCCGGAGCGCGCGCCACCACCCCACCCTTCATCACAAAATCCACCTTCTCCATGACAGTGACATCAGCGATCGGATTCCCCGGCACCGCCACAATATCCGCCAACTTCCCCGCCTCGATCGTCCCCAACGAATCCTGCATCCCCAACAACTCCGCGGCAGTAACAGTAGCCGCGCGCAGAGCCTGCGACGGAGTCATCCCAAACTTCACCATCGACGAAAGTTCCTTCGCCGGATTCACCTTCCAATCGAACCCACCCGCGTCCGTTCCAAACGCGATCTTCACTCCCGCCTTCATCGCCCGCCGAAACGTGTCCTCATGAATCTGGATCATCTTTACCCACACCGGAGCCCCTTCCGCCGCCCGCCCCTGAGCGACATATTCACCCACAAAGATTGTCGGCACGTAAAAGATCCCCCGCGCCGCCATCGTCTTCAAATCTTCGTCGGCGATATAGTTCCCATGCTCGATCGTATCCACGCCCGCCTCGACGGAATTGTGGACGCCATGCAGTGCCATCGCGTGCGAGGCGACTTTATGTCGCTCCCGATGCGCCTCGTCCACAATCGCGTGAAGTTCTTCCGGCGTAAATGTCGGGATATCGTCGAGCACGCCGTCCTCGCGAACTTTGTATGACCGGTCGCTGTACACCTTGATCCAGTCCGCCCCGTGGCTGATCTGCTCCCGCACCGCCGCTCGCGCATTATCCGCCCCGTCCACCAACTGCACGCCATGTGGAACCATAACCCCCGGTGCATACCCCTGTAACGGATAGGCTCCCGTCACATCCAAAGCGCGCGTCGCCACCTGCATCCGTGGCCCCGGGATCACGCCGTTGTTGATCGCCTTCTTCACATCTGCATCCGCATACCCCGCACCCTCTGTCTCAAGATCGCGAATTGAAGTAAACCCATACTCCAGTGCCCGCCGCGCATTCACAGTCGCCAGGATCGTCCGATACTCCGGCGACTGCTTCAGCAACTGCTCGTCATAATCCGCCGCGGTAATATCCCCCTGCAGCAAAACATGCGTATGCGTATCAATCAGCCCCGGCAAACAAGTCTCCCGCGACAGATCAACCACCTCCGCACCAGCAGGCGCGTTCGCGACAATCTCGCGAATCTTCTCTCCCTCAATGACGATGACCACATTCTTACGCAGAATATCTCCGCGCCCATCAAACAAACCGCCACACCGCACCGCTACCAGTTTGCTTGAGGTCTGTCCCAATACAAACGAACTGCAAATCGCGAAGAATGCAGCGAGAAATCCTAAAGCCAGCTTTCGCATCAAGCCATCCTCCTCTGAACTGACTCCTGAGAACTGAGTACTGAGTACTGCCTTTCTGCATTTCCTGTGCGCCCTCTGTGGATATTCCGGCGGCCCACTCTATCAGATTTCTGCAGCACTGCTCTCGTCAGATCAAAACCACCATCATCTGGCGCATCAAGACTACGTTCTTCAGCCATTGCTTCATCGGTGTTGATCCGCGAAATCCGCGCCCATTCTTTTTCCTCAATTGCACCAAAAATACTGAATTGACCCGCGGCCATTTCAAACGTACAGTCACCTTCGCTCTTCACAAAAAAATCCACCTTGTTCTGGCCGGCAAGCCAGTTTGGATCGCGTTCAACCATCAGTCGAGTAAGACAGCCACTTCGAGGCATTGGCAAATGAAATTAGAGGAATGGAAGACTTACCGCACCCGCTTTCTGGTAAAAGCCAAACAACTCACTTCGAGCCTGACCTTCGTCGATCATCTCGGCCGCCAGCACTGCGGACGCAAGGGCGACTACCTCGTCGAATCGTTCGACGGTGTCCTCAGCATCGCCCCCCGCCGCATCTTCGAAGACATTTATGTTCTTATGTCCGCGCCGGACTCACTGGCCAATGAAGCCTCGATGACCGAGGCGAAGCTCGACCGCCTCCCCTTCGAATCGCTCGACATCGAAGAAGTAAATCTCGAGAAGTCCGTCGTATCTCACAAACGCGTCGCCGAAGCTTGCATAGTAGGACGCGATGAGCCGATTCGCGACCGCCGGAAGCTCCCCCAGCCCTGCCGCGAGCGCCGCGCGTCCGCCCAGCACGTCCGGCTGATGTGAACTTTAGGGTCGTCATCCGGCTGCAGGTCGAGAGCGCAGAAGACACTATGCAATGCAGCCGCGAAAGCCTGCCCTGAGCGAAGTCGAAGGGCGGCGTAAGAATGCAACCCACAGCCTGCCCTGAGCTTGTCGAAGGGGCGCAGGCCGTGGGTCACGTCGATCAAAAGGCAATAAGCCCCGGAGGGGCGGAAAAGATAACAGCCATACAGACCCCTGAAGAACGACTACGCACTTTCTGACTCACAGCGCCCCAGCCCGCGCCGTGAATTAGGGTTCCAAGGTGGGAATCAGCCGAACCCAGCCTGAGCCGAGTTTTCCACAATGTGGAAAACCAGGCTCGAACGACGCACCAAGCCCGTCATTGCTAGGGATACAACCTGTAGTGTTTCTCGCTTGACAGGCACAACCTGCGGGAGTAACTTTGCAATCCCAAGCAACAAAATTCCGCCTCACGGGAATGGGACGGAATTCCCAGCAGTACTAGAAGAGGCTCTGCGGTCCGTGCCAGCCAGAGGTGACTCGGCACGCGCCACAGGCAAAAAGGCTCAGGCGCCTGGGCTTTCAGATCCGTAAGCCCGGCGCCCGAAACCTTACGCAACAAAGTATCCCGACCTTTCGGAAGCCGAATGCCGGAAGGCGGCAATTAGTGCGGTGGCCGTTCCCCGACCCTCCCCGGGGCACGACGTAACTGAAACTGCTACATGCAGCCATCTGTAACCTGCCCGCCGGCAGACCAAGGGAACGCCTTTTTCTCCGGCGCGGCAGCGAGGAACCAGGAGCCCGATCATGGAAGGTTTAACTCGCCTCGTTTCAGAGTCTCTAGCGCGCCACGGTTTCGATCGTCCGTTGGACTATCGCCGCCTTCAGTGGTCGCGCTGGTTCCGCTGCGATTCCCATCACAGTCTCCTGTTCGTCCCCAGCAAACCCGGTGTCTTCGCCCTCGCCGAAGAAGTCATGGACTTCGGCCAGAAAAATGACTACGTGGAGACGCCCCATAAGCCTGCCCTGAGCGCAGTCGAAGGGGCTGTCACGCGAAGCGAAGGAAGCGGGGTCTCGTGGACCAAGCCGGAAGCCGAAAGCCGGAAGCCGGAACCCGAATCCCCCCGCCGCATGCTTGCCGTCACCCAGTTCTTCGAAGACGAGGACATGGCTTTCGTCCTCGACCGCATGGTGTCGCGCTCCAATTCCATGAATGCCCGGCTTACATCCGGCCGTTACTTCGCCCGCTACGTCGTCATCGACGACCAGACCCAACGTCGCAGTATCTGCAACGCCCTCAATCAGTGGATCGTCTCCGCCACCGAAAAGGCGACCGGCATTGGCTCCCATTTCGCCACTTCCCTGGAACTGACCCCAGCGACCGAATACGTTCCTCAGCCCGAGGACCGCCAATCCTCCCTCTTTACCGTCACTACCGATGGCCACGTGGCGGCGGATGCATTCGTCCGCCTCGAGCAAAGCTCGGCTAGGGTCGTGCCGAGCCGAGGGGCCACATCCGATACCCATGTGGCGACGGCCGCCTCCGAAGCCTGCCCTGAGCCAGGTCGAAGGGTCCCGCGAAGCGAAGCGAGCCGTTCGCACGCCGAACTTGGCTTTTCCGTCTCACCGACAGCCCCGCAGCTAAATTCCGGAGCCGCCACCAACATTCACTGTCCCTCCCCATTCCCCTCCGGTTTCTAGCCGGAAGGTTTTGGGTGGCGCAGCGCTTCAGGAGCTGCGATCAACCGTTCTTTGGAAAGAGATTTTGGGAAGGGCACGACTTTTGGTCGTGCCGCAACCCGCACGAGAGGAACGCGGCTTTAGCCGCTGAGCAACCCGGCGTAAGTCCCGATCTTTGAAAGACCTAAGCAGCATCCCGGTTCCCCCGCCCGCCGCCCGGACGCCTGAATCGGAGCAACACGCATAGAATCTAATTCATGGAGAGCCCAATGGCAGAAGTCAAAACCGTCAACGAATCCGCAGCGACCACCATGCCCGCCCCGAACCTCGCCGCCCCCGCGAAGAAGAGGTCCTCTGGCCTCTCCTTCCGCCGCTTCTTTACCAAGCCCGGCGTCTCGCCCTACAACGAAGTCGAATGGGATCTCCGCCTCGCTCAGATCACCGATGCCCAGGGCAACGTGATCTTCGAGCAGAAAGACGTCGAAGTCCCCAAAGACTGGTCCATGACCGCCACCAACATCGTGGCCAGCAAATATCTGCATGGCAAAATCGGCACTCCCGACCGTGAAACCGGAGTCCGCCAGCTCGTCGCCCGCGTCGCCGAAACCATTCGCGACTGGGGTATGGCTCAGGGCTACTTCCGCACCCATGAAGACAGCGCCACCTTTCACGACGAGTTGGTCCACATCCTCGTCCGCCAGTACGCCGCCTTCAACTCGCCCGTCTGGTTCAACGTCGGATGCGATCGCATCGAACCCAACTCCGACGGACGCAACTGGCACTGGAACCCGCAGACGCAACAAGTCGAATTCGGTGTCACCGGATATTCCAAGCCCCAGTGCTCCGCCTGCTTCATCAACTCAGTCAAAGACTCGCTCGACTCGATCCTGACCCTCGCCAAGACCGAAGGCATGCTCTTCAAGTGGGGCAGCGGCACGGGCACAAATCTCTCGCCCCTGCGCGGATCCACCGAAACTCTTTCTGGTGGCGGCACCGCCAGCGGCCCGCTCAGCTTCATGAAAGGATTTGACGCCTTCGCCGGCGTCATCAAATCTGGCGGCAAGACTCGCCGCGCCGCCAAGATGGTCATCCTCAACGTCGACCATCCTGACATCATCGAATTCATCGAGTGCAAGCAGAAGGAAGAGGCCAAGGCCCACGCGCTGGTTTCCGTGGGATACGACGGCTCCCATCCCGATTCCGACGCCTACTCTTCTATCTTCTTCCAGAACGCCAACAACAGCGTTCGCGTCACCGACGACTTCATGTACGCCGTAGTTCGCGACGTAGATTTCTCCACTAAGTCGGTCACCGATGGCTCGGTCGTCAAGACGTACAAAGCGAAAGAACTCCTCCGCAAAATTTCTGAAGCCACCTGGCACTGCGGCGATCCCGGCATGCAATACGACACCACGGTCAACCGTTGGCACACCTCGAAAAACACAGCGCGCATCAACGCCAGCAACCCCTGCAGCGAATACATGTTCCTCGACGACTCGGCCTGCAACTTAGCCAGTCTGAATCTCCTGAAGTTCGCCCCGAACGGAACCTTCGACGTCGAAGCCTATCGTCATGCAGTCGACGTCCTGATCACCGCGCAAGAAATCCTGGTCGACAACGCCGGATATCCCACCGAACAGATCATGCGCAACTCGCACGACTACCGTCCCCTAGGGTTGGGCTACGCCAATCTGGGCGCTCTGCTGATGGCCGCAGGCCTCCCGTATGACAGCGACGCCGGCCGCGACTACGCCTCCTGCGTCACCGCCATCATGTGTGGCGAAGCCTATCTGCAAAGCAGTCGCATCGCCGAACAGTGCGAGCCGCTAGTCCCCGCAACCGAAGCAACGAAGAAGAGCCTCGCTGAAACCAATCTCGGCGCCAACGTCATGCCCGGCGGAGCCTGCCCCGGCTGGTACATCAATCGCGAACCCTTCCTGGACGTAATCCGCATGCACCGCGCGTCCGTAAATGGAATCAATAAAGCAAACGTCCCGACGCCAATCTACGAAGCCAGCAAACAGTGCTGGGACGAAGCCCTCGCCCACGGCGAAAAACACGGCTACCGCAATAGCCAGGTCACAGTGCTCGCCCCCACCGGCACCATCGGCTTCATGATGGACTGCGACACCACCGGCATCGAGCCCGACCTCGCTCTGATCAAGTACAAAAAGCTGGTCGGCGGAGGCATGATCAAGATCGTCAACAACACCGTGCCCACCGCCCTATTCAAGCTCGGCTACAACCACGAGCAGGCCGACGCCATCGTCAGCTACATCGACGCCACCGGCACCATCGAAGGCGCGCCGCACATCAAGGACGAGCATCTCGCCGTTTTCGATTGCTCCTTCAAGCCCGCGAAAGGCACGCGCTCCATCGCCTATATGGGACACCTTCGCATGATGGCTGCCGCGCAGCCCTTCATCTCCGGCGCCATCTCGAAGACGGTCAATCTTCCCGAAAACGCCACCGTGGAAGACATCATGGAAGCCTACCTCCAAGCCTGGAAGCTGGGCCTGAAGGCAGTTGCCGTCTATCGCGATGGCTGCAAGAAGTCGCAACCCCTGAGCGCGGCCGGCACTAAGACCGCGAATTCCACGAAGGACGACGCCCGCATTGCCGCCGCGCAGCACGTTGAGGAAGAGGACATGAACGCTCCTCCCCGCGCCGTGCGCCACCGCCTGCAGGAAGAGCGCGCCTCCATCACGCACAAGTTCAAAATCGGAGACCACGAGGGCTACATCACCGTCGGCCTCTATCCCAACGGAGAGCCCGGCGAACTCTTCATCACCATGGCAAAAGAAGGATCGACGGTCAGCGGCCTGATGGACAGCTTCGCCCTAACCACCTCGATCGCATTGCAGCATGGGGTTCCGTTGCGCCTGCTCTGCGAGAAGTTCGCCCACACCCGCTTCGAGCCCAGCGGATGGAGCGGCAATCCCGACCTCGGCTACGCCAAGTCAATCACCGACTACATCTTCCGCTGGCTCCAACTGCGCTTCCTGACCGGCCAGCAGCAGATGCTCTTCGAAAATCTCAGGCTGCGCCCGGCGGGTGCATCTCAGCCGGAAGGTGTAGGAAGTCAGGATGAGTCCTCGGCCGTTCGCCGTCCCGAAGCCGGAACCCGGGAGCCCGGAGCCGGTTCGATTCACGCCGCCGACGCGCTCTCCAGCATGGTCGACCTCGGAGACGCCCCCAGCTGCAGCTTCTGCGGCGCCATCATGACCAGAAACGGCAGTTGCTACCGCTGCATGAGCTGCGGCAGCACCAGCGGCTGCAGCTGAAACGCATAACGTTGGGGCGGACGCATTCGTCCGCCCCTCGTTTCGCATAGCGGTGCCCAAGCATGCACTTCAAGATTGTCGGCCGCATCGAGAATGTCGAGCAGATTGCGTCCGGCAAAGCCATCCGCGAGCGGAAGCGGCTGTGGAAGGCGTATGGCAAGGGACGCTGGAGGAAACTGAAAGGCACTGCTGACGTGGAATTCGTCGGTGGTACGATACACCATGCGGAAATCCACTGGTACGAAGCCCACGGAATCGGGTCGAAAGAGTACAAGGTCAAGCGGATTCTTGACTGATATGAAACGCGAGGCGCAATTCGTGATCTGTGTCGGGAACAAGGGCTACGCCGCGTCTCTGGAACTCCGGAAAATTTATCAGGTGATTCCCGACAAGGTCGCGTCCAGCCTTCATCAGATGCGAGTCATTGATGAGTCCGGTGAAGACTACTTGTACCCGGAAGATTATTTCGTGCCTGTGCAGTTGCCCCAGGCAGTCGAGCGCGCAGTCCGGCGGGCAACGGTCTGAGATCGGTGAGATGGTCGAAACTACAGTCTTTGGGAAACATGTACGGCGACGCGGTCCACGTTAGGGTGGCACGTTAATCCGCCAAAGTTTTCAAATTGTCGTCCCGGGCGAACGCGTCCTCTGCATTAGTCGAGGGACCTGCTGTTCGGCTCACTGGAAAGCGCCGTAGGTGTCGGGGTCGATCGCCAGTTTTTTGGGGAGGGCACGGCTTTCAGCCGCTGAGGCAAACCGGATTTGGTGGGCGGCGGTCGTGGGGAATGACTGGCACGAAGATGTCTTGCATTCCGTAGAGCGAGGATGCAGAAAAATGGCCGACTGTGAGGGGGCACAGCAAAATGTTGTGGCCCCTCTTCGTTTCAGGACAAGCATTCAGGAGTGGATCACGAAATGCCGATGCCTGATTTCCAAAGTGTAATGCGCCCACTCCTCGCGTTGGCGTCAGACGGGTAGCGAACACTCTTTGGATGAGGCCCGCGAGGCCCCTCGCGCGAGTGCTCAAGTTAACGGAACAGGAGACGAAAGAACTTCTGCCAAGTGGGCGGCAGGCGATTTTCAGCAACCGCGTAGCTTGGGCGAAAGTTTATGTCACTCGCGAGGGAGGCCTGGCTTCTCCTCGGAGAAGTCATTTCCAAATCACTCAACGGGCCCGCGACCTGCTAAAGAAGTTCCCAAGCGCATAACACTCAGAGACTTGATGGACCGCTTTCCCGAAATTGCAGAGTTCAGGGCTGCAAAACAACACAAAGACGCTGCCGCTACCGTAGCAGTCGAGGATGTGGGCCAGACCCCTTAGGAAATGTAGAGAACTCGTAATTAACCGCGACGTACCCCAACCTCTCCTCACTTCTTGAACACCGCATCCAACCCCGCCTGCGCAATCGCCTCATCAATCTCCGACTTGGCGCCGCTGGCCGCAATCCCGCCGATCGTCTGCCCGTCCACCTTGATCGGCAGTCCACCCTGGTTAGGGAAAAAATCGGGGAAGGCCAGCACGTCGAGATTCCCTTTCTTCAAGGCGTCGGCCCCATCTTTCGACGGACTCTGGTAAAACGCGGAGTGCCGTGCCTTCTTCTGCGCGAATTGAATCGTGTTGAGGGACGCGCCGTCCGCCTTCTCCAGAAAAAGCAGATTGCCGCTCTCATCCACGATGCAGATCGTGACTTCAACGTTCAGCCTCTTGGCCTCCGCCTCAGCACCGCCGACCATAGTTTTGATTGTCGCCAGGTTCAAGTGCTTGCGCGTCGAGAGATCCGCCGCCGAGGAGGTTGCCGCCAGGAAACTCAGCATCACAGCCAGTAGTTTGAACATGCGCCGGATGCTATCAGCCGATTCGCCAATTTTCCAGATGAAATAAAGTCCTGGAGGACGGAGTATCGCTCCTGTCGAGACGTGACAGCAGTAAGGTTCTAAGGGGCTCTTCGACCTTTAGGGTTCAACCAGCGGGATCGTCGAAGCCAGTTGCAGGTCAATCATTAATTGCACTCGACGGTCCAGTTGGTAGAACAGAGCCATACTCTTGGGCGTCAGTACCTTGCGGAAGTTCGGAATGTATTGCATTCTCAGCTGCGCCACCGATTGATCGACGTCCACCCACTCCTTGACCGCGCTTTCAGCATCGGCATCGGTGAGCGCGCCGCCGCTCTGCATGTATTGCTTGATCAGCGCATACTTTTTGTTGTTGCTCTTCACGAGTTCTGAAATGTACTGCTCATACACCGGCCAAAACTTTTCCGCTTCCGCGTCGGTCAGTTTCATGTTAGCGGCGATGAGCTGCTTTCGCTGGGACCGGATGTCCTTGCGCAGCATCTGAATATCTTCGTCCGTGATGGGCGGATAGTTGCCGTCGACCGGTTCCTTGGTGATGTGAGGAGAAGCATTCTGAGCGAAAGCAGTACCCTGCGAAAATTGGGACCTTCCAGTCATGACAAGGGCAGCCATGCCTAGAGCGATCGCGAGCGCCATGCGCGTTCTCATCATAATTCCTCCTCGATGCTTGAGACCGCGCGCTTCCAATCCGTGCTTTCATGCAAGGTTGTGCAACAGCGTTGAGCCTCCGTCGACCCCGACGAGGGCGGCCTCTGAGCTGAGTAACTGTAGATTCGGTCTGGTTTCACCGAAACTGTCACTTGTTACAGTCGCGAACCATTTTTTTTTGGCGCCTACTCTACACCGAAGTATCCTGCGAAGTGCCTGCGCTATTTCCGTAGTCCTCTATGGCCCCGCTCGGTTTTCCACACCGTCTTGTGACATCTGACCTTGCGCCTTTCCAAAACAAAGCGGATCATCGTCAAGGCGTGAGCGGTACAGGGATCGCGCTTTAAGAGGCCAACAAGTTCTTTGTTATCAAGATTTTGACCTCTAACCCATTGGGGCTCAAGATTTTACAAAGCATTTTTTGCAGAACCGGCACCAGCCAAAGCTTTCAGAGGAGGTGGGGGGAGGGGGTATCCCTCGCATTCAACATTTTCCCGAAACGAACCTAGCTGCAGAACCTCCGATTGAACTCCTCGACCAACTATTTCTTTGATACATTTCCACCATACTTAAACTCCCCCGTAATTTCTTCGCCACCTTCGTCCTGAATTCGTAATTCGGCCCCGAAGTTACAACGTTCTGACATGATCGCGTTCTGAGTTGTCTAGTCTCAATCGCGATACTGCTCATTCATTTCTCGGAAACGTTATTGCAGCGGGTTGCACTATTTACTGATCGCAGGAGTGTCTCTGATGGCGACTGGACTCGACAAGTTGCAACACATTGTTGTGCTGATGATGGAGAATCGCTCGTTTGACCACATGCTGGGATCGTTGACCGCTGTCAATCCCAAGATCGACGGAGTCACTCCGGATCTGAGCAATCCGGATGCAAACGGAAATCCGGTGAAGGCGCAGCCGCTCGCCGAGTTCCAAGCCCAGTTGCAGCCCGACCCCGATCATCATTTTCCCGCCGTCGATCTGCAGATCTTCGGCGGAGATACGAGCCCGACCCGCGTGGCCAACATGCAAGGCTTCGTGAAGAGCTACTTCAACCAGCAGCGCGATCTAAAGCATTCGCAGAAGATCATGTATTACTTCGCCCAGAAAGATTTGCCCGTCCTGACCACGCTGGCTCTTGAGTTTGCGGTATTCAACCGCTGGTTCGCGTCGATTCCGGGACCAACGATCTGCAACCGCGCCTTCGCCCACTACGGAACCTCGTTCGGCCGCGTCGACATGAACCTGCTCTATATCAATGAGCCCTTCAAAAGCATTTATAACCGGCTCATCGACGCGACTCCGAAGCACACCTCGAAGCTGTACTACTACGACACCGCAAGTTCGACCATGGAGATCACCAACCTGCTGCAGCACCAGCCCGAACTGTTTGGCACCTATCCGCAATTTCTGGATGACTGCGCCAAGGGGAACTTGCCCGATTATTCTTTCGTCGAGCCGAACTACAGCGATCACGAAACCGATAGCGGTGAGGAAACCGCGAACGATCAGCATCCCGACCACAATGTGCAGCATGGTGAGATCTTCATAGCGTCCATCTACCAGGCGATCAAGAACTCACCCCTCTGGCCGAACACCGCGCTCCTGATCGTCTACGACGAGCACGGAGGAATCTACGACCACGTCGTTCCTCCTGCGTGTCCGAAGGACCAGTTCACGGCGTCAGCCAATGACACAGGTACCGGAATGCCGTTTGCCTTCGACCGCCTTGGCGTGCGCGTGCCAGCAATTCTCGTCTCGCCATGGATTCAGAAAGGAACCATTGTCGATCGCGTCTTCGACCACGCGTCGATTCCCGCGACGGTGACCAAGTTCTTCCTGGGAGACTATTCGCCGCGCTCGCCGCGTGAGACGAGTGCCGATGTCTTTATCGAGCCGAATTCGGGAACGGTCGATCCCGCAAGAAACCTGCTGTCGCTGACTACGATGCGGACCGATTGTCCAGAATTTGATGTGTAGCTATTTGCGCCGGGAGGAGGAACGATGACGCTGATCCACGTACCGAGGCCACCGAAAAGTGCCTATGATCCCAACCGTCCAGTGTCTGCCTTGCTGAAGGCGCAGATCGACTACCTGCACCACGCCGCAAGGCGATTGCCCTTACGCTATCGCAGTGAGATCTATGTCAATGCGATCAAGACCGAGGGAGAAGCTGCCAGGTACATCCGCGAGGTGACCCAGGCCATTCAAGACGCTCATGCCGATGCTGCCGCAGCGCGCATCAAAGCCGTTCCCAAGCGCCGAAAGGTTATTGAGATTGCGGCCGTCGCCGACGAAGGAGCAGAGCGCAAGCGTCCCAGCAAGAAGCGCGCCAAGAAAAGCAGCGGGAAAGCCAGGCGCAAGAAGTAACCGTAAAGACCGTCTCGTCGATCAGGAGAGTGTATGCGGTGGAGCGTTGTCGTAGTGCTGTGGCTTGCGTCGCTGTGCGCGACGACTCAGTTCGCACTGAGCCAGGAAAACTGGCTGCAGGCAGATTTCCGGCGTGAGAGCGAGCGCGTTTCCGACGCGTGCAAGGCTAGCTTCAAAGCTGTGCCCGGATGTGCCATCGAGCTGTTCACCGACCATCCATTGCACATTGCCGCGGGAAGCATGCCGCCGCAGAACGGATTCAGCTTGGGCGCCGCGTTCGTCGCCGCCAGGAATACGCAGAACTGGCGGATGAGTTGGGACGTCGATGCGGTCGGAGCTTTCAGCGGCGCCTGGCGCGCTGGCGGCTACATGACTCTCGTCCACACCCCCGCGGAAACGATTCATGTTGTGACACCTACGTCCGCGGGCTCTGAAGCACAAACCACAAAGCCCAAGAAGCCTACGATTGCAGTGCATCCTTACACTGTGTTCAACCTCTACGCGCAGACCATCTCACTGAACAAGCTGAACTACTTTGGCTTGGGGAATGATTCTCCGTTGACGGGAAAGTCGGTGTTTGGGATGACCCAAACCATCGTCGGTGTGAATGCGATCAAGCCCGTCTACGAATGGGCCGCGATCCGCAAGTTGAATCTGGCACTGCTCGGCGAGGTCAACGGCCGCTTTGTAGATATTCGGGGAGAGAATGGCCAATCCGCGCCATCGATCGAGACGCTGTACACCAACGCGACGGCGCCTGGATTGACCAGCCAGCCGGGATTTGTCCAGTTCGCGGAAGGCCTTCGCATCAAGCCAGTGATTGCGGACTATGTGCAGCTCAACTACATGGGAAAGTATGAGCAATTCTTTGCGCCGTCAAGCTCGCAGAACTCCTTTCAGCGCTGGACGGTGGATTTGAACAACACGCTTTATCTCTATGGCTACACACAGTCGGCCGCGAAGAGCACTGCTGGGACTGGTCCGGACTCGTGCGCGCCGAGTGGGGAGAAATGTCCGGAGGTTCCGCGATCGCGAAATCTGAACGGGTCGATCAACATTCGATTTCTCCTCTCCGAGTCGATGAATTCCGCGACCAGCGCGGTGCCGTTTTATTTCCAGCAGACGTTGGGCGGGTCCGACATCAATAGCGCCATGTCGCTGGGCAGTTATGAGGACTACCGCTTTCGCGCCCCGAATATCTTGTTGCTGCAGGAAAGTTTCGAACACTCGATCTGGGGACCGTTTGGATTTAAGTTCATGGCCGATCAAGGGCGCGTCGCGCTAAACCGGAGCGATTTGGACTTCAACCACCTGCGCCACAGCTTCGCCGGCGGCTTTACCTTACGGGCCGGCGGGTTTCCCATGGTCTCGATCATGTTCGCCTGGGGCGGCCCAGAGGGACATCACAGCATCTTCAACATGAACACCTCACTGCTGGGCGGATCGGCACGGCCTTTGCTCGACTGATCACCCCGAAAACGAACGGCCGTTACAGATACCGGCTATGCCAGCGGGCGCGTTCTATTCCCTTTCGAGGTTTCGCCTTCGAATGTACCGCATTCGACCGCGATGAAACGGTTTCGGCCCCTTCAACACTATTCGAAGGAATGACCAGCTGTTGCGGGAGCTCTCAGGACTCTGGCCGCTCCGTAAACAGCGCCCCTCACGAATCACAATTCAATTTGAGGTGACGTATGGGTAGATCGTGTAGCTCGGCCCGAGCTCTCGTTGCGGCGCTCTGCGCCGTTGTCCTGCTGTTGACCACCAACCCTGCAATCCAGGCACAGAGCGCTGCCTCAACCAAGGTGCCGCGACTGGTGCGCTTCGCGGGGACCGCGAAAGATTTGAACGGCAACCGCAATGACAGGCGTTGTCGGCATCACCTTCTCTCTATATGAGGAACAGTCCAGCGGGGCTCCGCTCTGGTTGGAAACCCAAAACGTTCAGGCGGACGCAAACGGACACTATAGCGTGCTGCTCGGCACCACCAAGCCGGACGGGCTTCCGGCTGAACTCTTCACATCCGAGCAGGCGCGATGGGTCGGCGTACAGATCTCGGGGCAAGCCGAGCAACCGCGAGTCCTGCTGGTCAGCGCGCCTTATGCTTTGAAGGCGGGAGATGCGGAGACAGTTGGCGGCCTGCCAGCTTCGGCCTTCGCACTGGCGAATGCAGCCGGCACGACTGCTAGCAAGGGAGCCTCGACGGCCGCGACGTCGTCGACGACAACGAAGTCTGGCAACTCCACTGCTCCGGTGAATCCTACGGTGACGGGCAAGGGCGTAACCAACTTCATTCCGATGTGGGATTCGACGAGTGACATTGTCGACTCGATCATGTTCCAGGGAAGTTCAAAAATCGGCCTCAACACTACGGCTCCAGCTGCCACGCTCGATGTCAACGGCAAAGGCGATGTTCGTGACACCTTGACGTTATTCCCGAAGAGTACAGATCTGACGCTGGCTGTCAGCGGAACATCGTTCAAGATCGACTCCACCGGTAAGGTCACATTTATTTCCGGACAGACGTTCCCCGGAGCCGGAACGATCACGGGCATCACAACGGCGGCCGGCAGCGGCCTATCCGGCGGGGGCACCAGCGGCACGTTGAGCCTGAAGGTTCCAGGAGCAGGCATCACCAATGCCATGCTGCAAAACTCGAAAATCATTTTGAATTCGAGTGCGGCTGGCGGACTCACTGTTCCGGGAGCCATGACCCTGGGCAGCACCTATACCATCGGACTGAAAGCCTGCGCCGCCAATCAGGTGATGCAATACAACGGCACATCGTGGGTTTGCAAAACCCTGGGCACAGGCACTGGAACCGTTACCAGCGTAGGCAGCGGCGCCGGCCTGACCGGTGGCCCCATCACCACGAGTGGAACGCTGAGCATTGCAAACGCCGGCGTGACTAACACTATGCTGCAACACCCCTCGCTGACTCTGACGCCCGGAACCGGGCTCACCGGCGCTGGGACGATGACCTTGGGCAACACTTATAACCTCAACATCGATACGTCGAAGATTCCTCTGTTGAGCAATGCCAATACGTTCACGGCCACTCAGAACTTCGTCGGGAATCCGGGCATTACGGTGAACAATAGCAGTTCCGACGGAATCGATGTCACCACGAGCTCTGGAACTGCGGTCTTTGGCACCAGTACCTCCAGCACGGGCGTCGATGGCTTCAGCAATGGATTCGACGGCGGTGTCTTCGAAGCAAGCAGCACGGGCGCTTACGGAAGCCGCTCCGATTCTTTCGCGGACGCGTCATTCAACACGGGCGCGGCAGGCTGGGAGTACGGATCGTCGCAGGAAAACATCGGCGTATGGGGTTACGCGGCCAGCGGTATCGGAGTCGCCGCTTATGATGAAGCCTATACCTCGAGTGCACAAGGCAGAGTCTGCTGCGGCGGCTTCTATCCGATCGGTGTCTGGGCCGATACTGCCGGAAATACAGGTACTGGAAATCCTGGCATTGGCGCGTTGACCACTGTGGATACAGGCTGGAGCCTTGTCTCCTACAACAACAGTACCTATCCGACCGCGTTTATAGAAAACGAGGAAGCCACCTCGAGCAGCAGCACCGTGTTGGAAACTGTCGGTGGCAACTTCGGGGGCGTGTGCACGATCGATGTCAGCGGCAATCTGTTCTGTAGCGGTTCGAAATCGGCGGTGGTTCCGGTCGATGGCGGATCGAAGAAGGTGGCTATGTACGCGATCGAAGGACCAGAGAACTGGTTTGAAGACGCAGGATCCGGTCAACTCTCGAATGGCTCGGCTGTGATCCGTCTGGAAAACCTCTTCGGTCAGTCGGTGAATACCGGGATGGACTACCACGTATTCCTGACTCCGAACGGCGACTGCAAGGGACTGTACGTTTCACAGAAGTCCCCGAACTCGTTTGAAGTTCACGAACTGGGTGGCGGAACCTCCAGCATTGCGTTTGACTATCGCATCATGGCCAAGCGCAAGGGCTTCGAGAATATCCGCATGGCTGACAAGACGGCGGAGTTCAGTTCTCATCGTCCGGTCAAGCGGCCCGCCGGATCGCGTGCACCGAATCCCGACGAAATCCGGCAAGCGCACCTTCAGAAGGCGCAGGAGTTGAGCAAGAAGAAGACGGTTACCACGGCGAAGGTGGTAACCACGTCGGCGGTGAAGAAGTAGAAGAGGTGACAGAAGTTGACCTACCCTGGGGGTGCCCTTGCATGGGCATCCCCTTTTTTCTTGCTGAGTTGGGTGGATCAGCGGCTCACTTCTTGCCCTTCGATTTCTTGGCGCCCACTTTTTTCTTCTGCGGGAAGACCCGGGCGAAGATCTTGTCCACGTTTTTCAGTTGCCGCGGCAGATCGAAAGCGTATTCGATTTGCTTCCGCGGAACTTTACCGGTGATTTCCTTGTCGGCAAGCACAAGTTGATGGAAGTCCAAATTCTCTTTCCACGCGCGCATGGCATGAGACTGGACCAGTCGATATGCGTCTTCGCGGCTCACCCCGTGTTCGACCAGGTCCAGCAACAACTGTCCGCTGAAGATAAGGCCGCGCGTGCTTTCCAGGTTGGCGCGCATGCGCTCGGGATACACAAACATGGTGTCGATGAGGTTGCTGGTCTTGCTCAGAAGATAGTCAACCAGCGTGGTGGAGTCTGGCAGGATCACGCGCTCGGCGGAGGAGTGCGAAATGTCGCGCTCGTGCCAGAGGGCGACGTTCTCGAGCCCAGCCTGGGCATTGCTGCGGACCACACGCGAAAGGCCGCTGATCTGCTCGCAGGTCACGGGATTCCGCTTGTGCGGCATGGCGGAGGATCCTTTTTGTTTTTCACTGAAGAATTCCTCTGCTTCCCGGACCTCGGTGCGTTGCAAGTGACGAATCTCGGTGGCAATCTTGTCCAACGTTGAGGCAATGACGGCGAGCGTACCCAGGTAGTGCGCGTGGCGGTCGCGCTGAATGACCTGGGAGGAAACAGCGGCCGCCTTCAGTCCCAGGCGCGCACAGATCTTCTCTTCGAGTTCGGGCGTGAGGTGAGCAAAGATTCCGACCGCGCCGGAGAACTTTCCCACCCGCATATCTTCGGCAGCAGCCATGAAGCGCGCAATGTTGCGTTGCGTCTCGGAATACCAGTTGGCAATTTTGAAGCCGAAGGTGATGGGTTCGGCGTGAACGCCGTGAGTGCGGCCGACCATGGGAGTGTCTTTGAACTCCCAGGCGCGTCGTTCGAGAACTTCGGAGAGGCGCTGAAGGTCTTGCGCGATCACCTGGGACGCCTGCCGGATTAGAAGAGCCTGAGCGGTGTCGACGACATCATTCGAGGTGAGCCCGTAGTGGAACCAGCGTGCATGTGGACCGACGATTTCGGCGACAGCGGTGGTGAAGGCAATCACGTCGTGGCGAACTTCCGCTTCGATCTCGTGGATCCGTTCCACGCGGAAGTCGGCACGTTCGCGGATGGCGCTGGCGGCGTCTTTGGGAACCATGCCGGCTTCAGCGAGGGTTTCGGTGGCCGCGACCTCAACGGCCAGCCAGGTGCGAAAGCGGTTTTCATCGCTCCAGATGCGGGCCATCTCGGGGCGGGTATAGCGTGGAATCACGGTGGAGGTCTCCTGTCGGTGCGGCGAAATTGTGGACTAAGGATTCTAAATGGAGGGCTGGGGCAGAGGCTAGGTGAGGGTGCGATAACTGGTTGGCGGCAAAGGGGTACACAAGCAAATCGTGGACTAAGCATTATATGTCGCTTCACGATATAATAAGTATGGACTATCGCAGGACGATACAATCGTCGGCATGAAGAAGCTGAGCTTGTCGGATTACCAGGCTTTAGCCGAGTTTCGGTTCCAGATTCGGAAGTTCCTGCGTTTCAGTGAGCGGGCCGTTCAGGAGGCCGGACTGGAGCGGGGGCAGTACCAGCTGATGCTGGCGATCAAAGGTATGCCGGAGGGCATTCGCCCGCGGATCCGGGAACTGGCGAACCGCATGCACATCCAGCATCACAGCGCGGTGGAGTTGGTTAACCGGCTGGAGCGTGGAGGGTACGTGCGGCGGGAACGGGCACAGGACGACCGCCGCGAGGTGCTGCTCGCGCTGACGCCCAAGGGAGAACGGGTGCTGGAGACATTGGCATTGCATCATCACGAAGAGTTGCAGACCGCGGCGCCGAGCCTGGTGGCGGCGCTGCGGCGAGTGATGCCGGAGAAGAATGGCTCGAAGTCGCGAGGCAAGGACTCCTTCAGCGGCTAGAGCCAGCATGATCACCAAAGAGTTAGGGCCGCGACTCAAGTTTGGCTTTTCCAATTTAATGATTCCGGGGTGTTCGTTCCCAAGATATTAGGAGCTTGCGATTAACAACAATTCGAATTCGACGTTAACGGCTACGGCGCCAGCGCAGTTTCGCATTGTGCTGGTTTCGTTTCTCGCCGCCGCTATTGGGCTCGTGGCTGGACTAGTGGCTTACGCGCTCTACAAGCTGATTGGGTTGTTCACCAATCTGTTTTTCTTTCACGAGTGGTCGACCACCTTCCGGAGTGTGGGATCGCATCACCTGGGAGCATGGGTGATCCTGGTTCCCGTGGTTGGCGGGTTGATCGTGGGAGTGATGGCGAAGTACGGGTCGTCGAAGATCAAGGGGCATGGAATTCCGGAGGCCATGGAGGCCGTGCTTACTAACCGCAGCCGCATCGAACCGAAGGTGGCGATCCTGAAGCCGATTTCGGCAGCGATCGCAATCGGAACCGGCGGACCGTTTGGTGCGGAAGGTCCGATCATTCAAACCGGCGGAGCGATCGGGTCGCTAGTGGGACAGGTACTGCATACCACGGCGGTCGAACGGAAGGTGCTGCTGGCTTGCGGCGCGGCGGCGGGAATGTCGGCGACATTTAACACGCCGATTGCCGGCGTCATTCTTGCCATCGAGTTGCTGCTGTTTGAATTCAAATCGAGGTCGTTCATTCCTCTGGTAATCGCGAGCACACTGGCGACTGCGGTGCATATGCAGCTGTTGGGTGCCGGACCGATGTTCCAGGTGGGAGCGATGGACTTCGGGATTCCGCGCGCGCTCCCGTTTTACCTCGTCTTGGGGCCGCTGTGCGGGTTGGCGGCGGTGGGGCTGAGCAAGACGCTCTACTGGGTAGAAGATCTATTTGAAAAGCTTCCCTTTGATGAATTGTGGTGGCCGGCAGTTGGCGCGCTGGCGCTGGGCATTCTGGGATTCTTCGTGCCGCGAGTCTTCGGAGTGGGATACGACACCATCAGCGATATTCTCAACGGGCATCTGATGTGGAAGATCCTGCTGGTGGTGATGCTTGCGAAGTTCGCAGCCCTGGTGATCTCGCTGGGATCGGGAACTTCGGGCGGATTGCTGGCTCCGACTTTTATGTGGAGCGCTGCCATGGGCGGGTTGTTCGCGATGGTTGCGAATCTGGCTTTTCCGTCCGCACATCTTTCGCCGGGTGCGTTTGCACTGGTCGCGATGGGCGCGGTATTTGGGGCGGCGTCGCGAGCGGCGTTTTCGTTCATCATTTTCGCGTTTGAGATTACGCGGGATTACAACTCCGTATTGCCGCTCATGCTGGTTGCGGTGATTGCGGATGGGATCGCGATGCTGTTCATGCCCACGAGTTCAATCATGACCGAGAAGCTAGCGCGCCGCGGCTTGCGAGTGCATCAGGATTACGAAGCCGATGCGCTGACGCAGGCTACCGTCGGCGAGACTATGGAGAAGGAAGCGCCCCTCGTCTCCGCCGATACGAAGGTGGGAGCACTGGCGGAGCGGATTGCGCAACACGATCCGGCGGTAGCGCGGCACGAGGCACTGCTGATCCTGGATAGCAGTGGCATGCTGGCGGGGATCATTACACGTGGTGATATTTTGCGCGCTCTCGATAAAGATTCCTCCGGCAGCGCAACCGTACAGGAAGCGGGAAGCACGCACCTCGTCGTGACCTATCCTGATGAATTGGTGTCGGAGGCGGCGGCAAAACTCTTACGCTTTGATATTGGTCGTCTGCCGGTAGTCGATCGCGCCGAAGAGCGCAAGGTCGTGGGATACCTGGGGCGAGCGGCAATTCTCGCAGCGCGTTTGGTAAGATTTCATGCCGAGCACGTACGGGAGCCGGGTTGGCTCAAGGTTCGCAACAAGGTCAGGATGGCGCAGAGCAAATGAGACGGCTGGCTTTTTGGCTTGCGATGGTGTCCGGGGTCTGCGTGCTGGCGGTCTTCTTATTTCCGTCGTCGCAAGGGCCGTATTCTGCCGTACACGGACCGGTTACTGTGATGCATGCGGCTCGCGCGGCCGCCGGAGTACGAATGACGGTGGAGCGCGCTGGGCTCACCGTATTTCATACCAGTCGCGACGGTGCCGTTCTTATCTTGCTACATTCGAATGCGAGTCCCAGTGTTGATTTTCGGTTCAACAGTGTGTTGTCTGCCTTCGCATCCTCTCTTCGTTGTTGATCCCTCCTGTTTATTCTTCTGTAAGCGCATAGTTGACCTTTCGCCGTTTCGCGGGTGACACGCCCGCGAAGCGACCAGAGGCTGGCGCTCCTGAACCCGTGCGGGTTGAACTCCCGCTCGAGGTTCCGGATAGTATCAATGGGGATTCTCCGATGGACGAGGCGCAGGCAGACACCACGACTGAAGGAAAAATGGAGGCGTTGCGGCGCGCGCTACCTCAGCAGCAGCCGACGTTGCTGGCGCTGCTGGCTGTGCTGGCAGTCCTTTTTTTCCTGGCGGTGACGGGATTGTCGCGCGCCTATCATGCGCAGCGGGATTCCCTGGGGGATCGATGGTTCACGCGAGGCGTCGTGGACCTGAGCGCGCGGCACTACGACAGCGCTGTGATGGAGTTTCGGTCGGCGTTGCTCTACTCGCGCGACAACTACACCTATCAACTCAATCTGGCCGAAGCTTTGATCGGGCTCAAACGAACCGCCGAGGCGTCGACGTACTTGGTGAACTTGTGGGAGCGCCAGCCGGAAGATGGCCTGGTTAACCTGGAACTGGCGCGCATTGCAGTAGAAAAAGGACAGACCGAGCAGGCGCTTCGTTACTATCACAATGCGATTTATGCTGCATGGCCGCGGGATCAGGAAGTGAAGCGGCGTGATGCGCGGTTGGAGTTGATTGAATTTTTGCTGAACGCAAATTCCAAGGCGCAAGCCCAGGCAGAGTTGATCGCGTTGGCCGAAAATCTGGGCGAGGATCCTTCGCAACAGGAGCGGGTGGGAGATCTGTTCCTGCAAGTACAGGACTACGAACATGCGCTGGCTGCCTATCGGCTGCGGCTGAAGGAAGAGCGCGGCAGCCGGGCCTTGGCGGGTGCGGGATTTGCAGCTCTCCAACTGGGCCGGTATCCGCTGGCCGAGCACTACCTGCAAGCCGCGGTGGCCGAGAACCCAGGCGACATGCAGAGTGCAGAGCGACTCAAGATGGCACAACTGGTTTTGAATATGGACCCGTTCCGGCGGCAACTTTCGGTTACAAAGCGCGACCAAGCTGTGGTGGAGGCGTTCGAGACCGCAGGAGGGAGGCTGCGCGCCTGTGGAGCATCGCGAGGGCCGGCATTGCCCACCGCCGCGCAATCGAGTCTCGCGACGAGTTGGACAAGAATGCAACCTCGAATTTCCGAAGCACAACTCAAGCGAGATCCGGACTTGGTCGAGGCCGCGATGGACCTGGTCTTTGAGATTGAACGGCAAACCAACGCTACGTGTGGACCTCCTGAGGGTTCGGACATGGCACTGCTTCTCATCGCAAAATTGCACGAGGGAAACTGATTTGGAGTTACAGACAAACGCTCAAGGCGGAGTAGTAATGGTGGACGGCGCCCCCGTGGCCGCGACGCCGGTCAACGGCCGTTCGCCGAAAGCCCTGCTGCAAGCCGTGTTTCGAGAAGAGCGGTTTTTTCTCGTACTCTCCGTGTTTATCGGAGTCTTCTCCGGGCTAGCGGTCGTCTGCTTTCGATTTGCGATTGGCTGGTGCCGTCTGTATTTATTGGGAACGGGCGCGGTGTTCTCCACGCCGCGAGTTCTGCTGGCGCCGACGCTTGGCGGCTTAGTGATTGCTGCATTGGTGATCCATTTCTTTCCCCAATCGCGCGGGAGCGGCGTGAATCAGACCAAGGCCGCTCTTTACATCTACAACGGAAGCATTCCAATTCGGACGGCGATCGGCAAATTCATTACGGCGGCCTTGGCCATAGGATCGGGGCATTCCCTGGGCCCGGAAGATCCATCCCTGCAAATCGGGGCATGCCTGGCTTCGGCGCTCGGTCGACGGATGCATATTTCGCGAGATCGCATGCGCCTGATAGCCCCGGTGGGCGCGGCCGCCGGATTGGCGGCAGCCTTTAACGCTCCCATTTCCGCCGTCCTGTTTGTGATTGAAGAAGTGATTGGGCGGTGGACGGCGGGAATCCTCGGGTCTGTAGTGCTTTCAGCGGTGTCGAGCGTCGTGGTGATGCGCTGGTTCCTCGGATCGGAATCGCTGTTTCGAATTCCCGCGGTGCAACTGGAGCGCCCGTCGGAACTGATCGCATATTCCATCCTCGGCATAGTTGGCGGGTTGGCATCGGTTCTCTTCGCGAAGGGCATTGCGACTTTGCGACCGCGCTGCAAAGCCCTACCGTTTTGGACGCAGTATTTCCAGCCTGCGGCAGCCGGACTGCTCATCGGAATTATCGCGCTACTGGGCGCGCCTCAGATCATGGGAGCCGGTTATGAGGCGATTGACGAAGCCATGCACGGGCGTTTCACGTGGCAATTCCTGGCGATCCTTGCAGGATTGAAGATTATCGCTACCCTGCTTTCGTTCGTAAGCGGAACTCCGGGAGGCATGTTCGCTCCAACCCTGTTTATCGGAGCGATGCTGGGTGCAGCGGTCGGTGGGGCGGAACACGTGATTCTGCCGCATCTCAGCGGGTCTCCCGGCACTTATGCGCTGGTCGGAATGGGAGTCCTGTTCGCGGGATTTCTGCGGGCACCGATGACATCGGTGTTCATGGTGCTGGAGGTCAGCGGGAATTATTCCATCATCGTGCCCGTCATCGTAGCGAACACGATTGCTTATGTGATTTCGCGCGGCCTGCAGCCAATTGCGATTTTCGACCTCTTAACCCGCCAGGACGGACTGGAATTGCCCTCGATGGAGGAGCAGCGGGAAGAAGGCATCCTGCGCGTGGAAGACGCGATGCGCCCGGCCCTGGATCCGGTGCTCGATGCGCAAGAAACCGTCGAGCAGGCCCTGCAAAAGGCGGGGTCGGCAATGGAAAATGACGTGCTGGTGCGACTGAGCCCACGCGGGTGGAGTAGTGTCGCAAAGGAACAGTTGCGCGCGATGGCGGCCGAGGGAAAAACCGGGGCGAATCTCGGTTCGCTCTTGCCGATCCGCCGCATTCCTGATCTGCATCCCGATCATCCTCTCGAAACCGCGCTTCGTTATGTCAATCGGTGGCCTCTTGTACCGGTGGTGAGCCGACTCGACTTTCGGGAATTAGAAGGCGTGATTTCTCAGCGCGACGTTCTGGAACGGTACCGGGAGTTCGGCGAAAGCTGACACTACGCCTGGAAACTGATTTGTTACTTCGGTGCAAGATCTGTTCTTGCAAACGGTCGCTCTTATTCGATAAGCTTTTTCCACTCCACGCAAGCACCTACAAGCAAAGCTGTACCCATAGTGTCGATGGCAGGGGATAGTTCATTCTTTTGCGGACCTCGCGACCGGAAGCGGCCGTCGCCCATCCCTGCCCCAGCAAGCGCTGTTTGGGGTCGTCGATGTTTCGAGTTCTCGATTGCTCAATAAAACAAATCAGGTTTCCAGTTTTGGGGATGGGGAGAGGGTAAAAGAACATGCCGAGTTACTCAATCAGGTTCATCGTTCTCAGTTTGATCGCATTGGTTTTGACGGCGCCGGCCTTCGGCCAAGGCGGGGCCACGGGGGCCATCACAGGAACGGTGGTGGATCCGAGCGGAGCGGTGGTCGCTAACGCCGAAGTCCGCATCACCAACCAGGATACGAACGTGCTGGAGCGCACGGTGACGAGTGGTCCGGACGGAACATTTACGGCACCGTTGCTTCCGGTGGGAACGTACACCCTCGGCATTCAGAGCACCGGCTTCGCCGAAGGTAGGTTCACAAATATCGTGGTGCGCGTGACGGAAACAACGCGCATGACCGCCAAGCTCTCGACGAAGGCCGTCCAGCAGAAAATCGAGGTCGAGGCTGAGGTCCAGACCGTGAACACGAGCGACGCGACCACCGGTCAAGCAATTGAAAGCGATACCGTGCGCGCGCTCCCGCTGGCCACGCAAAACTTTCAGCAATTACTGACGCTCTCGACTGGAGCGCAAGGCGAACTGAATGCGGCGGCGCAACTAGGACGCGGCAACGTTCGCATCCAGGTCAACGGCCAGCGCGAAGACAACAACAACTATCTGATCGAAGGTGTCAGCGTCACCGACTACAACGTTGCGGAACTGACGAACACGCCGCTCCCGAATCCCGACGTGATTGGGGAATTCAAGGTACAGACCTCGCTCTATGATGCGAGCCAGGGACGCAATGGCGGGGGCAACATCAACGCGATCCTGAGGTCGGGGACGAATACGCTCCATGGCGACGTTTATGAATTCTTCCGCAACACGTCCCTGGACGCGAATGAATATTTCTTGAAGGGCAGCGGATCGCCGCGCCCAGTCATCCAGCAGAACATCTTTGGCGGCAGCCTGGGTGGGCCGCTGGGCAACGGCGAGAAGTTTGGATTCTTCTTCGTGAACTACCAGGGAACACGGCAGCGCAGCGGAGATTCTCCGGGAACGCTGATCAGCACGTTCATTCCGTACGTTCCCGCGGCCGATCGAGGTCCGGCAGGAGCAGCACAGTTGGCCACGGATTTCGGTGTGGCTAGCGCGGACCCGGTAGCCGTCTCCTTGCTGGCGTTTCAAAGCAACCAGTTCGGGGCTCCGGCCAATGGATATTTATTCCCTCTTCCGAATAATGTCCCAGCCGGAACAGCGCCGGGACAACTCGTGCAGTTCACCGTCAGCAAGCCGGGCAAGTTTACGGATGATCAATTCACGGCGAACTGGGATCATGAATTCCGCAACTCCAAGGATTCGATTGCTGCCCGATTCTTTTACTCCGACTCGGAACAAGACATCCCCTTTGGCGCAGGAGGATTGCAGGCTTCCCTCGGTGCCGCAGCCAGCGGTACCGACTTAAATTTTCCCTATCAACTACCGATTCATGACCGGTTGTTCATCGTCTCGGAGACCCACGTATTTTCCCCAAGGCTAGTGAACGACTTCCGCTTCGGACTGGTGCACATCAACAACAGCGCGACCAACGTGAATCCAGTCACGGTTACCGACGCGGGAATCGACCGGCCGACGAACAATTTGACCAGCAGTATTTATAAGTTCACGTTTGCAACTTCTGGATTTCAGTTTGGCCCAACGCCGCAAGCGAACCAATCCCAAAACCAGAACAACTACAACTTTGTCGACAATCTGAGCTGGGTGAAGGGTGCGCACACTCTGACGTTTGGCGGGCAGTACGTTCGCGCCAATCTCGACAAGCTGTTTCCGCAGGTGTTCAACGGGCAGCTCTTCTTCACCAATACCGGCGTGACCGACTTCGCGAACTTTGTGGGCGGAACTCCGGAGTTCAGCTTTGGCGGAGGCGGCGTCTACAACCACAAGTACCGCCAGAATAATTCCGCGGTCTTCGCACAGGACGACTGGAAAGCCACTTCAACCCTGACCGTGAACCTGGGACTGCGCACGGAATTCCTGGGCGCGTGGAGTGATGGCGACTGCCACATTGGCAACATCGAATCGGACCTGACCAACTCAGGGACGTATCCATTCATTTACCCCAAGTGCGTCGACAAGCTGGGCGTGACCGGATTGACCGGGAGCGCTGCAGGCTCCACGTTTAAGAACAGCGTCTCGACTGGCTGGGGACCGCGGGTTGGCTTCGCTTACGATTTGATGGGGCGGCACACGACCACCGTCCGCGGCGGTTACGGCATCTACTACGTGCGCGAGGATGTGGGAGCGGTCGACCAGTTGAGCTTCCAGTCGCCCTTTATCCCAATCGTGTTCTTCGGACAGACGCCGGGATTCACCATGTCTGACTTCTTCACCGGAACACCGGCGACGAATCCCAATGGTGTACCTGCCGCGGGATCTCTCTCAGCGGCGTGGCTTCCCTGCCTGGCGCAGTTGACCAGTTTTCCGGATACCAACGGCGCCGCAACTTACGGCGGATGCTCCGGGCCGGGCGTAAACAGTACGCAGAACCTGTTTGTGCTCGAGGTGCCTCGGCATTTCGTGGTTCCCAACACGCAACAATGGAACCTGACGGTGCAACGTGAACTCGGTGCCCACTGGGTGCTGGAAGTGGGATACGTAGGCACGCGTGGAATTCACCTGCGTGAAACTCGCGATGCCATCCAGTCGGTGGACGCGTCCAAGACGCCTTTCACTGTGACCGATAACACAGGACAGAGCTACACGATCTCCACCAACACATTTGCGAATGCGATTGCGCGTACTCCGGCGCCGGGTCTGAATGGTTACAGCGGATACCAGCTTTTCGCCAATGATGCGTACTCCATCTACAACGCTCTGCAATCAACCGTATCGCGACGGTGGGGACAGAATTATTTCCAGGCGGCGTATACCTTCTCGAAAAACATTGATGCGACGTCGACCGGGAACACCGCATTCAACACCGCGTACAACGATCAGAGCAACATCAACGCGTCGCGCGGCATTTCGGACTTCAACCGGCCTCACCGGTTGGCGGTCAGCTACGCTTACGATCTGCCGTTCTTCGAGCATGCCACCGGAATTAAGAAGGCGGCGTTCGGCGGCTGGCAGATCAGCGGTGTTTCTATCTTCCAGTCAGGTGTACCGTTCTCGATCTTCGATTCCGGTGCGGGAACTGGATTCCTGGGACAGGGCAGCACCCCGCTATTGGGAGCGAGCCTGGCGCCGGGAGCCAGTGTTGCAAGCGGACTCTCGAGCGGCGACATTCACCAGCGCGTGGTGAACGGATATTTGAATGGAACAGCATTCACTCCGGCGCCACTCCTTTATCCCACGCAATGTGCCTCTGATCCAAATTTCTGCACGACGGGTTTCGGAGATCTAGGACGCAATGTGTACCACGGGCCGTTCCAGCAAAACTGGGATGTGTCGTTCCTCAAGCATTTCAAAATTGGAGAGCGGCAGGATCTTCGCTTTGCTGCCGACTTCTTCAACATGTGGAACCATACGAACTTCGCCAATCCTACCGTAACGGATATCGAAGCGTACTTGGCCGATCCCAGCGGACCGTTCGGGAAGATCGTACAAACGACCGGCAATCCACGGCTGATCCAGTTTTCACTGCGCTGGGCTTTCTAGAGTTGCAGATGTTTCAAGGCCGGGAGGCGAGAGCCTCCCGGTTTTTAATTTGGATCACTCTGCTGAACAATCGGAATTACTTAGACACCAATCCAATTGAACAGAATCAAAGCCAGGGTTCCTGAGCCTACGATGATCCAGAGGGCGAGCCCCTGGAGCAACGGACGGGCTCCGACGCGCTTCAGCGTTTGCCTATTCAAGCCTGTGCCGATCAGAAATAGGGTTACCGTGAGCCCAATCTTGCCGAGGTGGTTGAGCACTCCAAAGGTCGGAGTGAAAGACGGTAACAACGTGTTGAGCAGCGCCGCCAGACAGAACAGCAGGATGAACCACGGCCACTGGATGCGGGCCTTGCTCTTCACAGTCACGGCGGTCACCAACGACAGAGGAACAATCCAGAGAGCCCGCGCGAGTTTGATGGTGGTTCCAATGGCCAGCGCGGTTGCCCCGTACCTCGCGGTGGCTCCCACGACCGAGCTCGTGTCGTGGATCGCCAAGGCCGACCAAAGTCCGAACTGCGCCTGCGTCATGTGCAGCGCGTATCCAATCAGGGGGAACAGAAACAGGGCGATCGAATTCAGGACGAACACTGCGCCCAGCGAGACAGCCATTTCCTCTTCGCTGGCTTCGGCAATTGGACCAACTGCGGCGATGGCGCTGCCGCCACAGATGGCGGTCCCTGCGCTGATCAGGAATGCAGATTTCTTCCCAACATGCAGCAGGTAGCCGAAAGCGAGGCCGAGCAGCATGACAGCGGTGATGCTCATGGCTGTGTAGAGAAAGCCGGAACGTCCGGCGTGCAGCACTTCATGCAGGTTCATGCCGAAGCCAAGCGCAACCACGGATGCTTGCAGCAGAAATTTTGCCAGTCGCTTGCTTTCGGCCTGAAAGGGATGCGCGGCTGAGAGTCCATAGATCAGGCCTCCGAGGAGCGCAAGAGGAGGGGAGACTAGGCCGGTCGCGGCGAGGATCAAGGCCAGAAAGAATACGTTCTTGCTCATACCTTGAGTGTGCCTGCCTGCCGGTAGCGGCGTCCAAGCAGTAGTTTTGATGGGTGATTAGCGGGGCTTATTGGGCGGGCTTAGCCGACCGGGAGGGCTTGCGCCCCGGATTGGCTAGAAGACGCGCACGCTCGAGCGCGAACGTGCGAAACGCGCCCGCGGGCCCCTGGGGGCCGGGCCCGGTGCGTGAGATGAGCGAAAAATGACGATCCACCTTGAGGCCTGCGACCTCGGCAACCTTGAGCGCGCCCAGTTCCAACTCTTTGGAAATCGCCCAACGCGATACGAAGCCGACGCCCAATCCCACCTCAACCGCAGACTTGATTGCTTCGGTGGAGTCGAGATTCATCACGTTCTTGAACGACTTCAGCTTGAGGCCAGCGTTCTCGAGGGCCAGTTCGACGACTCGGCGCGAACCCGAACCTTGCTCCCGCATCAAGAGATTGGAAGTAAGAAGTTGGGCCCGCGACATCTGATCGGATTCGAAAGTCGGAGGAATGATCAAGACCAGTTCATCCTGCATGAAGGGCTCGGTGCGAATACCGCGGTCCCGGGCCGGACCTTCGATCAGGCCAATGGAGAGCTTGTCCGCAAGCAGCAGTTGAACGATCTCGCCGGTATTTCCACTGTGTAACGAGAACTGGACTCGGGGATGCTCTTCGAGAAAGGCTCCGAGTAAACGCGGGAGAACGTATTGCGCAATCGTGGTCGATACGCCAAGGGTGAGTTCGCCGGAGACCTTGCCATCTTCGGAGCCGAGTTCTTGCTCGGCTTGCGAAACGAGAGTCGCGATCTTGTTGGCATAGCCCAGCAAACGAGATCCTTGCGGAGTGAGCGAGACACGGCTTCCAGCGCGGTCGAAAAGACGAACGCCAAGATCGTCCTCCAGTGCTTTCACCTGCAGCGTGATTGCCGGTTGAGTGAGAAATAGATGCTCGGCGGCTTTGCGAAAATTCAGATGCTCGGCGACCGTGCGAAAGACTTTCAGACGAAAATTTTCCAGTTGGGGCACGGAATGATTATCTACGGAAAGGGCGAGACGTGATAGCGTGCTCGGCGCAGTTGGATCTGGCTTCGCTCGGCGGCTAGTTTGGGAGCTCGCGTGAAATCCTACGGCCGTTCCACCATCCACACATTCGCGCTGCCGCTGCTGCCGAGGATCGCTAGCGAGCGGCCGTCGCGCGAGGGGATGGCCCATCCTACGCTCATTCCTTTCGGCTGCCAGACTGGAACGGCGTGACCCTGCAGATCGATGTGCAGCAGAGCATTCTCTTCGTTCACCGAGGACGCCCACAATCCCTTGCTGTCCGCAGTCCAGTCGAGCGATGCCATGCCCCGCGTGCCCGAGACGGGCACCCATCGGTCCACGCCGCCGCGGGTTGATACGAAATGAATCTTGGGTTCTTCGTCCCCCCATTTTCCTTTGGCGATGGCCAACATCGTTCCGTCGGGAGATAGACCCCAGTTATAGAGTTGAGGAAGATCATCTTTGATCTGGTAAATCTGAGAACCTTTTCCGTGAAAGGGATCGAAAGTGAAGAAGGTGAGCGCGCCTGCTGCCGCCACGCTGTAGATACACAGCGAGGCCGGGGCGCGTGCGCATTGATGATTGCTGATCCAGTGCTCCTTCAGAATCTGTTGCGGCGTGCCGCCGCCGATTGGGACCCGCATGAGAGGTACTGAGGCAACCGTCTCCCCCCAACTCGGATACACGACGTAAAGCAGTTGAGCGCCGTCGGGACTGAGGCGTGGTTGCGCGACCGGATTGTTGCCACCCACAAGAATGTCTGGCACGGCTTGATCCGTAGCCTGCCGGTAAATGTTGAAGGTTCCATTTCGATCCGACATGAAGATGACTTCTTTGCCGTCGGCGGTCCAGTCAAACGGCATGTCCTGCCGGTCATCGAGAGTCAAGCGCTGCGGTTCTCCGACAATTGATGAACCTTCCAGCTTGCCCACGTAGACATCGGGTTCGGGAACGCCCTTCAGATACGCGACACGCTTGGTGTCGCCGGAAACGCTGATGCTATTGACCGCTCCCACATCGTTGGTCAAACGAGTCGCTGGAAGGACGGGCTTGCCCTGACGATCCAGCGAAACCCACCACAGATTCGAATCCAGCTGGCGCGGGCGCGATTCATAAAGAGAGAAGATCAAGCGTCCATCCGGCGCCCAGATCAGTGGACCACCCAAACCATCGAGCGACACAACGCTGGTGATGGGCCAAGTGGAGCTGCTCATTTTGCCTTTGAGATCGCAAATTTCAATGGCGCCCTTCGCGCCATAGCCATAATCGAAGTGAGCTCTGGTATAGGCGATTCGATTTCCGTCTGGCGACCAGGTTACAGACCCAAACAAGTCGCCTTCTTCGCCGACGAGTTTGCGCGGCTGCGTTCCGTCTACGCCGACCAGCCAAATCTGCTCGCGCAATTTTTTCCCCGCGATGAAAGCGACGGTGGTACCGTCCGGAGACACGGCGGGCGAATGTCCTTCGTCGATCATTTTGCGGGCAGCTCCGCCCATGGCCGAAATTTGCCAGAGACTGGATTCGCGCGCTGATCCGGTCAGACCCACGACCATGTGGACGCTGTCGGGAAACCAGGCAACCGATGCCGCAGCCTGGCCACGAGGCAGAGCGATGGGATGCGTCTCTCCGGAGTCGATCTGGCGAACGTAGAATCCGGTTTCATCGGAGAAAGCAAGATAGCGACCATCGCGGGAGATGGCCGCGGCTCGAACGCGATCGTCCAGAGGATTGGCAGTCAGTTGAGACACGCGGGATGCAGAAGGTCGGTGTTGCTGGGCCAGAAGCAATCCGAACTTGATCCCAACGAGAACGAGTAGTACCGCGCTTGCCGCCGCAACAACCCACCAAATGTGAAACCGGAAACCTGTCCGTGGGGCCGTGTCGACTGCAGCCGGTACGGCATGAATTCCGTTGCCTGCATCCACCGGCGCAAGGAATCGATAGCCCCTGCGCGCCACGGTCTCCACAAACCGGGGATTCTCGGCGGAGTCTCCCAGCGCGTCGCGAACTCGCCGTATGGCGGCGTTCAAGCTGTGATCGAAGTCGACGAACGTGTCGGCCGGCCATAGCCGGCTGCGCAACTCCTCGCGAGTAACGACTTCGCCCGGCTTCTCGAGAAGTTGCATGAGCACCTGAAACGGCTGCTCCTGCAACTTGACCTTCATCCCTTGACGCCGCAGCTCGCCCGCACGTAAGTCGAGTTCGTACACGCCGAACCGGCGCGTTCCCTCGTTCGTCGATAGTCTCGAGTTCCCCACGATACCGGAGTTGAGAACGCTCACTGCATTTCCCCCATGTCACCGAACCCAGTAACCGTTTGACGGTTTGGAGCTTAGCTCGTTACCCGCATTTCATCTGCGAATCACCCACCGGGCCTTGAGGCACGCAGCAATCAGTCCCACCTTTGCAAAAAGATACGGAGGGTAGGGCAATGGGGTTCCGACGATTAAGAAGATTGCTGGTGGTTACTGCGGCCTTTGTTTTGTTATGTGGAAATATTGCTGTGGCGCACAGCGAGAGCGCCAACCCTGAGATCACTGTGGTCGTACAGAACAGCACCACACTCTCCGCAGAGATCGTTAATGAGTCAGAGCTCGAGGCAGCCCGAATCTTTCGCTCCGCCGGACTTTCCATCACATGGGTAAATTGTTTTGCTGGGTCTCGAAAGTTGGAAGATGCCTGTCACCGGTCGCCGGGCCCCGGCCAGTTTGTCCTGCACATTGTTCCCTCTGGGAAGACATCGTCCGATCTGGTTTTCGGCTTGGCATTTCTGGACGAACGGGGAGTCGGGAAGTATAGCGACGTCTTCCTCGATCGCATCGAGGAAGCTTGCCGTCAATCCGGCGCCGATCTGTCTCGGCTGCTGGGAGCAGTCGCGGCGCACGAACTAGGCCATCTTCTTTTAGGGACCCACGCGCACTCGTATTCCGGCGTGATGACAGCGATATGGAAGGAGACGACCCTGCGCTACGAGTCCATGGGATTTCTATTGTTCACCCACGAGCAAGGCTCTCTGATGAGGGCACGAATCGAAAATCCAAATGGTGCTGGGTTGCGCCAAGCGAGTGCGAGGAAAATTGGTGTGAGATTCGCTCCCGAGCCGTGAACACCAATCCTCAGTTTTGTTTTTGCTTTTGCGCTTCCTGTAACAGTGGCCGAAGCAAATCTACCGACACTCCGAGCGTTCCGCCCGTAAATCCGTCCATGTAAGCGGAGTTGACGCCAATGACCTCGCCCTTGGTGTTGAAAACCGGCCCGCCGCTTCCGCCGTGCGCGGTAGGAGCATCATAGATAAGCTTGTCACCCACCACGTCGCCCAGATGTCCGCAAGTGGTCGAAGGACGAATCAAAGACAGCGCAGCCAACTCACTGGCAGCGCTGATGTCATTGTGGCGATAGGCCAGGCGTTCGTAGATTCCCGTGGGGGACTTCGCCACCATCCCGGCAATTCCCATTGGGTAGCCGATCACGGTCACCAGTTGTCCCGGAGCCCCGGGCGATTTCGCCAGAGGCAGTGTCGAAAGGCCGTGGACGAGATTCATATCCTCCGCCTTCAAGACTGCCAGGTCGGAATTCTTTGACACCGAAGCGGGCGAGAGGCTGACTGGAGTCGGCGAGCCCGGAAAGAAAATCACCAGGCTCTCCAGCATACCCGTCGCTCCCTGATCAATCAGCTTCTGTGCTTCTGAATCGCCGTACCATGGTTCGGCAACATGCCGGTTCGTCGCAATCAAGCCGTTGCCTACAAGGAATCCGGTTCCCGAGACCCGCGCGCGAACGACCGGATGCTGGTTCGCGAAGCCGACTTGGTAGACCCCGTAAATGTACCCAATGGAATTGCGATAGCGGTTTAGAACCACCGCTGGCATGGCCTGATCCTGTTTGAGTTGCTCGACCTGCATCGTCAGGTCACGCACCTCTTTTTCCAGATCGCTGGGCGGCGCTCCCTGTGCCGTTGTTGGAGCGTAATAGTGGAGCATCGCCAAGGCTCCCAGCAACAACAAGATTCCTAAAACAGCCTGCACCATCTCCTGCCAGCTGTCACAAACCATGCTTGACACTTGTGGAGAATGGGCTTCAGGCCCTGGCGTATTGGATTTATCGGAGCTCGGAGGTTCGTTAAGATCGGGGTCGGCCATGAGTGTCGAAGTAGCGTCCTCGGTACTCGCCCAAGTCTTTCTGTTTCAGCTTCTTAAGCGGGGGAACGCTCTGCGAGGCCGAGTACTTGGAGTAGGTATCTTCGCCCTTCACGGTCGGGTTGGCTACGGTACTGAAGGAGATGTACAGGCGATAGGGGATGAGCATCAAAGCGCTAACCCCTCAAATACTCCCGAATAAGGCTTTATGGGTTTGTCACTCCCAGACGCCGCGCCATTTCGTCATAGAGGAAGCCCTTGCGCGGGTCATAGGGCTGCACCCAATCTCCGTCAATCACAAACTGCGGGATGGCGCGCTTTCCCGTCCGCTTCACGATCTCTTCAATGGCGCCGGGCGTGGTCGCGACGTCAATCTCCTGATAAGGAATGTTGTGTTTGGCGAGAAAGCGCTTGGCCTCGCGGCAGTCGGGGCACCACGCTGAGGAATAGACGATCAGTTCCATGGGTCTTGGATGCAATACATTCTACACGCGTTCGCCTCATACTCGCTCAAGCTCGGACAGAGTACGCTCGTTCACCAAGTTGCCGGTATTCAGAGTAGTAGCCGGCTCAAACAAAAGGATCCAGCATTCCTCATCTGCGACCGGACGGTGTTCAACACCCCGCGGGACAACAATAAACTCTCCCTCCTCAATCCATTCGTAACGGTCGCGGAATTCCATGCGGAAGCGGCCTTTCACAACCAGAAACATTTCGTCCTCGTTCTCATGATGGTGGAAAACGAATTCGCCCTTTAATTTGTCCAGCTTCACGTATTGGCCGTTGAGTTCGGCAGCGATGTAGGGCTTCCAGTATTCGGAAATCTTGGAAAATTTTTCGGCGATGTTGATCTTGGACATCGGTTCCTCCCAGGCACATGCGATTGCGTTAGATTCTCCGAAGCTGATTGCGGATGCAAGACCTTCGCCTGCCGAGGTTCATCGGGTGAGAGCCACTTGATCGCTAAAAGGCCGCTCGATCGCACGCGCAATCGTCCATCCCGCTTCCCTGGCGAGCTCGCGAAAGACAGCTAATCCCCGGGGACGAGTCGCCGCCGAACTGCTCTCCCGCAGACGCTGGACCGGTTCATCGGCACGCGTCACCGAACCGACCACTCCCACAACATTCGCCGACCCTCGCAGCGCTCTAAGATTCGCTTCAATTTCCTCATCGGACCCGTACTCGAACAACCCCCCTTCCGAAGAACAAATGACGATTGCCCCTCTCGCCTCCGCCTCACGCAGCACCCGTTGCAGCTCCGCAACCTGAGCCCAGTGGTAGCGAATATGCCGAAACGCAACCAGCAATCCTCGTAAGGGTCCATCCTGTTGAGAAAGAGCTGCCAGCGCCGCCTCTCCGAACGAAGGGCCGGCATCGTCCAAGTCAAGAACATCAATCGAGATTGGACGTTCTTCCAGGATGCCGCCCTGCCGCTTGCTGAGCAGGATGAGCGTGTTCAACGAGTCGATTGCCGGACCGCCCGCAATGTTTACGAAATGAAGAGGCCTGCTGCGGTCAGACGCAAGCGGTCCCACCAACGTGTCGGCCATGAGTTGGGCGGTATCCTGCAGGCGCAAGCGCACAGCTAACACTGGCAAGGATTCTGCAATCCGCCGGTCGATCGGTTTCGCGGATACGCTGCCTAGCATCTCCGGTCCCAGTTTCAGCAAATAGGTGTGCAGCCCCGACATGTACGACCCTTGGGCTTGCTGTATTCCCTCCGCGAGCACTGATCCTCGAAGGAAGAATTGCAAGAGTCGGGTGCGCAGCGGCTTGGGCAGAAATCCGAATGGCACTCCTTGCTGCAAGAATTTCTCCACCAGCGCCTGCTGCTCGGCACTACTGAGCGTTAATGCGAACGCTGGATGGGTTACATCTACCACCGGCAGTTCCACGCCATCGGTCGTTACCGCATAGAAGACACCGGGCCGCTGGTTCATTTCTTGCGATTTCACTTTCCCTCGGTGTGGAAATTCTATCGTGCTCCTCTGGACTAAGGATGAGCGGTGCGAGTCTTGCACGATAGGAAAAGCCGCCAGCTTTCGACTGGCGGCTTAATCCTGCCGAGTTGGGCTCGGCGGGCGTACTTGTGAAACCGTTAGAACCCCGGGGTTCCCGAGGGTGCGTGGCTGCTGTGCAGCGTAACCCGAACCCCGCGCTTCGCGTTCACACGCGTGGTCGTAGTCCAGTCGACGTCATCGGCACTGATAACGCCCGACCCTCCACCGACAAGCGAGTATGTGATGCGACTGTCCTGATAGCCGTATCCGCTGACTGCCAGGAGGGCGCCGCTGTTCAGCACGAACACAGGCATCCCGGGAGCAGTACTTCCCACCGCGGGTTCCACCGTTCGCGTAACCACGCTCGCGTAGGTCGCCTGCGGAACTCCCGAGCTCATCCCGTCTGCCAACGAGGTGTTCCGAAGCGCCAGTTGCGGCTTGGCGTTATCGTAGACCGAGTCACGATAGGACTGGCTCTGCGGCCGTCCAAAGAAATGCCAGCTGGGGCCGTACGTTTGTGCCACCTGCGGGATCTGCACATCGTCCATCAGGCGCATACTGAGCACGGTCTCGCCCTTCAACGTCGGACGAGGTCCGCGTGCCGGCAACATGATCACTTTCCACGGCCAAAGGGGCGGAATCATCCATTCCACAACGTCGCGCTTGGGATGTCCCTTGCCATCGATCTTCCCTTGCTTATCGACTTTGTAACCACGGGTCGCGATGATCTTGGCCTCAAGAGGCAGATCACCCGTGGGGAGGCCGATGCGATCGAACTGGAGCTTCAACGACCCCTTGCCCCAGAAATGCCCGGGATCCTTAGCGGATTCGAGATGCCCGACCAGATAGCTGCCGCGTGGAAAGGCTTGTTGGCCGAACTCGGTGATTCCGCGAAGGTGGCACAGGACGGGATCCCCGACGTCGACGGTAGCCGAGGAGAAATTCGGTTCGCTCATGGTGCATTGCAAAAGAGTACCGGCGGGCAGGACGACGTCCCGTGCGCTGGCGCCCAGGCTCAAAGAAAAGACCACAAGGCCTAGCACGCTTACAGCTAGGGCCGCACGCAACAAACTATGCTTCATATACATCACCTCTGTCGCACGCCCCAATCGTGGCGGGTTCCGGCGCAGAACCCGCGATTGATCCGGGCATCTAATCACAGGTTCAGGCCGGGGGTCAATCAGGATTTGGCTGAGACGGGGCTGAGCACGCGGGAATGGCTTTCTAACCGAGTTGCTGGCTGGAAAGGTGTAGCCTGTGGACGTGGGGAAGGAACTAGCCGCTGCCGTGCTGTCCATCGAGGGACGCGATGTCCGTGTAACCAACCCGGATAAGCTCTATTTTTCAAGGCAGGCCAAGCTCTCAAAACTAGACCTCGTGCGTTACTACCTGGCGATCGCGCCGGGCGCGTTGGGCGGAATTCGGGATCGTCCGATCGTCCTGAAGCGCTTCGTCAACGGCGCCGAGGGCGAAGCCTTTTATCAGAAGCGTGCTCCTGCCGAGCGTCCCGAATGGCTGCGAACGACCACGCTGTCCTTTCCTTCCGGCCGCACCGCAGACGAGTTAGTCATCGATGATGCAGCAGGACTCGCCTGGATCGTCAACCTGGGCTGCATCGAACTGCATCCGCATCCGGTACGCTCCGGCGACCTCGACCACCCGGACGAGTTGAGGATCGACCTCGACCCGGGACCCGGCGTGGGCTGGGCCGATGTGCGCCGTGTAGCGCTGGAAGTGAAGGCGCTTCTGGAAGAGGTGGATCTCCGCGGTTGGCCCAAGACCAGCGGTTCTCGCGGCATGCACGTCAACGTGCGGATCGAACCACGCTGGGGCTTCGGCGAAGTGCGCCGGGCGGCGCTGGCGCTCTCGCGTGCGATCGAACGACGCTTACCCGAGCTAGCCAGTTCGAAGTGGTGGAAAGAAGAACGCCACGGCGTCTTCCTCGACTACAACCAGAACGCCAAGGACCACACCACCTGCTCTGCCTACTCGGTCCGGCCACTGCCGGACGCACGGGTGTCTACCCCGCTTCAATGGAACGAAGTGCCAGACTCGGAGCCCGGCGACTTTACGGTGCTCACGATCCCGAAACGTTTTGCAGAGTTTGGCGATCCGCACGCGGATATGGATGGCGCAGCAGGTTCACTGGAAAATTTACTGGAGCTCGCTGCCAAAGACGAAGCTGCCGGACTGGGCGACGCGCCCTGGCCGCCCCACTTTCGCAAGATGGAAGGTGAAGCGCCGAGGGTCGCGCCTTCCCGCGCTAGGACTGCGCGCGACAAATCTTCAGGCGCCAACTCACGTGACTCTGCTTCTTCCGAAGCAAAGTCCGCCGGAAAGAAGGCGCGTACAAAGTCCCCTCGAACCAAGATGCCACTGATCGTTGTGGCGAACTCTTCTGACAAGTATGCCGCACTAGCGGGTCTGGAAAGGTGGAAGAACAAGCATGCCGAGGTCGCCAAACTGCTCGCTGTGGACGATGTATTGGTCGACTCCATGCGGGGAAGGTCATCCACGTGGACCCGCATCCGAGTGAACCTCCGTCACGTGCCCCAGGAACTGCGGCCCTCGCAGGAAACTCCCGACCCGGATGATGATCCGACTCGGGAATGGCGGACGATGCATGCTGCCAAGAAAACGCGCAAGGCAGAACCGCCGCAGGATCCGCCTTCAGCGGCCAGCAGCGAAGATTTCCATTAATTCTTGGGGCGGCACTACTTCGAGTTGAGCGTACGTGCAGTCACTCGGCTTTTTGTCGGTGCGCCAGCGTCGAAACTGCGCCATGTGCCGGAAGCGGGACCCCTGCATGTGCTCGTAGGCGACTTCGACCACGAGGTCCGGCCGCAACGGCTCCCACGACAGGTCCTTTCCCTGGCTCCAGCGGCTTTGGCCTCCCGGCATGCGCTGCCCCGCTCCCCCGGCGGATGCATCCGCCCAGCTCTTCCATGGGTGTTTGGCGAGGGCGTTCTCGCGATAAGGAGCGAGGAATTCAACCAGCTGTAGGCGCTTCTCCATGGTGAAGCTCGCGCAAACGCCCACGTGCTGCAGTGCGCCGGAGTCGTCAAACAGGCCGAGCAATAGCGAGCCGACCAAAGTGCCCTCGCCCTTCTTGTGCCAGCGGAAACCAGCAACCACGCAGTCGCAATCCCGCTCGTGCTTCACTTTCAGCATGACGCGCTTGTCAGGCTCATAGGCGCCCGAGAGCGGCTTGGCCATAACTCCATCGAGTCCGGCGCCTTCGAAGCGCTTAAACCAATCCGCCGCAACGCGCGAATCATCCGTTGCCGGAGTCAGATGGAGCGGCGGTTTTGTGGATGAGAGCAGCGATTCCAACTGCTGGCGACGTTCTTTGAACGGAACCTCGCGCAAATCTCGATTGCCCACGCACAGCAAGTCAAAAAATACGACGGAGGCTGGAGTCTCTTTCGCCAGAAGCTTCACGCGCGACGCAGCCGGATGAATGCGATGTTGCAGCGCTTCAAAGTCGAGGGCGCCATCCCTGGCAATGACAATTTCCCCATCGAGCACGCAACGATCCGGCAACTGCGCTCCCAACGGCTCGGTCAAGTCGGGAAAGTAACGGTTCAAAGACTTCTCATCGCGGCTCTGAATCAGGATCTCGTTTCCATCACGAAAGATCAACGTGCGAAAACCATCCCACTTTGGCTCGAAGAGCCAATCGCCGCCTGTGGGTAGTTCCTCAATCCGCTTGGAGAGCATGGGCAGAATCGGAGGGTTCACGGGAAGCTGCATCCAGTCATGCTATACCGGACGCGTTGAGATTCGCGAGCGAACTCAAGCAGAGTCGAGTCTCGGTCCTTAAATCGGCATAGGGGAAGCGGTCACCCGCCTTCCCCTGCCACCACCCTACGTGCGGATCCGCATACGGCCCCTACGTGAGCTCTTCGTCAGGCCCTAGACCTGGCCCATACCGCCATCCACGTTGAGGTCTACGCCTGTGATGTACGACGCTTCAGGGCTCGCAAGAAAGAGCACGGCATTGCCGACCTCCTCCGGGGTGCCCAACCGTTTCATAGGGACTGCGGTCTTGATGCCTGCAATGAATTCGTCCACCGTAGCCTGGGGCAAGCCTGTCCGACCGAAGATGGGCGTGGCGATCGGCCCGGGGCTGACCACGTTCACCCGGATTCCACGGTTCACCAACTCAGAGGCAAAGGTACGGGCTAGCGAGCGCACGGCCGCCTTTGTCGCCGCGTACACGCTCCCATTGGTCGTTCCCTTGGAGTTGACCACCGAAGAGTTAAGCACGATGCCGGCATTGTCCCGCAAGTGTGGAAGCGATTTCTGGAGAGTGAAATAGAGTCCTTTCACATTGGTGTCGAAGGTCTCGTCAAACAGCTGCTCGTTGCTGTCGGCCACCGGAGCGAACTTGGCGATGCCGGCATTGGCAAAAAGGGCGTCGATCTTCCCAAACTTTTCGGCGACCTGGGTGAAGAACTTGTCGATTTCGTCGAGCTTCGAGACATCGGCTTTCACGGCCAGGGTGTCTCCGCCAATTGCCTTAACCGCCTCGTCCAGAGTCTTCTGGTCACGACCGCTGATGGCGACTTTCGCGCCCTCGGCATGGAATAGTTTTGCGGTCGCCAGCCCAATGCCGCTGTTGCCGCCGGTGATTGCTACTGTCTTGCCTTCAAATCTCTTCGCCATGGGAATTTCTCCTTAAATACTCCAAAGAGGCGGCGTCTTACGCTGCCTGTTTGTACATTTTGATGAATGTCAAAGTGTTAAGATTCATTTCTCGATTGCCCGCTCGATTACACTGAGAAAAGCCTATGGATCAGAACAAGATAGCCAAAATTGCCAAAGCGCTCAGCGATCCCACCCGGCTGAACATCTATGAGGCGATTGCGGGCTGTAAAGAGATGTTCTGCGGGGAGTTAGTCGAAAAGTACGATCTGACGCCGGGCACGATTTCGCATCACCTCAAAGTTCTGTCGGATGCCAGCCTGATTGAGTCGCGGCGGGAGGGGCAATTCATTTACAACCGGGCGCGGCCGGAAACGATTCGGGAATACAGCGCGGCACTTAAGAAGATTGCAGGGCTTGCCTAACCAAGCTGGCTCTACAAAAGCACAGTGCAGCTTCTGTAGGCCTCGGCAGATCGAGCGTGGCAGCGGAGAGGTCGACGCGGGACTGAGACAGGTGTTGGCCAGGCAACCTGTCCTTCTGACGATTGGTCCTCAATCAGAAAGTGATGCGAAGCCTTCAAGTCTCGTGGCGAGAAGTGAGAATCGCGGCAGCCGCACTGCTATAAACACTCGTCCGCAAAGATAGTTTCGCTGTGCGGCCGCTCCCTCTGAGCGGCCACTTTCATCTGCGTCAACATGCATCTCTCCCTCGCTCCGCCGCATCGAATGAATTAACCAAGCAGTTAATTGTCGAAGAATTGTCAACGGGTCGGAGGTGACCTTTATGATGAAGCAAGGCTTAGTAAAACTGGCGGGTACGCTTCTGGGGGTAGGGCTGTTGAGCACGATGCTCATGGCGCAGACTGCGGCTCGCTTCGACAATCAAATTCAGGCGGCGGTGACGCACAAGCTTGCGTCGAAAAGCCAGTTCGGCAACGTGAAGGCAAGCGTGGAAGATGGAATCGTAACCCTTACCGGGACGGTCGATCTTTACCGGGGCAAGTTGGACGCTGCGAAGATGGCGCGCAAGACTGCAAATGCTCAAGGCGTCCGCAACCTGTTAACCGTGGCTGGGCCTAATGTGTCTGACGAGCAACTTGAGCAGAAACTGGCCAAGAAGCTGCGTTACGTGCGCGTGGGCTATGACAATACGTTCGACTATTTCGCATTGGGTGTGAAAGATGGAGTCGTGACAGTCGAGGGTCAGGATCGTACCGGCGTTGGCCGCGACGAGGCGATGGCCGACATCGCGAATATGCCGGGCGTGAAGGATGTGATCGACCGGGTCTCGATCGCACCGGTCTCGCTGTTCGACGACGGGATTCGCTTGCGGGCATTGCGCGTGATCTATAGCGACTCCGTGTTGAGCAAGTACGCAACCGATCCGGCGCGTCCGATTCGGATCATCGTGGCGAACGGTCACGTGACGCTGTACGGCTCCGTCGATAACAAGATGGACAAGGACATTGCCGGCATCAGAGCAAACCAGTTACCCGGTGCCTTTAGCGTGGACAACAAGCTGGAGATCGAAGGAAAGTCGGCTCAGAACAAACTGTAAAGTTGATGTAGCGGTGCACCACGAGGGCGCGGCTGAAAAGCGGCGCCCTTTTTTTGCGCGCGAGGTCTTCACCACAGAAGACATAGAGATCACAAAGGACGCTCACCGAAGGTCGGTCTCTGTGACTCCGTGGATTGGATGTGATCTAATCGGGCACGATGCGTTTCAGGTTCGTGCTGCCGGCGCTTCAAATAGTTGCCATGCTGCTTATCCTTTGGGCCCCGTGGACGCGGGGAGAACACACGCTGAATCCCGGCGCAACCGCTTCGGAATGGGCAGAAGGAATCAATCTGCCGGCTGCCGCAATAGCGATCCCTCTCGAATACGGCCTTCGCGGAGCCGAGGCTTTGCCCAACTATAAACTGCGACTATACGGCTTCTGGATTGTGGGCTTGCTCTGCTGGTACATGGTTGGCCGCTTCGTGGACGACCTCGTGCAATGGCGTCGTCGCAGAGCCTTACCCAGAAAAAACCAGGGAGATCTCACGTTTGCTCTGCTTGCGGTTCCGAGTGCTCTGCTGCTCGGAGGCGTCTTCCTGTTCGGGGATTCGAACTCGCGGGAGCTTACGGCGTGGAGCGCAATCTGGATTGTCATCACCTGTTCCGCCCTGGTATTTCGAGTAGCGCAGGTGATCCAACAGAGACGCCAAATGCCTCTGCACAGATGAGTCCTATTTCGTCGGAGTGGGTTCGAAAGGAAAATTCAAGGGAGCCGGTTGATGAGCGAGGCGACGTAGCCGGCTCCAAAACCATTATCAATATTGACCACGCTCACGTTGGAGGCGCAGGAGTTCAGCATGCCGAGTAGCGCGGCCATTCCTTCGAACGATGAGCCGTAACCGACACTAGTGGGAACGGCGATGACGGGGACTCCGACGAGGCCTCCGACAACGCTTGGCAAAGCGCCCTCCATGCCGGCACAGACAATGACGACGCGGGCTTTCGTCAGAGCTTCTCGGTTGGCGAGAAGGCGGTGAATGCCGGCAACACCAACGTCATAGAAATGCTCGACTTCGTTTCCCATCAGTTCGGCGGTAACCACGGCTTCTTCCGCGACGGGAATATCGCTGGTTCCGGCGGAGACCACAGCAACGATCCCCTTCCCGTATTTCGTGGAATCACGCTGCAGAACGATCGCGCGGGCCAGGTCGCGAAATTCAGCGCGGCGAACTTTTTTCTTCACCGCGGCAAACTGCTTCTCGCTGGCGCGCGTGGCGAGGACGTTGCCTCCGTGCTTGGCGAGACGGGCAAAAATTCCTGCGACCTGCGCGGGAGTCTTGCCCTCTCCGAGAATGATCTCGGGCATTCCGTTTCGCAGCGCTCGGTGGTGATCGACCTTGGCGAAGCCGAGATCTTCGAAGGGCAGGTGACGCAGGCGGTCAACGGCGCCGTCAGGCGTGAGCTTGCCCTTGCGCACTTCCTCGAAAAGCTTGCGGATGGATTCGGCGTTCAAAGCTCCAAGCAGATTAGCATTTTGCGGAACTTTCGGTTTAGGCGTGCGTGGATCGCGCCATAGAGCGGGAAGCCGGACGCAGCTTGGCGATCACCGCAGCGCAGACCTTTCGGGCCAGGCCGGGTTCGTCGAGGTGGGCCAGAAACAGGCGGCGCAGCCCGCCGGGTGCAACTCTTCCGGCGAGGTAAGCGTCGTAAATCTGGCTTCCGATGCGGTACCCCAAGTCGCGAGCGAGCGACTCAGTTTTGGAGGCCTCGCCACGGATGGCTGCCTGCGCTGCTTTCTCGCAAGCGGCCCGAGACACCGGCGACTCGTCCTGGGGAGCAGGCCGCGAGGGATACAGGATGCGCGAGCCAAAGTAGGCCACGGCATGTTCGATCACGCGCGCATAGAAATCGTCAACAGCTTTGCGTTCGTAGTGACCGTTTCCATTCGTACAACTTCCCTGTTCTACGCGACCGTTCAGCCGATGCGGCAGGCCTTGACACGCCTGATGCAGGAAGCGTGTGGCATCTTCGGCCGCGTGGATCATTTGAAACTCGCGAACATAGAACGCATTCACCTGAGGCAGGTAGGCACTGCCTCGCTCCGCCACACAGGTGAGCATAGATTCACGTTCGGCTTCACCGATGCCTTTGCGCGAGAGTAGTCGGCGGAGCATGGCGTCCGATGACCCGCCGTAAACTTCGGGTAGCATGTCGACCAGAAATTTCGGCTGCGTGCTGTTGTGCGGCGAGTATCGGTTGATCTCGAGGAAACGCACCAGGCTGTCGATCAAGTTGTAGATCGTCGGTGCAAAGTCAGGACTATCGTCACAGCGGCTCCACTGATCGAGGAACAAGCGGTAGCTCTCGTACTTTTCCAGCGGCGTCGCGGTGAAGACGCACAGGACCTCATCATTGACGCGGACGCCTTCCACTTTGTCGGCACGCTCTCCCGCGGCGCGCCAGTAGAGCGCATCGATATTCTGCAAGACGGTGAGCATTTTAGCCTCGGGCGCTTGCTCGCGCACGGCCTGCGGTAGATGTCCGGGCGCGAGATGCGATTCACCGAACAGGACGAAGATAACGGCATCGGGATGACCCTCGCGGATTTCAGCGATCTTGGCCGCGGCGTGACGGTCGCGGGCGCCAATCTTGCGCAAATCTTCACGCGGCATGCAGTCGAGGCCGTACAGGGCTTCGGCATGGTCGCGCGCGGTGACCAGCAGTTCGTAAAACGGAGCCCAGTCATATCCCCAGTCAAGATCGAAGCGGATCCGTTGGCGAAGCTCGGCCTCGTCAATTTCGCGACGCCACCATTCGTCTAGGATATGCTGGTCGCGCGCGAAAATGGTTTCGACTCCCAGAACAACTTTGCGATCTCCAGCAAGAGCACGCTGCTCAATCAACGATGCGGCGTGGCGCTGGGCGGCAGGCAGAGCGTGGTAGTCGCCGATGAGAACGACGTCAGCCGAATAGACAGCGGTCTGAATTTGCTCGGCATCGAGTACAGACTCGTAGTTACGATATGCTTCGTTGAATTCACGCAGGTATTTGCGGCGGTTGTGCGAATCCTGGGCGCGGATTTCGCGCTCCACTCCCGCCAGCGCGTGCAACTGCGCGGCGCTGCGGCGGGATCGAAGATTAGCGATGCTGGCCATTGGTGCTTCTCTTGACTTCTGGTCCGTGGACTCCCTATGCTCCGAAGTTCGGTTGAGAATGTGCCGTCCCCTTCGGGACTCGCTCGTTCTCCTGCTGCTCCCCGGCACTTACGTACCGGGCTATCACATGCCGCGCCTGCGGGGCTGGAGCGTCGCTGTTGCGGTCTCTCCAGTGCCTCTCGGCGTTTCTTCACAAGGACTACTGTGCCTAACCATCCACCGCAGAATCTGACCGTCGCGACCACCGGGGCCAGCGGAACCATCTTCCTGCGGCAACTTCTCCTCGCCGTCGAGCGCGACAAGCGGGTCGAGACCGTCAACTTCATCGCGTCCGACAGCGCGCTCCGCGTTATGGCGGAGGAGCTAGGCCTGAAGGGCCGGTCCAACGTGACCGGTCGACTTCTTGGCCACTCCTCGCGAAAAATCAAAGTTCAATCGAACGCTGACATCGGGGCGAACGTGGCCAGCGGCTCTTATCCTGCTGATGCGATGATCGTGATCCCCTGCAGCGTGGGCACTCTGGCCCGGATCGCCAACGGCGTCGCCGCGCAACTGATCGAGCGAGCCGCCGACGTCACCCTCAAAGAGAAACGTTCGCTGGTGTTGTGCGTGCGCGAGACGCCGCTCAATAAAATCCACATCCGCAACATGTATCGGGCCGCTGATGCCGGGGCGACCATCTTTCCGCTGATTCCGGCGTTCTATTACGGTCCTACTTCATTAGATGATTTAGCGCGCGAATTTGCTTATCGCGTGCTGTCTCATCTTGGCCTTTCTCAGCCCGACGCGTTTCGCTGGAAAGGCTGAAAGATCAATCACTTGGACGCCTAGGGAAAAATCTCCCCCGCCTCGGGAATATCGGCAGCTTCGAGGCAGGATTTCAGTGTAGAGAGCCAAAGGTGCAGGCGGCAGATGCCCGCCGGACATGTCCGGACGGGGACTCTTTCTGACTCGTTGCAGGGAATTGTTTTATGGCGATGCCAATTGCTCGCTACATGGTCGAACGTAAGGGCCGGAGGCTGGGAGCGGACTTGATCTCGGTAGGCGGATCGCGCCGTGGGGACGAAATGAGAGACCGGAGCGGATTCGGAGGCGTCGACAAATCCCTGGATCGCGAAGACCGCAGAGAACGGCCTCGACAGTCGGCGGGCCCTCGTCGCAAGTTTCGTCTTGATCTTCGCGGGAGAACCTCGCTCTCCCATCCGCGCCCTACACCAGCTCGGTGCTCCACAGATCATGCAGGTGCACAATCCCCTCCAACTTCCCGCTTCCATCCACCACCATCAGTGACGTGATCTTCTTCTCTTCCATCAATGCCAACGCCGTCGCCGCAAACTCCCCCGGCGCAATCGTCTTCGGATCCCGCGTCATCGCCTCGCCCGCCGTCAAATCCATCACATCCTTGCCGCGCTTCTCCAGCAACCGTCGCAAATCCCCATCGCTGACAATGCCCACCAATCTCTTCCCTTCCACCACCGCCGTCACGCCCAATTTCTTGCGGGACATTTCGTAAATTACGTCCGGCATCTTGGTCGACGGCGTAACGCAAGGCAGCGCATCTCCGGCATGCATCAGCGATTCCACCCGCGCTAACCGTTTCCCCAGCTTTCCTCCCGGATGCAAGTCGGCAAAGTCCTCTTCCTTAAATCCGCGCCGCTCACTCAACGTCACCGCCAGCGCATCCCCCAACGCCAACATGGTCGTAGTCGAGGCCGTAGGCGCCAGTCCCAACGAGCAAGCCTCCTGCGCAATCGAACAATCCAACGCCACCTCCGCCGCCGCCGCCAAAGTCGACTGCTTCACTCGACCCTTCGTCTTCTCCCCCGCTCTGTCATCCCGAGCGAAGTCGAGGGACCTGCTGGGTACATCCTCAAAAATCTCATCCCCCGTCATCGCAATCAACGGCACCCGCAGCCGCTTGATCGTCGCCAGCAGAGCCAGAATCTCCTCCGTCTCCCCTGACGCCGACAACGCCAGCACCACATCCCCCCGCACCACCATCCCCAGATCCCCGTGCAACGCCTCCACCGGATGCAGATACAACGCCGGAGTTCCCGTCGAGCTCAACGTCGCCGCAATCTTCCGCGCGATCAGTCCGCTCTTTCCCATCCCCGTAACCACCACGCGCCCAGCGCAACCGAACATCAACTCCACCGCGCGTTGAAACGCCTCCGCCATCGGCCCGCCAATCCGGTCCGCCAGCGCCCGCAGCGCCTCCGCCTCAATGCGCACCACGTTCTCACCAGTTTTTTTCATTCGAAGGAACCCGGGAAAGAAAGGATGTTAGCACTCATCGTAGAGACGTTGCTCGCAACGTCTCTTCTGACTACAAGGAAGCAGCCCAACCGACCCGGAACCCGGGCGATACTCAGAAATGATCTTCTCCCACAGAAGTCGGTGTGATCGTCTTTTGGCCCAACACCGCCAGCCCCCGCGCCTGGATCAACTTATCCCACGGTCCCGCCTGCCAGTTATCGCGCGCCTTCTCCGTAAACCGCCATGGCGGCAACGTCAGCATTAAATTCCGCGCCGTCGAATGCACATACGGCTCATACATCGATCGCAACTTCGTCAGCTTGTCCCGCCCATAATCATCGTTCCGCAGCCGCAATCCCACCCCCGCGAGCGCATCCCGCAAGCTGTCTTGCTCGGAGGCCGGAAGCCGGTCGCCGGCAGCCGGATCGTATCTCGCATTCACCACCTGCGCCAGGTCCACTGCCGCATGGCGCGCCATCGCAAACGTCAACTTCGCCTGTCCCGGATGCACTCCCTCAATTCCCGTCAGCACCAGCGACGACACGTCCAGCATCGTCGTCAGCGCGCCTAGCCACGATTGATTGCTGTGCTGCGAGCGAAAAAACGTCAGCACCGGATATGAAATCTGGCTTTCCAGCAACTCCGCCGCCCACCGCTCCCAGTCCCGCAACACCTCATCCAGCACGCTCTGATCCACGCCCGGATCATCGGTTCTGCCCGCCAGGCGCGCCAGCAACTCCACCGCCGACGGTGGCGATCCGGCTCGCGCATCCAGCATCGAAATCTGAATCTCCCGCCGCGAGAACGACGAATACACCACGGGAATGTAGCCCAGCACGACGCCTAAAAAAGCAAAACCCATTCCGGCTTCGATCACCGAGAGTGCCCGCGCCCCATCCGAAGTCGGAACAATGTCGCCATACCCTAGCGTGAAAAACGTCTCCCCGCTGTGATAAATAACTCGGCCAAAGGTGAGTGGCTCTTTACTAAGCTGTTCGTGGCCCCCGATCCCGTATTGCAGCAGGGCGAATCCAAAGATCAATCCCGTCGCCCAAAAGCCCATCAGAAGGATCAGCGATAGCGGCCCAAAATATCCCAGAAAATTCTGTTGCCGCGAGGTTGTCTTGATTCGCCGCGCAATTCCCCGCCACGGAATCCAAGTCCGCCGGTAAAACCACGCCGTCAGCTTGAAATGCCGCGTCACTCGCCGTGGCAGCACCACCGTCTCAAACGCGTCCAGCAACACCACCCAAATGATGATGACCCCAAACACCGTCGCCACCGCGCTGCCCTGCAGATTCATAAAGAATGTCGACCTCAAGCTCAGCAGTCAAACCTCACACAAGCCAAAGTTGGAATGTAGATGCGGAGGGAAGGTTACCAGATTCGAGGAGTCAGTCAGAAGCGATCGTGAGTGCCGTTACTGGCAGTGGGGTCGTATTTTGCACTTGCCCCGGAACTTGGCAGCTGGGTGGCGATCCTGGCAGTTGACGTGAGCCTCGCTGTCGGCGGTAACTTGGGGTTCGCCGTAAGTCGCCGCCCGCTGCCATTTGCCCACTTCCGGGGCCGCACAGCGGCAAAAACAATTTAGCCTAGCGCTTCAGCGCGAGGCCAATCGCTGAAACCAGCAAGTCCCGGAGGGACGATACAAGGCAACTTCCACACCCAAAATGTGTTCTTTAGCTGAGTACTGAGTACCGCCTACTGCGGCTTACTCGCATCCGGCGCTGGTGGCGTCTGCCCCGCGGGTTTCGCCGCCGGTTTCGTCGATTTCTTCTTCGCCGCCGGCTTCTTCGGAGGCTCGTTATCGTCGACCACAATCTTCTTCGGCGGAGCCACCGGAATCGCCGCTTGCGCCGTCTTCAAGTCCGCGCGCAACCGCACAATCTCCGCCTCCTTGGCCGCCGACAAAGTCTCAATCCGCTGCGCCAGCTGCTTCCGCGACCCCTCAAACCCGCTCAGATCGTTCGACAACGCCTGAAAATCGTCCTTCGAGCCAAACGCGCCAGCGCCTTCCGCCACGCTGCCCACCACGTCATACAGCGCATCCAGGTTGCGATACAGTTTGAAGCTCGTCGGCAAATCTTCCGGCGCCGCACGCAACTGGCCTATAATTTCCGGCAACGCTCCCTGCAGATTGCGCTGAATAGAATCTACATTCGCCAGACTCTGTTTCTTCGAGGCACCGTCCGTCTTCCAATGATCGATGCGCAGCTTCATCAGGTCCGTCTGCGTATTCTTCGAACTCGCTTCCAGCTGTGCCAGCAGCCCATTCAATTGCGTCACCGACTCGTACGAAACCGGTTGCGTCCCCTGAGCGTTGGCCGCACCCGCGGTCGGCGCCGGCCCGGACTGCGCCCCGGCAACTGTCGTGCACAGTAAAAAAGATGCGAACAACCAGAGGGAAGTAAGTTTCATTGTTTGGGCGGTGGCACTCGCGCTCATCAGAATACTACAAGCACCCCCCAATGTTTCATCCGGTGGTTCCCTCAGTGCCCCTCTGTGTCCCCTGTGGTGAGAGCTTTCCTCGACCGCGCCCCCCCGCCAAACCATTCGACTCTTTCCTCCACTCCAGACGATAATTAGAACGCATGCTCCTGAGATTGCACAGCGTTTCACGACGATCCTTCCCGACGGTCTTTCTGCTCGCTACCACGCTCTGGCTCGCATTCGCCCTGCCCGCGCCTGCCCAGAATCTCGCCGGCCGCCTCATCCTGAAAGACGGCTCCTACCAACTCGTAACCAAATATGAAATGAAAGGCGACCGCGTCCGCTACTTCAGTGCTGAACGCGACGACTGGGAAGAACTCCCGAGCTCGCTCGTCGACTGGCCTGCCACCGAGAAGTACGAGAAAGAGCGCACCGCCGGAACTTCCATTCCCGAAGCCGCTGAACTCGACAAGGAACTTGAACAGGATCGCGAACGCGCGGAAACCCAACTCCCGCAAGTCGCCCCGGGACTTCGCCTGCCGGAACCCTCCGGTGTCTTTCTCCTCGATAGTTTTCAAGGAGAGCCGCAACTCGTGGAAATCCAGCAGACCGCCGGCGACGTTAGCCGCAACACCAAGGCCAACATCCTTCGCGGCGCCATCAATCCCCTGGCCGGCCCCAAGCAAACCGTCGAACTCGAAGGCGCCCATGCCACGACTCAGGCCCACGTCGGAGTTCCCTCACTCTACATTAGTATTGACGACTCTCCCGCCCCGGCTGCCGCGACAGCCTCAACCACTGACACACCCCGCAACCCCGCTCCGCAGCAACCACAGCAACCGCAAAAGGCCATCGTTCCCTTCGACCGATTCCGCATCGTCCGCACCGATGTTAAAGGCAGCAAGCGCATCGTCGGCGGCGTCAAGCGCGAAGTCACCGGCAAGATCAGCCAGGAACAACACATCGTCAAAACCACCATCACCAATGTCAGCGGAGGCTGGCTCAAACTTACCCCCACCGAGCCGCTGACACCCGGTGAATACGCCTTAGTGGAAATGATGGGAAAAGAAGATCCGAAAGGAACCGACGCTATGAACCTCTACGTCTGGGATTTCGGCATCAACCCCAAAGCCCCCGCCAACGCCAACCCCTGGAAGCCCAATGCCCCGGAAGCAAAAAAGTAGTCAGGAGTCAGTGGCCGCCAGCAACCCGCTGTCGAGTACGCGGCAGTCGGTGCTCGTAGCAGTAGTTGGGGCGAGTTAGAAAGTGGTTATTGAGTAAGTCCGAGCGCGCGATCACGCTCCAGCCGCAGCGCGGCGAAACAATTTAGCCCAGCGCCTCAGCGCTGGCCCATCAACAACCTTTGAAAAGTCCCGGAGGAACGAAAGACAACAACTTCCAACCCCAAAATGGGTTTCCCAAACTGAGTACTGAGTGCTGACTCCCGACCTACTCCTTCAACGTCCCCCGCTGCGCCACCCCAATATTATCCCGCGACGAATTCTTCACCACATACATCATCCCATCCGCCTGCCGAATCACATCATGCGCCGTCCGCGCATCATGCGGATACGTCGCCAGCCCGATCGACGCCCGCACATTCAAATTCAATCCCTCTTCACGGCAAAAGCAACTGGCCCGCAATCCGTCCCGCAACCGTTTCGCCACCACCAGCGCCTGATCCTTGCTGGTCTGCGGCAGCAACACGACAAATTCATCTCCGCCATACCGAAACGCGAAATCAATCAATCGAAGCTGCGCCTTCACCAGGTATCCAATCTCCGCCAGCAACTTGCTTCCCACCAAATGTCCATGCGTATCGTTGACTGACTTGAAATGGTCGAGATCGATGAACAGCACGCTGAATTCATATCCAAAACGCGACGACCGGTACACCTCGGTCTCCAGCGTCTTATAAAGATGCCGCGCGTTATATAGTCCGGTGCAGTCATCGGTGATCGTCAGTTCCTGGATCTTCTCCACCCAGCGCGCATTCTCAATGGCAATGGCCGCGTAGTCGCACAGCGACTGCAGGAAGAACAACTCCGGCTCCTTGAACCGCGCCATGTCCACGTTCACCAACTGGATCACGCCCAACACTCGCAGCTTCGATCGCAGCGGCACACAGATCACCGACCGCGTCTCCCATTGCGTCGTTTGGTCCACCCGGCTCGCAAAAAACGGATCTGCCGCCACATCCGGCACCACGCGCGCCTCCCCGTTTTTCGCCACCCAACCCGCAATCCCCTCACCCATCTTCAACCGGACATTCTTCAGCGCCTCAGCCTTATCCCCTACCGCGATCGCGAAGTAGAGTTCATCGTGCCCTTCATCCACCATCAGCAGCGACCACGTATCCGGACGGAAATACTCCGCCATCTTCTCCATGATCGTCTGCAGAATGGAATCAAGATCCAACGACGACGTCAGCGCCTTCGCCACATCGTGAAAGATCGTTAATTCCTGGTTCTGGCGCGTCAATTGGGTGCCGGCCTCAGGCATGCAAGAAATACCGTTTGTCCTCACTAGACGGGTGGTGTTGAAAAATTATATGCGCCACTTTCGTGCACCGGCAATGAACGTTGGTAACCGAACCTCTAAAGCTAACGGGATGAACCGTTTCCAGCGCAGGTATGGCAGGCTTGTGTGGAATGGACAACTGTAAGTCGCTTTAGCCCCTAGCTTTAATCGTCACTCTTGATCCGTGTGGCGCGAGCGCCCCCGCCCGCGGCCTTTGACTTTGATCTTGATTCCCGCGAATCCAGCTTTCCGCGAAGAAGAATCCCGCAGCAGCGCGACGACACAATCTACCCCAGCGCGTCAGCGCAGCAGCGCTCTGAAGAAAATTGCAAACAACTCCGGCCCGACGACACCAACTCTCGCCGAGACCACCACATCCTTGCGCACCTGGCGTAATCTAAGTATGCCCATGAAGAACCCAGCAACCCGCGCCCTGTCGTCCATTCTCTTTGCTCTCACTCTATCGCTCGCGGCCAGCGCACAAACTCCTGCAGCCCCCGACCCGAAATCCCCGCCCGTCATCGACGGCGGCATCGGATCCTGCTCCGCCGACTTCACCATCACCGATCCCGCGGGCGCCCCTGTCTACGCCGCCAAAATCAAGGTCCACATCGCCTACGGATTCATGTACGCCCACAAGCTCGACCTCGAAATCGGCACCAACGCCGACGGCAAAGCCCGCTTCACCGGACTTCCCGCCCGCACCAAGCGCGGACTCTTCTTCGAAGCCTCCGAAGCCGACCGCTCCGGCACCGCCTTCGTCGACCCCGCCGTCACCTGCCAATCCCAATTCACCATCGCCCTCCGCAAAAAGCCGTGAACGTGATTCCCTAAGCCGCAGAGCGGCGAAACAATTTAGCCCAGCGCTTCAGCGCCGGGTATCCCTTGCCTAGAGAAGAAAGTCCCGCAGGGACGCCCCCACCCCCGGTTACCCACCTCTATCACTCTTGGCAGTGGCAACCCCTCGCCTCTTGTCCTATGATGTTCCCGTCTCCCCCAGGCAGGACACACCGTGGGCGAATTCGGCGACAAATTCCGCAAGGCGCGCGAGAAAAAAGAAATCTCGCTCGATGACGTTTCTAACGTCACCAAGATCAGCGCCCGCATGCTGCAAGCCATCGAACAGGAACACTTCGACCAACTCCCTGGCGGAGTCTTCAACAAAGGATTCATCCGCGCCTACTCCAAACACCTCGGCCTCGACCCGGAAGAAGCGGTCACTGATTACCTCGCCTGCCTCCGCCAGGCGCAAATCGACGCCCAGGAAATCTGGGAGCCCGAACGCCCGCGCATCCTCGCCCCGCCCCCACGCCCCGCCGTGCACGTGAAGCCACGCGCCCCCGAGCCCGAGCCCGCGCCCGTCGCCGTCAAGCCGCAACCTTTAACCCAGGTCGAGGAACTCCCCGACCTCCAGCTCCCGCGCGTCGAACACGTTCGCCTCGGGCAAAAAGATTTTGCCGAGCCTTCTCCCCTCGAAATTCCCTGGAGAATCGTCGCCATCGCCGCCGTTGTTGTCGTTCTCGGAATCATCCTCTGGGCGCGCCGCTCTCACAATGCGAACACCGCCGCGACCAGCGCTCCCAACACCGTCCAAGCTAAGAATTCGCCGCAGCCCGTAACTACCGCCGCGCCCGTGAACCAGGCATCAACCGCCGCGCTGTCGGGCAGCGTGGCCCACTCTGCGCCGCCGTCGACTCCCGCTTCTCAACCGCCAAGTCATCCGCCGGCTCCTGGTTCTGCGGCGCCGGCCCCTTCGGAAAAGAAAGATTCCGAAAAAAAGACCGATGCCAAGGGCGACGTGACTGTCCGTGCCCCAACCAAGGCCAATTCGAAGCCGGAGAAGCCTGCACCCACTTTCAACCTCGTCATCCGCGCCACTGAAACTTCCTGGATCTCCGTCCTCGCCGACGGGCAGCCAGTTAATCAGGAAACTCTCATCGCTCCCGCGCACACCTCCATCCGCGCCAGCCACGAAATCGTCGCCAAAGTTGGCAACGCCGCCGGAGTGACTTTCCTCTGGAACGGCAAAGAAATTCCCGCCGCCGGCGCCGAATCCGAAGTCAAGACCTTCGTCTTCGACTCCAGCGGCATGCGCGTCGTCCCCTAAGCGCCTACAAAATTATTGAGATCTCTAGCAGCACCCTAACTGCTCTCACTTCAGCGAACTCAGCCCCGGCTGCAGCCACGAGAACAAGAAGCTAGACCACTCCGGAAACAACTGCGTGATCAGTCCCAGCACTGGCGCCGCGCCATACCCGATCACCTTGAACCAGAATTCGGACCCGAGTTCTCCCGGGCTGGTATTGGTCGCATGGCTCAGTGTGGCATCGCGATGCATGTCTGCATAAACGAAAATCACCACCGCCCCAAACACAAGGAACAATGCAAGCAGCGCTCCGCTCAGCAACGGCCGCGGATCAAATGGATAGCTCGACACCGCGATCGTCGCGGCGACAAACAAATAAACGCCTCCCAACACAATCGTGCGGATCCGCCCCAGCAGGTTTTGTGCGAAGCCCAAATAAGTTAGGCACACCAACTCCTCCGCATTCCGGATCAGTTCATTCTTTGATGGTGCCGGGCCCAGTCGGCGATCCTCATCGCGTTTGTCCGCGGGATCGATCTGGATCAGCGACTCTTTTTCCACTCTCGCTGCCGGAAGCAAAAGCTTCGTCATCACCACTCCCGTCGTCGCCGCGACCTGTTCCTGGTATTTGCTGAAACGCTGCAACCCCGCCGCCTTCGGATCGTTGTAATTCTCCGAGTACCATTTTCCAAATTCCAGTCCCGCATCGCGGCTCGATTCCACCGATGTGCGACATGCATCCACCCCGGCAAATGCTGCCTTCTCTGGATCCGCCGCAGGAGGTTTGAACAGAACCAGCGAGGCATGCAGATGGTTCAAGCACTCCAACTGTCGCGAGAGCAGCTTGTAGCGCACGTCCAGCACATTCCCGCTCATCTTCCAGACGCTGCCCCAGGAGAACCCGTGCAGCGCCCCAAGCGTTCGGCGCAAGGCAAGGCGGTCGAGAAACACCAGGAGTTGCCGCGCGCTGCTCCAGGTCCGCCAAATCTGCCAGGCTTCCACCAGGATCACGCTGAAATAAAAATCCAGCCAGAAGCAGTAAATCCGGGCATACGTCTTCGCTCCTAAACTGCGAACCGGCGCCTCGCGCGTCAGTCCAAACACCAACAGCGCGAACGAAACAAAAAGAATCACGACCAGGAGTACATTGTTCCAACCGAGGGGCGCCGCGATGCGTTCGGCCGGCATCGCAGCGTTTTCCTGGCTGAACATCGACAGCTTCAGCTCATCTCTTTTCGTTTCTGTCTCGACCTTGATCGTCAGGGTTGAGAGGGGCGGAAGGCATGGCTTATCGGGCCCGAACAACGCCAGTCCATGCAGGGCATACCAGAACCAGGCGTACAATCCCACCGTCATCGACAGAAAAGGGACGATGGGCGAAACCCCGCTGGTCAGGTGCATCGAGCGCCAATAAGCAAATGTGCGACTCGCCGGCAAGAGCGCTGCTTCCAGGGGGCCAATCCAGCTGCGAAAAAATATCCTCACCAGTAGGCCGAACAGCAGCAGCGAGAAAACAGCCCGCCAGGCAGAACTGGCCACCACGCTTTTCCCGTTCCCTCTTAGTTTTTGGGTCACCACGATGTTTGCCACCATCGCGAGTCCCGCCATGACGCAAATCAACATCACTACATTCCACACCACCGGATGACTTGTCGGAGGATTTGCGATTATGGAGAATGCTCCGCACCCCCATCCGGTCAGCAACGCCGCCTGTGCAATCAGGTAGCTTCCAATCAGGACCAAAAACATGTGTCGCGCGCTGGCCGTGGCAAAGTAGGCGCGGAACGCTGGCTTCGCCGTAAACGAAGCCAACCGGCAGCACAGCCCGTGAAACAACACCCATCCACAGAGCGCAATCAGCAATACCTTCATGCTGCGGGGCATTCCCGGCTTTCTCAGATCCACAGCAGAATTCGGAAGCCCGGCGAGCGGGTCGGTAGAAGCTTTTTCGCTCACCCGGCTCGTCGCGGAAGGCAGCGTGTTGTCGTTCAGTGCCGCCAGCGGAAATACGCCATTTCTCGTGATGACCGATAGCCATGTCGCCGGCCTGCAGCTTAAATCCAGAGATTTCGACTCGTCGCATGGCTTCGGCTCCGTCCAATACGGCGGAGCATAATCGGGTAGCGGCGCGTACACGGGATTCACCTTCTTGGCCCCGTACTCCACTTCGCATCGCAGAGGTGGCACGAATATTTCCCGCCTTGTAGCGTCTTCTCCAATGATCCCGCAGCTGAGCAGCGGCTTCCGATTCGTGGCACGCGCTAAAGACTGCAACAAAAGCCGCGACGCAATATAGTTCCCTTCCGTCGTGTTTTCGGGAAACACCCGGTGCGAGTGCGCCTCCTCCGGCCGCACCGCGGTCCACTCGCGCGCCGATGAGAACAACGGGTACGTCGACAACGTCATCACCCCGCTCAGGGCCATGGCGTCTTTGCCTCGCTGGAACAGCAGATCGGAATTCAGCACTACCACGCGGGCTTCGGGAAGATCGCGACGCAGAAAATTCGCCAGGAACAGCGGGTCCAGCGTGTTGCTGCTCCGCACAATCACATATTGCGTGTGACGCGCCCTCAATGCCTCGACGATTCCCAGCAATTGCGCTTCCTGCGACAGCGGCGTCTGATTTCCCGCATACGTGCGCACCGTGTCGTGTTGCTCACCGCCCGGATCCGCTAAGTCGGTCGGCAGGCTCTTGCGCTGCGTGCTGTCCTGACTCTGTTGCGTCGTTGTCGTGCTGAACATCGACTGGCTCTGGTACGCCGCCCGCAGCGTCGAGATGTCTCGTGGATAGTAAATCCACGTCGCCTTGGGGCAGATGAAATCCTCCGGCCTCTCCGCCGTCGATTCCGCCTGCTGCTTGGCCGCGATATTGCCGTACGCCGTTTCATCTTCGGAAAGGATCGCGAATTTCGACACATCGATGCTTCCGTCCGGCAGTCGCCCCAGGTACCGGCAGAAACGATCGAGTTCCGTCTCGTCATCCTGCACAAAGCTTCGGAAGTCTATACCCGCCGTTGCCGCGAACCGCCGGCCATCGTCTCGGCTGCTCGCACTCCCCGTATAGATTGCCAGGCCTTTGCCTCCACTGAGTCTGCCCACCAATTTGTCCGCTGCCAGCAATTCCCCTAACGACGGTAGCGAACCGGAAAACGTCGGCCCCAGAATTCCAACTGGCGAACTCTTCGTGCCGTGCTTTTGCAATTTCTCAATCCACGCCACCGCGTTTTCGAATTGCTCGCGGTGGATGCCACGCGTCGGTTCCTCGCCCACAATGAAGACAATCAATGCTTTCTTGTAAGGCGTGTTCGGCCCATTCGGATTCTCGCTCGCGTTTCGAAACAGCACGATGCCCGGTTGATTCTCCCGTTTCGACTTGCGATCCTCCTCCTCGTCCTCATCCCCCAGCAGCGCCAGAGACGGCTCCTCAGTCTCCCAAGGCAACCAGGACGAATCGTATTCGTAGCCCTCGTCCTGCGCTCCCTCTTGCATTGCTTCTACGAAGCGGTCAAAGACAAGCGAGAAGTGCGTGTGCAGCGGGTCGGGAAACGTGGCGATCACAAAGCTGGGTTGAAATTCAGGGTCCGGCTTGGAGCCCGCAGCGGATTGCCCCGGCGATTCGTAGCACACATCCGGAGCCGCAAGGTTGTCGTGCAGGAAGAAATGTTGCAACAACGATATCGAATCGGCACACTGCGGTTGCGCCCCTTTTGGGGGTTTCGACCGCACGGCGCTCTTTGCCGTCTGACGTGCCGTTGCTGGATTGGCTGAAGGCTTGCCCGCCGGTTGCGAAGAGATTCCTACGGCCGCCACAATAGCCACGGCGGCTGCCGTTCCCCATGCCAATTCTTGTTTCATTGAGCAATCTCATTCCTGGGGGGAAGAGAACGCATAGATCAAAGATGAAAGATCAAAAGATGAAAGATCAAGGATAAAAACCGGATCGCCGAACTCGATGTCGGCCCCTGGGCCCACAAAACCGTCCCAACAGCTAACACCGTCCTCCCGCCTCTCGTAAAGCAAAAAGAGTTTTGTCCTGAATTCGTAACAGCCTGCCCCGTCGCGAATCTCTCCTCCTGTTCACTGGCGGACACCGCCCCTCAAAATCGGACAAGACGAACCTTGCAACACAAACTGTTTCCCCTGAAAACTGAACGACTTGCCCTGCTCGCCAATTGGTGTCGAACGTGCCATCGCCCCCATCGGAGAACTCTGCCCATGTTTCCCAATCTCCGCTTCACCTTCCGTCAGCTCCGCAACCATCCCGGATTCACTCTCACCGCCGTCCTTTCCCTCGCCCTTGGCATCGGCGCCACCACCGCGGTCTTCAGCGTCATCTACGCCATCCTCATGGATCCTTATCCGTACGCTGCCCCAGACCGCATGGTCCACATGCGCATTAGCGACAAGTCCCGTCAGAACATGGGATTCGGCTTGACCGCCTCGCAGTGGCAGCGCATCCGCGTCGCTCCCACCGTCGAGGATGCCTTCATCTCCAACGATTGGAGTCTCACCGTCACCGGCCACGATCTTCCCGAAGACGTGCAGGGCGTCTACATGACCTCCAACAGCTTCAACTTCATGGGCGTTCCTCCCGCCCTCGGGCGCGGCCTCATTCCCGCCGACGCCATCGACGGCCAGGATCCTCAGCCCGTCGCCGTCCTCAGCTACAAGTTCTGGCAACGCCACTTCAACTCCGACCCCGCAGTACTCGGGCAGACTCTGCAACTGGTTCACAAGAACTACACCATCGTCGGTGTCGCCGCCCCGCGCTTCACTTGGGACGACGGCGACGTCTACCTCCCGCTGAAAGTTACGCAGGATCCCGTCAAGGCCTACTACGTCGGCCTTCGTCTGAAGCCCGGACTCACCCACGAAGCCGCCAACTCCGCCCTCCAGCCCCTCATCGAACAGTTCGCCAAAGAGACTCCGAAGCATTTTCCTGTTTCCCAGTTTCAATTCCATGTCGTCGGATTGAATGAAGATTTTGTTCAGCAACTTGGTGGCACGCTCTATCTGCTCTTCAGTGCCGTAGCCTTGCTGCTCGTCATCGGATGCGGAAATGTTTCCATCCTGCTTCTCGCCCGGGGCACGGCGCGCCAGCACGAACTCGCAGTTCGCACCGCCGTGGGCGCAAGCCGCGGCCGCATTATCCGTCAACTCCTGTCGGAAGCCCTCGTCCTTTCCCTCACGGGTACCGTGCTGGGTGTGCTGCTCGCCTATCGAGCGCTGGCCGTGATCGTTCTCCTGCTGCCCAAGTTTTCCTTTCCCCACGAAGCCGCAATCCAGATCAATCTTCCCGTCCTCGCCTTCAGCGTGGCCATCGCACTCCTGACCGGAATTCTCTTTGGATTGTGGCCCGCACTTCAGCTTTCGCGCCCCGAAGTCAGTCAGGTCATGCAATCCAGTTCGCGCAAAATTGTAGGCATGGTCCGGGGACGCACCACGCACAACGTGCTGATCGGCGCCCAAGTCGCGCTCACACTGGTCATGCTGGCCGGAGCCGGCGCCGCCATGAAAGGGTTTCTCCGCCTCATGCACACCCCGCTCGGCTATGACCCGCACAATGTGATGTCCGTCGGAATTCCCGTGCACGATGGCGCGTACCCAACTTGGTCAGCCCGGCAGGCTTACTTCGAACAGCTGCTCAACAAGGCCTCCACCGTTCCTGGCGTGACCATGGCCGCCATCTCCAGCAATGCCACGCCACCTTCCAACGGATGGCAGACCCATGTCGACATCCTCGGCCAGCCGCCTCGCGACGACCAGAGAGTCCACGTCAACTTTGTCAGTCCCAATTATTTTCCGCTGCTTCGCATTCCCGTCGCCCAAGGCGAAATTTGGGACGAAGACCAGAACCACAACGCCGCCCACGTCGCCGTCATCAATCAAACCATGGCGCGCCTCTATTTCCCCAACGGCGACGCTCTCGGACACTCTTTAAAAGTTCCTGAGATGGTCGATGAACCGCCGTACACCACTACCGCGCAGGGCTCGAACGACTGGCTTCGAATCGTCGGCGTCATCGCCGACAAGCGCGATGACGGTTTGCGCAACCCCATCGTGCCCGAGATTTTCGTGCCCTATACCTTGTCGATGCGCGTATGGACGCAGATCCTGGTTCGCTCCGATGTTCCCCCGCTCACTCTGCTGCACGCCATCGGAACCCAGGTGAACTCCGTCGATCCGGACCAGCAAGTCAATGGCAATGTCCAAGACCTCGAGCACTGGATCACGGGCCAGCAGGAATTCGAGCAGGAAAAACTCGTCGCTTGGCTCTTCGGCGCCTTCGCCATCCTCGCCCTCTCTCTCGCCGCGGTCGGCCTCTACAGCGTCGTCTCCTATTCCGTCGTCCAGCGCACCAACGAATTCGGAATCCGCATCGCGCTCGGCGCCCCTCGCACTCACGTCTTGCAAATTGTCTTCTCCTCCACCGGCCTGAGCGTCGGCAGCGGCATCCTCGCCGGAGCCGTTCTCGCCTTCGCCCTGAATAAGGTTTTAGCTCGCTGGGCCGAGGGCAGTTCTGGCGACCCCTTCATCCTGCTGGCAGTCACCCTCTTGCTCGGCGTGGTAGCCGCCTTGGCCTGCTCCGCCCCCGCCCGCCGCGCCGTCAACGTCGACCCCATGACCGCCCTCCGCTGCGAGTGAATACGCAGCCCCGGACGCATTCGCCCGGCAGCCCGCGAACTGAACCCGGCTGCCCATCCGTCGCGATTTTCGACGGATGGGAACCTCAACCTTATGCACCATAGTTCTTACCCTCGACGAGAACCCTCCCCGCTAACCACCAGATTCCTCCCATCCACCAGCACATTTCCGCTATTGAATTCATCCCCAGCCATTTAGGGTCAAAACCGTTGCACCCCCGCAGTGCGTCTGTTAGCCTTTTTCAAGGACTTTCCCTATGGCGTAGCGCTGGCATCCTTGTCCTGACCGACATCGAAGGATTGCTGGCTCTCGCGTGGGCGTCTCGCCCGCGCCGCGTACATCGTCGCAGGTCCCGCTCGATTCAAAGTCCCAGGGTTTCTATAAGGACAAGCCGCGCGATCAGCGCGCGCAACCGAAGTCGAAACGTGCAATGAAGGAGAAACACAACTTGGCATCCAAGAACCGTTATTTATTCACTTCTGAATCCGTCACCGAAGGCCATCCCGACAAGATCGCCGACCAGATTTCCGACGCCATCCTCGACGCCTGCCTCACCGAAGACACCACCAGCCGCGTTGCCTGCGAAACCCTCACCGCCACCGGCCTCGTTGTCATCGCCGGAGAAATCACTACCAAGGCCTACGTCGATTTCCAATCCGTCGTCCGCGGCACCGTCGCCTCCATCGGATACGACAACGCCCTCTACGGCTTCGACGCCAACACCTGTGCCGTCATCTCCTCCATCAACAAGCAGTCCGGCGACATCGCCATGGGCGTAGACACCGGCGGCGCCGGCGACCAGGGAATGATGTTTGGGTATGCGGTGGACGAGAATGAGGAGTTGATGCCCACTCCCATCTCGCTGGCGCACAAGCTGACCCTGCGGCTATCGCAGGTGCGCAAGAACGGAACGCTTCCCTTCCTCCGGCCCGACGGAAAATCCCAAGTCACAGTGGAATATGATGCGAAGGGCAAAGTCCTTCGGGTCGATGCCGTGGTCATCTCCACGCAGCACTCCGAGACGGTTGCCAACGACGAACTGCGCGCCGGAATCTTGAAGCACGTCATTCAGGCCGTCATTCCGGCTCACCTCCTCGACGAAGACACGAAGTATCACATCAATCCCACGGGACGCTTCGTCATCGGCGGCCCCATGGGCGACACCGGCCTCACTGGACGCAAGATCATCGTCGACACCTACGGCGGCATGGGACGTCACGGCGGCGGGGCGTTTTCCGGAAAAGATCCGACCAAAGTGGATCGCTCGGCGGCTTACATGGCGCGGCACATTGCCAAGAACGTTGTCGCCGGCGGACTGGCTGGCCGCTGCGAAGTGCAGCTCGCCTATGCCATCGGCGTCGCCGATCCCGTCAGCGTGCTCGTCGAAACCTTCGGCACCGAGAAGGTGAATCCCGAGATTATCCCCGACTTGATTCGCTCGCACTTCAAGTTGACGCCGCGCGGCATCATCGACTCATTGCACCTGCGACGTCCGATTTATAAAAAGACCGCAGCGTACGGTCACTTCGGACGTAACGACGCGGACTTCACCTGGGAGTCAACCAGTAAAGCGGCAAAACTGGCCAGCGATGCCGGCCTTCGTGAGCCCGTAGCCGCTCGCAAGTAATTCACCACAGAGGTCACGGGGAACCACAGAGGAATGCCCTGTGAACCTCAGTGACCTCTGTGGTTCAAGGTTTTCCGGACCAAGAGTCCAAACCGGGATAGTCCGAAGGTCGAGTCCCGCAGGTGTAGTCGATGCATCCTGACCGTGCTAAAAAATTCATGTATTCTTGCGAAAAGATACGGGTCTCGAATCCGTCGTCATCCATTATCATTGAGTATCAACCTAGTTTCTGCGCTCTCGGGCGCGCCACAGGAGAAGCATGTCAACAGCAGCCGTGAATTGCGACATTAAGAATGTAGAACTGGCCGACTTGGGGAAGAAGCGCATTGAGTGGGCGAACCAGTCCATGAAGGTGCTGCAGATCATCCGCAAGGAGTTCATCAAGAACCAGCCCTTGAAGGGCATCCGCGTCTCCGCGTGCCTGCACGTCACCGCCGAGACCGCGAACCTCGCGATCTGCCTGCGCGATGGCGGAGCCGACGTGGTCCTTTGCGCCTCGAACCCCTTGTCCACGCAGGATGACGTTGCCGCCAGCCTGGTGCGCGACCACAACATCCCCGTTTACGCCATCAAGGGTGAGGACAACGATACCTACTACAACCACATCCTGGCCGCCATCGACCATAAGCCGCACATTACGATGGACGACGGCGCCGACCTGGTTTCGATCCTCCACACCAAGCGCACCGACGCTCTGACCGACGTGATCGGCGGCACCGAAGAAACCACCACCGGCGTCATCCGCCTCCGCGCGATGGCCAAGGAAGGCGTGCTGAAGTTCCCCATCGTCGCCGTCAACGACGCCGACACCAAGCATCTGTTCGATAACCGCTACGGCACTGGACAATCCACCATCGACGGCATCATCCGCGCCACGAATTTCCTGCTGGCCGGATCGAAGTTTGTCGTCGCCGGCTACGGATGGTGCGGCCGCGGCCTCGCCTCCCGCGCCCGTGGCGCTGGCGCCGAAGTCATCATCACCGAAGTCGATCCCACCAAAGCCCTCGAGGCAGTGATGGACGGCTTCCGCGTCATGAGCATGACCGAAGCTGCGAAACTCGGCGACGTCTTCTGCACCGTCACCGGCAACAAGAGCGTGCTGACGAAAGACCATTTCGCCTTGATGAAAGACGGCGCGATCATCTCCAATTCGGGACACTTCAACGTCGAGATCGACATCCCCGCGCTGGAAAACATGTCGTCCTCCAAGCGCACCACCCGCACCTTCGTCGAGGAGTACTCGCTGAAGGATGGACGCAAGATCAACCTTCTGGGCGAAGGCCGCCTCATCAACCTGGCGAGCGCCGAAGGCCATCCCGCATCGGTAATGGATATGTCCTTCGCCGACCAGGCTCTCTCCGTCGAGTACATGGTGAAGAACTGCAAGAAACTCGACAAGACGGTCTACAAAGTCCCCGACGAGTTGGACAAGCGCGTCGCCAAGCTGAAGCTCGAATCCATGAGCATCAAAATTGACAAGTTAACGCCCGAGCAGGAAGAGTACCTGGCAGGGTGGAGCGAAGGAACGTAGCAGTTAGTACTCAGTACTCGGTAGGCAGTACTCAGGAAGCGGGGCGGCATGAGCCGCCCCGTTTTGCTTTTTGTGGTGCGCTCGCGATGTTGCGCGTCTTTCAGTTCACCGAGTGGACGGTACTTGGAGTGTAGACGACGGCTTCGCAGCCGGAGACTGGGGAGCACATCACGATCGCTCGGCGGACGAGGCGGGCGGAACTCCCGGTGGGGAAAGGGACTTGGAAATTCGAATCAGTGAGTGCTCCGCCGGCGGACTTGAGTTTCTTGTCGCCGCTGATGAAGGCGGTATCTTTGAGTGTTGGACCGGGACTGAAGAGGAGGAAGAATTCGGCGGTAGCCGAACCGGAAACCAGACGCTTCAGTTTTGCGCTCCTAAGGCGGCTGAGTTCATCGCCGCTGCGGTCACGAAAGGCGTCCATGGGATTAGAAGATGGCTTCACACCCAAGTGGGCGAGGCGCTCGCGGATCTCATCCTTCGAGTCTCCATCGCTGTCCGGAACAGCAAGCGCCAAGCGATACATGTGGATCGCTTGCTCTGGTTTGTTTTCCTTTTCATACACCTGTCCGAGGTGTTCGCCGTTCACCGAGAGTTGAGTCAACATCCAGGCGGAATGCAGATAGGTTTCCGCCTGATCGTAATGGCCGAGACGAAAGTGAACCCACCCCAATGTGTCCCAGAAAAAGCCGATTTTTTCGGTGCATGCCAGATCTTCTTTGGTAAGGCCACCAAGGCTAACGTCGCGTGATTGTTTCTCCTGCTCTTTGACTGCGCGCTCCGCGTATTCGAGCGCTTTGGGGAGGTTGGTTTCGGTTTCTGCTAATTCATACGCGACGTCGTTGAAAGTACCGGGCTGAGGCTGTGCGGCCAGTAGACTCTCCAACAATCCAGCACCTTTTTCGGTTTGGCCCACTTTCAGGTAAGTGGAACCGAGATGAATCTGGATGGAAGTAGAAGAGTCGGTTTTGGCAACCCTTTCAAGGTAGGGGAGAGCGTCTGCGTAGCGCTTCGCTTCCAACAATAAGACGGACATGGAGGAGATCGCATCAGGATCATCTGGGGCGAGAAGGAGCAGCTCGCGCCAGACGGACAAAGCTGCATCGGGGCGATGGTTCGTGATGAGTCCGTAAGCGTATAACTTGCGCGGTACCAATTCTTGAGGGTTGGAGTCGATAGCCTTGCGCATGGCGTCGAGGGCGGCATCAGGCTGGCGCTGGATCAATCGCACGTTGGCGAGTTCGATCCATGCGCGAGTGAATTTCGGATCGATGTCGACAGCACGCTTAAACCCGATTTCAGCCGCCGGCGCATTGTTATGTTGCATAGAAGCACGCGCATCGGTTTCGAGCTGATTCGCTTCGGCCGAAACGCTTTCAGGCAGTTTCCGTGCAGCAGCAAGAGCTGCGGCAAGATTCGAAGGCCTGCTCGAGGCGTTGCCACCAGCTGAATTTGACGGCGATGTTTCCACATACTGATTCACATCATTCTGCAGGTTCTTGACGAAGCTGCGATAGTCATCAAGTTCGCTGGCCGGAACCTCATGAAGTTTAATGACGAGACGGCGCCTGGCGCTCAACACACCCTGATCCTGAGAATAGGTGGCATGGTACTCGGCGAAATCGTATTTCAGATCGACGGCGGAGGGAAGCTCTGGCAGAAAGCCCTTGGGGATTTCGACCTTCGCTTCGGATACCGTCTCGAGCGTCACTCCCAGCCAAACTGGATCTTTGGAGTCATCCCGTACGGGAGGCATGTAGAAAGGAAGGCCCGGCACCGTGAAATGATGATTACTCCACTCAGGATAGTCCTTGCGATTGTAGGTATAGGAAAAATGAAAAGGCTCGGAAACGACGTCGGGAACGCCGGCCTTGATATCGCTCACGGTGCCGGCAAATCCGATTGCGTAAGAGATCTGTTGCACAAGATCTTTCCACTGTGGCTGCGGGACGCGACGGAAGGCGGCGCGGACCAGATACTCTTGGTCACCGCGGGAGGTATCCTGGACGTTGGCTTCAAAGGAGCCGTCCTCTTTGAGTTTGCCTTCAATCTTGAAGGTTTGTGAACTGGGGAAAGGCGGTTCGTCAGGGGTAGTTACGAGCTTGGCAGACTTCTCCCCTAACATGACCAACGCGGGCTTATCCCTCAAAGGTGTAAGCAAGTAGCCCAACGGGGCGACCTCCGGCGTTGTGTCGATCCAGAGGGCTGTGTTTCCGCGGGGTAGGTATCCGATGATGTGATCGAACTGACCCGGCGAAGGCACGTCGGGATCGAGAGTTCGGCTGGAATTGATGATGGCCGGATAGAGGGTGAAACCGGAAGCTCGGAGCAAAGCGGCGAGTAAGGTGTGCTTGTCTTTGCAGTCTCCGTAGTTGTTGGTCAGGACATCATCGGCAGAGTGGGGCTGGTAACGGCCGATGCCAAAAGCAATCCCGATGTACCGATATTGCAGGCTTACAAAGCTGTACAGAGCCTGCAGCTTGGCTGTGTCATCCGTCAGTCCCCTGGTTAGTTCTTCAGCCTTCGCTCGCACGGCGGCGGAGGGTTCGATGCGGTCTTTTTGCAGACTCCAATACCACTGGCCTACGTCCGCCCAGGTTTGGAAACTGCTCAGCTGTACGTCGGGTGAAGGGCCGCGGCCCAGCGCGGCTTGAACTTTTTTTCGATCACTCGGTTCAAGCTCTGTGCTCTGCAACCGGGAGTAGGTCCATCGGTACACCCGCGTGGCACCTTCTGTGTTTACGGTCTGCGTACCTGCCGGCCCTTTGAACTTAACGGCTCGATCCGAAGGGGTCCTGACCTCCAGGCGTTCGTTGAGCACGACGCCCTGGTTATGGAAGCTGTATTCGAACCAGAATTGACCAGGGATCAACGGCTTGGTGGGATGCCAGCGTACCTGATATTCGAGAATATCCCCCTTGTTCAGACCTTTTACGGCAACGTGCTTTTCTCGCAAGTCGCTATAGAAAGGGGCCTCGCGAGTAATTTGTGCATCCAGATCCTGAATATTGTCAGGCGGAGTGATGACGGTGGTATTGTCGGGTTTGAGAACTCGCACATAGGCGAAGTCAACGGTCTCAATCGATGACTGAAAAGCAACGGCGAGTAATCCCCAAGCTTTGACACCGGTATCGGACTTCACCTGAACGCGCGTAGTTTGTTCGCGAGTTCTGCTCCCCTCATTGTCGAACGTCACCTGAGTGGACAATTGCTCGATTACGTAGGCTTCTGCCGAATAATCAGGTTTGGCAGCGGGCTGCGGTGCCGATGTCTGCGAAGAAACAATGGGGAAAAGGGCAAGGACCGGGGCAAGCGTTAACAACAGCGTGCGGATCGTCATGGCGTGCTTGTATTTATCTTCTGAGCAGTTAAAAAAGGCAAGAAAAGAGTGTAGACGCAGAGATCGAGAGTGTTGTGTCGGACGGGACTAGCGGGCGGGATGAATAGAAGTAAAGAGGTACGCGAGGTTCTCAGTGGCGGAAAACGCGGCCCGATACACCTTGGCCCTGACAGCCGATGGCGGCGGTCCCCGCATGTGAAATCCCAAAATGGGAATTCAGGTGGATTTATTTGCTGCGGGGGTTCCCTTTCGGGGGCTAGGTGTGCCATAGTTCAAGTGGTGGTAGAAAAAGGCGCGGCCCTTATGGGCCGCGTTTTTCGTTTGAGGTCAGGTTGGCTGTCATCAGAGACCGAAGGTTCGGGGAGAATTCTCTCAGGCGTCCGTTGGACCGATTGGCTTATAGATCCCTTCGACGTCGCTCAGGGCAGGCTCTTCGACTGCGGTTGGCCTTTGCGCTTTGTACGCCAAGACCAATCCTCGCTCAGGATGACAGAACTTCTGGAACAGATTTTCTTAAGCGGTAATTCTTAGGTAGTCATCTTTCAATAACAATTTTTTGGCAGATTCCTGGATTGAATCCGGAGGAGAGGTGAGGTGTATGAAAAATCGGGGGATGGAGATCAAGCATCCGAAGCTGCGTGGCGAGTGGGTGGAGTTGCGGTTCATGATGCGAGCGATTGAAAAGGAATTGCATTTGAACAAACCATGGGGAGAGGTGATGCCGTATGACTTTGTGGTGGAACATGAAGGTCAGTTTGCGCGGGTGCAGGTGAAGTCGACGATGTTTAAAGATCGCGGCGGGTATTCGTGTACGGTGCGAGGGAGTAATGGGCCGTATGAGGGGGATCCGTTTGAGTATCTGGCGGCGTACGTGTTTCAGGAAGACGTGTGGTACATCATTCCGGGCGAGTTGGTGGTGGGACAAGGGAGCATTGCGCTGTATCCGAGGCTGAGGGGAGCAAAGTACGGGCCCTACAAGGAGGCGTGGCATTTGCTGCGGAAGGCGGCGCCGGAACCGGGGCGGGTGGACTGGATTCAGGCTTGCATCGAGGAGCAGCCTTGGGAGCAGATATCGATGGGGCAGCGGATCTGGCGTGTTTTGAGAAGAGGAATGTAGTGGGGAGTTTTGTTCCTGCTGTTTTTCCGGTTCGGGAGAAGAAATCCAGTGCAGTGGAGAGGGACGGATTTGAGCTGTCCCTTTTTTATTTCGGGCTTGTTGCCGAGTGGCGCCGTCATCGGAAGCCTCCGCATCTTGCAGAAAGCGAGACAGGGAGCACCTGATGGAGAGGAGTACAGAGATCCTTCGCTTCGCTCAGGATGACAGGGCTTCGCGCAGGATGACAGGGCTTCGCTTCATGATGACACGGCTTAGCTTCAGGTGAATACGGCTTGGCGGAATCGACTGCCGATATGTTAGCTCTTAGTCAAGTGAGGCGGCGGAAGCTGCGGCGACTGCGGTTCGATGGTCGTAGTCTCGGCGATGCGCTTGGCTTTGCGATAGACATTGGCGACCGCGAGCGTCCAGAACGGCACCAGGTCGACGCCCGGCACAAGCTTGGCCAGGAACGATGGGAGGAACTCCCAATGCCATCCCAGCAGATGAACCATGAGGGCTCCGACGCCGAGATCGAGGACATCGTCCGCGGGAGATAAACCTCCAGCTACGAAGGCTGGGAAGATGATGAGTTGGAGGGCGTCGGCGGCGATGGCGACCAGCATCGCGGTGCGAAAGTTCGGGCCAGGCGAGACAGTGATGTTGTCGTCGGTCATGTGTGGGATCCCCCGATGTCGGTATTCATTTTAGATGCGAATGCGCGATTCGGCGACGCACGATCTGTACTCACCCAGTCGAGCGCCTAGGCGACTGACTTCTTATGGTGCTTCTTGAGAAACGAGAGGCCGCGGCGCAACTCCGAACTGAGGTCGGCGGATTCGGTGGCAATGTGCACGGGCTCCGCCATCTCGCGTCCCAGCCAGAGGTTAAGCTCTTCCGGAGAGGCCTCCACGCGACGGCCTTCCCGCTTTACGGGCATGCCGGACTTCGCCCACCGTTGCGCGGCTGAAACCGGCAGACCGAGAAAGTTGGCGATCTGCACCCAGCCTTTCAGCGGGCCGGCGGGAGAGTCGGCTTTCGGCGCGGGTTTAGCGGGCATCAAGGTTTGGATGCAACCATGATAGAGGGGGCTGCAATCAGCTTCTGTCGGCAGGTCATTTTTTCCGTCGGCGCTCCTGGAGTTTGCAGTCTGCACCCCCGCCGCTGCGGGCCCTAGTGGTTTCCCTTTACAACCTCAACTGCCTGATTCTCAACGAAGTATTACTGAATGTTTGTGCGGGCTGCGCCGCCGCAGAGTGGCATGGGAGTTGCTGAGATCAGGGGTGGGGAACCGCGAAAGCGGTGCTGGACACGGCTTTTGCCGCACCAGCTTGTGATCAGACCGGTAACGGTGATGGTGAGACGAATTGCAATCCCGACGGTTCTCGCTTTGCTGCTAGGGGCTTGCACATCTTTCTGCCAGAGCATCCAGGGCGCACTTCCCGACGCACCTTCCTTCGCCATGTCCGCTCAGACAGACCGAGTTGTGGCTAGCCAGAGTCCGATGCTGAAAGCCGGTTGGACTCGGACCGACCCCTTGGTATCTATGCCCGCCAAACCTGCGCTCGTGCTTGAGGCTCCGCAGACGCACCACGAGTCGGGAACGTTCTTGAGCAAGTATTTCGACACCACGTTCTCGAAACAAGAACCGACGCGGTATCAGGCCTCGTCGAGGAATAGCCTCTTGGGGCGAGCTTCGGACGCGGCCGCCCGGATCTTGGTGACGCGCGATGAAATGGGGAGGCGGCGCCTGAACACATCCTACGTTGTGGGCGTGTTGACGTCGGTTGCGGCACACAATGCTGCCCGTCCGTACTGGGCACGTTCGAACCCCAACCCGATCGGATACATCGGTTCGACCGTGGGTAACGATGCGGGCATGAACCTGATGCACGAGTTTGGACCCGGATTGCGGCAGGCAGTGGCCGGGCATATGCCGAGCTTCGTCTTTCGCGTGGAGAGGCGAATCGCGCGCAACGTGAATCCGCCGTCGCCGATTGCAGGACCGAGATAGATCCGGTCTGACAGCATCCATGAAGGATTCAACCGCGGCCTCGCAGGCCGCGTTTCTATTGGAGTGAATTCAGAAGAGTTGAGGGGCGGTGCTTAGCCGCCCCTTCCTGGTGCGTACGGGGGATGGAACCAACTTGAGCTGACGCCCGACGAATCAGTAGCGCCCGTCGATGAGCCAGCGAACCACTTGATCTTCAACTGAGAACGTTTGCGGCGTTGTTAGCATGAACTTTGAGGTCAGAGAAAAGGCGTGGGCTTCGAGCGGCACGGTGAAGTGAGTTCTGGTCTTGAGGAAGCTTCGAACGAATCGCTCGGTGTAACGCTCAACCCCAAGCACGTGGAACTGCACAGCATGTACCAGGGCATGGAACAGGGCGCGCTCGGTCAGCTCTTCGTTGAACACCACCACGTCGATAAACGTCAGCGAGTCCATGTGCGTGATTTCGGGAAGGTTGTCAAAGCCCTTGGCACGGGCCTGGGCGTAGAAGTCGGGAGCGGGGACCCGTTGGCCTTTGAGTTCGACGAAACGGACCTGGTCGAGGAGTGTGGGGGAAAAGTAAGGCCACATCCGAGCCTTGTGTTGATTGCTGAGAGGTTGAGCGGCGGGAAGATAGTGGCCGCGTTGCTGTCGTAAGTAGTTGGAGACTTGGCGGATGGACTGCACAATGTCGTCACTGGTGAGAAGCAGCGGCGGCTGGGGATCCTGGGGGGCGGGCGGGAGACTCCTCTCGAGGGACGCGTAGAAGTCGTTGAGTTCAGTGGCGGCCTGGGCGGATTTGCGGAGGACGTCTTGGCGTCCAAAGCGGGCGAGATCGCTCACGGAGTAGTGAAGCCGGAGCTGATAGGTGGCACAATGTGCGCTGAGTAACTCGAGGTGCGCCTGATGGAGTTCAGAGTTCAGCTGAACGGGGACCCGATCATCGGAGTCCAGGTGCGAACACATGGGCAATACTCCTAAATCATAGATTGGAGAACTACAGGAAGGGGCCCAAGTAACAGTTACTTATACCCTATTATGTTTACGATGTCAACGTAATACTACAATGGCTCGCGCCTGGAAGTGGGAGAACCCAGAGCGACCGCGGGCGTAAGCACCGCGGTCGCCTTTCCTGACAGGACCTGGGTTTGAAGTGGGGGGAGGACTTGTATTAATAGGTATAACAGTGTTATGTGTACGTTGTCAACAGAATACGCCGAAGGGCTGGAAGCGCCCCAGGAGGACGAAGACGAATGCCGCGGCATCCTGATCCGGACCTTGAGAATCGCGTTCTAAACGCCGCACAAGTGTTGTGGAAGCGCGGCGGGGAGAAGGCGCTGACGATGAGAGCGGTGGCGCGGGCGGCAGGAACGAATACGCCGGCGGTGTACCGGCGATTCAAAGACCGGCGCGACCTGGTGCGGGGTTTGCTGCTGCGAATTGCGAATCGCATCCGGGAGGACTTTGCCGCGGGGGAAACGCTGGAAGAGATGGCGGAGGCCTATGTCGACTCCGCACTGCAGAAACCGCACGAGTACGAATTGTTCTACACGCACGCAAGAGAATTGTCGCCGCCGAGGGGCAGCGGGAAGCCGAAACCAATCCGGGAATCGCGACCGAACTTCCGCTTTGTAGAGCAACTGCTGGCGAAGCGACTGGGAGGAGAGGCGGAAGACCACACGCAACTGGCGCTGGCGGTCTGGGCCACGCTGCACGGGACGACGACGCTGTTGCTTTCAAAATCGATCCCGGACGGGCATGAAGAAGAGTTGCGCAAGGCCTGCCGGGCAGCAATCAAGACGATGCTGGCGGGGGCGGGGAAATTCAGCGGCAACAATAACGGGAAACCCAGGGGGCGGAAGGGGCAAGCTTAGATGGACGAGATACGAGATATATCGTCTTGACAATAGTCGTTACAACGAGTATATTGAAGTCATGAAGGAATCACCACAGAGCGAAAGCAGGAAGCGGCGCGGCAGCCCGGAGGAGGCTTTGTTCCTGGAGTTGCTGCGCACGACCGATATGCTTTCGCGGGGATTGATCCATGTACTGAAGGCCGAGGATCTGTCGGCGACGCAGTACAACGTGCTTCGAATCCTGCGGGGAGCGCCAGAGGGACTTCCCTGCGGTGAGATTGCGAGCCGGATGATTACGAGGGATCCGGACATAACGCGACTGCTGGACCGCATGGAAAAGCGCAGTTTGGTCTCGCGCTGCCGGGAAACCAAGGATCGGAGGATGGTGATGACGCGGATTGCGCCGGAAGGGTTGAAGGTGCTGGCCCGATTGGACGAACCGGTTCAGGAGGGACATCGCCGGCAACTGGGGCATATGGGAAGAGAGCGTCTGAAAACGCTAACCGAGCTGTTGCAGGCCGCGCAGGCTGAAGTGCGTTGATTTTTTTGACTCTAATACTTGTTGCAACGATTATCGTCGAAACGCATCTAAAGCAAGAAGAGAGGACAAATACCATGAGCACAACCGCAGCCGTACCGCAGACTACTACCACTACCTGGAACCTTGATCAGGCCCACTCGGTCGCCGAGTTCAAGGTGAAGCATATGATGATTTCCAACGTGAAAGGTCATTTCGCGAAAGTGTCGGGAACTTTGACGTTGGACGCGTCGAACCTGGCAAACTCGAAGGTAGAGACTTCGGTGGATGTAGCCTCGGTGGAGACGCGCGACGCACAGCGCGATGCGCACCTGAAGAGCGCGGACTTTTTTGACGCGGAGAAGTTCCCTACCATGGCGTTCAAGTCGACTCGCGTCAAATCGACGGGAGATGGTGAGTTGTCCGTTGAGGGCGACCTAACGATCCATGGCGTAACGCGAAACGTGATCTTCGCGGTGGAAGGGCCAACTGCACCGGCGAAGGATCCGTGGGGAAACACGCGGATTGGGGTAACAGCAACCACCAAGATCAACCGAAAAGATTTCGGCCTGACGTGGAACGCCGCGCTGGAGACAGGTGGCATTCTGGTGGGAGAAGAAGTAACGATCACGCTCGACGCGCAATTTGTGAAAGCTTAATTTCCGCAGAGCGCTTAAGCCGGGCACGCCAAGAGCTTGCTTACGGCAGGAAGGGAGAACTATGTCGCTCCGACCCGTGAAACAGATTCTACAAACGACGCCGACGATTGAAGGCGCTGGGGTAAAACTGCAACGCGCCTTCGGCTTCGGCAAAACCAAGGAATTCGATCCGTTCTTGTTGCTGGACGATTTCCGCAATGAACATCCCGAAGACTATCTAAAGGGATTTCCATGGCATCCTCACCGCGGGATCGAAACCATCACCTACGTGCTGGCGGGAACGGTGGAGCACGGCGACAGCCTGGGCAACCAAGGCAAGATGGGTGCTGGCGATGTGCAATGGATGACGGCGGGAAGCGGGATCCTGCACCAGGAGATGCCAAAGGGAGACGCGGCGGGCCGCATGCATGGGTTTCAGCTGTGGGCCAACCTGCCGGCATCGCTGAAGATGACCGATCCGCGTTACCAGGATATTCCGGCGAGCGCGATACCGGAGGTCACCGACGATGACGGCACGCGGGTGCGCGTCATCTGTGGAGAATTCTGGGGCAAGAGGGGACCGGTGGAAGGCGTAGCGGCGGACCCGAATTACCTGGACATTTCAGTTGCTCCGGGACAGCGGAAGCGGCTGAAGGTCGATATCACGCGCAACGCCTTTGCGTATGTGTTCGCCGGGTCGGGCACGTTCCGCGACTCATCGAAGCCGCGGGCGGTGCTGACCGAACAGGCGGCTGATCCTGACGCAGCGCCGGTCTACGACGTGAAAAATCATTCTCTGGTGCTGTTCGACCGCGGGGATGAGATCACGGTGCAGGCGGGGGACGAAGGGATTCGCTTTCTGCTGGTATCGGGCAAACCGATCGAGGAGCCCGTGGCCTGGTACGGTCCGATTGTGATGAACACGCAGGAACAACTGCGCCAGGCAATCGCGGAGCTGCAGAGCGGCGGATTCATCAAGCATCGGTGAGGTGGAGCAGGCGTCCATCAGGGATGCTCGGATCCACACACATGTAAGGCGGCAGATCTCGGTGCTGAGCTGGTGACCGAGATCTGCTCGCAAAGTGAAAGCCCGACGCCCTATTTGGATAGAACCGTGATAGCCACTGCGTTGATTGAGTAGGGCGAGCCTGAGGCCTGCTTGTAACCTGTCGTAGTGACCCTGAAGGCGTTAACCTTTCCCGAGCCGATAGCATACAAGTGGTTGTGAGTGTCCCACGACAGATCGTAAATTGTGTGAGCAGCCATCAGCCCGGTGTAGGAAGTAATTGGATTACTGCCATTGAAGTAAAACACCTGCAACCCCTTATCCCCTGCAACGGCCAACAAGTTGCCCGCAGGCGATGCCAGCAGGCGATGAGTGTAACCGACTGACGCGGTTGGCATATTCTGGTCCGTGCTTTTTGTGGTCAGATTGCCAAAACTGTCTGCAGTGTAGACGCCGAGTTGGACCGGGGGAGCCCCTTCCAGGAGGAATGCGACGGCCAAATCGCTCGCCGGGTCAGCCGCGTCTCCGTCCGGACAATAGTCGCCATTTGGGTTCGTCGGAATCTCTGGATCGATGCTCAAGCTGGATAGAGTTCCGTTACTGCTTCGACTGTAAGCAGACCAAACTGCACTCAACTGAACGCACGACGCCCCATAGGCATACACGTTATTGCCGGTGAACGACTCGAGAGTCGCACCGGGCGTTGTTGTCCCGAAATAAGTGAGAGCGCCGGTTGTAGAGTTCTTCTTGAAGAATTGAATGGCAAGATTACCTGCCCCATCAGTGTTCAAGGCGTACAGGGTTGAGCCCGTATGGTCGAGGAATAGAGACTCCACCTGGATGTAATTGGTGCCGGTGTACTGCTGGGCATTGATGGATGAGACTTTCTTGAGAGTGCCATTTGAAGCGATCGAGAAGGAATAGATGTAAGTCCCATCCGAGGAGAACAGCCAGTGAGCAGTATTCGCCAAACCAGTCGCATACAGGCTGGTGCTCGTCCAGAAGGGTGAACCTGCGAGGCGGGTAAGGGCTCCGTTGGAATCAGCGCTGTAGGCGTCAAGTTCGGAGGTGTTGTTGCTGAGTGTGCTGATCATATATACATAAGCCGCGGGAGAAGTACTCGGCGCTGATGTTGCATCATCCCCCGTGGACGCGAGCTGAGCGGATGCCATCACCGCGCAAAGAGTGACTGCAAGACAAGCCGCTAGTTTTATCGGATTTTCCATATCTGTTTTTGCCTCCTTGGTTTGGCGTTAAAGTGACCCGAGCCTGGCGACGATTGGAAACTGGATAGGCGGGCAACCAGAGGGCGGAGAGCCGAATCGCGCGATCATCGGATGCGCTGCAAGCGAAAAAGGGTTGGCTTTCGAAAACGCGCTGACTTCAATGGTGGGAAGCAGATTTTTACTGGGAACTCTGCGGTTTGTACGCTTCATCCTTCAAACGCAAGCGAGGCCACAGGGATGTTTCGTCGTCCGTTTTGGCTTGATACTTTCCGGCGAAATCTCCAATCTGCACGTCGGGAAACGATAGCTAGCCCACGCGACAAAGACAACTCTTCGCGATTGGTGGCGAAAGATCACCATTGCACTCATCTGACCAGTTTCAAACCCTCAGACTTGAAGTGAATCGAAAAAGCCGAAATTGAGTGAAGCGCTGGTTCTCAACAGGTTTCTTGGCCTAAGCTAGGTCAGAGCTAAAGGAATGAGAATCAGCGCGCCCGCTGTCCTATCTATTTGCTTGGTCATTCTTCTTGCCTGCAGTCACATCACTCGCTTACAGGCAGGCCCTGACGGACAGACCGTCGTAGTCCCGTCAGGTTTGAAAATGCGCGTGGCTGAAGAGGATTCCGATGCGACTCTATGGTTAAGTGTTCCCGACGAGGCATCCGGCGAAGACGCTGTGCTGGTTCTGCTGCCGGAACACGTTACGGTTCGCAGGCGCGGCGCGAGCGACGCGCAACATCTCTACCTGTGGCAGCCTGGAAAGCATGGCGCCCGTCCGCATTGGGCCCGAATCGGAGACGCTCTGCAATATGAATCCGACCTCGGGCCTACTATGCATTTTCTTGTGCGGGCCTCTTTGCAGGCGGATGGTGTCTTGTTGCATTACGAGTTCATGAACAATTCGGAGGTCGATTTTGATTCCGTCCAAGCCGTTACCGATCCTCGAATGGTTTCACCGCTATTCCGGGATGTCCGGCTGGAGCGAACCTACGTTCACGAACAAGGTCGGTTCGCTTTGCTCGCTTCCGACATGCCCCAGCGGGCCAACATGCCGATAAGGGAGTGGCTGCCCAATCGGTATCGCATCTCTTATTCATGGCCGGTGGAACGGGAACTGATACAGAAGCAGTCGGATGGAATCACATTCTTCAATGCACGGAACCGGGCTGACGAACCATTCCTCGCCACCGCCTCCGTGGACGCCAAGTGGATCATGGCGACCTTCTCGAGGAATCCGGGCAATCTGTGGACGAACCCAGAGCTTACGTGCCAACACGCCGACCCGGAGATTCTGCTTCCTCGCCACGGAAGTGGTGTCGCCGAGGAAAAGATATTGCTGCTTCGGGGCACCTTGGAGGATGTTCTCAGCAAGGTCAAGGTGCAGCGCGGCGACCTGAAGTAGGAGCGCGCTGGGACTTGAGGTTTTGAGGGAATTGCCTGATAGCGTCAGTTGACCGCCAAGGGTCAGTTCACAATCGGATGGACCCACCAGTGCGTCCACCAGAATGCGAGAGTCCCTAGCGCACAAACAGGTGCGTGCCATCTTAGCGAACTTTTCCGCCAGACCCCCACCACGCTAAACAAAATTCCCGCAAACGAAGTCAACACTCCACACCGAACCATGTTCCACAACAAGGGATAAAAGGTCGCAAAGCGCGGGTTGGGGTGAAGGTGATCGTACACCAGACACGAGACCGCCAACGTTGCGGAGGTGGTCGTAAGAATGAAGCCCAGCAGCGATAGGATTGAAGGCATGGTTCTGAGTTTCGGGCGTTTTGCCCATCGTATCCACCCCCAAACCAACATCACGGGCGATACCCCGATGAGGATCGTCACTATTGCAAACTCGATCGTTTCGGACGGGCTCATGCGGAGTAGCCTCGCAAGGGGCAATGACTTGCTGTAATACACCAACACAATCCACCAAGCGCCTGCGAAACTTAGACCGAACCATTTCTTCATGCGGTGCCGCACATAGGCATTAGACACCGAAAAACTGTTAGTCAATTGTCGAAAATCTCGATTACGCTCAAATTCCCGGCACAGCGTTTCTGAGCTGTATTGGCCTATTCTTGCTTTCCCTGGTCGACTATCTCGAGGATCGGCTCGAGAAAGCGGGCGTATTTGTCTAACGTGGCTTGATCGTTGTGGTCCAGAGCTGTTTTTACGGCCAGCGCGGTGGCGGGCGTTACGATTTCAAGCCGGCCGACAAAGACGCGCACGATTTGAGCTGGCTCCGGATGAATGGTCAGGGGCAAGACCTGGTCGATGAATGCTCTGGGCACAATGTAAATCAGACGACTGCCTTCTTCGAACCACGAGTCTTTCCACGTCGCAACCATGGCACGGGCTTCGTCCCGATAGAGACCCTGACCGACGAGAATCTCTTCCAGATCGCCGTAGAGAGAATCAACGCTTCCCTTCAGCACGGGAGGGTCGACGGTAGTTGCATCGGTCAGCGGTCCGGTTAAGCGATAGCCAACTCGATCGCCGCGGCGCTCAAAGAAGATTGCGTTGGGGATCTCGTGATCTCCAGGACTTTCGACTACGAGCTTTCCGTCGGAGATCAGGCGGGCGGAAACCGGCAAGGGGCTGGCGGAAACTCCTCGATAAAAGAGAAATTTCTCTTGCTGCTCCCCGTCGCTGGTCTGGACGCGGACAGGCGAGGAAGCGGTGTCGCGAGCCGCGTAGTAGCGATTCGGCTGCGCCTCGCTGGGGAACTCGCCAGCCAGATTCGGAGATACGGCGACGTGATTCCACAGGATGCTTCCATCCGCGGGTAACTGACTCAAGCGGGTATCGGTCACGATTCCGCCTGGCTGAACATGATCGGCGTGGGGATACCACTCGGTGATAAGTCCCTTGGCGAAAGAGACTTTCGCCGAGACGGTCAGGTCGCGCGGAGCATAAAAATAGAGCACTGGCGTTTCCATGCGAATGGTGCCACGCAGGCCCAGCTTGAAGTTGACATTGCTGAAATATTCCACGAATTGGGGAAGGCCGGTGGACGGCGGGAATCGAGGCTCGCCTAACGGCGACCATTCGACTGCGTGACCGTCCTTGCCGGCGATGGCGGTGAAGGTTCCCCACTCGTGAGCCGTGAGGTCTGGAGCGGGGCGCTTCTGGTCTGCGCTCCATGCCGCGAGCGAGCAGGCCAGGAGCCCACATGCAAACAGACGGGGAAGCCGTGATCGGACTTCCCCTACGGTAAGAGACTTGCCGATTGCCGGGTTCATTGCTGGGACCTTCCCGCAGGGGCCGCAACGAGAAGCTCGGAGATCGTCTCATGACGGAAGTTGGAGGCGAGATTCTGCGCGAGCAGAGGATCATATTTCGATCCTGCCATCGCCTTTTGGACGTGATCGCGGTGAGCGCTTTCGGGACCCGACAGGGTGATCAGGGCGGCGGCGAATTCCATTTCTGGATCCGATCCACGCAAACGGATTGCCTTGGTTACCCAGCTATATCCGTCGAGACCGGCTGCGGGATTGGGCTCGCCTTTGTCCATCCATTGCTTGTAAGCCTCGGCCAGGTAGCCGACGTCGAACCACGCGAGGGCGTCGGGGTGACCGGCGGCATCTGAGTTTGCGGCGCGGGCCTGAAGTCGCGTGATCAGTTCCTTGGCCGCTTGCGGGTCCATGCGAGCGTAGATTGTGGCACGGCGTAGGGTTTCCATGCGCACCAAGACAGGCGCATGCGAATCGAGGATGGCCAGCGTGTCACGGCTGAGGTTCTTCAGGTCATAGTCCGTATTTCCCCGGTGGTTGAAGTCGACCCATGGCAGGGACTTCGCTTGTCCGATTTCAATGGGATGGCAGATCAGCGGCGGTCCGGCTTGTGCGAAGGTTGTAAACCCAAGCAGAACGGCCACGGTGCTAAGTGCGAGGCGTGAGAGGGCATTCATTTTTAGTCTCCCCAGTTTGCGGATTTGACCCACGTTTGAAGAGACGCCGGAAGAAACGAGACTGTTAACAAGGCGACGCAGCGTTTAGCGGACGAACCGACGGTCAACTCACGAAGTGGAATGCAGGTTACTTTTCGCGAACTGGCGTCGCTCCAGACCAAGAGCGTTCCCAATGCCGCCAAACCGAGATGTCGTCAAATCCAAGCTCGTTCCACCAAAGGTCGAGCATGGGCTGGTCGAGTTGCAAAATGCCTTGTCTTGTGACGCCGGCAGGAGGAGGCACGAGGCGGCTCAAGCGGTCGAATACGAGGACTCGCTGCTGGTCATCGACACGCGCCAGGAGATGCCACAACGTGAGGGCATCGCGTTGGCGAGCCTCGCGCAGCACGGTCGCGACATCGTGGGCGCGCTGCTGCGGTGTGGAGTCCTCAAAATCGAACCTCGCAAGAGCAGAGAGGAAATCTGCGGAGGCGTCCTCGAAGTATGGAGTACCGGGGCCGACCTTGGGCCGGGTGGCACAAGCGGCACCTGCCGGGATAAAGGATTCGTGGCCATTCAGCTTGAATCCGACCCACCCCAGAGATGTGCGCACCATACCTGCGCCCGAATCGTCGACGTGCAATGAGTAGGCGCAGCCCAGATCGACCGTGACAGCCGAAGGCGTATCGACCACGAATTGACCGGGAGGCGCCCAGATATACGTATGAATCGTTCCCCGATCCAGAGCAATCCGCTTCAGCCCTGACCCCATGCTGAGCAGGCGCAAGCGGGTGCTGGAATCCACCTCGATCTTGCCGGTATCGTCCGCGTGAAGGCTGGCCCGCGACTGACTGTCGGTTTCAAGCATTTGGCCGATGCCGAGACGGCTCGTTCCTTGGTTCGCGCTGATCGTTTTGTGTCCGATTCGAAGCGTCCCTTGCACATCGGAAACATTCCAACCCGCGAGAGTCGTTGACGTGGGCCGCGACCTGTGGACCAGAGATGTCACTGTAACGATGGCTGCCAGGGCAACCGCTGCCGTAGCAAGAGCGGGGAATAATCGCAGGCGCCAGGGAAAGAATGCCCATCGTCGCTCGGGGACGATCTCCGGAAAAACCGGGGTTGGGGAATCATGTCGAAACTTCGCGAGTAGCGTTTCCAGATGCTGGATCTCGGGATCGGGTTCGCCAGATCGGTCCCACAAATAGTCGTCAGTCTTTATCGGCGGTCTGTTATCGGTTTGATGGTTGCCCGTGTCCATGACTAGGACTTCTCCTGTTCTGGCCCGACGCGGCCCGGGCCCACACTTAGCCTGGCACGAAGTTGCTCGATGCCGCGATGCAGATTGACGCGCACCGAGCCCTGCGTCATTCCAGTGCGAGCCGCGATTTCAGGACCGGTCATGCCCTCGACCAGACGCAGAATCAAGGTCTCCCGATAGGTCTCGGACAGACTCATGACTGCCTCGAGAATTGCGGTCGACTGACAATCCTGAGTGCCGCTGGACGTTGCACTCTGAATTTCCTGGTCAGAGGCATTCTCCGGCAGTGGTTCCTCCGGCACCGATCGACGGTGATAATCATGCGCCACATTGCGAGCGATAGCGGCGAGCCATGGTCCAAAGCTTGCGGTTTCGCGCAACGTTGAAAGCCGGCGAAGTGCCCGGATGAAGACATCCTGAACCAGGTCATCCACGTCGCCGACCGGGACCTTGGCCAGCAGAACTCCGTGGACCATGCGAGCATACCGCTGGTAGAGCTGGCCAAAGGCTGCGCGGTCGCCGTCGCGCGCCGCGGCCACCCAGGTCGCATCCTCGGGGATTTCCCACGCGGACGGCTCCCTTGGAGGCCCGGATCGAAGGCCTACCGCGAGCAGGTCACCTCTGTCTCCGGACCCGGCCATGCGCGCAAAATCCTCGCCAAATGATAGACGTTCTTTGGGAGAGGAGTGTTAACAATCCACGACGACAAGAAATTTCTAATCCTTCGTCTCTTGCGGTGGGAGATCCCGGCTGGTCCTTTCGCGGAATTCGCCGATAAGGGACTTGACGGCTGTCGCATTGAGGAACGAGGTCCGGAGGGAGAGGGCCTGACATCGCCGTCAATCGAGCAGGGCGAAAAGAAGTGGCGAGAATGACGAAGATTTTGCTGGTGGACGACAGTAAGTTCCTGAGGCTAGCCACGGAGCGGGCGCTGACTCGAGCGGGCTATGGCGTGAGTACGGCGTCGGATGGAGAGCATGCGTTGGCGGTAGCGCGGGAGCAAAAGCCGGATCTGATTCTGTTGGACATGCTGCTGCCGAAGATGACGGGGCCGGATGTGTTGAAGGCGTTGAAGAAGGATCCGGTGACGGCAGGGATTGCGGTGGTCGTGTTCACCGGATTGTCGCAGAAGAATGCAACCCGTCTGCAACAGGATGGGGCTTGCGCATTTCTGGAGAAATCGACGCTGGCGCTGGACAAAGGATGCGGGACACTTCTGCTGGCGCTGGCAAGCATCGTGCGCACATTGAATTTGGGGGTTCCAGCAGCGATGTCGAAGTAAGGGCTCCGGAATGTTCTTTGGTCTTCGTTCCCCAAGCCTTCCTCAAGCCGCGAGGCTACTCCTGACGCAATGCATCCATCGGATCAACCGCAGCGGCCCGGCACGCGGGCACGTAAGTGGCCACCAGGGCAACCACGAGAATCGCCAGTGGCACGATGAAGTAGACGCGAGGCTCATTCACCTGCAAATCAAAAAACAAAGAGCGGAAAACCTTGGGGAGCGGGATCGCCATCGCGAGACCGACGACGCCTCCGATGGCGGTCATCTTCAGGCCTTCGGCGAGAATCATCCGCAGGACGTCATGCCTTTTTGCGCCCAAGGCCATACGGATGCCGATCTCGTGTGAACGCTGTCCCACCGTATAGGCGATGAGGCCATAGATGCCGATGGCAGAGAGGATCAGGGCCAGCAGGGCGAAGGTTCCCATCACTCGTAGGAAGAATGGATTGCCGGCTCTCTGAGTGTTGATTACAGCGGGCATGCTCATTACGCGCGCCAGCGGAAGTTCGACATCCATTTCAGCCACGGTTTTGTGCAATGCGGAGGCGAGGACGTCAGGGTTGGAAGCGGTTCGAAGCATGAGCGAAAAGTATGGCACGGGGCGCTGCAGAAATGATTCGTACACCTCCGGTTCCTCGCGCGGGGACTCGGAGTACCACTTGACGTTGCTGACGACGCCGACAATCTGACTCCATTGCGAGGGCGCACCGATCACTTCGAGACGAATCTGTTTGCCCAGCGGATCCTGGCCGGGAAGATATTTGCGCACGAATTCCTGATTCACCAGGACGACCCGTGGGGTGTTGGCATTGTCGTCTTCGGTGAAAGCGCGGCCGCGCAGAAGAGAAACGCCAGCTGTCCGAAGGTAGTCGGGAGTGATGACACAATCGCCCGTGGTCATTGGTTGGCTCGGAGGCTGATCCGATTGACCTTGAAGGTGGAGAGTGACTGAACTCATGCCAGTGGCGGGCAAGTCGGACACCGCGGCGACGGCCTCGGCACCGGGTTGGTTTTGCAGGCGAGAAATCAGATCATGGACGAAGTGGTTTTGCTGAGTGGCGTCTTGGTAGCGGGCGCTGTCGAGGGTGATGCCGGCAGTGAGGAGGTGATCTGCCTGAAATCCAAGGTACTGATGATCGATCAGGAAGATTCCGCGCAGGAGCAATCCAGTTCCGACCAGAAGAAACAGGGCCAAGGCGATCTCGCCGGTAACCATCACGGTGCGGAGACGCCTGTGGGACCGACTGGGCGACGCGGAGCGAGTTTCGTCTTTCAGATTGGCGATGATATCGGTACGTGAAGCGTTCCACGAGGGCGCCAGGCTGCACAACAATGCGCAGAGCAGAGATATCGCCGCGGCAAAGAGCAGGACTTTCCAATCCAATGAAAAGGGCACCGCGATGATCACCGCGTTGAAGTTCAGACTTGCTCGTACCAGGCGAATTCCCCAAGACGCCAGCAAGACGCCGAGGCCGCCGCCGAGGCAGGCGATCACGAGGCCCTCAGTGAGCAGTTGCCGCAGGACGCGGAGGCGGCCGGCTCCCAGCGCGCTGCGGATGGCGAGTTCCTTGCGGCGTCCGGCAGCCCGGGCTAACAGCAGTCCGGCGACGTTGGCACAGGCGATCATCAACACAAAGCCAACCGTCGTCATCATCACGGCGAGTGCCCCGCGAATCCCAAAGCCGTAGATCAGAAAGTCGGGCAGGGTGCGTACGGCAACGCCCCAGCCTTTTTCCGTGTCGGGAAAGTTCTCTTCGGCGCGGTGGGCGAATGTGATCATTTCGGCGCGCGCCTGCTCGAGCGAGGCGTCTGGCTTCAGGCGTCCGAAGACGAAAAGGGAACGATTCTTACGCGCGCCGGGAGTTTGATCGGTGGGTGATAACGTGAGTGGCGTCCACAGCTGGGGCGTGAAACCCATCAGGCGAAAGCTCGGGGGCATTACGCCGATCACGGTGTAGGGCTCGCGGTTCATACGAACGGTGCTACCAATGATGGAAGCGTCGGAGGCGAAACGACGTTGCCAGAGGTCGTGGCTGAGAATCATGACGTGATCTTGCCCCACCCGGTCTTCGTCGGCCTGGAAGGTGCGGCCCAGCTGCGGGGCGACATCGAGTAGGCTGAAATAGTTCGGGGAGACGGCCGCAGACAGAAGAGCTTCGGATTGGTTCTGCGCTGTGAGGCTGACAGGGCGATTTTCGTCGGACGCGGCCACATCCACGAACACGTGATTAGTTTCGCGCACAGCAAGATAGTTCGGAGCGGATACGGGAGTCGCATCGGCTTGAAAGCCCTGCGCGGGATCGACGGCACTCACCACGGCAACTCGCTCAGGCTCGCGCCCCGGGGGGCGGCGCAGAAGGAAAGCGCTCACAAGACTAAACATGGTTGTGTTGACAGCGATGCCAAGAGCAAGGGTCAGAACGGCGATCGTGGTGAATCCGGGATTCTTGCGCAGCTGCCGCAGACCGTAGCGCAAGTCTTGAAGAGTGATTTCCATGGAGGTTCGCTCCTTCTGCATGCTGTTCGGAAAATGTAAGCAAATGCCGCGCCAAAGTCTTCCAGCGCAGAGCGTTGGAAAAGAGGCGTATCCGGAGTTGGAGCGGAGGAGTTGCGTCCGGTCGCGGACAGGGGTGGCCGAGAACGGACACTCGGAAGGAGGTGAAACCGCTTATAAATCATGGCCGACGTTGCGTCGTTGCAGGCGATCTAAATCTTCTTTCGCCCCTTGGAAGCACGGATCCTCACTTTTGCAGCGACGGCTTCGGCCCTGGGCTGCATTCTTTCTCGGCGCGCGGCCGGGAAGTGTGGGGGAGTGAAACGTGGGTAACCTTCGGAATGTGACTTTTCAGGGCTAGTTTCGGTCGCTGATCCACGGAATTGACCTCCCTCTTTCGGAAGAGTCTGTGGTCGCCTGAAAATAAATCACTTACAGGTGGGAACTCTAGACGGTGGGGCGGGGTCTATGTTGAGTGAGAGTCACGGCTCCGCTCACAGTTTGCCGGACTTGTCTGGGACCGGGCCAAGCGGCACATTTTTAGGGCGCGGTAGGGTGGAAAATCCTATAATCAGGGGACGCCGATATGGCGGGAGCAACCACCTTGGGTGATCTGGCAAGTGCAATCGGAGTTCGGTCGCAGGAAGAAGCAGCGATCGTCGCGGAGCTGAAAGCCGGCTCGGAAGAGGCATACGCCTGGCTGATCGGCGAGTTCCAGCAGCCGGTGTACGGGCTGGTGTACCGGATCGTGAATGATCCGTCGGACGCTGCCGACACGACGCAGGATGTCTTCCTGAAAGTGTTTCGCGGAATGAAGCATTTTCATGGCGGCTCGAGCCTGAAGACGTGGATCTACCGGATCGCGTTGCACGAGGCGGCGAACCGGCGACGGTGGTGGTTCCGGCACAAGGCGAAAGAGACATCGATTGAGCCGGTGGAATCAGATGGACCGAGCGCCGGAGAGAATGCGATGCAGGTGGCGCTGACGGATCATGCGGATTCTCCGTTTGACAACGTGGCGCATCACGAAGTGCAGCACCGAGTGGAAGAAGAGTTGAGAAAGGTTCCAGAGCCGTACCGAACGACATTGATTCTGCGAGATCTGGAAGAAATGTCGTACGAAGAGATTGCCGAGGTGCTGGAGATTTCGCTGGGAACGGTGAAGTCTCGGCTCACGCGCGGCAGAGACGCACTGCGGCAACGGCTGGCATCGTATGTGCGCGAGGTTGGACACGAACTGGGGTTGACCGCTCCGAGTCAGGACAGTAAAGAGCGCGGGGCGCGGTCCCATGGTGCTGAGGGGGGTAGAAGGGTCGAGGTGACTTCATGAAGGGCACAGGAACAAAGACAGAATTGCAGTGCCCCCAGGCGAGGCGCTTGTTCTCGCCGTATCTGGATGGCGCAGTGACCGGCACCGAGATGCTGGCACTGCAGGCACACTTGGCGGAGTGTGCGAGTTGCAACAGCCAGTACCAGGGGTTGCGACGAACGCAGCAATTGATGGCAAGCGTAGGACGGCCGAAGGCTCCGGCGGATTTGGGATTGAAGCTGCGGCTGGCAATTTCACGGGAAGCGGCGCAGGCCAAGCGAGGACGGTTTGCGGGGCTGAAAGTACGATGGGAAAATGCGCTGCAGGCCTTCATGGTTCCCGCCACAGCAGGGTTTCTAAGCGCAGTCATTATTTTTGGAATCGCGATGGTGTATTTCGTGGTGCCAGCGTCGCTGCGCGCGGACAATGACGTGCCGCTGGTGATGGTCAACACCGCACCGCAATTGCAGCAAAGCGCGTTTGGGATGACGCTGAACACGATCGATGCAGATTCGCTGGTGATTGAAGCTTACGTGGATGAGAATGGCCGAGTGCAGGATTACCGGATTCTGTCGGACACCGACAAGTCGAAGGAAGTGTTGCCGCAAGTGAAGCGGATGCTGATCTTCACAACGTTTCGTCCGGCGTTATCGATGGGACGGCCGACGACAAGCCGAGCGGTGTTGTCGTTTTCGACGATTAGCGTGAAGGGGTAGAGAGCTTTCAGCTTTCAGCTTCTTACCGGTGGCATTTTTCGACGTCTTCACTTTCGCCTTCAAAATCAAAAACCCCACCCTCTCGCAAAAACGCGAGAAGGATGGGGCACCCGGTTTACCCACCATCACTAGTTATTGGCAGGATTCGGAGACCATGCGGACGTCGGTGACCTTCAAGTGTCCGTGTTCGGTGTTGCTCTTTTTCATGCCGCTGTCTTGAGCAGCATCTTTTGCGTCTTCCTTCATATTGTGCATTTTGGCGTTCGAGACCGCACCCTTGGCTTCAATGGTGTGGCCGACGTGACTGGCGAGATCGACGGCGTTGTTGCCATGGATCTCCCACGTGCTGCCATCGGTGCCGGTCAACAAGTATTCATTGGCACTATTGCCCTTGCTCAGGCATCCGGTGATGCTTCTCACGTCGCCCTTCGATTTAGTGTCGGTGTCTTGCGCCATGGCCCAGACGGAAGTCAGGCCGGCAAGAACCACGCACAACATCAAACGATTCCACTTGTTTGTCATTCCGTGCTCCTTTATTAGTCCCCTCAACAAAATGGGGCAATACGAAACATGCTGTCGTAGGTCAGTTGCGATTTTGGGGACTGGAGTTGCCGTTTCGCACGCACGGAACACGGCGAAACTGCGGGCGGACCGTAAATAGATCAAAAAACGAAGCAACCCTGGACGCAAGAACGATCCGCCGCGTCAGACGTTGGTCTCGCAGGAGCGAAAGGCCATTGGGGACGAATGAGCACTCGGAGGAATTGACTCCGAAGAAAGGCGCGCGTCGACGAGGGATTGACAGGTGGAGCTAAGCACCTCGAACGTCTTAACGTAAGGAATTCCGTCGAGCATCGCTTCGAGAACTTCGATGACTTGCGGATATCCGCTGGCATTGAATGCCTGGGCGTTTCCCTCGTGATCCCAGAAGCTGATGGTGGTCACTTCAGAGCCATCGGAAAGGCCAAGGGTGATGAGATCGAGAAATCCCTGCTGCAGGCGCAACCAAGGAAGAATTTCACGCTCCATGAGGTTGGCAAATTTTCTGAGCGAATTGGGTTTCAGGCGCACAGAAACCTTGCGAGCAAACATGACGACCTCCGCACTTCAGGCTGGCTCCTTGCGAAGAGCCAGTCCACGACACAAAGCACTAATGAGTAGTGCAGGTCGGAGCGGAATCGTTACACCGGAAGAGGATTGAAATCCGAATCCGAATCGGGATTCAGTCAAGTACCAACTTGCGTCAAGATCAAAGGCGGCGGGCGAGGGCGCCAGCGGCACATGAACAAAGGGGCAATCTAGCCTTGGGGATGAATGACGTGAATCAGGAGGAAGGTGCCAGCGGCGACCAAGGCGGAGGCGGGAATGGTGAGGACCCAGGCCCAGACAATGCGTCCGGCGACGCCCCAGCGCACAGCCGAGAGACGGTGCAGGGAGCCTACTCCGACGATCGCGCCGGTGATGGTGTGTGTGGTGCTGACTGGGATGCCGGCGAGAGCGGTGCCGAACAGGGTGATAGCGCCGGCGCTTTCGGCACAGAAACCGCCAAGCGGCTTGAGCTTGGTGATTTTCTGTCCCATGGTATGGACGATACGCCAACCACCGAAATAGGTTCCGGCGGCGATGGAGGCGTGAGCAGCCAGGATGATGGGCCAGCGATAGTGCCCCCAATTAGAAAGCATGTCGGACTTGCTCATGAATCCAGCGGTGTAGAGCGCGCCGGCTACGATGCCCATGGTTTTCTGCGCGTCGTTGCCGCCGTGCCCGAGGCTATAGGCGGCGGCGGAAAGAAGTTGGAGCTTGCGAAACCACTTGTCGACGAGTTGGGGAGGCTTGTTCTGAAGGATCCAGTGAGCCGCGATCATGAAAGTCAAGCCGAGGACCATACCCATGACGGGCGCAACGACAATGAAAATGAGAGTTTTGTACCAGCCTTCCGGGATGATGACCGAAAACATGGTCGCGGTACCGGTGTGAATGGCAGCGTGCATCATGGCGGCACCCGCATAACCGCCGATCAGGGCGTGAGAAGAGGAAGTCGGAAGTCCCCACCACCAGGTCAAGAGATCCCAGACAATCGCCCCGAATAAGGCAGCCATGACTACGTATTGATCGACATCTTCGAGGCGGATCATGCCTTTACCGATGGTCTTGGCGACCGCTGTACCGAGAAAGAAAGCCGCGAGAAAGTTGAAGGTTGCCGCCCACAGGACAGCGAGTTTGGGGGAGAGCACGCGAGTGGACACCACGGTCGCGATGCTGTTGGCAGAATCGTGAAATCCGTTGAGGAAGTCGAAGGCCAGAGCGACCAGGATCGTAATCAGGACGAGCAGGACGTCTTTATTCATGTTTCAAAGTTTCAAGGTTTCAAAGATTCAACGTTGGCAGACGATGCATTCGTTTTTCACACTGTTTCAGCGTCCTGGAAACTTCGAAACCTCTTTAATTTAGGTGCTCTTGACGATGATGGCTTCGAGCACGTTGGCTGCGTCCTCTGCCTTGTCGGTGGCATATTCCAGCACTTCGTAAAGTTCTTTCAGCTTAATGAGTTGGATGGGATCTTTTTCGTTCTCGAAGAGATCGGCGATGGCACGGCGGCTGACGTGATCGGCCATGTCTTCGAGGCGGTTGACTTCCTCCAAGTGGTCCATGACGTGGCCGTTTTTTTCAAGCAGGGAAACCCCCTTGGCCAGTTCCTCGCATTGGAGGACGATGAGGCCGGCCAATTCAGCGGAGACCGGAGGCGGCGTGGTGATTTTGTACATCACGAGACGCAGGGCCGCGGAGTTTACAAAATCGAGGACGTCGTCGAGGGAGGAAGCCAGACGGTGGATGTCTTCGCGATCGAACGGTGTGATGAAGCTCTGGTTGAGTTTGGTGATGATGGCGTGGGTGGCCTTGTCGCCTTTGTGCTCGATAGCCTGCACCTGGCTGACCCGCATGGCAAGATCGCGGGGATCGGCGAGGATGCTGCGGAGCAGTTTAGCTCCATCGGTCAGATTGCCGGATAGTTCGGCGAAAAGGTCAAAGAATTTGGCGTCGCGGGGGATTAGGCGCATGTATGAAATTCACTCTAGGCTCGTGGCTAGTCGGGATGAACATGAAGAACAACAGCAGAGTAATATCTCACGCGCAGCGTAGGGCAAGCAAACGGGGGAACGAATTAGCGGGGATTCCTGCGATTGATGAGGGCGGGAGAACGGCGGGGCGTCCGCAGGGCAATGACGGCGAGCAGGACAAAGACAACCGCCGAGCCCATTGCAACCGGCTGCAGGAAGCCGCAAAAGAGCTGAATGAGAGCCATTTCCGCATTATGGGGGTGGGAAGGCGAGGAGTCGACGTTACTAGTAGGGTAGACCTAAGGTGTGAGCACATAGCCTCCCAAGGGCCTAAGGACCATTCCAGGGCTTCGCTCGTAGAGTGGGTGAACCGGTCGGGCCACCGATCGGGATGGGCGACGAGCGGCCGGATCGAGTCCTGAGTGACTTACGCGAGATCACGTTCACAAGTGACCTTAATCACCGCACTTAGGTGAATACCAGAGGAGGATGATCGCGTTGCCCGCCGCTGGAGCGGGTGTCTGCTGGCAACTCAGCATGCCAGATCAGCGCCAACCAAATCGTCGCTTGCACGGCGGCCCTCGTTGACGCCCGGCACGATCGCCACGATCGGGCCGGATTTTTCATTGTCTGACCTCATAGGTCTCCCAGTGCCAAAGGAGAAACATTTATGAAACGGGGAGTGGGAAGTGTCAGGGTTTGCGGACTTATCCTCGCGCTTATCAGCCTGTTCGGCTTGGGCGCAGCGGCGGCATTTGGCCAGGCCATCGATGGAAGCGTGGTCGGAACCGTCGTCGACACGCAGGGTGCAGCGATCGTGGGAGCAGAAGTCTCCGCGACAAACCTCGCGACCAATGTGGGCGCAACCGGCAAGACCAGTGGGTCGGGAGAGTACCGTTTCGATCATCTGCTTGCGGGCACATACAAGATCACAGTGAAGATGGCCGGCTTCAAGATGACCACGGAGAACGTGGTCATATCCTTGAACCAGACAGTCACGCGCAATGTGACACTGACGCCGGGGGCGGCGACGGAGACGGTCGAGGTTTCGGGCGTGCCGCCGGTTCTGGACACGACGACAGCGCAGTTGCAAAGCACCTATGAAAGCAAAGTGATCGCGGATTCACCGCTGGCGTCGGTGGGAAGCGGCGTGATCAACCTCTCGCTAATGGATGCCGGGGTGGCGAGCAGCGGCGGAGTTGGTCTGGGCACGGGCCCGTCGATTTCCGGACAGCGGCCACGCAATAATAACTTCACGATTGAAGGAGTCGACAACAACAGCAAGTCGATCACGGGACCTCTACTTCAGTTGCCGAATGACGCGGTGGATCAGTTCACCGTGCTCCAGAACCAGTTTTCGCCGGAGTTCGGACACTCCTCGGGCGGGCAGTTCAACCAGACGATCAAGTCGGGCACGAACAGCTTCCACGGGCGATTGTATGAGTATTTTCAGAACCGGAATCTGAATGCGCAGGATTCGCTGGTCGCGCAGTCGCAGCGTGCACAGGGGCTCAATCCCTTCAACACGCGCTACGACAACAACCGTTTCGGTGGACAGGTTGGCGGACCGATCATCAAGAATAAGTTGTTCTTCTTCACCAACTGGGAATACAACCCGGTGGGCAACGTGACGTCTTCGACCTCCTGTGCGCCGACAGCGGCGGGGTATGCCATGCTGGCCGCGGACAGCAGCGTCAGCGCGACCAACCTGTTGCAGTTCAAGAAGTATGTGCCTACCGCTGAGGCGCAGGCACCGCTTCCGAACGGGAGTGCCAATTGCCCGGCGACGTCAGCGATTGGCGCCAACGCGGCAGTTCCGATAGGAGACGTGGGCTTCTCGGGGAGCTACTACAACAACTATTTCACCACCGTAAACTCCGTGGACTGGAATATCTCGAACAAGGACCAATTCCGAGTTCGTTTCAGTTATGAAAAGTGGAACGGCACCGATATCTTCGGGCAGATTCCGGCTTTTTGGACGATCGTACCGCAGCGCTTCGAGATCATCACGGGAAGCGAGTACCATACCTTCTCGCCAAATCTGAGCAACGAAGTGCGATTCGGCTTCAACCGTAATACGAACGACTACCCGACCAGCAACTCTTCGTTCCCGGGACTGGATGCATATCCCAATCTGGCCATCGGAATCGTCGAGAGTGCCGGGGTCCAGTTGGGAGCGGATCCGAATGCTCCGCAGTTTGGGGTACAGAACTTCTACCAACTAGTGGACAACATCAGTTGGTTGAAGGGCAGACACAACTTCAAGTTCGGCGCGGAGTATCGCGAGTACATCTCGCCGCAGGGGTTTACGCAGCGGGTACGCGGCGACTATGAGTACTCAGACTTCAACGGTTATTTCACGGACCAGGTTCCGGACTATCTGGCGGAGCGGTCCATCGGCAATCTGACGTATTACGGCAACCAGAACATGTTCTACGGATATGCCAATGACGATTGGCATGTGACGAAGAATCTATCCTTGAACCTGGGCTTGCGTTACGAGTTCACACAGGTGCCACTATCGCAACGTGCATGGCAGCCACTGAACTCGATCTCAAACGTTCCGGGGCTCATTACGTTCGCCGCTCCGACCGCGCAGAAAACGAATTTCCTGCCGCGTATTGGGTTCGCCTGGTCCCCAGGATCCAGCGGCACAACCTCCATCCGCGGCGGATTCTCGATGTCGACGGATGTGCTATACGACAACCTTGGTCTGCTATCGGCGGCTCCGCAGGTACAGCAAACGTGCGATGCCCCCGGAAACATGACCGCAGCTTGCTTCTGGCAGGATCCGACAGTGGCGGGAAACAGCGGTTTCCTGGCAGGCGGCGGCTTGCCGTTCACTGCGACGATTCCGCCAATCACAGATCCGATCGCCGCCCGCGAAGCAACTTCGGGATACATCCCGAATCAGCAGCTACCCTACGCGGAGACGGTCACGTTGGGAGTCCAGCACATCTTCGCCAATAAGTACACGGCCGAAGTTCGGTATGTGGGAACTCGCGGTATTCACCTGCCTGTGCAGATGCGACTGAACCGGCAGAGCAGAACGTCAGCAACGTTGAACCTCCCGTACTATTTCAGCGCTCCGACGCAGGCTGAACTTGACGGCCTGACTACTACCTACGAACAGATCAATGCCAACCCCAACTATGTTCCGGCCTATGCCGATCAGGGGTTTGACGGGGCCAGCGTGGTGGGATTCATGCCTTATGGCAGTTCGAAGTACAACGGCTTGCAGACCTCGTTGAAGCGCAGCTTCAGCAACGGTTTGCAATTCCAGGTGGCCTGGACCTGGAGTCATGCGATGGACAACTCGACGGCAGACGTGTTTTCGACATATCTGACGCCACGTCGTCCGCAGGATTTCCAATGTTTCCAGTGCGACTGGAGTGATTCTGCTCTAGACCGGCGCCATCGAGTGACGGTAGAGATGCTGTACGACCTGCCGTTCCTGAAGCACAGTGACAGCTGGCTGCAGAAGAACATTGTCGGCAACTGGGAAATAAGTCCCGCATATACATTCCAGTCACCGGAATTCGCCACCGTGCAAAGCGGGGTGGACGCCAACGGGAACGGTGATACTGCGGGCGATCGTGCCTTCATCAATCCAGCCGGGGTAAAGGGTACGAGCGGCAGCTACATTCCCCTATGCACGACTGGAGCGATCACGGCGGACGTCACTTGCGGCAGTTCCGACAGCTATCCATATCTGGTTGCCTACCAGGCGGATACTCCGAACGCCTACTACAACCAGGCTGGCAAATACTCGTGGCCGAATGCCCGGCGGAACACTCTGGCGATGCCACACACCAACAATTTCGATCTGTCGGTAGTGAAGCGCGTAAATATTACCGAAACGCAAAACGTGGAGTTCCAGGCGCAGTTCCTGAACTTCTTCAATCACGCACAGAATCTGCCAGGAGCAATCAGCGACGTCGTTCCACTGGGCTACACGACAAACAGCACACTCGAGATGCTGATTCCTGGTTCGCCCAACTTCAACCAGCCGAAGACCGTGTTCACGAACCATCCACGGGAGATGGTGCTGGTCTTGAAGTACACGTTCTAGAAGTTTAGGGTTGTGACTCGGGGAGCCGCGAGGCTCCCCATTTTTATTGCTCCGGAGGACTGCGTTAAGGCGTTCCGTTGCTCAAGCAGAAAACTCGATTCATCCTGCCGCTATTTTCTATTTGACCCAGAATCCCAGTCGCAGTACTGTATGCCGCAATAGGACGTATTTGGGGTGGGGTGATGACAATCCACGTCGTTTCCCTGGGGATCATTCTGGTTCTTGGTGCGAGGTGCGCGGCTCAGCCGACTTGCGCCCGCGCTGAAGCTTCGGATCCAACGATCACGGTTACGCGCGATTTCCTGCAAACCCTCCAACACGCTTCCAAAGGCGACCGTGAGGCGCAGTTTCAAGTGGGCGTGAGCTATGAGACCGGTTGCGGTGTTTCCCGGGACTACACGCAAGCCGTTCACTGGTACCGGAAGGCGGCTGACAACGGGCTTCCTGGAGCGCAGAACAATCTAGGCGGGCTTTACCTGGAAGGCCGAGGCGTAGAGCAAAGTAATCAGGAGGCAAAGAAGTGGTATCTCCGCGCGGCCTCAGAAGGACATGCTGGCGCACAAAATAACCTGGGATACATGTACCAGACAGGCCGGGCAGGGCGTGATGAGAGGGATGCGCAGTCCAGCAACGATGAGGCGTTCAAGTGGTACCAAAAAGCAGCGTCTTCGGGATCAGTCGCGGGGGAACTCAATCTTGGGCTGGCATACTTCAATGGGACTGGGATTCCACAGGACTTGGAAGAGGCGTTGAAATGGTTTGTAAAAGCCGCGGGGCACGGGTCTGCGGCGGCTTGTGATCAACTCGGGCGGGTGTATCAGCACGGATGGGGAGCGCCGCGGGATTACAGCCTCGCCGACCGGTGGTATCACATGGCCATGGAGAGAGGATACCCGCAAGCCAAACAGGATCTCGCTTCGCTGAATGAGGTCGCCCATCAGGCCGCGAGTGCAGTCGGTGCAGTCCATCCCGATCCATAGGCTCATGGTCGCGGGGTCGACGAAAGGCCGAGCAAGACCCATTCGCATCTAAAATTGATTTTGGTGGTGGCGACGAAGAGTGAGTGACGCCTTCAGGGATGGGAGGAAGGATGGGTTTGAAGACGGGGCGTAAATCTCCTGACGATAAATTCTTGCATGACGTTGGCGAAGGCGGTTTCGCCAAGCCGAATCAGGGAGTTTTGCACGACCAATCCCATGGCATCGCGATCGCTTGAGGGATAGTAAAGATAAGAGATGGCGCCGGTGGCGAAGCTTCCGAGAACACCAGAGTAATTTGGCTGCCAGCGCTTGTTGTCTCCCTTGCAAATCACCGTATTGGCGACGGAATACAGGAAGCGCGATCGACCACTGCCAGTTCCCTTGTAGAAATAACGGGGATCCTGCTTGAGAACGGATGGCAGGATCGCACTTCCGATGAACGTGCCAGACAAAACGTCAGCATAGGCGGCACCGAAGCGTTTCGCATAACCTTCCATGCCTTGACCGTAGCCTGGGAAATCGTCGGTCGCTTGCTGAACTCCGGCAATGGCCGCGACACCCACGAAGGTGAAGGGATCAACGGATGACTTCCAGGCCAGCTCGAATTTTTGCCGAGGCACTAATGGAACTGCATCGGGGACGTAGCTGACAAAAAAGTTGGGAATAAAACCGAAGACGCGCTGCTTTTCCTGCTCCTGAATCTGAACTTGAGCAAGTTCCACCGGTGTAAGCGCTGTGCTGCCGACTCGCACTTCCGTCATGACCGTAGCAACCGCCAGCCTGATCACCGGAACGATGTAGGCCTCACCGGCACGCACGGTTTCCGAAACGCTTTGGGGTTCGAAGCCTTCTGCTTCAATTGTGAGCTGAAAGGGCCCGGGAGAAAGATTGGCGAAGAAGAATTGCCCATTGGGTCCGGACCGGACCTCTTGAGATTGTGATTGGTCCTCGAGAGTCAACCGCAAGTGGGCGCCGGCGACTGCGGCTCCAGCTTTATCCAAGACAGTCCCGCTAACGTACCCAGTGGAATGCGGTTCGAGCTTCTGGGGCCCGTCGGCAGGGGTTGGCCTTTGGGCGCCCGATGCGGCATGTTCACCCTCGTTAGTGATCTTGGGCTGCCAATCCTGAGCCGCGCCGGACAGAGAGAATCCGCAGAGGATTCCTAATAGGCTGAGGTAGCCCAGACCGAAGCGGAAAAAGATGATTGCTGGCGTACGGCGACCCAAGAACATCCTTCCCTGATCTCCTCAGATGATGATTTCACTTTAATCCGGTCGGTTGAACCTGTCACTTATAACAGTGCAAGACCAGTATGCACCTCGGAAAGAGAGAATGCAGGGTTCGCGCGGAACATTCGTGCGGGGATGTGCGGGCAGCGAGTTTGACCCTCTGCTTGGGAGCCCGTAAACTGGATGTGTTCTCCGCAAATCTTCATAATAATGGCGATCGAGTGGTCATCCTGCGGGAGGGATTCCTGAGTCGTTTCTGGGTGTTTCGAAGTTTGATGATGGTGGCGGTACTGGGACTGCTAGCGCCGGGGTGTCTGGCGGACGGGAATAATCCAATCACGCTGGAGACGAGTGAGACGATATTCGCCGTGCTGACGGCCTTGAATACGTGCGGCTACAACGTCAACCTCAACGCTTCCGATGCACAGAGACTGAATATCCGAGCGGAGGTGGAGAGGAATCTCAAGGGTTCGGAAGAGGCGCAGGCGACGATGAACACGATGTGCGAGTGGTATGTCGCGCATCGCGGAAGAGATCCAGAGCACGATTTATCCCAATACATTTCACTGGCTCTTTACCTGCAGGGGCCTCCGCACTTCCTTCCGAAGGTGAAAGAGGATGAACTGCCGCCAGATGCGGTGCCGATTGCGGCGTTCGGGGCGGTGCTGGAGCGGTTCTACGACAAAGCCCAGTTGCATTCGATCTGGGAGCGGCACCGGCAGAACTATGCTGCGCTGGTGGAACGCTACCACGAACCGCTGTCAAAAATGGTGTTTGACACCGATATCTACCTGAAAATGCAGTCGGGAGGATATCTGGGGAGGACATTCACGATTTACCTGGATTTCATGGGTGATCCGAATGAAGCGAACGCGCGCAACTACGGCACAGACTATGACGTAGTGGTGTTTCCATCACCCTATGCGAGCTCGACCGATCCGCTGAAGATGCCGCAAATCCGGCACGCATATTTGCATTACCTGCTCGATCCCCTGGCGGAAAAACACTTCAGCTCAATCAAGCGCATTGAACCACTGCTGCAATCGGTGAAGCGGGCGCCGTTGGAAGAAGGCTTCAAGACCGATATCTCGCTGCTGGTAACCGAGTGCATGGTCAGAGCCATTGAGATTCGAACCACGGGGACAAAGCAGACAGCCGAAGCGATGCGTTTGCAAGCAGTGGACGATGCGGTAAGGCAAGGGTACGTGCTAACGAAGTATTTCTACACTTCCCTGCTGACATTTGAAAAAGATCCAGCCGGGCTGCGCGCCGCATATTCCGACCTCCTGGACCACATCGACGTGAAGGCTCAGGAGAAGGCGGCAAACGAAGTGCAGTTTGTTCGGGCTTCAGCACCGGAGTTGGTCCAACTCTCGCGACTGGAAGACCGGCGAATGCTGGTCACTGCCGGAAAACGGCTGGAGGCGGGCGATCCCAAGGGCGCACAAGAGTTGGCGCAGCAGGCGCTGGATAAGAAGATTGGCGATCCGGGGCGGGCCCTGTTTATTCTGGCGCAGGTGGCGGTGGCGAACAAGAACCGGGAATCGGCACTGGATAATTTCCAAAAGGCAATCCAGGAGACGAAAGATCCCAAGGTGGTGGCGTGGTCGCATGTGTACATCGGCAGGATCCTGGATATGAAGGAGGATCGCGAGGCGGCCATGAACGAGTACCGCGCAGCCCTCACGACGGGAGCAGAGCTTCCAGAGGTGAAGGCGGCCGCTGAGCGTGGGCTGCAACAAGCGTACGAGCCTCCGGCGAAGCCGCAACAGTGAGCCGACAGCAAATTGCTTGCCAGCGTTCAGCTGTCAGTAAAACCTGCTTCGCTACGATAGAATGCACGGTTGCAGGCTTTGCAGGTCGAGTTGGAAATCTGAAAAGTTTCGGTCGAGGAGAAAGCATGAAGCGAGCAGCGATGGTAATCGCAGTGCTGGGAATGTGTGCGTGGAGTTTCGGGCAAAGCAACACCAAACCAGCGACTCAAAATCCACCGGCAGGGCAGGCGTCACAGCCTGCGGGACAAGCAGCCGCGCCAGCCGGGAAGCGTCCACCGGCAGCGAAGACACAGCCGGAATTTGAGGCGTACAAGGCGGCGGTGGCGCAGACAGATCCTGCGACGCTGGAAAAGTCTGCCGACGATTTTGCGGCGAAGTTTCCGGACAGCGAATTGCGGACGATGCTGTACACCGGGGCGATGCAGCGTTACCAGCAGGCCAACAATGCCGACAAGATGATCGACATGGGCAAGAAGGTGCTAGCGATTGACCCGGATGATCCGGCGGCCCTGGTTGGAATAGCGCAGGCGATGGCGGAGCGTACGCATGACACGGACCTGGACAAGGATCAGCGATACGCCGAGGCCAAGAAAGATGCGGAGCATGCGTTACAGACCATTGACACCGACATTCCAACTTCGGGCTATCCTCCGGAACAGCTGAATGCATTCAAGAACTTTCTGCGATCTGAGGCGTACCTCGTGCTAGGCACGTTGTCGTTCAAAGCCAGTAATTGGGCGGATGCCGAGACGAATCTGCGAAAGTCCATTGACGCCCTACCGCAGCAACCCGACACGCTCGCGATCTTTCGCTTGGCGGTTGCGCTCGATATGCAAAACAAGTATCCGGAAGCGATGAAAGTCATCGATCAGGCTGTGGAACTGACCAAGGACCAGCCGGATTCCGGAGTGGGCAAAGCGGCTCGGGCCGAGAAAGACCGTCTGACGAAGCTAACCGGCGGCGCGGCTCCGGGGACCGCGGCGCCCAAGAACTAGGTTTCGGACGGCCCGCCAGTTTCTTGAAGAAGGCTGGTCGAGCTGCGCTCGACGGACAGCCGAAGGCGGCTGTCCCCATATTTGGTGGCAGTCCCACATATGAAGGAACGGGAAATCACGGCGCTGGAAGAGGGGCTTGGCTACCATTTTCGGCGGCGGGCCGTCATTGAACAAGCGGTTACGCACAGTTCGCAGGCGCGAGAGCAGGAAGCGCAACAGGCGGGCGAAAGTAAGTACAAGGTCAGCGATAACGAGCAACTGGAATTCCTGGGAGATGCGGTGCTGGCGCTGGTAACGAGCGAGGAACTGTTCCAGCGATTCCCGCAATTCCGGGAGGGCGAACTCTCGAAGCTTCGGGCGCACCTGGTCAGCGAACGGCATTTGATCCGGGTGGCACAGCAACTCGAACTGGGCCACTATCTGCGGCTGGGACGAGGCGAAGAAAAGAGCGGCGGACGGGGAAAGACGGCGTTGTTGGTGGACGCTCTGGAGGCGATTCTGGCCGCGATTTATTTGGACGGCGGGCTGGAAGTGGCGAGGGAATTTGTTTTGCGCAACGTGATTGCCCCGGAACTGGAGCGGATGGAACGCGGCGGCGGCACACTGCCGGTTACGGATTTCAAGTCGGCCTTACAGGAGGCGGTGCAGAGTCTTGGCCTGCCCCAACCCGCTTACGTGCTGGTGGAGGAAGCAGGTCCAGAGCATAGCAAGACATTTACGGTCGAGGCCCGCCTGCACATGAAGAACGGCAAGGACGCCGAGTTTGTAGGGCGGGCGCAGGGTTCGACGAAGAAAACCGCGGAGCAAGACGCCGCCCGGCAACTATTGACGTTCCTGGCTTCTCGCCCGAAGCCGACCGAAGGAAAGACGACGGCACGGAACTCGCATTCGGTGGATAAGTAGATTTCATGGATTCGTTCAACCACCCTGTTGTTTCTCCACCGCCTGTGGATGGCCCGCTGGATCTCCCTGTCGTTCCACCAAGTGCGCCGGCTCAGCCGCCGCAGCGCCATATCGTAACCACCTTCGGCAGCGATGTGATCGGATCGCTGCAATCGTTGATGGGCACGGTGGTGATAGCGATCTTCGTGATCACTTTCATCGTGCAGGCCTTCCAGATTCCCTCGGAGTCGATGGAGAATACCCTGCTGGTTGGGGACTATCTGCTCGTCAACAAGCTGTGCTATGGCGGACCCGGGATTGGCGACCATGTGATGCCGTATCAGAAGATCGCGCGCGGGGACATCATTGTGTTCCATTATCCGGTGGATCCGCAGCAGCACTTTGTGAAGCGTGTAATTGGCGTGCCTGGAGATCATCTGCGCATGGAGAGAAAGAGGGTCTTGATCAATGGCAAGCCACTCGACGAACCCTATGTGCGATTCCTGGAGCCCGCGAATAATCTATTTCGCGACAACTTCCCGCGAGTCGATATCCCGGCGATTGGACTGGAAGGAAAGTGGTGGCTGGAGATGCGGAAGCTAGTGGAAGACGGCCAGTTGATTATTCCCGAGGGACATTATTTCGTCATGGGGGATAACCGGGATGACAGCCAGGACAGCCGGTATTGGGGCTTCGTGCCGCGGGAAAACATTATCGGAAGGCCGCTGGTGATTTACTGGTCGGTGAAGAATTGGGATCGGGATCCGTCGGCCTCGGCGCTGGGAAGGCTGTATCACGTCGCGTATGCCGTCACCCACATCTTTCAAATCACCCGCTGGAACCGTACGCTCCGACTGGTACACTGAGTAGGTCAGGCGGCTTCGTCAGGGTGGAAACCCACAGGGCTAAAGCCCGGAATGTTTGTGCGGTAAGGGCACGGGTGAAGCCGTGGCCCATACCAAACTCTGCGGGGCCTGAAGAACTCAAGGGACGAGAGCGAGCGGCAAAGTTACGGCCGACACGGAAGAGAAAGTGGCGAAAAAAGAATCGAACGTAGAGAACAACGTCGCGGTTGCGAAGGCGAAGGAATCGGCAGCACTAAAGCCGAAGGACAGCGAGGCGGAAGAGAAGCCCAAAGAAACCACGGTTGAGTTTCTGGCATCGCTGGCCGCCGTGCTAGTGACGGGATTGTTCATCATCACGTTTGTGGTACAGGCGTTCGAGATTCCGTCGAGCTCGATGGAAAACACCCTGCTGATTGGCGACCACGTTTTTGTAAACCGCATTCAATTCGCTCCCAAAAGTTCGTGGGTAGGTCCTCTGCTTCCCTACCGGGACGTGCATTTCCGGGATATTGTGGTGTTCTTGTCGCCGGCGGAACCTGGACTCTATGTGGTCAAGAGAATCATTGGGTTACCCGGCGACCGCATCCATCTGCGGAACGGCGTGGTGTATCGCAACGGTCAGGCGCTGGACGAACCGTACGTATTGCACGACCGCGACACGATGGATCCTTATCGAAACAATTTTCCGGCGGTGCCGCCCACAGACGATCCGAATGTGTCGCCGAACTGGATGGTCGATTTGCCGTCCTACGTTCAAGGCGACGATATCGTGGTTCCCCCGGACCATTACTTTGCGATGGGAGACCATCGCGGCGTGAGCCTGGACAGCCGCTACTGGGGATTCATTCCCAAACCCAATATTATCGGGCGCCCCATGTTCATTTATTGGTCGTTTGAAACCCCGGATGATCAATACAGAAAAACAGCATGGGGAGATCGAATTTTATTTCTCGGCAAAGTGGTCCTGCACTTTTTCGATGAGACCCGATGGAAGCGGACGCTCCAGTTTGTAAGATGAGGCCCCTCGAAATTCCAGTAGGGTCGCGGTGAAGCTCTTCTCCTCGAAGCGACGAATCGTTGCGGCGGCAGCATTGATCGTGCTGGCGCTGTTCCTGTTACGACCAGGCGCGTCCCGTTTGCAGTCTCGAATCGCGTCCTCCATCAGTTCGGCGGTCGGAAGGCCGGTTGAGATTGGCCCCGTACATCTCCGACTGTTACCTCGGCCGGGATTCGACTTGGAAAACCTAGTCGTGTATGACGACCCCGCGTTCGGAGCCGAGCCTATGCTGCGGGCGAGCGAAGTGACGGCTAATCTGCGCCTGATTTCGCTGATGCGCGGGCGTTTGGAAATTTCGCGACTCGATCTGACCGAACCGAGCCTGAATTTAGTGCATGCGGAGGACGGGCGCTGGAACCTGGAGGCGCTTCTGGAGCGAACGGCACACATCCCACTGGCTCCGACTGCGAAACCGAAGTCGGAAGCGCGCCCCGGATTCCCTTACATTCAAGCCACCTCAGCGCGGATTAACTTCAAGAACGGTCCGGAGAAAAAACCGTACGCACTGACGAATGCAGATTTCTCGTTGTGGCAGGATTCGGAGAACAGCTGGGGAGTGCGGCTGAAAGCGCAGCCCTTTCGCAGCGATTTGAATTTGAATGACATGGGCATGCTGCAAGTATCGGGAACGTGGCAACGCGCGAATACGCTGCGCGAAACTCCGATGCGATTCATGGTGGAGTGGAACCGCGCACAACTCGGCCAACTCACGAAATTTTTCACGGGAAACGACCAAGGCTGGCGCGGAGACCTCGTGCTCGATGCAACGGTGTCGGGAACTCCGACGAAACTGCAGATTACCGGCGACGGCTCCATTCAAGATTTTCGACGGTACGACATTACGAGTGGGCAGGCGCTTCGGGTGGCCGGCCATTGCGATGGGGAGTACAGCTCAGTCGATCACGAAGTTCACGGGCTTCTGTGTAGCGCTCCCGTCGGGTCGGGAATGATCACGCTGCAGGGCGACATGGGGCTGCCGAGGAGTGCTAGCTACGCGTTGACGTTGACGGCTGACAACGTGCCTGCGAGCGCTGCGGCAATGCTGGTGCAGCGCGTGAAAAAGAATCTGCCAGAGGATCTGGTTGCGGACGGAACGATTGGCGGCAGTTTGCACTTGGAGCGAAACTCCGCGACGGCGTCGCAGTTGCGCTTCGAAGGAAGGGGAGAATTCGACGATTTGCGCGTCGCCTCGACCGCAAGCAAGGTAGAAGTGGGTCCGGAGACCCTTCCCTTCTTGCTGACTTCCGACGGTTCCGAGACGGGTCCGGCGTTGCGAAGACTCGCCAGCCACGGCAAAACCTCGAGCATGCGGTTTCCAGATGGCCCGCATGTTGAATTCGGGCCCTTTCCGGTGACGCTGGGACGTACGCCGTCGACCGCTCGAGGATGGGTGAACCGCGGTGGTTACAGCCTTTCGGTTGTGGGAGAGGCCGAGATTGCGAGATCGTTGCAGGTAGCTCGGATGCTGGGACTTCCTGCGTTGCAATCGAGCGCCGAGGGAACGGCGCAGGTGGATTTGCGAATCGCTGGATCGTGGGCGGGGCGGAGCAATGGAACGACCTCTGGCTTCACGGGCCCGCAAGTGACGGGATTGGCGAAGTTGCGGAATGTTCACATCGCCATAGGTGGCGCGGCAAGCCCGGTCGAAGTCGCTTCGGCAGACATGCAGCTCTTCCCGGACTCGATCCGCGTAGCGAAGTTGAACGCAAGAACAGGATCCACACTGTGGATGGGTTCCATGGAAATGCCGCGCGGGTGTGGAAGTCCCGGGGCTTGTGAAGTACATTTCGTCCTGAGCGCAAATCAGATTGCTCTCGCTACGCTCCACGACTGGGTGAGTCCAAGCCCGAAGGAGCGGCCGTGGTATCGGGTGCTTGAATCGAACGCGAAAACGGGACCGTCATTCTTGACGAGTGTTCGCGCGTCGGGGCAGATCATCACAGAACGATTGCAGGTGCAGCGGTTGACAGCAACGCGAGTCTCCGCGAAGGTCGCTCTCGACAGCGGGAAGCTGCGAATCTCGGAGTTCAATGCGGATTTTCTGGGCGGCAAGCATCGCGGACAATGGCAGGCGGACTTTCGTGAGAAGCCGTCGGTGTGCGAGGGCAGCGGTAGCTTGAACGGAATCTCGTTGGACGGGCTTGCGGATGTGATGAACAACAAGTGGATCGCGGGCACGGCGAGCGGGACATATGCGGTGAAAGGAACGTGCAACCCGGAGTTCTGGACCTCCGGAGAAGGTACGCTGCGATTTGCAACGAGGGATGGGCGGTTGCCTCACGTCGCACTCAGCGAGGATGCGGGTACTTTCAAGGTCACCGAGTTTTCGGGGCAAGCTCGATTGCATGCGGGAGAAATCGAGATGAAGGACGCTAGCCTGGAATCGCCCGACGGAAAATTCCGGTTGAGCGGGACTGCATCGCTACAGGGCGAGTTGGACTTCAGGTTGGTGCGAACTCCGAATGGCGGATCGGGGTCGGGATACACAATTACCGGTACGCTGGAGGAACCGCACGTAACTCCCGCGACGGGCGGTGAGACTCAGGCGCGGCTCAAGCAGTAGGAGTAAAGGCGCGGACGAGTGCGCCTTCGTGTTCTCAAAGGATCGCGGCGTTCGCAGCCATACCAAAGTAATTACGGGACGTAGCCGGGGCCGCGCAGGACCTTCCCGGGCAGAGCGCCCGTCATCTTTCCTTGATCGATGACTGGCACCCCGTTCACTAAGACATACTCCATTCCTTCCGACAACTGATTCGGGTTATCGAAAGTCGCGCGGTCACGCACGGTGGCGGGATCGAAAACTACGACGTCGGCCCACATGCCGGCTTTAAGGACTCCGCGATCGGTCAGGCGCATACGCTGCGCGGGCAGCGCTGTGAACTTGCGGATGGCATCTTCCAGGGTCAGAACTTTTTCTTCACGGACGTACTTGCCCAGAATGCGCGGGAACGTTCCGTAGGCACGCGGGTGCGGATGCGACTGGCCGAGAATTCCTTCTGGAGAAGTGCCTTCGGAATCGTTGTCGACGGCGACCCAGGGCTGCTGCAGAGCGAGGGTAACGTCGGGTTGCGACATCCCGAAGACGGCCACTTCGGCGGAGGGATCCTGGATAAGGAGATCGAAGAGAGCGTCCATGGGATCTTTATTCCAGAGCTTGGCGATTTCGGAGAGTCGCTTGCCGAGAAGAGGAACCAGGCTGGAATTCTCAACGGCGCCGAGCATGATGGCATCGGGGCCGGGAATTTCCTGCCATTCGTTGTCCCAATCTTTGGATGGAGTCTGCAGGTCTTTGCGGATTCGAGCACGCGTAGCGGGATCTTTCAGGCGCTCGACAAGCTTTACGTCGCCGCCATCGTGCGCCCATGGCGGCACGAAGGCGGAGAAGCCGTTGTACCAGGCAGTATAGGCGTAAGTGTCGGCACTGACATCGGCTCCGGCAGCACGCGCGGCGTTGATCTTGGCTACGACTTCAGGCATGTGTCCCCAGTTATCTTTGCCCGCCACCTTGAGGTGCCAGATTTCCACCGGGATGTGACCGTCGCGACCGATGCGAAGAGCTTCGTCAATGGAGTCGAGAACAGAATCGCTCTCGTTGCGCATGTGGGTGGCGTAGATGCCCCCAAGCTTTCCGGCTTCGGCGGCGAGCGCGATCAATTCTTCTGTCTTAGCGTAGGGGGCTGGCGTGTATTCGAGCGAAGTGGAGACGCCGACGGCCCCGTCTTTCATGCCCTCGCGTACGAAGTCTCGCATTTGCTCCAGTTGCGCGGGAGTGGGTTGCTTGTCGTCATCGCCCAGCACCATGCGGCGAACTTGGGTGGCACCGACATAGCTAGCAAGATTGATGCCGATTCCCTGCTTTTCGAGGCGTGCAAAATATTGGCGGAAGGTGCGCCAATCAGGAGTGACTTTGAAATGCTCAAACCCGCTACGATCGGACTCGATGATCGCGTCGTTGAGTGGAGCGATGGAGCCACCCTCGCCAGTGATTTCAGAGGTGATGCCCTGATAAATTTTTGAAGGCAGGCGTGGGTCGACCAGAATGGTCAGTTCAGATTGTCCGAGCATGTCGATGAAACCGGGGGCAACGACCTTGCCGACCGCGTCGACAGTGCGCTTGCGTGGGGCGGCGGAGAGATTGCCGATGGCGGCAATTTTTCCGCCGCGGATGCCGAGGTCTCCGGAATACCAGGGGGAACCGGTGCCGTCGATGATGTGGCCATTGGTGATGACGAGATCGAAGGCAGGAGTTTGGGCAAAGAGGGTGGCAGAGGCGAATAGAATGATTAGAATCAAGAAAACTCGCGTTGCTTTCAGCGAAGCTCGGCCTTCCACAATTTTCCTCTCCACGCATTTCGTGCTTGTCATAGAACTTGCTCCCTCAGGGGCTGAAGCCCAAGTCATTCTGTTACGCGTTCCGGCACGACTGAAGTCGCGCCCTTCCCGGTTCTGCCACTTACGACCCGATTGCTTTCGTGCCCTCCCCTGAGAATGGCTCGTTCGACGATTGCGTTAATACTTCACCTTTCTCCTACCCGTTACGGAAGATGATGTTGCGCGCTAGGCGACGGAACTTGCGCCTTTCCGGATACGCGACAGGGTTCCTCCCAGGACGATCCAAGCTCCAAGCGCCAGCCATTCATAAATACTGAAATGGCCGGGAACGAGCGGGACCAATTTCATCAAGGCCATTGCGACTCCTACTGCTAAACCAAACCATGCCACTGCGCTCTCGGTGAATGACAATGACATCACGGAGGGCTTCGAGTGTGCCAGCGCTAAGCAAGCAGTACAGGTTGCTGACCATCCAATCGCGCAGGCGACAGATCCGACCTCGGTAACGGGAACAAGAATTGCATCGCCCAGCAACATGCAAGCCGCGGTGGCGAGGCCGACGCAGAGGACCGCGGTCGAAGGAGTGTGATACCGGGAGTGGACCCTTCCGACTCGGCAATCGACCATGCCGCGACGGCCTAACGCAAAAAACAGCCGGCTGGCGGCTACGAAGTTTCCGTTGAAGCATTTGAAGAGCGAGAGCAGGGCGGCGGCGAGGATGATATTCACGATCCAGCGAGAGCCCAGCGCTTGCTGGAAGGCCACGGCCGTCATGAATTTCTCGCCGGTCAACTGCCGCCAGGGAGCGACGAATGCTACTGCTGCGACGATGACGGCATAAAAGACAATTCCGATGAAGATTGCCATCCAGATGGCGCGGAAGAAGCCTCGGGCGCGGAAGTCAGGACTGGCTTCTTCCGCGGCTTTGCCTACGGATTCGAAGCCAGTCATGAAGTAGGGGACAATCTGAATGACCAGAAGAATCGAAATTAGCGGCGTGTGCGTGAACAGAGGCTGGATGTTAGCAGGCGAACCGCGGCTTATACCAAGAGCGACAAAAACGATGAAGAGGGCGAGCGTGCCGAAGCTGGTCCAATTCTGAAAGGTGGCGCTGAGACGGATGCCGCGATAATTCAGCACCGTCAGCAAAGCAGTCAGGGCCAATCCGATGACGAGGTGGGGGAGGAAGACGGGGCGACCGGCGATGCGATAGAGTTCCACCGAGTCGAGGCCGGGGATGATGTATCCCGCGATGCGGCCTACCGCGACGGCTTCCCATGGACAGACGATGAAATAGGCCAGCGTCATCATCCATCCGGTGGCAAAGCTCGCGGGACGCGAGAAGGCCGCGGCGGTGTAGGCGATTTCTCCGGCGGCGTCAGGCATGGCGACGACCAATTTGCCGTAGACCCACCCGATCGGGAGCAAGAGCGCGCCGCCGATCACGAAGCCAAGGAATGCCCCGAGGGCGCCACCCCGGAGAAGCCAGTCATCCATAATGACGAGCCAGCCGACGCCGACCATGGTCCCCCAACCAAGACTGAAGTAGTCGGTAGCGCGGAGTTGGCGGGCGAGAGTGTTCACGGGTCCGGGTTCGATGGAGGGTGGCGCGAATTATAAAGCATTTGCGGTGTGCTATGGTTGACTGCCCGCGGCAGGCCCGCATTTTCGAGAGAGATTGCTTATGCAACGTTATGAATATCGCGTTCTGAATCCGGTTCCAGCAGCTGAGAAAGCATTTCTAGAGTGGATTGACGGACTCGATCGGGAGTTCATGAATCGCGATCCGGAACATCGCAGTGACGCCGTGCGCAATGCGCTACACCAGCTGTACTTGGGGGGCCCGTACGCGGCGCCCGCTGGAGCGGCAGCCGAGCAGGTACTGGTACATTCGTTCGATCCGCGCAATGCGACGCTGGAGCCGGAATATTACGGCGATGTGGATGCCGCGAAATATGCAGAGCGCAAGCCGCTGATCTGGTTTTGGATGATGTTTGACCGGTCACCACTGGGACTGAATCACGGGCTGGGATATCGGGTGCGCGCCATGCTGGCACGCCATATCTTCAAGCACTGCGGCAACAACGTTAAGATTTTCCACAACGTCGAGTTTTCCTTTGGCTACAACTTGACGGTTGAGGACAACTGCACCATTCACAAATATGTACTGCTCGATGACCGTGGAGAAATCATCATTCATGAGGGATGCTCGATTTCCGACTATGCCAACGTGTATTCGCACTCGCATGATCTAAATGACGGCATGTTGGTGGAGAATCACAAGACAGAGATTGGGCCGCGGGCGCGAGTGACCTATCACGCGACCGTGCTGAGCGGGGTCAAGGTGGGGGAGCACGGAATTGTTGGTTCGATGGGCGTTGCTTCGAAGGACGTTGCGCCCTATCACATTGTGGGCGGAATTCCTGCGAAGCCGATCAAGGTGAAGTCGATCGCGCCGGAGGAGTTGCGGCGAGCACTGGAGAAACAATAGGCGCTTCGCTTGTGCGAGCGGAATCGCCGGGCTGCGCCCGGCGCACAGCCGAGGGCGGCTGTCCCCACTAGTCTGTAGCGCCTCCTTGGCCGCGTCAATGGGGGGTTTGCATGTTAGTATCGAAGTCAGCCCTGCATGACATTTCTACACTCTGATCCGGACTGCCAGCCGTCCATTATGGGCCAGGCTTCGTGGCGTGGGGCTTCCTAGACAGATGACAGCTTCTTCCAAATCTCGCAAGCGCGTGCTCAGTGGCATGCGCTCGACTGGCAAACTACACTTAGGCAACTACGTTGGGGCGCTACAAAATTGGGTGCGGATGCAGGACGATTACGAATGTTTTTTTATGGTCGCCGACTGGCACGCCTTGACGACGGATTACGCCGACACTTCAAAAATAAAAGAGAATTCTCTTGAAGTCGTACTGGATTGGCTGGCGGCAGGGCTTGATCCGGAAAAATCGGTGATCTTTATTCAGTCCCATGTGCCGGCGCATGCGGAGCTGCACTTGCTGTTTTCGATGATCACGCCGCTGGGATGGCTGGAGCGCGTACCGACCTACAAAGAACAACGAGACAATATCAAGGACAAGGATCTGGGGACTTACGGGTTCCTCGGCTATCCAGTTCTGCAATCGGCGGACATTCTGGTTTACAAGGCCGATTGCGTTCCGGTGGGCGAGGATCAAGTGGCGCACGTGGAGCTGACGCGCGAGATTGCGCGGAGGTTTAACGGATTTTACGGAGCGGAGAACAGGAACGTGTTTCCTGAGCCGCAGGCGCTGCTTACCCCAGCGGCGAAGCTGCCGGGCACGGACGGACGCAAGATGTCAAAGTCGTACGGAAACACGGTGATGTTGACGGATCCGGAGCCAGTGGTGCGGCAGAAGCTGAAGACGATGGTGACCGATCCGGCGCGGGTGCGAAGATCGGATCCGGGAAACCCGGATGTGTGTCCGGTGGGAGATCTGCACAAAATCTTCAGCGACAAAGATACGATGGCGAAAGTGAATGAAGGGTGCCGGTCGGCGGGGATTGGGTGCATCGAGTGTAAAGGATGGGCGGCCGACGCGCTGGTAAAGCTTCTGAATCCGATGCAGGAGCGTCGCAAGAAATTCGAGGAGAATCCGCGGCTTGCCTGGGATATTCTGGAGGCTGGCACGGAGCGGGCGCGGAAGGCCGCGGGCGAAACGATGCGCGATGTGCGCGCGGCGATGGGGATGTCGTTGGAGTATGAGGGACCGAAATAGAGGCGAAGTTCTCACCCGTAGGTGAGGTGATGCACGCAGATGCGTAGGTCCTTCCCTTCGCTCAGGATGACAAGAGTTAAAGCTGATGACAGAAAATTCAAAACACGTTGCAGTGAATGAAGCTCTGGCGCCGGCGATCGCTGCAGGGGCAGCGGCCAGGGATTCGAAGAAGGAAGAGAGCGATTCGCCGTTTGCGGTTGCGGTGACCGATGTTTACGAGGGGCCTCTCGACCTGCTGCTGGACCTGATCCGCAAACAGGACATCGACATTTATGACATACCGATCGCGAAGATCACGGCTCAATACCTGGCGTACGTCGAGAAAATTCGTGAACTCGATGTGAACATTGCGGCTGAGTTTATTTACATGGCTGCGGTGCTGATTCACATCAAGTCGAAGATGTTGCTGCCACGTGATCCGGATGCGACTGGGGAGGAGCAGGAAGATCCGCGGAATGAATTAGTCAACCGACTGCTGGAGCATGAGAAATTCAAGTCGGCGGCGCAGATGCTCTTGCAGAAGCAGCAGATTGAAGATGCGGTGCTGTCGAATCCATCTCTAAAGGAATTCATGGAGGCGGAAGGCACCGAGCCGGAGATCGCAGCCGATGTGATCGACCTGGTCAAGACCTTTCAGCAGATTTTGGAGCGGGTGCGTACGCGTCCCGTCCTGAATGTTGATGAGGAAACGGTCACCGTCGGGCAGATGATCGATTATCTGCGGCGGCGGCTGTCGTTGGAAGAGCGACCGATCCGGTTGAAGCAATTGCTCATGCGGGTGCCGTCGCGACATGCGTTGGTATGCATGTTCCTGGCGCTACTGGAGATGGTACGGTTGCAGGCAATCCAGGTACGGCAGGAGAAGATGTTCGGGGAGATCGCGGTTCGGAAGCATACGCACTTCGACGAGATTATGAAGGAACAGTCGGCGGTGCGGGATGACTGGCGGTAAGGAGTCAGTAGGCAGGAGTCAGCAGTCAGGTCAACGCGGCATCGCAGACTCTTGCTAATGATCACATCTATGTCACTCAAAGCTCAACTCGAAGCAATTATTTATGCGGCGGAGACGCCAATCACGCTGGAACAGATGACGCGCCTGGTGAAAGAGACCGTCATCGCGGAAGGAGCGGCGGACGAGGCGGAGATGAAGTCGCGCGTCCGCTCATCTTTGGAAGAACTCGTCGGGCAATTTGGCTCGCCGGATCATGGCATTGAGATTCGGCAAGTGGCGGGCGGTTATCGGATGTCGACCAAGCCCGAGCAACACGAGGTGGTGCGAGCGTTTGCGAAGAGTTTGAAGCCGCCAATCCGGTTGTCATTGCCGGCATTGGAGACGTTGGCGGTGATCGCGTATAAACAGCCGGTGACCGTGCCAGAGATCAACGACATTCGGGGCGTTGATTCGGGCGGAGTGATTGGGACACTGCTGGATCGGAAGCTGATTACAACGGCGGGGCGCAAGCAGGTGATTGGGCGTCCGATTCTCTATAAGACGACGAAGGAATTTCTGATGAGGTTTGGGTTGAAGGATGTGAACGAGTTGCCCAGCATGGAGGAGTTCGAGAAACTGGTGGCGGAATCGTTTCAGGCGGAGTTGCTTCCGGCTGAAAGTACGCCGACGGCAGAGGCTGCACCGGCTGCGGAGGACCAAGTATCCGAAGTGGAACCCGAGGGTGAGAGTGTCTCGGAGACGGAGAAGGCGGGATAGAGTTCGGTTGTGTCGTCCCTATGCGACTTGTTCCTCTTTACCGTCTGCTGACCCAGAGCTAAAAGCGCTGGGCTAAATTGTTTCGCTCCTGGCGGGCTTTTGAATCGAGCATCGCCGGATGCGCCTGAGCTTTATACCGCAAGGTTTCGGATTTCATTATGCCGCTGGAACGGCTCCAAAAAATAATCGCTGCTGCTGGAGTTGCTTCCCGCCGGAAGGCGGAAGAGTTGATCTCTTCGGGGCACGTGCAGGTAAACGGGGCGGTGGTCACCGAACTGGGCAGCAAGGCTGATCCGGAGACGGATCATGTGCGGGTGAATGGGAAACTGCTGCACGGGGTGGAGCGTCACGTCTATCTTTTGCTCAATAAGCCGAAAGGGTATGTGACGACCATGAGCGATCCGGAAAAACGACCGACCGTAATGGATCTGATTCGCGGCGTAAAGGGGCGCGTCTATCCGATCGGGCGCCTGGACTATGCCAGTGAAGGACTATTGCTGTTGACCAACGATGGTGAACTGGCGCATCGCCTGATGAAAGCGGCGTCGCACGTTGCCAAGACTTATGTCGTAAAAGTTGCGGGCACACCGAAAGAAGAAGCGATTGCGAAGTTGCGCGCGGGTGTATCGATTGCGACAGACGATGGCAAGCGGGTCAAGACCGGTCCGGCGCTGGTGCGCGTGGTGAAAGAGGCAGCGAATCCGTGGTACGAGATCACGCTGGTGGAGGGGCGAAACCGGCAGATCCGGCGCATGTTTGAGGCGGTGGGACATCACGTGGAGAAGATCAAGCGAGTTCGGTACGGACCGCTGGCTCTCGATGTTCCTCCCGGAAAGTTTCGATCGCTCACGTTGAGGGAAATCGAACGACTGAAATCCGCCAGCACTGCGACGGCGGGCAAGAAATCCGCAAAGTAATCTACGGCGAGCATGAGCCGATTTTTTGATCTGGTTTCCAAGCCGGCGCGCGAGATGGGCGGCTTTTTGCCAGTGCCTTTGCCGAAGAAAACTCCCGCAAAGGCTCAGGCGCGAGTCATCAAGCTCGACTCCAATGAGAATCCTTTTGGTCCTTCGCCGCGTGCCCTTGAGGCCATGCAGTCGGCGCTCACGTCGGCGAACTATTATCCGGACGACGACTGCGGGGAACTACGCCGGAAGTTAGCTGCCCATCACGATGTTGGAATCGACCAAGTGCTGGTGACAGCCGGATCCACGGCATTGCTCGGGTTGCTGTGCCAGACCATGCTGGCTCCGGGCCGGAATGCGGTGACCAGTGAGCAATCGTTCATCGTTTATTCAATGGCTGTGCACGCTACGGGAGCGCAGTTGATTGAAGCTCCGATGCGCGAAGACAGATTTGACCTAGCCGCGCTTCTGGCTGCAATCAACGAAGAGACCCGCCTCGTATTTCTGGCAAATCCGAACAATCCTACGGGAACGATGCTGGAGGCGGCAGAAATCGACAACTTTATCGCCGAGGCCCCGAGTCACGTTGTGGTGGTTGTGGACGAAGCCTACTATGAGTTTGCGATGCGCTTCGCGGACCGGCGCAAAGTGGAATACTCCCATTCGTTGCAGCACGTCCGCCAGGGGGCAAGCGTCATCGTGCTGAGAACGTTTTCGAAGGCGCACGGTCTGGCGGGGTTGCGCGTCGGCTATGGCTTGGGTCCGGCGGAATTGCTGGCTTACTGTGCGCGGATGCGCGATACCTTTTCCGTATCATCAGCGGCGCAAACGGCGGCAATCGCGGCACTCGATGATGCGAAGCATATTGAGCGTGTCGTGTCGAATAACGCGGAACAGGCGCAGATTCTAGGAGTTGGTTTGTCGGAGTTGGGATACCGGGTAGTTCCCACGGCAGCAAACTTTCTTTACTGCGATGTTAATGAAGATGCTTCCGTACTTGCGGGTCGACTTCGGGATGAAGGTGTCAGCGTGCGCCCTCTCGGAGCATGGGGAGCACCCAGTTCTATCCGAGTAAGCATCGGCACACCAGAACAGAATCAAATCCTTCTGCTTTCGATTCGCCGAATTGTCGCAAACGGAACGTCGTCGCCGGTCGATTCGAGCGCGAACTGCTAGACGGAAGAATAGGACGCTCGTCTACATCACGCATTAAAGCCTGGAGGATCAATGAGACGGTTGCTAACCGTTGCTCTTGTGTTGATGACAGTCTCGTGCATGGCCGCCAGCGGTCAAACTTCCGTCAACGCTGGCGAACCATCCGCCAACCCGGATTTTCGAGAACTGACATGGGACAGCTATCTCGACAAGGTGCAGGGCGCATGGATGGGGAAGATGATTGGCGTGACCTTTGGCCAGCCGTGGGAGTTTCAGTATCAGAACACGCCGATAGGCTTCGACATCACCGACTGGCCGCTCTCGCCGACTCGAATGAAGGAGTATCGGGCAAGGGCCGACAATAAGCCCGGCCAAGAAGAGTGGAATCCGGTTACTCAGGAATCCGACAACAAGAAGATTATCATCCTTCACAGCTTCATCGCGGAGTCGGAAAAGGAACATCCCAGCTTCGGCGCACCGGATAACGACGACATTTACATTAATCTGCTTTTCCTCTATTGCCTGCGCAAGTACGGAATCGATGTCGATCCCGTGACCGTCGCGCACGAATGGGATGCAAAGATCCGCAAGGTGTGGCATGCGAATGATGCGGGGCTCGAGAATATTCGCAAGGGAATCCTGCCCCCGGACTCGGGGAATCCGCGCTACAACCTGCATGCAGACGACATTGATTTCCAGATCGAGGCCGACGTTTTCGGAATGATTGCGCCCGGCATGCCGCAGGTTTCCAACCGCTACGGTGATCGCATGGGGCACATCATGAATTATGGCGATGGCGTGTACGGAGGCATGTTCATTGCTGCCATGTATACGCAGGCTTTCTTCGCGAAAGATATTCGGGAAGTAGTAGAGAAGGGGTTACTGGCAATTCCACAGCAGAGCTTGTACGCGCATCTGATCCGGGACGTAATCCGCTGGCACGATGAGAATCCGAACGACTGGTTGAAGACGTGGCATCTGGTCCAGGCGAAGTGGGGCGAGGTGGATCATTGCCCGGATGGTTATAAGCAGCCGTTCAATATCGACGCAAAGCTGAACGGCGGGTACGTGGTGATGGGCCTGCTCTACGGAAACGGCGACTGGTACAAGACCATGAATTATGCGACGCGCGCGGGGCAGGATGCCGATTGCAATCCCGCAAATGCAGCGGGGATTCTTGGGACACTGATTGGAGCGCACGCAATTCCCGCGGAATACAGGGAGCCGTTACATAATAGGTATTGGAACAAGACGCTGGCCGGGTTGCCGGATTCATACGAGATCGATGTGCTGTCGGAAGATACCGCACAGGTTGGGTTGAAGGTTCTGCTGGCGAACGGCGGCACGGTGAAGACTCGCGAAGGGAAGATGGTGCTCACAGTGCCCTATCAAGAGCCTGCGGCGCCTGCGACGCTGGAGCAGGTGCGGTGGCAGGACGATAAGCCTGTCCTGCCCTGACCTGTCCCATGATTCATCCAACGATGGTGGTAAGTCTTGCGCCTCCGAACAATCCAGCGTCTCCGCCGAGGAGAGCGCGCTTCACGACCGTCTTCCACTGCTTAATGCCAACGGACTGCGCGGTGTCCTGACTTTCGCCTGAGGAGTCGCCCGGCGCGGTCGCTGCGTAGATCAGCGAGCGTTGGTGCAATTCTTCGAACATGCTAGGGGCAAAGGCATCCCACGCGGCTGCCACATTCCCGCCGATCACATACACGGGAAGGTTGAGGACGTTCACGATATCGGCAAGCATGATTCCCAAAACGCATCCAAAGCGCCGGAAGATGCGTTGTGCGGCTTCGTCGCCTTGCATCGCGAGATCGTAGACTAATTTGGCGCTGAACTCAGCCTCAGAGCTGGCGGCTTTCGCAAGTTCCGGGGCCTGGCCAGATGCAATCGCTTCGCGCGCCATGCGTACTACGCCCGAGGCGGAAGCGTAGCGTTCGGCGCATCCGCGATTGCCGCAACCGCAGGGGACGCCGTTGGGCTCGACAGTAACGTGGCCGAACTCTCCGGCCATGCCGTTCATGCCATGGAAAATTTTTCCGTCGAGAACGATGGCGCCTCCGATGCCGGTGCCGAGCGTAAGCATGGCCATGTTGTCGACGTTGCGACCTGCGCCGAGCCATTGTTCACCGAGAGCAGCGACCTTGGCATCGTTTTCGAGAAAGATGCGAGCACCGAGGCGCCGTTCGATCTGGTCGCGGACGTGGTAGTTCTCCCAGCCCGGCAGGTTGGCAGACTTACGCACGATGCCGGCTTCCAGATCGATGATGCCGGCCACTCCAATCCCGGCTCCGAGAAAAGTGCCTCTGCTGCGGTAACGATCGGAAAGGGAGCGAATCGCGCCGCACATATTGTCGACCACATGGTCGGCGCCAAGGTCGATTCTGGTTGGCACTGTAACTTTTTCGAGAAGTTGGCCGTCCGTACTAACGGCCGCGATGCGCAGGTTGGTGCCGCCGAGATCGACTCCGATGGAAAAATCAGGCATGGGCAGAAGGGTAACAGAACTTGCGGCTCGTTATCCTGCGGTCTGCGCGGGGTGAAGAAAAATCTCAACCACGAAGGACATCAAGGTGCACGAAGGAAAAACCCAAGGTCGGCTTCGTTTTATTTCTGGCACTTCGGGCAGTAGTGGCTGCTACGGCCGGCGATCACGATGCGCTTGACGGCCGTCTTGCAGACGAGACAGGGCTCGGACTCTCGGCCATAGACGCGATGCTGAAGCTGGAAGAATCCTTCTTCGCCGTCGGAGTTCACATAGTCGGAGATAGAGGAACCACCGAGGTCAATCGCTTCTTTCAGGACCTCTCTTATTGAGGCCATGAGCTTGGCCAGCTGCTCGCGCGTGATGGTCGACGCACGCCGACGGGGACGTAGTCCGGCGCGGAATAAAGATTCATCGGCGTAGATGTTGCCGACACCGCGCAGGAGTTTCTGGTTCAGCAGGGCGCTCTTGATGGGAGTCTTGCGGCCCCGGAACAGGGCGAGGAAGCGGTCTAAGTCGATTTCGAGAGGCTCCACCCCGGCGGCATCGAAGTTGCCAGCCTGAGCAACGCTGAGCCGGCCGAAACGGCGAGGGTCCACAAAGCGAAGTTCCCTCCCGGAGGATAGTTTGAGGGTGGCGTGCGTGTGTTTCGCAACTTCGGCCTCGGGTTCGCAGACCTGCAGGCGGCCCGTCATGCCCAAGTGAACAATCCATTGAGCTGTGGAGGACGCGAGGGCAGCCTTGCCCGGGTTTGGTTGGACCTGCGACGAGGTCCGCTTTGATTTTTGGCGCGGCGCGGCTGCGGAAGGCGCCACAGGATCCTGGTCCAGGTCGAAGACGATGTGTTTGCCCATGCGGCGGACGGCGGCGATACGGCTGTGTTCAAGGGTCTTCGCGATCGCGGATGCGGAGGACTTCAAGGGCTCCTTTTTCTGACCGAGCCAGACGGATTCGATGACGTCTCCGGTGACGCGTTTGGCGAGGCCGCGGGCGATGGTTTCGACTTCGGGGAGTTCAGGCATGTTTTAGGAACGGAACATCATTTAATCATGAAGCGCACGAAGGGCTACGAAGGAAATCGGGGACCGCGCGTCCTCAGGTTCACCTGCCGCTTAGCGCACGCGCTATTTCTTAGAAACGTTCCCTGCTCCAGTTCGTGGAATGCCTTTTGTAATTCTTCCTGCGTGTTCATCAGGATGGGACCATATCACGCATACGAGCTTATCGAGCGGCTTGCCCGAGACCCCGCTAGACCGGTCGAATGGACACTTGGTCCCCAGCCCGCAAAACATTGGATGCTTACGAGTGCTGCCAGGACGCAGACACGAAAGGAGGTCAACACTCAAGCTTGGAGCCAGTGAGTGTATAATTCGCGGACTTGCACGGTGACCATGCCGTCGCTGTTTCGCGAGCTCTGAGCCACGAAGCCACCCCGTCCGTGATTTTCCCGCGGATTTCTAACAGGAGACGATGTGAAGCATACATTCCAAACGCGATTCGAAAGGGGCTCACGCCTGAAACCGGTTGCGAGTGGCGCAGCTATCTTTCTTTTCTTGCTTTTCTTACTTCTCGCACTGGCCTGCTTCGGCGAGGTGGCATCTGCTCAGACCGGATTCACGGGCATCTTCGGCGGTGGGCCCTTTTATAAGAACGCAACGAACAACATCACGGAGGTCAAGAATTCCGGACTCACCGAAGCGATAGTGTGGAGCGTCGAGGTGGGAAGCACCGGTGATTTGAACTTCAATGGAGAGTTTCCGCTCACTTCCAACGGTGTTTATATCGGCGATCAGACGCATCCTGATTTTGCCGCAAATATGGCAGCCTTGAAACAAGGAACGGTGAAGAGGATTACGTTCAGCATCGGCTCGTCAAATTTCGGAGACTGGCAAGACATCACGAACCTGGTCAAAACGCAGGGGACTGGGCCGGGCAGCATTCTCTATAAAAATTTTAAGGCTCTGAAAGCCGCCATCCCAGCTCTGGATGCGATTGATTTTGACGACGAGAACAGCTTCAATTCATCGACCACGATTGCGTTTGCAGTGATGCTGGGGCGGTTGGGTTATCACGTGATTCCCGACGCGTTCGACGACAGCAGTTATTGGACGAACGTCGTCTCCCAGATCAACAGTCAGTTTCCAGGAACAGTCGATGGGGTGCACCTACAGGCGTACGCGGGCGGCAGCGGAAATAATCCGTGCGTGGGGTGGAATTTCGGCACCGTTCCGGTGTTTCCTGGCTTGTGGGATCTAAACGATACGCCGAGCCAGGTGCAGAGCACGATGAGCGACTGGCACAGCCAATGCGGCATTGTCGGCGGATTCATGTGGTTGTATGACGATTTCGTTGGCAACGGTCTGGCCGCGCAATATGCGAGCGCGATTAACAACGCGGTTAGCAGCAGCGGCTTTACGCTTTCGGGGCCAACCAACGTTTTTCTGAATCAAAGTTCGACAGCCCGCGCCTTGATTACGATCACTCCCTTGAACGGCTTTAGCGGCACGGTGAGCCTCAGTTTGTCGGCCCTTCCGAAGGGTGTGCAGGCAGTCTTCCAGGGTCAGGGCAATCAGCGAACGTTGATGTTCAAAGCTTCATCTTCAGCCGCAACAGGTTTCACCAACGTGACGGTTACAGGCACCTCTGGCGCAATTACGGAAACTCTGACGTTCCCATTGGCCGTGAGTGCAGCTTTGGGCAGCAGTGGAACTGGCACTCCAGTCGATCTCTCTCTCGAATTTAACGTGAACGGAATCTACCAGGATGGCTCGACCTATTCGACCGGCGGCCTCGATGGAATCGGATATTCGTATTCCGCGAAACTGCTAGCTACGTCGCGTGTATTCAACGGCATCCTGTTCGACCTTGGCCCCGCAAATCAACCAGATGCTATCAGCTCCGCTGGTCAAACGATTCCTCTGCCGCAGGGCAAGGCTTCGAGTGTGATGTTATTCGCGACCGGCATTCAGGGGAATCAACCGTCCCAGACGCTTACGGTCAACTACACGGATGGAACGAGTTCGCAGTTCGTGCAGAGTTTCAGCGACTGGTTTACGCCGCAGAAATTCGCGCACGAATTTGAGGGCGTCGCCATGGCATATCGGAACTTTGATGACGGCACGCGAGACCGACGAACGTTCAGCTTGTACGCCTACAGGTTTACTCTGAATCCCGCGAAGACTGTACAGAGCCTTACCTTGCCCAACAACGCCGACGTTGTTGTGCTGGCGGCTACTGTACTGCCATAACGGCAGCGTGAACTGGATGCGATCGAGGTGGGGGTAATAGCACAGCTTCAGCGAGCTTTGTCCCGGGACTGATCGACGAGGGTGCAACCCGTCAGCGGTGAGAGATTAGTCCTTGAGCGGGACCACCGCGCTGCCGTCGCGGCAAAATGTCGCGACTTTCTGCAGGTCCCCATTGGCGCGAGGTACGGTCATGACGGGACCGTAGCAAAAGACGGCATGGCCGGAGGCGGCGAAATACCAGCGTCCGCCCTTGGCGTGCTTGGTGATTTGAGTGGTAGGCTGGCGCAAGGGCTTCTGTGGAGCCCAAGGAGCGACTGGGAGACTGAACATCAAGGCTAGGGTCAGGACCTTCATGGTTTACCGACTTTCCGCATGCGACTTACTCACAGAACCAAAGTGCTGCAGTTTTCAAGTACGTCGAAACTCAGTCCAACCGCGTTCGTAAAAGATCCGCACTAAATCGTAATCAGGGTACGAACATCATCCACCAGATCGGCCTCTGGTTTCGAGGGCATTCTAAGGGCCGGTTTCTGCTGGGGTGCATGGCTTTGCGTATGTTGCTGTTGCGGGGCTGCCTGGGAAGACGGGGCTTGAGAGGCTGGCGCCTGGGTTGACGGGTACTGGGTCGACGGGGCGTGCGGAACATGGGTCGCCGGGCTTTGGGTCACGGGAGCTTGTGTCTTAGAGGATAGCGACTGTGCGGTTTCTTCCGCGGCCTTTGTCTTCGCGGCAGATAGCGCAGTATTGTCGCGGAACAACTCTCGAATCAGGGCACGCTGCGATTCGATGGTTCGTCCCTGCTCGATAATCAGCATAGTCATTAAGCCATAGGAGATGAGGAAAAGGATGCTAAGCAAGGGTAACCAACCGTGCTTCCGAGAAGCAGCAGGAGCGTCAATCGCAGGTACGACAGGTAAGGCATCGGTTCGGAATAGAGTCGTCAAAATAGCACCCCGGCTTGCCTTGTGAGTCGCAGGCACTTTGAGAATTGCACCCTGGGAGCCAACGTGGGTACGCCAGTTAAACGATTGATTTCATTTGGCTTGTGAGATATACGAGAATAGGGTCGAAGAGGAAAATGTGCAACTCGATGCACATTATGAGCAAGCGGCATTTGTCGAGGTGCGACTCCCGATTGAGGAAGGCTCTTGGTTACTCCGGTTACTTTTGCCGTGCGGCGAGATCTCCTAAGATCATCGGTACGTCGGAGCACAAGAACATAACTCCTCTTTCTCAGGGAACGCCCAATGCGGATGCGGTACGGTCTGGTCTTATTTTGTCTCCTTTCAAACTTCTTCGGGCTTGCAGGATGGGCCCAAAACCAACAGCCTTCTACGGAAAACGCTCGCCGGATTATCCGGAAATCGCAACCCACTTATCCAGAGATCGCAAGGAGAATGAACCTTGGCGGCACGGTTCGAGTGGTCGCCGTGGTGACCTCGGACGGCGAAGTGAAGTCGGTCGAGCCAGTGGGTGGTAGCCCGGTGCTACTGAAGGCCGCAGAAGACGCGGTCTCTAAATGGAAATTCGCCCCGGGCCCGGAATCCCGGGAAAGCGTCGAACTCCATTTCACTCCGTAGAGCTGGGGTTTCTAAGGGACAGCTCATCGGTCGCGACTCCTCACTTGGCAAGCACCAGCTTGGCGATGGTCGCGAGCTGCATATTCGATGTGCCCTCGTAGATCTTACCGATCTTGGCATCGCGCCAGTATTTTTCCACGGGATAGTCCTTGGTGAATCCGTAGCCGCCATAGATCTCAATGGCGAGCGAGGTGACGCGTTCGGCCACCTGCGATGCGAATAGCTTCGTCATGGCAGCTTCTTTCACGAAGTTCACTCCTGCGTCTTTCATGCGAGCGCAGTTGTAGACCATGAGGCGCGCGGCCTCGATCTCCGTGGCCATTTGCGCGATCTGGAACTGGATGCCCTGGAACTCTGAAATAGCCTTGCCGAATTGCTTACGCTCCACGGCGTATTTGCAGGCGTATTCCCAAGCTCCGCGGGCCAAGCCGATCATTTGCGCGCCGATGCCGATGCGGCCTTCGTTCAGGGTTTCAATCGCGATCTTGTATCCCTTGCCGGGCTCGCCAAGCACGTTCTCTTTGGGAACGTGGCAATCTTCCAGAATCAGCTCGCAGGTGGACGAAGCCCGGATGCCAAGCTTGTCTTCCTTCTTTCCGACGGTGAATCCAGGAAAATCCTTCTCAATCAGAAATGCGGTGATGCCCTTGTATCCGGCGCTGGGGTCGAGACTGGCGAAGAGAACAAATAGCCCGGCCTCCTTGGCGTTCGTGATCCATAGCTTTCGGCCATTGAGTACGTACTTGCTGCCTTTGAGCTGAGCACGCGTCTGCAGGGCAAAAGCGTCCGAACCAGATCCCGCTTCGCTGAGAGCGTAGGCACCGGCAAGCTCGGTGGCCATCCTGGGCAGGTAGCGTTTCTTTTGCTCTTCAGTTCCCCACCGCAGCAGGGCGTTGTTGACTAGGGTGTTCTGCACGTCGACGATGACACCGGATGAAGCGTCAACGCGGGACAGTTCCTCGACGGCCAGAATCGCTTCGAAGAATTTGGCACCGCCGCCGCCGTATTGCTCAGGAATCTCGATGCCCATCAGTCCGAGCTGAAAGAAGTCGTGGATGAGGTCTTTCTCGAAAACTCCCTTTTCATCCATCTCTTTGACCAGCGGACGGACCTTCTCATCGGCGAACTGGCGGATGTTGTCGCGGAAGAGAATCTCGTCTTCGGTGAGGGTAGTCAAGGGAGCGGGAACAGAGGCCTGCAGCGTGGCTTCGGGCATGGGTACACCTTCAGATACTGAGATGGCAAAGCGGTAATTTTAGCACTGTAGAAGTGGCGGAGACGAGGTGGAAATTAACCGCGGCGCGGCCGGGAATGAACTAGTTTCAAGCCGTCTGCCTGCAAGATGCGCTTGATCTGGCTGCGCGCATGCACCGACCACGGGCCAGAAGTATCGAGCTTTACGTAGGCTTGCCAGTGTTTCAGAGCTTTGCGTGGCTCGCGGATTTTCTCGTAAGCGAGCGCCAGATTGTAATGCGCGTCGGCGTACGTAGGGGCGAGTTGCAGGGCAGTCTTATATGTCTGGATCGCTTCTTGCACGCGGCCGGTTTCGTCGAGCACATTGCCAAGATCGAAGTACGCGAGCGAGTATCGCGGATCCGCTTCGATGGCTTGGCGGTAGTGCTTCTCGGCCAGCACGAAGTCCTGGCGATTGTAGTAGAGCGTTCCCAGGTTAATGTGCGCCGCCGCGTGGTTGGACTGGATTTCGAGAACCTGATGGTACGCGGCGATGGCATCAGACTGGGTGCTGGGATTTTCTTCCAACTGAATGCCCCGCGAAAACCATGCCGTGACCTCGTTTTCGCGGGGGTTCGGCTCCGATTTGGGTGCTGGGGCGCTGGTTACGACCTTCTCGCGCTCAGAAAAATCCATCAGAAACTGGCCTGCGATGGGCTCCAGAAGCTTGCCCTGGTGGCGGAAGGCCACGCGGTGCTTCGCGGTTGACCAAGCGGCAGCCTCAAGCAGCGGATTTTCGACGCCCGCAGCCTGTTTGCGCATGGCTTCGAGCGATTGGCGAATCACCGCCGGACGCACGCTCATGGCGCAGAGATCGCGAACCTTCTTGACTTCGAGCAGGTCAGAAAAGGAATAGGCTTGGGCAGACGTTATCAAGCCGGCCCGCTCCCAGTTGGCTAACTGGCGCGGAGTTACGTGAAGAATCCTGAGTAAATCAGCTCGACTATACACAGTAATACCCGGCGGCCGTGCAACTATTTCGTTGCGGTCATTATCTTCAACTTCGACCTGCAAACGCAACAGCAAACGCTGTGAAAATCTGTGGAGAACCTGGTTGATTTACATGCAACGAAAATGGTGCAACCCGTACAAACCAAGCTCTGCGCCGCTCAGGAACCATCCTATACCGCAACCATTGCGGCTTGGTAGTCCTCGTAGCTGCCCTTGAAGTCGGTGATCTTGTGATCGCTCTCAAAGTGCCAGATACGGGTCGCAACTTCGTCGATCAAGTCATGGTCGTGCGTGACGAGAAGCACTGTTCCCTGATAGCGCTGCAGCGCGATGTTCAGGGCGTTAATCGATTCAAGGTCCAAATGGTTGGTGGGCTCGTCAAGCACCAGCACATTTGGCTTTTGCAGCATCAGTTTGCAGAACAGCATGCGCGCGGCTTCGCCACCGGAGAGGACGCTCGTCGACTTCGTGGCTTCTTCGCGCTGGAACAGCATTTGCCCGAGGATTCCGCGCAGTTCTTCGGTGACGGCTGCACCGTCCCACTGATGCAACCACTCGATCGCTGTGGTGCCACCTTCGATCAGACTGCGATGATCTTGCGCGAAATAGCCGATGGAGGCTTCGTGGCCCCAGATCACCTTGCCCGAGTCCACGAAGGGACCCTCGTATCCGCTGGTCTTCCGAAGTTCGGCCTCTGGAGTAGTCGGGGAGTTGGCCAGCAGCGCATTCAGAAGCGTGGTCTTGCCTGCACCGTTGCGGCCCATCAGCGCGATCCTTTCGCCACGGGTCACACTGGCGGTGAAGTTCTTAATGACCTCGTTCTCGCCATACGCTTTACCCAAATGTTCGACTTCCAGAATGTGCTTGCCCGAAGGCCGCTTCTGCTCGAACTTGATGAACGGGCGCTGGATGTTCGACTTGGCCAGTTCGGTGACTTGCAGCCGTTCGACTTCCTTGCGGCGTGACTGCACTTGACTGGAACGCGTGCCGGCGGCAAACCGGGCAATGAATTCATTCAACTGCGAAATCTTCTTCTCGCGCTGCGCATTCTGCGACTCAATCTGCGAGCGAACCTGGGTCTTGGCTACCACCATGTCATCGTAGGTGCCGGTGTAAGTGATGATCGTCTCGTAGTCGATGTCCGCGATATGGGTGCAAATGCTGTTGAGGAAGTGCCGGTCGTGCGAGATGGCGATCACTACGCCGTCGTAGACATTCAGGAATCCCTGCAGCCAGTGAATCGAATCCAAGTCGAGGTGGTTCGTGGGCTCGTCGAGCAGCAACGCTTGCGGGTGCCCGAATAAAGCCTGTGCGAGGAGGACGCGAACCTTCTGTCCGCCCTGCAACTCGCCCATCTTGCGGCTGTGCAACTCGTCGGGGATATCGAGGCCCTGCAGCAGGATTGCGGCATCACTTTCAGCGGTGTAACCATCTTCTTCGCCGACAATGCCTTCGAGTTCGCCAAGTTTCATGCCATCGGCATCGGTGATTTCGGGCTTTTCATAGATGGCATCGCGCTCCTGCACGGCAGCCCACAGGCGTTTGTTACCCATGATGACGGTATCGATCGCGGAATAGGCGTCGAAGGCAAACTGATCTTGACTCAGGACTCCGAGTTTGCGGGGCCGGACGACGGTGCCCTTTTGCGGTTCGAGTTCGCCGCTCAGCAACTTCATGAACGTGGACTTGCCGGCGCCGTTCGGCCCGGTCAGGCCATAGCGCTTGCCCGGCGTGAAGGCGGTTGAGACTTCGTCGAACAGTATTTTGGCGCCGAAGCGCATTGAAACATTGCTAACTGAAAGCATGATTTCTTTGTGACTTCTTCAGGACCTGCGAGGAATTCCGCCAAGACGGTGCGCAGCTGGTATTAATAGAATACCACGCCACCACTGATTTCCATGCTCAGACCGGTGCCAGCCGAGTGAATGGAGGCTTCTGCGCTTCCCATTCTCCGGACGTGCTTTTGGGCCGTTTCAGTGCTAAAGTTTTAGCCCGCTACCGGTGACGTAGCCCGCTTCGATCAAAATCTTATGGAGGCAACATGCAGAGCAAGCATGTCTGGACTTATGCAGGCAGGATGCTGGCAATCGGTGCGGCAACCTCATTGTTGATCACGGCTGCGTGGGCAGCAAGCGCGACTAAACTCGTCTACAGCTTTGGCGGCAGCGCCGACGGCGAGTACACCGACACTGAACTCGTGAGGGACAGTGCAGGCAATCTTTACGGCACATCGGTGCAAGGCGGAGTCTTCGGAGGCGGCACGGTCTTCCAAGTTACCCCCGCGGGCGCGCATACCGTGCTCTATGACTTCACGGGCGGCGCGGACGGCGGCGAGCCTTACAAAGGCGTAACGCTCGATGCGGAGGGAAATCTGTATGGAACCGCGGTGACGGGCGGAGGAGGATCGTGCGAGGGCGGTTGCGGCGTGGTCTACAAGCTGTCGAACTCCGGCGGGACCTGGAACCAGACTGTGATTCACACATTTACCGGAAGCGACGGCTCGGGACCAGGGAGCCCGGTGGCGATCGATAAGAACGGCGATGTTTTTGGGACGACCCCGACCGGTGGGGCTAACGGGATAGGCGTCGTCTACCAGCTACGAGAAGACGTGGGAGCCTGGAAGTTCCGCGTGATCCATACCTTCACCGGCGGCGACGACGGTGGTGGCGGATCGGCCAGCAGGCTCTTGATCGACGCTGCCGGAAATCTTTTCGGTGTCTGCACGGTGGGCGGCGCGAACGGCTTCGGAACGGTCTTTGAGATGTCTCTTCATCAAGGGCTATGGCAGTTGACGACGCTTTACGCCTTCAAAGATTCGCCCGACGGTGCTTTGCCGTACGGTGGGTTGATTGCCGACAAGGCCGGGAATTTCTACGGCACCACCTACTATGCCGGAGCCAATGACTTGGGAACGGTATACCAGCTCACGAAGATCAACGGCGCATGGACCGAGCGTGTGTTGTATAGCTTTCAAGGAGGCTCGGACGGAGGTAGTCCGATCAGCACCTTGGTGGCGGACGCGGCGGGCAATCTTTACGGCACTACGAGTGAAGGTGGGGCTGCGGCCTGCGGCTGCGGCACGATTTTCAAAATGTCGCGCGACTCTACCGGGAAGTGGAGTGAGACCGTGGCCTACCGTTTTCCGGGAACACCTCAGCCGGGCTTTGCCTATAACGGACTAGTCGCGGATCCGTCGGGAATTTTCTACGGTGCGACTGTGCACGGTGGCAGCGGAAACGACGGCGCAATTTACAAATTTAGGCCGTGAGAGATTCTTTGCAAGTTCTAAGCCCCGCCGAGAACTGGCGGGGCTTATTTTTTAGTCAGACTTCACTCTTGCAACTGCGTGTCATCTTCTCCGGCAGGGTGACAGACCGGCTAGGCACGGTTTAGTTATGTTGGGTTGCGCTCGCTTCTACCAACTGCTGTACGGGTGCAACCACCATGAGCAGCACATCAGCCATCGGTTTCCTGGATTGCTCGATGAGACTGAGTTGCTGCGTCTTCCAGGCGTCAGGGGCGGTTTGGCCTTTGTTGAGATAGTCGAGAGCCTGCAGACCCGCGGCTCCCAGCGCAGATAGACTCTGCGACAAGGGCACGTCCTCCGTCAACAGTGCCGATTGGTTGAGCAGCGGACGCAGTTTGGCATCGTTATCGCGCCAGGTCACGAGCCACGTACGGAGTTGAGCTTCGACCGCTTGGTCTTTGTATCCACTCTTCAAGAAAACCTGCACCAGATCGTTGAATTGGCGTGCGGTGTCACTCTCAGGATTCGCGGCGTCGATCAAGCGATTGAGTGGAGCGTGAAAATCGATGGGACCCTTTGCATCATCCCAGCGGTTGTAGTCTTTGACAGGTTCGACGACGTTCGCGAGAACTTGCAGGGCGCTGATATCGGTGGATCCGGCCATCCGATCGAGCATGAGCGTCCGCGCGGAATTATGTTTGAGGCCCACGAACTCGAGTTCGAGACTGACAGCGTTCATCCTTGCGTACATCGAGGCGACATCTTTCACTTCCTGCGGAGACCACAATCGCTCCGCAATCACTGCGTTGCGCGGCCAGATGTGCGAGTCAATGATCTCCGGAGTCACCCATTCTGCCCACTGACACGACTCGCCACCGAGAATCAAACTCTTCTCTTGCGGAGTGAGAGCCGCTGCGGCATCGGCCATAGGATCGACGGCATAGTGCCGCGCCGCCGGCCACATCAGGTCGACGTAGTATCCAAACGAAAGCAGACCGCGGTAGCCTTGTTTCGCGGCCGCGGCCAACGAGGCCTGCCCGCGCCACGACTGTACGACGATCGTTTTTGGCAAGTTCGGATGCAGAATCTCATCCCAGCCGACCATGGTCTTGTGATTCTTGGCAACAATCTTTTCCAGGCGTTGATTGAAATAGGCCTGCAGATCCTGGTTGCCCTTCATGTTGTGGGAGTGAATAAATTCCTGAATCTTCGGGTTCGCATCCCATTGCTTACCGTCAACCTCGTCGCCTCCGATGTGGAAGTAGGCATCGGGAAACAGCTTGGCCATTTCGGCAATAAATTTTTCGAGAAACTTGTAAGTCGAGTCTCGCGTCGGATCCAAGATTGGATCGCCATCTTCCAGCGTGAATGGCCCGGCTCCGCTAGCAAGGTCGGGATATCCGATGACCCACGAACGGCTGTGGCCAGGCATATCGAACTCGGGCATCACGCGGATGCCGCGATCATGCGCGTACGAAATGAGGTCGCGGATCGCGGACTGCGTGTAGAACTGGCCGTCGGACCCCATGCCAGTAAGTTTGGGAAATGCCTTGCTCTCCACGCGGAATCCCTGATCGTCGGAAAGATGCCAGTGCAGAACGTTCATCTTGACGGCAGCCATACCGTCGAGATTGCGTTTAAGCGCGTCCATTGGGATGAAGTGGCGGCTGACGTCAATGAGAAGGCCACGCCAGGGAAACCGGGGCTGGTCCTTAATGGTGACGGCAGGAGCCGCGAATCCGGCCGGGGTGATTTGCACGAGTTGAAGAAAAGTCTGTAGGCCGCGCAGAACTCCGAGCGTTGTCGGCGCCGTAAGTTTTGCGCTGGAATCGGTGACGGTGAGTTCGTAGGATTCATCTTCGCCGAGTTTCTGAACTGCCTCACGACCTTTGTCGGCCTGAACTCGCAGCGTTGGTGTGGCACCAGCCTTGGGACGGAATGGAATTCCGGTTTGCCGCGACAATTGATCCTGGAAGCGTTGGACTTCGCTATCGAGCGATGCATCGTGAGTTCCGGTAACAGCAACGGAGAAGGATTGCATGATCGGCAATTGGCCATTGCCAGCCTGCACGCTGGCGGGCATGGGCATCAGGTTGAGTTGGGGTTGAGATTGAGCCAGAGTGAAGATCGATGAGAACAGAATGGGTAATACAAGAAGACGGATCAGAAGAGTTTTCATAGTTATGAAGAGGATGCTACACGCGGCCACAGAATGGAAGAGGCGTGAGTGGTAAATCTTAGAAATTCGCCTCTGCGTTCTAAATAGGTACGCAGACGAAAAGCGGTTGGAACGATCTCAGAACTCGAAGTAGCCGCCTGCATTCGTGCGGCGCGGACCGTCGGTTCCCGTCGCGGGCAAGAGTCCAACCACTCCTCGCAGGGTATCCCAAGCGGCCTGGTTTAGAGCTGGATCGGCGCTCACCAAGTCTCGAATCATTTGCCATGCCGCCAGGTTGAGCGCGCCTTCCGGCGGCGGCCCCATGGCCAGCGAGACGGAGCACTGCGGACAGAAGCACATCCGTTGTGACGTTGACTTCTGGCGCGGCCGGATGCCGACGGTGTTCGCAAACATATACACCGCGACCGATTTGTGTCCGGGCTCAAGTTCGCGGTTACAGCGCAGACAATAGAGATTGTCCAAAGTTATCCTCGCGGCCGCGCAAATGCCGCTCCTGGCCATCAAGATACTGTCGCGCCCAGTTCCCGTGACGCAAGTGCGTAGAAAGATTCCCGCCCGTTTGTCGGCGTCTTTCGTTGAAACTCCCAGAGAACCAAGTTGTACTCTTGGCAGATGCCGACGAAATCCTGCACTCTTTTGCAATGAGTGCTGCCGATTCGCGCCTCGTCCACAGCTGGTCTTCCTCTGCGCCTCGCCGTGCTGCACCGTTCGTCCCGCTCAGGCAGCTACGCCGGCTGCGCGGGTCGGAGCAGGTCGCAGCCGTCTGCTATCGCGTGCGCAATCGCACCATTGAATTCCTTCTGGTTCGAACCCGGGCGGGACGTTGGATTTTTCCCAAGGGCAACGCTGAGGCCGGCTTGACTCACGCTCAGGCCGCCGCTCTTGAGGCGTTTGAAGAAGCCGGAGTGCACGGCCGAATCGAGGAAGCTCCATTTGCTCGGTACGCGTACCGCAAGGGAGGAAGGGAGCCTGGCATGGCCGAAGTGCTGGTCAGCGCTCATCTTTGCGAAATTTCCTGGCTCGAGTCGCCACGGGAATTAGATCGCAACCCCGCCTGGTTCTCGGCAGACAAGGCGAAGCGAAAATTGCGGGAGGATCGCCCACGCGACTACGGCGACGATCTGGCACGCGTTCTCGATTCCGCAACAGCACGCATCCAGAGTGTTCACCGCGGGTCCAGTGCCTTTATCGACTCGCTGCAAAAAGTGGAGTTTATCGATGCGCCTCGAAGGATGTACGGTAGTCGAAAAGGGCGTTAACGACCTAGGGGAGAGTGAGCATTACCTGAAGCGATCGCTGAGATTCCTCTTGAGGCTTCTTTAGTGTCCGCCACCCAATTCGCGCACAATCCCGCCTACAAACTGTTTCGCATCGCCGAAAAGCATCAGAGTGTTGTCGAGGTAGTAGAGCGGGTTGTCGATACCAGCAAAGCCTGGGTTCATGCTGCGCTTGATGACCATGACAGTGTGAGCCTTGTCGACGTCGAGGATCGGCATGCCGAAGATCGGGCTCGAATGATCCGTGCGGGCGGCGGGATTGGTCACGTCGTTGGCGCCGATGATGAGGGCGACATCAGTCTGCGGGAAATCGCCATTGATCTCGTCCATTTCGATGAGGCGGTCGTAGGGAATGTCCGCTTCCGCGAGTAGCACGTTCATGTGACCGGGCATTCGCCCGGCTACCGGGTGGATGGCGAATCGAACCTCAACGCCTTTCTTGGTGAGCGCGTCATAAAGCTCGCGGACTTTGTGCTGGGCCTGCGCGACTGCCATTCCATAGCCGGGGACGATGACCACTTTATTCGCTGCCAGTAAAATCGCTGCGGCTTCTTCGGCGGTGGCGCTGCGTACGGGCTTGGCTTCTTGCCCCGCAGCGGCCGACGCCTGTACCTGGCCGAAGGCCCCAAAGAGCACGTTGGTGAAGGACCGGTTCATTGCCTTCGACATGATGATCGAGAGGATGAGGCCGGAGGATCCGTCGAGGGCGCCGGCAATGATCAGCAGCTTTGAGTCGAGCACGAAGCCCATGGCGGCTGCGGAGAGACCAGCATAGGAGTTCAACAGCGAGATTACGGTCGGCATGTCGGCGCCACCAATCGGAATCACCAGCAGGATTCCGAAGATCAAAGACACGCCAACGATAATCGGGAAGAAAATTTTTGCTTCCGGATGCAGCACGAGGTAAATGGCGCTTCCCAGCGCGACCACGAACAGTAAGAAGTTGACGAAATTCTGTCCTTTATATGTGATCGGGCGTTGGGGCAGGATTTCCTGTAATTTTCCCGCCGCCATCAGGCTGCCGGTAAAGGTCAGGCCTCCGAGGATCACTTCCATCGAGAGCACCGACATCATGAACTTTGGAACGTTCGGGCTGCGCAAGTAGAATTCGGCGGTGCCGACCAGCGTGACGCACAATGCGCCGAACGCGTGGCTAAGGGCTGTCCGTTGTGGGACGGCCGTCATCTGAACCATCCCCAGGGGAATACCGATGCCGCTGCCCAGCACCAGCGCAATGACGATCCACTTGTAATCGATGATGCCGTGATGGAGCAGTGTGCCGGCAATGGCCAGCACCATGCCAATTTCGCCCGCCAGGATGCCGTGGCGCGCGGTGGCGGGAGAACTCATCCACTTCAGCGAAAGAATAAAGAGGGCGCTGGCGACGAGATAGATGATTTCGATGAGGTACTGGCTTCCAGCAAACTCGGTCGGCATATTATTTCGTTAATTGCGGTTTTGTGGGACGGCTGGTTTTGAACATTCTGAGCATGCGGTCGGTGATGAAGAATCCGCCAACCACATTGCTGGTGGCGGCAACAATTGCGATAAAACCCAGCAGAGTCGCGAAAGTGCTCTTGTGCTCGCCAACCAGAACAATGGCGCCGACCACCGCGATCGCGTCAAGAGCGTTGGTCAGCGACATGAGCGGAGTGTGCAGCAAAGGTGAGACGTGGCGGATGACTTCGAATCCAATGAATGCCGCCAACATGAATACGAACAACGCGTTGATGATGTTAGAACCCATCTTGCTCCTCAGGGGCTGAAGCCCCACCTTCTTGCTGTTTACGGCACGGCTGAAGCCGTGCCCTTCCCTATACCTTCCCCACATGCGCGCCGTAGCGCAACATACTATCCACCCGCCGTTGCCAGCGCGGGCATCTTGAAAAATTCTCGCACCCGGGCGTTCACAACTTCACCGCCGCTGGTGATCATGGTTTCGCGAACGATTTCGTCCTGCGGATTCAGTTGCAGTTTGCCTTCTTTCACCATGTACAGCAGGAACGTCGTCAGATTGCGGGCATACATCTGGCTGGCGTGATAAGGAACGCTGCTGGCCAGGTTAATGGCGCCAATGATTGTGACGCCATGAGCGTCCACCGTCTTCCCCGTCTGCGTGAGTTCGCAGTTTCCGCCGCGCTCGGCAGCGAGATCGACGATCACTGAACCCGGAGCCATGCCTTTGACCATATCCGCAGTGATCAGCACCGGAGACTTCTTGCCGGGGATGACCGCGGCGGTAATCACAATGTCGCTCTCGGCGACCACGCGGGTTAGAAGTTCCCGCTGCCGGGCATAGAACGTTTCGTCCTGCGCGGTACCGTAGCCGCGTGCATCCTGTGCATTCTGGGCTTCAATAGGGAGTTCGACGAAGCGTCCACCAAGGCTCTGCACCTGTTCTTTCGCAGCGGGGCGCATGTCGTAAGCAGAAGCAACGGCTCCGAGTCGACGGGCGGTCGAAATGGCTTGAAGTCCGGCAACACCAGCACCGATGACGAAGACGCGCGCCGGGGTGATCGTGCCGGCGGCAGTGGTCATCATGGGAAAGATGCGAGGCGACGTCTCAGCGGCAAGCAAGACCGCTTTGTATCCGCAGCACGTAGCCATGGATGAAAGAGCGTCCATGCTCTGAGCGCGGGTAGTGCGGGGCATAAGTTCTACCGAGAAAGACGTCACGCCAGCTTGCGCGATCTGCTGAACGATGTCTGCTGATCCGAATGGACGCAGAAATCCGATCAGGGTTTGACCGCTGCGCATCAGGGGCAAGTCGGCCTTGCCGGTGACGTCGTTCGAGCCGTAGCAGAGCACCTGAACCACAATATCGGCGGTGCTGAACACGGCTGTGCGATCAGGCACAATCTTCGCGCCTTTGTCCACATACAACGCGTCAGGATAACCGGCAGGCTCGCCGGCGCCGGTTTCGACGATGACCTCGAGTCCCGCTTTAATGAGATTGGGAATTGCTACGGGAACGAGCGCGACCCGCCGCTCCCCGGGGTAACTTTCCTTCGGAACTCCAACAATCACGCGACCCTCACCCTTTCCCTGCCGAGCCTGCGATGGAATTGCCTCGGCGCCTTCGGAAATCCGGCTGCGACCGGACATCCTTTCATGGGATGGCTTGTAAATTCTGTGATATTCGTCACACGAACCCACAAAAGTTGACTGAAAACAGTAACAGATTGGGAAAGGAACTGAAAGGTGGTCAGGGCTCAGGACCTTGCCTCAGTCCGATCTGCGCTGACGAGCGGGACTGCGGGACCTGGTCCGCATCTCCTGCTGCAGAACGGCCGTCCGGGACGGCGTCTAGAATTCGGGCTTAATCGCTTTTGCTTCCTCCAGCGTGAGCCGGCGTTTGTTCTTATAAGAGAGGTTTGCCATATGCACGGCGATCGCCGAACGGTAGCCGATCTCCGGCGGAGCGTTGGGGACAGCGCGGCTGCGGACGCAGTCGATCCAGTTGGCCATGTGGTTCTGATTCTGAGAGCCACCACGCTTGGCCTCTCCATCGGGACGGTTCGTCTTTTCGGGCCAATATTCCAGCGGCTCTTCGAAGTGATGCTCGAGCGTGCCGTCGCTTCCAAGGATTCGATCGGCCATGTCGTAGTGCTTGTTGCTGAAGGTCGACTGCCAGGTCACCACCATGTTCGGGAAGTCGAGGGTAACAACCATCGTGTCGGGAACTTCGCGGCCATCTTTTTCGGAGAACACGCCGCCTGACATATAGGCGGCCGAGGGGATCGGCAAGTCGAGTGCGCCCATGATCCAGGCGATCTGGTGCACCATGTTCTCGGCGCAATTGCCGCCAGCAAACTCCCAGAATAAGCGCCAGTTGATGAGTTTGTAGGGATCGAAGGGGCGATCTGGCCTGCTGTTGAGGAACGCGCTCCAACTGACGTTTTGTGCAGTGCAGTCAGAGGGCACCGGACGCACCCACTGGCCTTTGCCGTGAGGAGTATTGCGGCTCATCCATGATTCGACTTGGGTGACTTTCCCGACCATTCCGTCTTTGATCCACCGCCGCGCATCGGTCTGCGCGCCGGAACTCTGATGCTGCAAGCCGATCTGGATGACGCGGTTCGAGGCCTTCGCCGCGGCCATGCACTGGTCAGCTTCTGGAATCGACCACGTCATTGTCTTCTCGGCATACAGGTCCTTACCGGCGGCCAGCGTGTCGAGGAAATGACGAGTATGAATATGGAGTGGGCTGGCTACGATGACGGCGTCGACGTCGTTCATGTCGAGCAGGCGGCGATAGTCGTCGAAGGTCTGAATGCCGGGAACTTTGCTCTTGGCCTCGTCGCGGCGGCGACTGTAGATGTCGGCCATCGCAACGACTTCCACACCCTGCACCGACCGAATCTGTCCCAGCAAGTCATTCCCGCGGTCGCCGACGCCGATCATCCCGACGCGGATGCGGTCGTTCGCACCGAGCACGGTGGAGGTGGGATATGCCAGCACGGCGGCTGTTCCCATCGCGGCCTGCTTCAAGAAAGTTCGTCTAGTCTGATCGTTCATCTCTTCTCCTCGCGATCTACAGGGCGCCCGCCTGCTGCAGAAGTTTTTTCATTCCTGCCCAACTCTTGCGTGAACACTCTTCGGGTGATCCGCCACCACTCCAGTGAGTTTCTAAACTCACGGCGTAGTGATAGCCATCGCGCTTGAGTGCCTTGAACTGGCCGGCCCAATCAATCATTCCTCCGCCCATCGGGGCCCAATCATACCTTTTCCCTTGATGGACGACGTCTTTGCAATGACAGTGACCGATCCGATCTTGGGGCAGGAGATTGTAGCCATCAGGAAATGGAATTTCGCCGGCGGCAGCCGCGTTGCCCGGATCCCAATTCAGCATGAACGAGGGAGTCTGCACTGAGCTCAGAACTTTCGCGGCTTCAGCGCCCGTTGCAGTGTTGCACGCCGATTCGTTTTCAAGCACCAGGATGATGCCCTTTTTCGCCGCCTTCTCGGCAGCGTTTCGCAATCTGTCGTTAATGGCAGAACGATAAGGAGCTTGATCTTCCAAGCGCCAGAAGTCGAAACAGCGCACGCGATCCGTCTGAAACGCTTTGGCCAAATCCATGGCGCGCTCCAGCACTTCGTCCTGCTGCTCCGGGGTAAAATTCGCGCCGAAAGAGCCGTTTTCCCGAAACTTGGACTTCGGTGCGCCGGGCCAGTCGACCTTAAACAGCGGGCTGGCTATGTCGGTCACCTTCAAATTGTACTTTTCGAGAATGCGACGCGCCTCCGCCACTTCTTTCTCATCGAGGCTGACGATGTTTTTCTTCCACATGCCGCGAAGTTCCATCCATTCCATGCCGAATTCGCGAGAGGCTACCTCGCAAGCGCGGCCAAAATCCTGGGAAATCTCATCATTGATGACAGAGACGCGGAACGGTGAATTGTTGTCGGGCATTGTGGGGAATCCAGAGGCGGCCGTCGCGGTCGTCATGGCAACCATTCCCGCGAGAAACTCGCGGCGGGCTAACTGCACGGGCATGACCAGCTCCTAGGACCGTCAAGGGCGATCGCAATGAAAGGCGCAAACAAATCTACCACCATCGAAACATGGAGTGATAGCCAAGTCGGGGCGGAGAATCGGAATTGAAACGGAGGGACCGAAACCGGCGGAATTAGAACGAAAGGCCGGGGAAAGGCCGTTTTTGGCGCAAAACAAAACGCCCCAGACTCGAATGAGTCACGGGACGTCTGTTGATCAGCCCTCCCCCAAGTGCTGCTCAAGGACAATGTAACTCCACCCCCTGACCCGGTAAATGGCTCACTGGTGCCATATATGGCACTAATGGGTAGGTACGGCCGAAACCGCTTGAACGGCGTGGCTCTCGCGGCCTCCATCAGAGGAATGAAGCGTACAACCGAGTAACTCTCACACCGCCTCTGACACCTTTCCTCTCAACGGAATCGATGCACTCACGGCGGTACCGTTGTCGGTGGACCGAATCTCGACCTGTCCGCCAAATTGCCGCATTCGTTCCTCGATCCCCATAAGCCCTACCCCGGGAACGACCCGATTGGCATGGACCCGTTCGGGCGAAATACCCGAGCCGGTGTCGACGATCTCGACGTGAACCTTGTCGTCCGCTCGGCTCAACTGAATGTTGGCGGTTGCGCTTCCGGAGTGACGGTGAATATTGGTTAGACACTCCTGCACCACGCGAAAAAGGGCAATCTCCATATCGTCAGGGAGACGTCCGAACTGCGGGCTGATCTGCAGCTCTACCTTGATCCCACTGCGGTCGGCAAAACCATCCGCGTACCACTGCAGGGCCGACGGCAGGCCCACCTCATCGAGGAGCGGCGGATGCAGCAGGTACGACATGGTGCGCAGCTGTCGACTCATGTCTTCATTCAGAGCCACCGTTTTTGCGACGAGCGATTCAATCTTCTGGCCTTTCGCCTCTACACTCATCTCATCCAACGCCAATTTCATCGCGACCAGCATCTGCCCGGTACTGTCATGCAACTCCCGCGCCAGCCGCCTTCTTTCGTCATCCTGCAACCTCAAAAGCTTACCGGTGAGTTCTCGAATCTCCTCGGTCATCCGGGCCAATTCTTCGGTGCGCTGTTGCACGCGCTGCTCAAGTTCATTGTGAGCAACCTCAAGGTCCTTTCTGGCTTTTTCAGCTTCAGCCGCATGCAGGCGGGCGGCTCGTTCGGCTTGCTTGAGCCGGAGCAGCGCTCCCACCGTCGCCAGAAGTTCGTCGCGCGAGATCGGCTCGGCGAGATAGCCGTCCGCCCCGGTTTCCAGTCCGCGAACCCGGTATTCCGTATCCACGAATGTCGCGGAAATATGCAGGACCGGGATGTGGGCGGTGCGAGGATTTCCCTTCAGCAAGCGACAGATTTCGAATCCATCCATGTCAGGAAGATGCACATCGAGGGTGATGAGATCGGGCCCCTCATCCGCCAAGCGTAAGGCATCCGCACCGTTCGACGCCTCTTTTACGTTGTAGCCTCCTTCCGTGAGCGTTCTCGCTAGCGAATAACGAAGAGCGTCATTATCATCCACGGTGAGAATCGTTTTGTCTTTGTTCTCGCGCATAATGAAAGCGGAAACGCTACCATCCTTTTGTATGCTATCCAATATCAGACGCGGACTTCGCTTGAAGCATTGAGCTTGATCTGCAGGCCCGCGCGCACCATCGCCTCTGCAAATCGAGTTTCCGCAGCTTCCCTTGAGCTCGCACCCTTGGGGACAATATCCACTGCGTCCTGCAGCCGCGCACGTTCCTCGCTGTCCAGCGATTGGGAGGTGTAGATCACGACCGGAATCCCCCTGGTTTCAGGATCACGTTTCAAGGTCTCCAGGACTTCAAACCCGCTCAGATCAGGCATCGACAAATCGAGGATGATGAGGTTCGGCTTGCTCAGCCTGGCAACGCGGAGACCTTCGACGCCACCCTGCGCTTCCAGCAGCCGGTGACCACTCCCTGCGAGCAGGCCCCGTAATAGGTAGCGGGCAATCTCATCATCGTCCACCATCAAGATTTGCCCTTCGTGGCGGTCGAGAGTCGCCTGCAGTTGGTTGAGAAGCCACGCGCGATCGATGGGCTTTGCATGAAAGGCCGTGGCGCCCAGGGCCATTGCCTTGCTCTGATTCTCAACAACCGTAACCACAAAAACGGGAATATCCTTGGTCGCTGGGTTTTGCTTCAACTCTTGTAGAAGATTCCAGGAGTGCTCGCCTTGGAGAAGCACATCCAGGACAATTGCGATCGGCTTGAATTCATCCAGGGCGCGCCGCGCTTCCTTCAGATCCTGGGCAGGCACGACTTGAAATTCAGTGCCCTTCAGATACTTCTCGTAAATAAAGAGTGCTTCCCGATTATCTTCGACCACCAGCACCGGCAGCTTGGAGGCATCCAACTCGCGCTTCACGTCCGGAACATAGATCGCTTCAGTTGCTCCCGCATAGCGAATGGGCACCACAACAAAGAATGTCGAACCCATCCCCAACTGGCTCTTGAGGTACACATCTCCACCCAGCAACTGCGCCAACTTCTTTGAGAGTGGAAGGCCCAGGCCCGTTCCTTTGGCGGTCTTCTGCATCTTCCCTTCTACCTGCTCCCACTCCTTGAAAATACGAGGCTGATCATCGGGAGCAATTCCAATACCTGTATCGGCAACTGAAAATACCACGGTGTCGTCGTGGCCATTTCGCACCGAAACCCTGACCTCGCCACGCTCAGTAAACTTCAATGCATTCGAAATAAAGTTTCGCAGCACCTGCGAGACCTTGGCCTCATCCGTAAACAGTTCAGGCATGTCGACCGGATCGTCAAAAGCGAGAGTCACCGACGAATTCTGGGCGAGCAACGGACGGAGCATGCCGCGCAAGGCTGAAAACAGGCTTTCGACCGAGAAAGTGGTTGGGCGAATCGTTACTCTTCCGGCTTCAACCTTTGCCAGATCAAGAAGATCGTTCACCAGATCGGTGAGATCTTGCGCCGAACGGCGGATGAACGTGACTTGCTTCTCCTGTTCCGATGTCAGCTCTCCGTCCATCCTGTCCATAAGGATCTGGCTAAGGGCGAGAATTGAATTCAGCGGGGTACGGAACTCGTGGCTCATGTTCGAGAGGAAGTGGCTCTTCAACTCAGACGCTCGCTGCAAGAAATCAGCTTTGTCGTTGAGTTCCGCATACAACGCCACGACTCCACGGTTCGTCTCGTCCAGTTCCCGGTTGAGCTGGGCGAGTTCCGCTTGGCGCGCGCGCAACTCCTCCAGCGTTCGCATCAGCTCTTTGTTCTGCTGTTGTAACTCCTCGTAGGGATTTTCCGAAGGCTTGCGCTCAATTGTGGCCAAAAGGGAATGCAGCTCAGAGTCGCTCAAGCGCGTAAATTTGAAGGGAACGATTTTGCCGAGCGTGACGATGGTTCCTTTTCCGGGTTGGGTCTGCACCTCGAAGCGATCGAGCAGGCGTTTGGCGCCGATCATGCCCACGCCCATACCGGTTTTCGAAACGTACTTGCCACCTAGAATTTCATCCAGGTTGGGAATGCCCTTCCCGTGGTCTCGAACCGTGATTAGGAGCATCTTTTCAGTGCCATTGTCGATCTCGAAATCTATCGAGCCACCGCCGGCATATTGGAAAGCATTGCGCACGATTTCGGACACAGCCGTCGCGATTCGAGTTTGCGCCTGGACATCGAACTTCAGCGCGGCTGCAATGGTGCGAGCCCGCTGCCGGGCCAGCACTACGTCGTGCTCGTACCGCACTTCCATTGTCAAAAGCTTCAGTTGCATGACACACTCACGGCTTGGCGATTTTTGGCAACGAGGATGGTAACGTCATCCCGGTCACGATAAAAATCACGGTACAACATTCCTGCAATCAGCCCAGGATGCTTGCTCCAGATTCCGGGATAGAGTTTTAAATCCCACCCCGATTTAAGACCATCCGAATGCATAACCAAAATGCTCTGAGCGTCCCACGGAGAATTAAATTCCTGGATCCTGTGAAGGTGATGCCCCAAGGTGCCGTTGTGCGATGCCATGCCGCGACTGCCGTCGGGTCTCACAACCGACGATCCAATGTTTCCCACGCCCGCGTAAGATATCAGTTGTTTCTCGAAATTGAGAGCGGCAATGGCCATGGCCGCGCCTCGGGTCTTCTTCAAGGCATCGTGCGAGTCTTGCAGAATCGGAGCGGGAGAACTGGTGTTCGAGTTGACAAAGATTCTCTCGGCCTCGCGAGCCGCCTCCGATGCCAGCACGCCGTGCCCAAGCCCGTCGACCACCATGAGCAGCATCGAGTCGTCTGCCTTCCTGGCTCCCCATCCGTCGCCGCAGACTTCTTCCCCTTTGATCGGAACTGACAGCACGCCGACGTCGATCGGGCTGGCCTCTTGCTGTTTTCGTTTTTGGGGCCAGAATTCCGAGAGCACCGCGGTTCCCAAGCCGGGAGCCGTATAGATATCGAATTCGTTCGAGAGTCGCTTCATCGCACCGAGGCCGTTCCCTGCAGTACCGGCAGTGGAGTACCCGTCTTGCAACGCGCTACTCAAGTCGCGAATACCAGGCCCTTTATCCAGAGCCAACACGCGTACCCCGGAACTTCCGTTTCCGGTCACAGCCTCAACCACAATGGTCCCCGTGCCCGCGTGTTTCACTACATTGGTGGCCATTTCGGTTACAACAATAGCGAGGGAGCCCCGCTCGCGTTCTCCAAGGTTCGCACTTTCCGCATAGATTGCAGCGTGGCGGCGTGCTTCTCCAGCATGCGTCGGATCACTGACTCGGATAACCATCAATTGGGAACCTACTTCCACCGCGTAACTGCAACCCTCGTACCCTTACCGGGTGTGGAGTCAATTTCAAATTCGTTTACCAGTCGCTTGGAGCCGCCCAGTCCAAGGCCCAGACCTGATCCCGTCGTAAATCCATCGCGTAGCGCCAGTTCGATGTTCGCAATGCCCGGCCCGTGGTCAACGAATGTCAGGCGGATCCCAAGGCGAGGCCCATTCAGCGATTCCAATTCCATTGACCCGCCGCCCCCGTAGATCAGGGTGTTTCGAGCCAACTCGCTGGCTGCCGTCACCAGTTTTGTCTGGTCGACCAGCGACAGCCCGACTTTCGCGGCGACTTCGCGTACACGTCGGCGAACCGAAACCATGTCGGCCTCAGAAACCACCGGGATCGTCTCACTATGGACGACTGACATATTTTTTGGTGGCCTTCTTATGACCGTTCAACGACTGCTTGAGCAAGGTCATGCCGGCGTCGACATTGAGAGCGGTGCGTACTCCGGGGAGAGACATACCTAACTCGACCAGCGTAATCGCAACCGCCGGTTGCATGCCCACAACCACGGTCTGAGCGTCGAGCACCCGCGACATCGCCGCGATATTGCCCAGCATGCGGCCAATGAAGGAGTCCACGATTTCGAGACTGGAGATATCGATCAAGACACCGTGCGCCCCCGTCTCGCTGATTCGGGTGGTGAGGTCTTCCTGCAAGGTCATGGCTAAGCGGTCATGCATATCCACCTGGATGGTCACCAGCAGGAACTCGCCCATCCGAAGGATCGGTATCTTTTCCAAGAAAACTCCTATGCGCTCTTCAGAGAATGCTCTAACGCCAGCCCGGTTCGCTCCAGCGCCAACGCAAATGCATCCGACAAGGTGGCCTTGGTCGTCACATCCAGGAGATTGATACCCAGGTGGACGATCGTCTGTGCGATTTGCGGCCGCACTCCACTGATAATGCAATCCGCGCCCATCAGGCGCGCAGCAGTAACGGTTTTCAAAAGATGCTGAGCAACCACTGTGTCTACAGTGGGAACACCGGTGATATCAATAATCGCCACTCGGGAATTCGTTTTCACGATGTTTTCGAGCAAGGCTTCCATCACGACTTGCGTGCGCGCGCTGTCCAACGTTCCAATCACCGGAAGCGCAAGAATCCCATCCCACAACTTCACAACAGGTGTGGAAAGTTCCAACATCTCCTCCTGCTGGCGGTGGATCAGTTGCTCGCGAGTTTTCAAGTACATTTCTGTGGTGAAGAGACCGAGCGAATCGATCAATTCCGTCGTCGTCCACAGTTCGGTTGCCAGAGCGTTCGCATCGGAGCCCGCCAAATCGCTCAGCTGGCTAAACAGTGGTTTCTTGACGGAGAGAAGGAACATCGCGGTCTCACTTGGCGTAAAGCCTTGCTGGGCACGGCTTGCCGAAATCTCTTCCAGTTGTTCCCGAACTGGTTGCCAGGCGCTCGACTGCAAATCAAGACTGCCCGATTCCATACCCTGTCGAACCAACTTGAGAAAACGGGAGCACTGTGCCCGCAAATCGGAATCTTTGATCAGATCAGAGCGCCGCGTCGCGCCACTCATTTCCCGGATCCATTCGTCGAGGATCGCAGCCTCGTGTTTCACCAGCACTTCCGCCAACCCTATTGCCTTCGAACTCTGCAGTCCTTTGCTCATCGTGCGCTCCTAAGAAATGCCGCGGGATGCCGCGATTGGCGCGCGCCATCCACGCTCTAACTGAACGGTCTAGTTCCGCATCCTTTTCGTCCGCAGGACGGCCGACAAACACAGGGCGGACGAAGACCCGCTGCTGACCGCGGAGTGGTTATGCTATCGGGGAAAGTCTGGCAAGACCCATACAGTCTTTACTGTAGTGCCGTGTTGCGGTATTCCGCAGCCAGACGAAAAGGCGATTTAGCGATCGCCCTCCTCTACCAGTTTCTGACTCGTTCTTTCCAGGGCAAGCGCGAAAGCATCCCGTAAGGTGGCTTTCGTTGTGATATCCAAAAGGTTGATTCCCAGGTGGACGATCGTCTGAGCGATCTGCGGCCGGATTCCGCTGATGATGCAGTCGGCACCCATCAGGCGCGCAGCTGTTACCGTCTTCAGCAAGTGCTGCGCTACTACGGTATCCACTGTGGGGACGCCTGTAATATCGATGATCGCAACCTTGGAATTCGTGTTCACGATCGCTTCCAGAAGGGTTTCCATCACGACCTGTGTGCGAGCACTATCGAGCGTTCCGATGATCGGCAACGCCAAAATGCTATCCCAGAGTCTCACTACTGGAGTCGACAGTTCCAGCATGTCTTCCTGCGCACGGCGAATCAGGTCCTCGCGCGTCTGCAGGAAAGCTTCGGTTGTATAAAGCCCAAAGGCGTCGAGGAGTTCCGTCGTCCCCCATATTTGATCGCCGAGTGACCGAGCATCGCGAATCTCTTCTCTGAGTCTCCGAAACAACGGCTCCTTGAACGAGAAGACGAACGTGGCGGTTTCCGTGGGCGTGAATCCCTGCAAGGCCCGGCTTCTGGAAATCTCCGTGAGCAAATCCCGCAACTTCTTCCAGCGAGGGTCGCTGGGATTGCTGGCGCCATCGCTATCGAAACCATCACGAAATGCATAGAAAAACGACAGGCACTGCTTTTTCAGATCAGCTTCGGAAATCGACGCGGAGCTTCGCGTCTTGGCGCGGATATTCTGTATCCACTCGTCAACGAACGATTGCTCATTGCGGGAAAGAATTTCAGAGACGGGACTACCGACACCAGTAAGCTGGACCATAAATTCTCCTTCAACAGAGTTGGAACCCGCCGGGGGTTCCCTCGTCCAGGTTCAAGGAGCGAATCTGAGATCCCAAGGTCTCCGGTATCGTTCCAAGGTACTCCGAAACGGGGGCCGTGTATATCGGTGACATCTTTCAATAGGCCAGACAGTTCCGCTTGGATCGCGGAGCTTTCAATGACGATTATATTTTTCGGGAACCGATACACCAACCTTTTGCAACCCCTGAAACCCTTACCAGTGAACTACCGTTGACTTTCAGTGCTTTAAGGCGCTACCTGTGCGCTTCAAGTCCTTTGCTTTACGTTCACTCATGGTTTCGACCCGCGGCATTAGGTTTACTTGCTGCGCGGTATGTGGGAAACCGGCTGAATCCGCTCTGCTGGAACGACCCCTTCCCCTTCCAGCAGGGCATAGAAGCGATCGGCTGCGAGGTTCTTGAACGTCTCAACTTTCCCGGAAGGCCAGCGGACCTCGAGCGACTCAATCTTCTCTGCCGACCCTAGCCCAAAGTGCAAACGGAAATCGCTCTGGGAGATGTAACTGCCGCCACCGCGAACCTCGTCGGTCTGCGTCATCCCTCCGGCCACGATCTTAACGCGCGCCCCGATTGCCATGCGATTGCTCCTCGTACCCGCCAATTCCAGACTCACCCAGTGGCGGCCGGAAACACCGTGGTTCTGTAGGATCATCGGCGCGCTATCGAGATCCTCGACCACGACGTCCAGATTGCCGTCGTTGAACAGATCCCCGACCGCCAGGCCCCGTGACACGCGTCTTTCTTCCAGAGCCGGTCCGGCCAGATTGCCAGCATCACAGAAGGTGCCATCTTTCTGGTTCATGTGGAGCAGCTTGGTCTGCGCGTAACCACCGCTGGCAGGCACCTTTTCCATTTGCGGATAGACATGACCGCTCACCGCCACCAGATCCAGCCAGCCATCGTTGTCGAGATCCACGAATGCATCGCCCCACTTCACAATAGGAAAGGAGGGCAAGGCTACCCCTGACGCATAAGAGACATCCGTAAACATCCAGTTCCCGTCGTTGCGATACAGGTCGCTATAGTCGTCGCCGAAATTTGTAACGTAGATGGAAGGACGTCCATTGTGCAGGTAGTCGCCGAGGGCAACTCCCATGGAGGCTTGCTCAGAGCCCGTCTCGCTCAACGCGGTGCCGGATTCGAGGCCAATCTCGGTGAACTTGCCTTTGCCGTCGTTGCGGTAAAGAAAGTTAGGCAGCGTGTCGTTGGCAACGTAGATGTCAGGCCAGCCGGTGTTGTTGAAGTCGGCCCAGACGACACCGAGACCGTAATACCCGTGCGGGTCATCCACGCCCGCGGCCTTGGAAGCGTCGGTAAATGTCCCATCGCCGTTGTTGTGGAACAGCGAATCGCCTGCGCCCTTCAATCCGCGCGGTCCGCAATAGACATCGATACCGCGATATTTGCAGAGTGACTTGCCGCCAAACGGGGGCAGATGGTCGAGTTGGAAGTCGACATAGTTGGCCACCATCAGGTCCACGAATCCGTCGCGGTCGTAATCTCCGAAAGCCGCACCAACAGACATGCGACCGTCCGCAACGCCGGCTTTCGCGGTGACATCCGTGAACGTGCCATCCCCATTGTTGCGAAACAGAACATTTCCGCCGAGACACGTCAGGTACAGATCTGGCCAGCCGTCGTTGTTGTAGTCGGCCACTGCGCCGCCCATGGCGAAGCAAGGCGTCGCCAGGCCTGACTTGTCCGTCGCATCGCTAAATGTGCCGTTGTGGTTGTTATGGTAGAGCGCTCCGCGAGCCGATTCCTTGCGCAGGGCCATCTCGATGGTAGGCGCGTTCGTGAAATAGATGTCCAGCCAGCCATCGCGATCGTAATCCCACAGAATGACGCCGCCGCTCATCGACTCGACAATGTATGTGCTCAGCGGATTGGCGAT
>Ga0207693_10000007_pt1 | contig 173735 bp, 150 predicted proteins | sample LARL81metaG_FD_184347 | JGI IMG/M metagenome (GOLD analysis project Ga0207693, IMG submission 184347) | Corn, switchgrass and miscanthus rhizosphere microbial communities from Kellogg Biological Station, Michigan, USA - LAR L8-1 metaG... | ecosystem: Host-associated > Plants > Roots >...
CCTCGCGGCGTTGGCTCACGAAGTGTGAGGTTCCCGTGCGGCGCCGATCCACGTCCTGCTGCAGGTCCGCCTCGCTGAGTGCCAACCCGGGTGGGCAGCCATCGACGACGCATCCCATGGCAGGGCCGTGGCTCTCGCCGAACGTCGTGACCGTGAAGAGCTTGCCGAAGGTATTGCCGGACATGCTGATGAGTGCGGAGCCGTATGCGCGTTAGTTTGCCTGCAGCTGCTCGCGCGTGAGCAGAAATACCCCGCCCCCGCCGCGCTCGAACTCGAGCCACAGGAACGGCAGATGACGCCATCTGCGACGCACTGCCTGCTCGGTATTGCCCACCTCGACGATGAGCAGCCCGCGAGGCCGCAGGTGTCGCACCGCCTGCGCGAGGATGACGCGCACCGAGTCGAGCCCGGAGGAACCTGCCGCAAGTGCGAGGCGCGGCTCGTGCCGGTACTCCGGCGGCAACCCTGCAAGCTCGCGCGTCCCGACGTAGGGCGGATTGGCGACGATGATATCGTACGCGGCGCCCCCGAGCGCGCTGAAGTGGTCGGATCTCAGCAGCCGCACCCGATGGGTGAGACGGTGACGACGCACGTTGATGCGCGCCACCGCAAGAGCATCCGCCGAGATGTCGATCCCGTCCACGCGCGCGCGCGGCAACGCCCGGGCACAGGCGATCGCGATGCAGCCCGAGCCGGTACCGACATCGAGCACTCGCCGCACCCGTGATGGCTCGATCCAGGGCGCAAAGCGTCGCTCGATCAGCTCGGCGATGGGCGAGCGTGGAATGAGGACACGCGCATCGACCGCGATGCGCGCTCCCGCAAACCAGGTACTGCCGGTGAGATAGGCGGTGGGAATGCGCTCACGAATGCGGCGCGCGAGCAGTCGCTGCACGCGCTGCGCGCCGGCCTGGCCGACTCGGCGCCGATAGAGCGCGGCTCGGCCCCTGGGCGGCAGCCGCAGCGCGTGCAGGATGAGCGCCGCGGCCTCATCGCGCGCATTGTCGGTGCCGTGGCCAAAGAACACGCGCGCGCGCCGCAGGCGTGCCGCGCCGCGCGCGATCAGCTCGCCCACGGTGAGCGTACCCCCGGTGCGCACGTTCCTCGGCGCGGCACCGGGGCTGCGGCCGGGAGCGGCATTGCGCTTCCCGCTGCGCTCGCGCCGTGCGCCGCGCGGTGCGCACACCCGGCGCGGACGCGTATGAAATAATTCCTGCTGCATGACCTCGCTACGCGCCCGTTGGCTGCTCCTCGCTGCCGCGCTCTGTGCCGGCCTCGCCGGCTTCTGGCTCGCCCGTCAACTTGACAGCAGAGCTCCACAGCTGGCAAGCGGCACCTGGCTGCCGCAGTCGAAGGCGGTGATCGACTTTCAGCTCAGCGACACGAGTGGCCGCGCCTTCACAAGGCGCGATCTCGCTGGCGTACCGACGCTGGTCTTCTTCGGCTTCACACACTGTCCGGATGTATGCCCGACGACGCTGCTGAAGCTCGCGCAGGCTCGCCGGCGCACCCGCGCGGCGGGGCCGCGTGTGGTGTTCATCAGTGTCGATCCGCAGCGCGATACCCCAGAGGTGCTCGGGCCCTATGTGCACGCCTTCGACCCCCTGTTCCAGGGGCTGACGGGCGATGCGCAGACCATCGCAAGGCTCGCCGCCAACTTCGGCGTTGCGGTGAATCGTGTCGAGCTCCCGGGCGGCGACTACACCATGGATCATTCCGCCGTCGTGTTCTTGCTCGATGATGCCGCACGCATCGTGGCCATCTTTACCCCTCCCTTGGATGCGGCGGCACTCGGCGCCGATCTCGCGCGCGCAGCTCCCTACCTCGGAGTGCGGGCGCGCCGTGCGACATGACCGCCAGCGATGAAGACAGCGCAGGTGCGCGCGCTTTCGTCGCGCTGCAGTATCTCTTACCGCATCACCTCCTCTCATCGCTGGCGTATGAAATCACGCGCAGCCGGGTGCGCTGGGTGAAAAATGCCTTGATCGGTGCCTTCGTACGTCGATTTCAGCCCGACATGAGCGATGCCGCGCAGCCCGATCCGTTCGCCTTCGAGAGTTTCAATGCGTTCTTCACGCGTGCGCTGCGTGCGGACGCCCGCCCGGTGGCTGCCGACAGTGCCGCCGTCGTCTCGCCGGTCGATGGCACGGTGAGCCAGCTCGGACGACTCGATGGCTCCTGGCTGATGCAGGCGAAGGGGTACGCGTACACTCTCGAGTCGCTGCTCGCCACCGAGGGCTCCTGGGCCGAGCCGTTCCGCGGCGGCGCGTTCGCCACACTTTATCTCGCGCCCTTCAACTACCACCGTATCCACATGCCGCTCGAGGGCACGTTGCGCGCCGCCTGGTACGTTCCCGGGCAGCTGTTCAGTGTCAATGCCACCACTGCGGCGAGTGTGCCCGGTCTCTTCGCACGCAACGAGCGCGTGGTATGCGTGTTTGGTGCCGGAGCGCTGACCTTTGCGCTGGTGCTGATCGGTGCGCTCTTCGTCGGCAGCATGTCGACCGTCTGGCACGGGGAGGTAACGCCGCGACGGCCGCGGCGCCGCGCCGAGCTGCGGCTCGATGCGAGCGCTGCAAGCCTCACCCTCGGGCGCACTGCGGAGGTCGGCCGTTTCAACATGGGTTCGACCGTGATACTGCTGCTCCCGCCGGGCACGGCTCAGTGGCACGCGACGCTCGCGGCCGGCAGCACCGTGCGGGTGGGGGAAGCGATCGCGACCCTGACATGAGCGTGCAGGATGACTGGCGGCCGAGCATTTCCGCGCAGCGCTTGCGGCAGCGGGCAGAACTGCTGCGGCGCGTGCGCGAGTTCTTTGCCGCACGCGCCGTGACCGAGGTGGATACGCCCTTCCTCGTGAACGCCCCGGTGAGCGATGTGCATCTCCACTCGGCTACGGTACGGCTCGACCCGCAACCCACAGCCGGCGCGCAGGCACCGCCGCTCTTCCTGCACACCTCACCCGAATATGCGATGAAGCGGCTGCTCGCAGCAGGCAGCGGCGACATCTACCAGATCTGTCACGTGGTGCGCGGCCATGAGTGCGGTCGCCTGCACAACCCCGAGTTCACCCTCATCGAGTGGTACCGGCAGGGGTTCTCGCTCGCGGCGCTCATGGACGAGGTCGAGGCGCTGGTGCGCACCCTCCTGGGCGCGGGCGCGGCGGCCCGCACGGCCGAGCGCGTCAGTTACCGGCAGGCCTTCCAGCGCGCGCTCGGCCTGGACCCGTTCACGGCGGCGGCCCCGGAACTGGCGCGCGCCGCCGCCGCCGCGGGGTTCACCGGGTCCGCGGCGACGGCACGGGATGAGTATCTGGAGGCCCTCATGGGCTTGGTCATCGGGCCTGCGCTCGGTCGCGGCGCCCTCACCTTTATCTATGGCTACCCGGCCAGCCAGGCGGCGCTGGCACGGCTTGACCCGCACGATCCGCGCGCCGCGCAGCGCTTTGAGCTCTACGGTGAGGGGATGGAACTCGCCAACGGCTTCCATGAACTTACGGCCGCCGCCGAGCAGCGGGCGCGTTTTGAGCAGGACCAGGCCGAGCGGCGGCGCCGGGGGCTGCCGGTGCATGCGCTGGACGAGCGGCTGCTCGCGGCGCTCGAGCACGGCCTGCCCGACTGCAGCGGCGTCGCGCTCGGATTCGAGCGCACGCTCATGCTCGCCTGCGGCGCTGCGCATATCGATGAGGTATTGGCCTTTCCCACCGCCCGTGCCTGAGAATGCGCACCCGCATTGCGCCCGCCGTTACGCCATGAGCTTTGCCACCAGCCGCTACGAGTTCAAGGACAAGGCCGCCGACTATCAGCGCCTGGCCCAGGAACTTGAGGCGCTGCTCGCGGGCGAGACCGACCCGACGGCGAACGCGGCCAACACCGCGGCGCTGCTCTTCGATGCGCTGCCGGAGATCAACTGGGCCGGATTTTACTTCCTCAGGTCCGGCGAGCTCGTGGTCGGGCCGTTCCAGGGCAAGCCTGCCTGTGTGCGCATCGCGCTCGGCCGGGGCGTGTGCGGGACGGCGGCGGCAGAGCGGCGCACGCTCGTGGTGCCGGATGTGCACCAATTTGCCGGTCACATCGCCTGCGATGCCGCCTCGCGCTCGGAGATCGTGGTGCCACTGCTTGCCGGTGCGACGCTGCTGGGCGTGCTCGACCTCGACAGCCCGCGCCTGGCGCGCTTCGATGCGGCCGATGCCGCGGGGCTTGAGCGCCTGGCGGGCCTGTTCGTCGCGGCCAGTCCGGCAGCCACTCGCAGCCTGCAGCTCGGATGACCCCGGCACGGCTGTCCACGCGGGGCCTCACGGCCGGCGCCGCAGCGTTCACAATGTGGGGCCTGTTCCCGCTCTACCTGCACCCGCTGCGCACGGTCCCGGCGCCGCAGATCATCGCGCATCGTATCGCCTGGTCGTGCCTGTTCATCCTCAGCTGGATGCTGCTGCGCGCCCAGCTCGGGCGCCTCAGCAGCATCTTCACCAGTCCCGCCCTGCTCGCCCGCCTGCTCCTGACCGCGCTGCTGATCAGCGGCAACTGGCTGGTGTATGTGTGGGCCGTGAGCCACGGGCACATCGTGGAGACGAGCCTGGGCTACTACATCAATCCCTTGATGAATGTCGTGCTCGGGATCTTCGTGCTGCGCGAGCGCCTGAACCCGATGCAGTGGCTCGCGGTGGGGCTCGCGGCCGCCGCGGTCGCGTACCTCACGGTCGAGGCGGGGCATCCGCCGTGGGTCGCGTGCGCGCTCGCGATCAGCTTTTCGCTCTACGGTCTGGTGCGCAAGGTCATCAGCGTGGAGGCCCTGCCTGGACTTGCGACCGAGACGCTGCTGCTGATGCCCTTCGCCGTGGGATACCTGCTGTGGTGCGCGGATCGCGGCAGCGGCGCCTTCGCGCACTCCGGCTCCCTCATCACCGTGCTGCTGATCGGCAGCGGGCTGGTCACCGCGGTGCCGCTGTTCCTGTTCGCCTACGCCGCGCGCCGCCTGCCGTACTCCACCGTGGGCGTGCTGCAGTACATCGGCCCGAGCCTGCAGCTGGTCTGCGGCGTGTGGTTCTTCGGTGAGCGCTTCGACGCGGCGCGCGCGGCCGGCTTCGTGCTGATCTGGCTGGCGCTCGTGGTGTACGCGCTGGATGGCGTGCTCCGGGCGCGCGCCGCGAACGCTGCGCGCGCCTGACGGCGCGCGGCCGCTGCGGCTACTGCTTGGCGCGCGAGATATACGCGCCGGTGCGGGTGTCGATGCGGATCACTTCACCCTCGTTGATGAACAGCGGCACGCGCACGACGGCGCCGGTCTCCAGCTTCGCCGGCTTCTGGCCGCCGGTGGCGGTATCACCGCGCAGGCCCGGATCCGTCTCGACGATCTTCAGCTCGATGTGCGGCGGCGGCGTCACCAGCAGCGGCTCGTTGTTCCACAGCGTCACCACGCACACCACGCCATCCTTGAGCCACTGGGCGGCATCGCCCACGGCGGCCTTGCCGGCGGTGTACTGCTCGAAGCTGTCCGGCACCATGAAGTGCCAGAAATCGCCGTCCTGGTAGAGGTACTGCATGTCGGTGTCGACGACGTCGGCGGCCTCCAGGGACTCCCCGGAGCGGAACGTGCGCTCGATGGTGCGGCCGGTCTTGAGGTTGCGCACCTTGATGCGGTTGAAGGCCTGGCCCTTGCCTGGCTTCACGAACTCGTTGTCGATCACCGCGTAGGGGTCGCCGTCGAGCAGGACTTTGAAACCCCCACGGATCTCGCTGGTGGTGAAGCTGGCCATTACATATCTCGCGTTTTTTAATGGGCCGGCGCAGGCGGCGGCCCGCTCAAAGGGCCGCGTATGATAGCGGCATCCCCGTAACCCCGCCAGCCGCGCCCCGCGCGCCTTTAGCGCGCCGCGCGGCTGCGCAGCCAGTGCGCCAGCGCGGCGACGAGGGCTGCGATTCCAAGCCACTCGTGCACCGCCGCCGCGCCTTCGTGCAGCCCCCCGGTGCTGTAGTAGAGCGCGTAGCCGCTCACCACCAGCACGAGTGTGCAGCCTGCCAGCCACAGGCCCGAGGCGCGCCGCAGCGCGCGCGACCAGCCCGCCGGGATGTGTTCGGCCGCCAGCCACCCGAGCAGGAACACGGCTCCCACGGCGAGTATGCCGTGCGCGCGCATGAGGCCCGGCTCCCAGGGGTTCGGCAGCGGGCCAAACTCGTTGTGCTGCGGGAAGGCGAAGTGCACGAGCAGCCACAGCGCCCCCGAGAGCCACAGCAACGCGGACACGCCGAAGACCACCGTGCGCAGCACCCGCGGCATGCGCACCCGCGGCGCGCTGCGCACCAGCATCTCCACCCGCAAATCGCTCTCGCGCAGTGCCATGCGCCTATCCCGGCGCGCCCGGCTGCAGCGCCACCTGCCACAGCGCCACGAGCCAGCGCACCCCCTGGGTGACGTGTTCGCACGAGAGCGTGGCGCCGGCGATGTTCTTGATGTCGGTACTGGCGCGCAGCGCTGTAAGCTCGGAGCGTCCCGCAAACTGGCGCCGCCAGGACTCGTTGCGGATCTCCCCGCCGTGGCTCTCGCGGTAGCTCAGCACTTCCAGCGGCCCGAGCCGCCCCTGAAGATCCACCGAGGCGGCGTAGGTGATGAAGTCCTCCTTGCCGATGACTTCATCGATGAATACGAAGCCGAGTAGCTCCTCCCCGTGCAGCGCCCGGAAGGCCCGCAGGCTGCGATGCGGTGGCTGCGCGCCCGCGAGTGCCGCCACCCGCTCGCGCTGCCCAGGGCTGAGCGCCAGCACCACCTCGGTGAAGTGATCCGCCTGCGGAAACAGCGCGCGCTGCGCGCCCTCCACCGACAGGTAGTCGGCGGCGATCACGGGCACGGGGGCGCTCGCGAGCGCCGCGAGTGTGCCAAGCCAGCCAAGCGATGCGGGTCCTGCGCGCTTCATCGGATCTCAAATGCGAATGATTCTTAATTACTGTAGCATACGACCGCCGTTTTGGCCCGGAGACCTCGTGAGCCGCGTTCCAGCGTCCGCACCCGCAGGCCCGCCGCAGGCGCTGCCCCCACCGCCGCTGCGTCGCATGCGCATCGAGATGGGCACCTGGGTGGCGATCGAGGCACGGGCCGCCGCGGCTGCCCGCGCCCGCGAGGGGCTCGCCGCAGCCTTCGCCGCGGTCACCGAAGTGGTGGCCCTCATGAGCCCGGAGCGCTCGGGCAGTGATCTTGAGCGCCTCAACCGCGCCCGCTGCGGCGTGGCGGTGCCGGTGCACGAGCACACCTGGCGGGTACTCGCCTTCGCACAGCGGCTGAACCGGCTGAGCGAGGGCATCTTTGACCCGTGCCTGCCGGAGAAACCGGGCACGGTCCAGGACCTCGAACTCACCTGGAAACAAGCCCCGGCGGTGACCTGCCAGGTACCCCTGCGGCTGGACTTGGGCGGTGTCGCCAAGGGCTTCGCCGTCGACCGTGCCGTGAAGGCGCTGCGCGCGGCCGGGTGCGAGGCGGGCCTGGTCAATGCCGGCGGTGACGTGCGCGTGTTCGGCACGCAGGCACAGACCATCCTGCTGCGCGGCCCGTGCGGTGCGCTGCAGGCGCATGCCCTGAGCAACGGCGCGGTGGCGGTGAGTGACCAGGATGCCTCGCGGCCGCCCCCGGGGCACCGCGGCTACTACGCGCGCACCGGCTCGCGGGTGCCGGCGCGCCGCTACAGCGCGGTACGCGCCCCGGATGCCATGACGGCCGATGCCCTCACCAAGTGCGTGCTGCTGTGCCCCGAGAGCGTGTCAGAAGCGCTGCTCAACGAACTCGACAGCGAGGAGCTCGGGTGAGGCGAAGGGGTGTCTTTCCGCGACTTCCCTCACGCGGGGACGCGCCGGGCCGGTGCTAGACTCCGCCCCTGCTGCACGCCCCACCCTGGAGGAGCCTTGACCGAGCCGAACGCCGTTCCGCTCATCGTGCTGAGCGCCGCGCGCGATCCGGTCGAAGCCATCAACAGCCTGCTGCGGCGTGCGGGCCAGCCGGTGCATTGCACCTGGATCCCGGCCCTGCGGGACCTGGCCGATGCCCTCACCCAGATCAACCCGCAGCTGCTGGTGCAGGTCGCCGGCAGCGCCGCGGAACTCAACGGCGCGGTGGGCGTGCGCAACCAGTTCGCCCCCACCGTGCCCGTGCTGCTGCTCGCCCCGCAGGTCGATGAAGCGCTGATCGCGGCGGCCATCGGCGGCGGCGCGCGCGACGCGGTGACGCTCGCCAGCCCGGCGCGCCTGCAGGCGGTGATCCTGCGCGAGCTGCAGGTGTTTCATACCGAGCGCGCGCTCGCGGCCACCGAGAAGTCCGCGCACGACGCGCGCAGCCAGCTCGACGTGGTGCTGCAGCGTTCCAACGACGCCATCATCCAGGTGCAGGAAGGCATCGTCACGGAGGCGAACCCCGCCTGGCACGAGCTCTATGGCGTCGAGGACGGCATCGCCGGTCAGCCGGTGATGGACCTGTTCGAGGAATCCACGCACGCCGCGCTGCGCGGCGCGCTGGCGGCCTGCCAGCAGGGCCGCTGGAGCGATCACGCGCTGCGCGCCAACGCGCTGCTGAACGATGGCACGGTGCTGCCGCTGGAAATCTCGCTCGCCCTGGGTGAGCACGAGGGCGAGCCGTGCGTGCGGCTCGTCGTGCCCTCGCGTGCGCGCGAGGATCAGATCATCCTCGCCGCCCCCACCGTGGCGCGCCCGGAACCGGCGGCCGGTCCGCTGCCACGGCCGGAACTGCTCGGGGCGCTCGCCGAGCGCCTCGCCACGCCCGCCGCGGGCGGCATGCGCTGTCTGGCGCTGGTGCGCATCGATAAGTTCGGGGCCCTCGAGCGCGTCATCGGCGCCACCGCAAGCGAGGAAGTCATCACCGAGGTGGCGCGGCTGCTCAAGGAAACCCTGACCCCCAGGGAGGTCGTGGGCCGCTTCGGCGGGGTGCGCTTCCTGGCGCTCCTCGAGCGCGGCAACGAGCACGACATCAGCGCCTGGAGCGAGCGGCTGCTGAGCCGCGTGCAGCGCCACGTCATGCGCATTCACGACAAGTCGGTCGCGGTGACCTGCACCATCGGGCTCTCGGTGGTCTCCCCGGGGGACACCCGGCTGGACGCGGTGATCCAGGATGCGATCGAGAGCGCCCGCAAGGGCAGCGCCCGCGGCGGCAACCAGAGCATCAGCTCGGACCGCGCCGACAACGACAGCCGCGTCATGTCCTATGACCAGGTGTGGGTCAAGCACATTAAGGCGGCGCTCATGGAGAACCGCTTCCGCCTGGTGCAGCAGCCGATCGCGAGCCTGCAGGGCGAGGATCCGGGCATGTTCGACGTGCTGGTGCGCATGATCGACCAGCAGGGCAAGGAAGTGCTGCCCTCGGAGTTCATGGCCGCCGCCGGCCGCAACGACCTTCTGAAGAACATCGATCGCTGGGTGGTCGGCGCCTCGCTGTCCTTTGCCGCGCAGAAGAAGCCCCAGTGCCTGTTCGTGCGCCTGTCGCGCGAGAGCGCGCGCGACTCCGCCTTGCTCGAGTGGCTCGACAACCACCTGCGCACCAGCCGCGCCGACCCGCAGCGCCTGTGCTTCCAGGTGACCGAGGAGAGCGCCGCGGCGCATGTCGCCGAGATCAAGGCGCTCGCCGCCGCGCTGCGCGAGCGCCGCTTCCGTTTCGCGCTCGAGGGCTTCGGCTCCGGGCGCAACAGCACCGGCATGCTCGAATCCGTGCCGCTCGACTTTGTGAAGATCGACGGCACGCTGGTGCAGGGCCTGGCCGGTGACCCGCAGCTGCAGCAGCGCGTGCGCCTGCTGGTGGAAGCCGCGCGCAAGCACCGCATCCAGACCGTGGCCGAGCGCGTCGAGGACGCCAACACCATGGCGGTGCTGTGGCAGGTCGGCGTGCAGTACATCCAGGGCTACTTCGTCAACGAGCCCGAGGAAGTCGTGCTGCGCGCCGAGCGCTGAAGTCCCGCCGCCGCTAGAAGGCCACCCCCAGCCCGAGATCGAAGCGCGTGAAGTTGGTGTTCTCCTGGAACCACTGGTAGTCGGCCTTCAGCACCAGGTGCTGGCCGATGTAGAAGTTCGCGCCGCCGGTCCACACGCGGTCATGGTTGACGGGCCAGTAGCCGAAGTCACCCGGGCTCGGGGACATCGGCACCAGGCCCGCGGGGATGGCAGGCCCCACCGTGCCCTCAAAGCTCGCCCCGAGGTTGTAGCGCTCGAAGCGCACGAAGGGGTTGAAGCGGTAGTCCCCGTGCTCCCACAGCTGGTAGGCACCCTGCAGGAAGTAGCCGTCGAACGCGGACGGGATCGGATTCGGGGAGCCCGGGTTCATGGCATTCACCTCAGTCAGGCCGCTGATGGTGCCGCGCGCGTACAGCGCCGAGAGCTCCCAGCGCGCGGGCGTCCAGCGCGCGTGCGCCTCCCACAGCGTCACCCGCGGGTCCCCGACCGCGGCGGCAGCCTTGCCGGTGCTGATCGCGGCGCCGAGTTTGAGTCCCGGCACGCCGTAGTAGCTGAGCGCGAGGTACTGCGAGAGGTGGTGTGCGTCGGCGAGCGAGAGCTCCTGGTGGCTCGCCTGCAGCGGCGCGATGCCGTTGTTCTCCAGCTCGAGCGCGTTGCGGTAGGGCGGGAATTCGGGGGCGAAGTCCCACTCGGAGAGGTTCATTCCGGTTGTGAGGCCGACGTTCCAGCCAAAGCCCGCGGCGGTATCGCCGTGCAGATTGACGCCGCCCTCGCGCCAGGTGCTGGGAATGATGAGCGTCTCGACGAAGTTGCGCTGCACGCCGTAGAAGTTGGTCGGCTCGTGGTTCTCGTTCAGAAGACCAAACGGCATCAGGAACAGCCCCGCGCGCGCCGTGACGGCGTCATTGAGCCTGCGGTCGACGTAGAACTGCTCGACCTCGAATTCCCCGACGTCATCGGCGGAGGCCACCGCGTGCTCGATCTCGTACTCGGAATTGAACTCGGTGCGATCATCGAACTTGTAGCCGATGCCGAATACCGCGCGGGCCAGATCCGCCTGGGTCTGTGAAGTATCGTGGACCGGATGGGTGTAGTAGAGCTCACCGTACCCCCACAGTCGCAGCCCAGAGCCGACCGGGCCGAGTGAGGTGCTCACCGGCGTGCCGGCCGCCGGCAGCGCGGAGGCATTCGCCGGCGGCGGGGGCGCCGCGTTCGCACCGGCGGCGGGTACCGCGGCCAGCGCCGGGGCGCTGCCCGCCGCGGATGCCTGCGCGCTCAGCTGCGCCAGCTGCTGGTCGATCTGCTTCTCGTGCTCACGCAGGGCGCGGTTCTCATCGCTCAGCTGCTGCAGGGCGGCCTGCACCTGCGCCAGCTGCCGCTGCAGCTCGGCAAGCGTCGCTGCGTCCGCGGCGGGGGCTGCGCGCGCCGCGCCACCGAAGCCGAAGGCCGCCACGAGGGCCAGGGTGAGGGTCAGTCGCGGCAACAGGTGCGTCGCTCGCATGCGCGGTAGGCGGATCATGGCTTCGGTTTCCCAGGGTTTGAGGTCAGCGATCAGTTCGCGCCCGGCGCGCACTGCGTCGGCACGTTGTAAGCGGCAGGCTGCTGCGGGTCGTAACCGTCGGTGAGCGTGCACAGGAACGCCACCAGGTCATCGATCTCCGCGGCGGTGACGGTCGGCGCGTTGCCACCGGCGAACGCGGGCGCCGTATAAGGCGTCTCCCCGGCGTTGACGTTGGCATCAAAGGCTGCCGGCAGGTCGTTGTATTGATACAGGTCGGGCGTGCCGTCCGCGGCCGTGTAAAAGGTGCCGACCGCCTGGTAGGGATTGCCGCCGGGGCCTGCCGGCACCGGCAGGGGGTTGTTGCCGGTGTTGTTGTTGATGTCGCGCGTCACGTAGAACTGCACGACCTGGTGCAGCGTCGGCAGCGCGCCGTTGTGAAAGTACGGCGCGGTGATCGCGACGCCCGCGGCCGCCCGTCTGCCCTCCCAAAACATCCGCCCCCCAGACCAGCACTTTTCAATTCCGGAACTAAATACTAATGAGAATCATTCCTATTCGCAATACCATCGTGGGCGGGTCCCGAGGCCACGGAGGCGGGTCGCAGAGTCGCATTCGGCCGCGGGCCGGGGCCTGGACGTGAGCGGCAAATCGCTGGATCACCCGACAGCGTTTTAGCCGGCCGCTACGGGTCCTCTGCCTGCCAGGTGTTTGCAGCTAGCCGGATGCGTGGGTTTGCAGTCGGCCTGAAGGTCGCAGGAGCACTCACGCCGGCGCGGCAGCGGCGCGGGCCTCCATGCGATCGATCTTGCGGGGCCAGCCGCGCTTGAGGACCGCACCGCGTTGCGCCCGCTCGCCGAGATAGTCCTGCAGCTCACGCCACTCGAGGACTTTCTGCGTCTCCCCGGACCAGAGGATGAGGCTGCCCTTGGGCGGCACCACAGCCACGGCGGTCATCAGCTCCGTGCGCGCGCGCGCCTTCTTGCCCGGGATGTCATAGAGCTTGTTGCCCTTGCCGCGCGGCATCTCCGGCACCTCCCCCACCGGGAAGGCGAGCAGCTTGCCCTCGCTGCTGATCGCGGCCAGCAGGCTGTCCGGACTGAATACCGGTGCCGGTGCGAGCACGTGCGCGTTCTCGGGCACCGTGAGTATGGTCTTGCCCGCGCGCCGGTCAGTGATCAAATCCTTCAGGCGTGCGGTGAAGCCGTAGCCGGCATCGCTGGCGAGCAGCCACAGGTCCTCGGGTTCCCCGATCATCACGCCGGCGAACTTGGCGCCATCCGGCGGATCCAGGCGCCCGGAGAGCGGCTCGCCATGGCCACGCGCGGACGGCAGCGAGTGCGCCGGCAGCGAATAAGTGCGGCCGGTGCTGTCAATGAACACGGCCGGCTGCAGGCTGCGACCGCGGGCCAGCGCCTGGAAGGCGTCGCCACCCTTGTAGGCGAGGCCGCCGGGCTCGATCTCATGGCCCTTCGCCGAGCGCACGAAGCCGCCGGTGGAGAGCACCACGGTGACCGGCTCGTTCGGGATGAGGCTGGTCTCATCGATGGCCTGCGCGGCCTCGCGCTCGATGATCTTGGTGCGCCGCTCGTCGCCGTACTTCTCCGCGTCCGCGCGGATCTCGCTGGCGATCAGTTTCCTCAGCTTCGCTTTGCTCTTGAGCAGCGCTTCGAGCTCCTCGCGCTCGGCCGACAGCGCCTTCTGCTCCTCGCGGATCTTCATCTCCTCGAGCTTGGCGAGGTGGCGCAGGCGCGTGTTCAGGATCTCCTCGGCCTGCTCGTCCGAGAGCTTGAAGCGCTTGATGAGCGCCGGCTTGGGCTCATCCTCGCGGCGGATGATGCGGATCACCTCATCGAGGTTGAGGAACGCGATCAGCAGGCCATCGAGGATGTGCAGCCGCTTTGCCACCTTGGCGAGGCGGTGCTCGAGGCGGTGCGTCACGGTGCGGGTGCGGAACTCCAGCCACTCGCCGAGAATCTCCTTGAGGTTCATCACCCGCGGCCGGCCATCGAGCGCGATGATGTTGAGATTGACGCGGTAGCTGCGCTCGAGGTCGGTGGTCGCGAACAGATGATTCATGAGCTCGGTGAGGTCCACGCGATTGGAGCGCGGCACAATGACGACACGCGTCGGGTTCTCGTGGTCCGACTCGTCGTTGAGCGCATCTACCATCGGCAGCTTCTTCGCGCGCATCTGCTCGGCGATCTGCTCCTGCACCTTGGTCGGGGAGACCTGGTACGGGAAGGCCGTAATAACGATGTTGCCCTCCTCGATCTCCCAGGTGGCGCGCGCCTTGAAGGTGCCGACGCCCTTGTCGTAGAACTCCCTGAGGTCCGCGCGCGGGGAGATGATCTCTGCGCCGGTGGGCAGGTCCGGACCACGCACGTGCTTCATCAGCGCCGCCGTGGTGGCCTCGGGCTCCTCCAGCAGGTGAATGCAGGCGGCGGCGACCTCGCGCAGGTTGTGCGGCGGAATGTCGGTCGCCATGCCCACCGCGATGCCCGAGGTGCCGTTCAGGATCAGGTTCGGCAGCCGCGCCGGCAGGAACACCGGCTCCTCGAGCGTGCCATCGAAGTTGGCGGTCCAGTCGACGGTGCCGTCGGAGAGTTCCCCGAGCAGGATGTCGGCGTAGCGGGTGAGCTTCGCCTCGGTGTAGCGCATGGCGGCGAAGGACTTCGGGTCATCCTGCGAGCCCCAGTTGCCCTGCCCGTCGATCAGCGGATAGCGATAGGCAAAGGGCTGCGCCATGAGCACCATGGCCTCGTAGCACGCGCTGTCCCCGTGCGGGTGGAACTTGCCGAGCACGTCTCCCACGGTGCGCGCGGACTTCTTCGCCTTGTTGACCGCCGAGAGGCCGAGCTCGCTCATCGCGTACACGATGCGCCGCTGCACCGGCTTCAGACCATCCCCCAAGAACGGCAGCGCGCGATCGAGGATCACGTACATGGAGTAATCGAGGTAGGCCTTCTCGGTGAAGGTGCGCAGCGGCTGGCGCTCGATGCCCTCGAAATTAAGTTCCTGATTCTCCGGCACGCCTAGACCTGCACTTCCGCAAGGTTGCCCTTCTGCTCGAGCCATTCGCGCCGGTCGGCCGCGCGTTTCTTGGCGAGCAGCATGTCCATCAGCTGATCGGTGTTGTCCTTGCCGTCGATGGTGAGCTGCACCAGGCGGCGCGTGCGCGGGTCGATCGTGGTCTCGCGCAGCTGCGTCGGGTTCATCTCGCCCAGGCCCTTGAAGCGCGTGACCGTCGGCCGGGTGCGCGGGCTTTCCTTCTCGATCTTCTTGAGCAGCTGATCGCGCTCGGCGTCATCGAGCGCATAGTGGATCTGCTTGCCGGCATCGATTCGATACAGGGGCGGCATGGCGACGTGCACGTGCCCGTGCGCCACCAGCGGCCGGAAGTGCCGCAGGAACAGTGCGCACAGCAGCGTCGCGATGTGCTGCCCGTCGGAGTCGGCGTCCGCCAGGATGCAGATCTTGTGGTAGCGCAGCTGGCTCAGGTCCGCCGAACCCGGCTCGATGCCCATCGCCACGCTGATGTTGTGTACTTCCTCGCTGCCGGCGATCTGCCCGGGATCGAGCTCCCAGGTGTTCAGGATCTTGCCGCGCAGCGGCATGATCGCCTGGAAATCCTTGTCGCGCGCCTGCTTGGCCGAGCCGCCGGCCGAATCGCCCTCCACCAGGAACAGCTCGCAGCGTCTGGGCTCCTGGCTCACGCAGTCGGCGAGTTTGCCCGGCAGCGCAGGTCCGCCGGCGATGCGCTTGCGCACCACCTTCTGCGCCGCCCGCGCCCGCTCCTGGGCATTCTCGATCGCAAACTGCGCGATGCGCTCACCGGCATCCGGATGGCGGTTCAGCCACAGCGCCAGCGAATCACGCACGAAGCTCTCCACCAGCGGCGCCGCGTCGCGCGAGCCCAGGCGCTCCTTCATCTGCCCGGCGAACTGCGGTTCCTGGATCTTCACCGAGAGCACGTAGTTCGCCTTGTCCCACACATCCTCGGGCGTGAGCTTGATGCCGCGCGGCACCAGGTTGCGGAACTCGCAGAACTCGCGCACCGCCTGCGCCACCCCGGCGCGCAGGCCGTTGACGTGGGTGCCGCCCTCGATGGTGGGGATCAGGTTGACGTAGCTCTCACCGACGGTGTTTTCCGCGTTTGGCGCCCAGCACAGCGCATAGTCCACCGCATCACTGTCACCGCTCCTGGTGCCGGTGATCGGTTCTGCCGGAATGCGCTCTTCCTTGCCCAGCTCCTCCACCAGGTAGGCGCCCAGGTCACCGGTGTAGAACCACTCGTCCTTCTCCCCGGTCGCCTCGTTCTTGAAGCTGATGCGCAGCCCCGGGCACAGCACCGCCTTGGCCTTGAGGGTGTGCTTGAGCTGCGGGACGGAGAACTTGTCGGAGTCGAAGAACTTCGGATCGGGCCAGAAGCGCACCGTGGTGCCGGTGTTGCGCTGGCCGACGCTGCCGATCGCCTCGAGCTTGGTGGTGATCTTGCCGTCCTTGAAGCCGATGTTGTATTCCTTGCCGCCGCGCTTGATCCAGCACTCGAGGTGCCGGGAGAGCGCGTTCACCACCGAGACCCCCACGCCGTGCAGGCCGCCGGAGAACTTGTAGGTCTGGTCGGTGAATTTTCCGCCGGCGTGCAGACGCGTCAGGATCAGTTCCGCGCCGCTCACCTTCTCCTTCGGATGGATGTCGACCGGCATGCCACGCCCGTCGTCGGCGACCTCGAGCGAGCCGTCCTTGTAGAGCGTGACGTCGATCTGCTTGCAGTAACCGGCGATCGCCTCATCGACGCTGTTGTCGATGACCTCGTGCGCCAGGTGATTCGGCCGCGAGGTGTGCGTGTACATGCCCGGGCGGCGCCGGACCGGTTCCAGGCCGGTTAGGACTTCGATGTCGGAGGCGGTATAGGACTGACTCATCGGTACATGCAATGGTTGCGTGAATTTGCCTGCCGCGCGGGGCCGGCGCGAGTGTAGCAGCCCCCGGCGCGGACTTGGGTCTTCAGGCTGGGGGAGCGCGGGATGCGCTAGGCGAGATCGCCGAGCAGCGCCTGGCGCACCGGCGCGCTGACCTGCACCTGGTGACGGTAGTGCTCGTGATCGATCCCGGCCGCGAGCGCCGCTCCCGCGCGCAGCTGCTGGATCATGCGCGGCTGCAATTCAAAGCGCAGGAAGTGCACTGCGGAGGTCTTCTCGGCGTTCTCGCGCGGCAGATCCTCGTCCGCGATCGCCAATACGCGCTCGCTGCCGGCGACCTGCACATAGCAGCGGTCCTCGACGCCCCGCAGGCTGGCGAGCGCGGCGGGGCGCGCGGCCGGTTCGAACTCCAGCAGCAAGGTCACCTTCCAGTTGCTGCCGTCGGGGATCAGCGGATTGTAGGCGCCGAGCTCCTCGGCGATGCCGTCCGGCTCGAAGATGCGCTCGGTGCGCAGCATCTCCTGCACCTGGTACTGCACCGTGAGGCGATCTTCGAAGAGCCAGGTGCAATTGGGGCCCACGGCGAGTTGCCGCAGCGCCTTGTGCTTGAGCACCCGCGTGCGAAAGCCCGGGCGCTCGCGCGCATACTGCTCAAGCGGCATCAGGTCGGCGGCAGAGAGCTTGCTCATGCGGGCATCCTCTGGCCCTCAGATCCCGTACGCGAGGCGCAACAGCGCCAGCGGATGCTCGGGCGCACGCTCCCCGCCCAGGATGCTGCCGATCTGGTGGCCGGCCATCGGGCAGTCACTGCTGTAGTGATCCGCCTGGGCGTTCTCGACCCGCTGCACCACCGGGCGGCCGATCTTGACCGAGGCCGCGCGGAATTCCTGCCGCACCCCGTAGGTGCCGTTGTGCCCGGAGCAGCGCTCGATGACCTCGACCGTGGTGTCCGGCACCAGCCGCAGCACATCACGGGTCTTAAGACCGAGGTTCTGCACGCGCAGGTGACAGGGCACGTGGTAGCTCACCTTGCCGAGGCGCCCCTTGAAGTCGGTGCGCAGCAGTCCGGCCGCGTGTCGCAGCATCAGGTATTCGAACGGATCGAACATCGCCTCGGCGACTTTGCGCACCGCGGCGTCCTCCGGGTACAGAAGCGGCAGCTCCTGCTTGAACATGAGCACGCAGGAGGGGATGGGCGCGACCAGATCGTAGCCGGCGGCCACGGCGGCGGCGAGCTGCGGGATATTGTGTTCCTTGAGCTTCGCGACCGCTTCCAGGTCCCCGAGTTCCAGCCGCGGCATGCCGCAGCAGCGCTCCTGCCCCACGAGCGCCACCTCGATGCCGTTGTGCTCGAAGACCGCGACTAAGTCCTCATCGAGCGCGGGCTCGTTGCGGTTGCCGTAACAGGTGGCAAAGAGAGCCACACGTCCGGTGGTCTCGGGGGTCGCGGCGGCGCTGCGACCGCCGTCGCGGCTCGCGGGCCTGCCGGTGGTGCCAAGACGCTGCAGCCGGGCGCGCGCGGTGCGCGCGTGGTAGCGCGGCAGCGGTGCGTCGCGCGCGACGCCGAGCACCTTGTGCAGCAGGGCGCGCCCGGGTCGGGAGTGGTTCACGGCGTTCACCAGCTCCACGACCACCGGGATGCCGGCCAGCGCGCCGACGGTGTCGGTGGCCGCGAGCACGTGCTGCCGCAGGCCAATGCCCTGCGTGCGCGCGCGCGCCGCCTTGGCGCGCAGCATCAGGTGCGGAAAGTCGACGTTCCAGGGATGTGGGGGGACGTAGGGACACTTGGTCATGAAGCACATGTCACACAGGTAACAGTTGTCCACGACCTCCCAGTAGACCTTCTTGTCGACGGCCGCGACTTCCCCTTCGCTCGTGGCATCGACCGCATCGAACAGGGTGGGGAAGGAGTTGCACAGGTTGAAGCAGCGGCGGCAACCGTGGCAGATGTCGAAGACGCGTTCGAGTTCCCGCTCCAGCGCCGTGGCGTCGTAGAACGCCTCCGTGCGCCACGCGATCGGGTGGCGGGTCGGTGCCTCGAGGCTGCCCTCGCGCCCGCCCTCCTTCGCACCCGGTGCAGCCGGCGTCGTGCTCATGCGCGGACCTTTGAGGCGCGCCACCGCGCGGGCCGGTGCCGGCCCACGGTGAGCGCCGTTGGCAGGATCAGCGGAAGAAACCTCAGAGTGCGTCGAGCGCCTTCTGAAAGCGATTGGCGTGCGAGCGCTCGGCCTTGGCGAGCGTCTCGAACCAGTCAGCGATCTCGGCAAAGCCCTCGTCGCGCGCAGCCTTCGCCATGCCCGGGTACATATCGGTGTACTCGTGCGTCTCCCCGGCGATCGCGGCCTTGAGGTTCAGGCGCGTTTCCCCGATCGGCAGCCCGGTCGCCGGATCGCCCACCGCCTCGAGATACTCGAGGTGGCCGTGCGCATGGCCCGTCTCGCCTTCCGCAGTGGAGCGAAATACGGCAGACACGTCGTTGAAGCCCTCGACATCGGCCTTGCTGGCGAAGTACAGGTAGCGGCGGTTCGCCTGCGACTCACCGGCGAAGGCCTCTTTGAGGTTTTTTTCCGTCTTGCTGCCTTTAAGGTTCATGTCACTCCTCACTTAGACTGGGTCTAACCGCAGGCGGGAAACTTTATGCTGCCGTTGACGCGGCGTCAACCGCCGGTTTGACCCTCGGCGGGGGCGCTGTGTAACGTTGCGCGCGCTGAAGTTGAGCGCCGGCCTTTCAGGAGCCCCGAGGATCTTGGTCCGTACCCACAAACCGCCGGATTTCGAGCAGGCCCTGACCGAGCTTGAGGCCCTCGTCGAGCGCCTCGAGGGCGGCGACCTTGCGCTCGAGGAAGCCCTGAAACTGTTCGAGCGCGGCGTCGCGCTCACGCGGCACTGCCAGGCCTCGCTGCAGGCCGCGCAGCAGAAGGTCGAGATTCTGCTCAAGCGCGGAGCCGAGGCGCATCCGGAGGCCTTCGCCGAGGACGGCGGCGACGAAGACGAGGACGTCGAGGGCGTGGAGCCGCCGTGAACGACGCCTGCACGCAAGCGCTGGCGCCGGACACGCACCTGTCGGCACGCCTCGGCGCCTACCGCGCGCGCATCGAGCAGGTGCTCGACCGTGCACTCGCGCAGCCGGAAGGCGGCACGGAGCGCCTGCAGCAGGCGATGCGCTACAGCACCCTCGGCGCCGGCAAGCGTCTGCGGCCCTCGCTCGTCTACCTCACCGGTGAGTGCCTCGGCGCACCGCTGACGAGGCTCGACGCGCCGGCGGCGGCGGTGGAACTGATCCACGTCTACAGCCTGGTGCACGATGACCTGCCCGCCATGGACGATGATGACCTGCGGCGCGGCCGCCCCACCTGCCACCGCGCTTTCGATGAAGGCACGGCCGTTCTGGTGGGCGATGCCCTGCAGGCGCTCGCCTTCACCGTGCTCGCCGCTGAGCCGCTGCCAGGCACCTCGGCGCAGGCGCGACTGGAGATGATCCGGGTGCTCTCGCGCGCGACCGGCACGCGCGGCATGGCCGGCGGCCAGGCGATCGATCTGTCCGCCGTGGGGCAGAAGCTTACGGTGGAGGGACTCGAGAACATGCATCGGCGCAAGACCGGGGCGCTGATCGAGTGCAGCGTCGTGCTCGGGGCGCTGGCGGCCGGCATCACCGCCGGCCCGGAGCTTTCCGCGCTGCAGACCTTCGGCGCCGAGATCGGGCTCGCCTTCCAGATCCAGGACGACATCCTCGACGTGGAGGGGGATGCCGCGCTGCTGGGCAAGACGACCGGCGCGGATGCGGCGCACCTGAAACCGACCTATCCCAGCACCGTGGGCCTGCCGGCGGCACGGCAGCGGGCCGAGCAGCTGCGCCTGGGCGCTATCGGCGCCCTCACCCCCCTGCTGCCGCGGGCTGCGGCGCTGGCGCAACTGGCGGACTTCCTCGTCCATCGTGCCAGCTAGCCGCGCCCCGGCGCACGCGCTTTCGGTGCGCCGCGGGCGCCCGTGTACACTTGCGCAGCGATGAGCGTCGATCTGGACAATTACCCCCTGCTAGCCCCGATTGCCAGTCCGGCGGACCTGCGCCGCCTCGCCGTGGGCAAGCTGCCCGCCCTGGCGCGCGAGCTGCGCGACTTTCTGATCCACAGCGTCAGCACCCGCGGCGGGCATTTCGCGGCCGGGCTCGGCACCGTTGAACTCACGATCGCCCTGCACTACGTCTTCAACACCCCGCGCGACCGACTGGTGTGGGATGTGGGCCACCAGGCGTATCCGCACAAGGTGCTCACCGGCCGGCGCGACCAGCTGCACACCATCAAGCAGCACGGCGGCCTTGCACCCTTCCCGAGCCGCACCGAGAGCCAGTACGACACCTTCGGGGTCGGACACTCGAGCACCTCGATCAGCGCCGCGCTGGGCATGGCGGTGGCCGCGGCGCACAGCGGCGAGGACCGGCGCGTAGTCGCCATCATCGGCGACGGGGCGCTCACCGCCGGCATGGCTTTCGAGGCGCTCAATCACGCCGGCTCCCTGCCGAATGACCTGCTGGTCATCCTCAACGACAACGATATGTCGATCTCGGAGAACGTCGGGGCGCTCTCCAATCACTTCGCGCGCGCGCTCTCGGGGCGCGTGTATGCGCACCTGCGCGAGGGCGGCAAGAAGGTGCTGCGGCAGATGCCCACCGTGTGGGAGCTGGCGCGGCGCTCCGAGGAGCATCTGAAGGGCATGGTGCTGCCCGGCACGCTGTTCGAGGAGCTGGGCTTCAACTACATCGGGCCCATGGACGGCCACGACGTCAAGGCGCTGGTGAGCACGCTGCAGAACGTCAAGCAGCTGCACGGCCCGCAGTTCCTGCACGTCGTGACGCGCAAGGGCAAGGGCTACGCGCCGGCGGAAGCCGACCCCATCAAGTGGCACGGCCCGGGGCCGTTTGATCCGGCCAGCGGCACGATCTTCAAGGAGAAGAGCACCGGGCCCACCTACTCGCAGGTGTTCGGGGAGTGGCTGTGCGACATGGCGGAGCGCGATCCGCGCATCGTCGGCGTCACGCCGGCGATGCGCGAGGGCTCCGGGCTGGTGGAGTTCTCCAAGCGCTTCCCGCAGCGCTACTTCGACGTGGCGATCGCCGAGCAGCACGCGGTCACCTTCGCGGCGGGACTTGCCACCGAGGGCCTGAAGCCGGTGGTGGCGATTTACTCGACCTTCCTGCAGCGCGCCTACGATCAGTTCATCCACGACGTGGCCCTGCAGCAGCTGCCGGTCGCCTTCGCGGTCGACCGCGGCGGTCTCGTCGGCAGCGACGGCGCCACCCACCAGGGCAGCTACGATCTGTCGTTCCTGCGCTGCATTCCCAACACCGTGATCATGGCGCCCGCGGACGAGAACGAGTGTCGCCAGATGCTCTACACCGCCACCACCATCAATGGGCCGGCGTTCGTGCGCTATCCGCGCGGCAGCGGTCCCGGCGTGCCGATCCAGAAGGACATGACGGCGTTGCCCATCGGCAAGGGGCAGGTGCGGCGCGAGGGCAAGAGCGGGCTCGCACTGCTGGTGTTCGGCGTGCTGCTCGCGCCGGCACAGCAGATCGCCGAGCGTCTCGACGCCACGCTCATCAACATGCGCTTCGTGAAGCCGCTCGACGAGGAGCTGGTGCTGATGCTCGCGGCGCGCCATCGCGCCTTCGTCACCATCGAGGAAAATGCGATCCTGGGCGGCGCGGGGTCCGCGGTCGCAGAACTGCTGGCCGCCGAGGGCCTGCAACTGCCGCTGCTGCAGATCGGCATCCCGGATCGTTTCATCGAACACGGCTCGCGCGACACCTGCCTTGCGGCCGCCGGCCTGGATGCCGCCGGGCTCGGCGCCAGCGTCGAGGACTGGTGGGCGCTGCAGACGCAGGAGCGCCTGCGTTCCGCCAGCCGCGCTTGATAGTCGCCGCGGCGCCTCCAAACTAGTCCCCAGGAACGCGATTTAACCTTGCTGCCATGGGGCGCAGCCGCGGGTCCTTATTTAGGGGTATGGCCCCGCCGCAGGGGGCCCGCGACAATGCAGTTACGGATTTCGGCACGTTTCCTGTAGGCTTTCCTCATCATGAATCCCCCGGTCTCCACGGCCAAGATTGCGCGTCCGACCACGACGGACGTCGAGGACGTGCAGGCGCACGCCGACACGCGCCAGCTGCCGATCAACCGCGTCGGCATCAAGGACATCCGCCACCCGGTGCGGGTGAAGGACCGCTCCGCCGGGGAGCAGCACACCATCGCCAGTTTCAACATGTACGTGAGCCTGCCGCATAACTTCAAGGGCACGCACATGTCGCGCTTCGTGGAGATCCTGCACGGCGAGCGCGAGATTTCGGTCGAGTCCTTCCGCGCCATGCTGAGCACCATGACGGCGCGCCTGGAGGCGGACAGCGGCCACATCGAGATGAAGTTCCCGTTCTTCGTCATGAAGAAGGCGCCCATCTCCGGGGTCGAGAGCCTGATGGACTACCAGGCAACGCTCATCGGCGAGAACCACCACGGCCAGGTGGAGACCTGGGTGCAGGTCGAGGTGCCCGTGACCAGCCTGTGCCCGTGCTCGAAGAAGATCTCCGACTACGGCGCCCACAACCAGCGCTCGCACGTGACCATCAAGGCACGGCTGCGCAGCCACATCTGGATCGAGGAACTCATCGAGATCGCCGAGAGCGAGGCCTCGTGTGAGCTGTACGGGATACTCAAGCGGCCCGATGAGAAGTACGTGACCGAGCGTGCCTACGACAACCCGAAGTTCGTCGAGGACGTGGTGCGCGATGTCGCCACGCGCCTGAACCGCGATGAGCGCATCAGCGCCTACGTGGTGGAGTCGGAGAACTTCGAGTCCATCCACAATCACTCCGCCTACGCGCGCATCGAGCGCGACAAGGACGCCCGCTAGGCAGGGCCGGCGCGGGGCACCCGCCGGCGGGCCGCGCCGGATGACGATTTCTTAATGCCGCACGCATTGCGGCTCGCCGCCCGCCCCTCTAACTTCTGCGCCTACCAGATTTCGTTGGCGAGCCGCTGCCAGGAGAGCGCGCATGAAGTTCCGTACCCTCACCGTCGCTGTGGCACTCGCGGCCGCCGGCGCCGCCCTGGCGGCCGAGCCGCCCGCCGCCCCGTCGGCGACCCCGATCAAGCACACGACGCTCAAGGCCTGCAACAAGCAGGCGGACAGCAAGAAGCTCACCGGCGCCGCACGCTCGCAGTTCATCAAGGATTGCCAGGCGAGCAAGACCTGATATGCGCCGGCCGCCTCAGGCCGGCAAGTCAACCAGCACTCTGAGCCCCGGATCGTTCGCCTGCAGTTCCAGGCGCCCGCGGTGCAGTCGCACGATCGCGGCGACCAGGCTCAGGCCGAGCCCGCTGCCATCCGGGGCGGAGGCGGTGACGAAGCGCGTGAAGGGCTGGCCGGCGCGGGCGCGGTCGGCCGCGGCGATCCCCGGGCCGTTATCACTCACCACGAGGCGCACCGCGCCGCTCAGCGGGCGCACCGTGACCTCGATGCGTCCGTGTGCCGGCACGTACTTGAGCCCGTTCTCGATGAGATTGGTGAGCAACTGCGCGAGCAGCTGGCGGTTGCCCTGCACCACGGCCGGCCCGGCCGGCTCGCAGACGAGCTCGAGCCCCCTGGCCGCCGCGACCGGCTCGAACAGCTCGCCCAGTTCCGCGGCCAGTTCGGCCACGTCCACCGCCGCCGGGGCCGCGAGCGGCGCCCCGGACTCGGCGAGCGCGATCTGCAGCAGCGTCGCGAGCGTGCGCTGCAGGTGATCCACCTCGCGCATGGCCGAGTCCACCGACTCGTACACCGGCGGTTCCAGCGGCGGTGAGCGCAGCAGCAGTGCGTCCATGCGCGTGCGCAGCCGGTGCAGGGGGGCGCGCAGATCGTGGGCGGCACTGTCGAAGGTGGCGCGCAGCGTCCCGGCCTGCTCCTCGAGGCGATCGAGCACGTGGTTGACCGAGATCGCCAGCGAATCGAATTCATCGCGCGTGCCGGCGACCGGCAACCGCCGCCCGGGATCCCCCGCCAGGATGCGCTCGCAGGTGCTGGCGACCGCTCCGACGCGGCGGGCCAGGCGGTAGCTGAACCAGAAACCGGCCAGGGCGGCCGCGAGCGTGGAAAGCCCGATGCCCCAGAGCGTGGCGAAGCGGAACTTTTCCGCAAAGCGCCGTCCCTGGGAGATGTCGGTGCCCACCAGCAAGAGGTCCCCGCCCGGCAGGGCGCGCACGGCCGCGCGCACCGGGTGCACCGCGCGGCGCCCCGGCTCGATGGTGCCGATCTCGAATTCCGGCCAGCGCTCCGCCGGCATGCCCTCGAACGGCCAGTCGGTGACGTTGCCGGCGATGCGCTCGAAGTTCGGGTCCGCGAGCATGTAGACCGCGCCGATGCGGCCCCAGCTGTCGATGCGCAGGTTGATTTCGTCGGTGACGCCCGCCAGCCCGCTGCGGGCGAACTTCTCCTCGAGGCTCTTCAGCTCCGTGTCGATGATCAGATCCACCTCATCGGTGATCAGGCTCTCGGTGAGGAAGTAGGCGCTGCCGAGGGTCACGCCGACCGCGAGCGTGACCAGCAGCGTGTAGCCCACCGACAGGCGGAAGGCGGTGGTATTGAAAAGGTCCAGACGCACGCTGCGCTAGGTTTCGCTGCCGAGCACGTAGCCGGTGCCGCGCACGGTGTGGATCAGGGGGTGCTGCGCGCCGCGATCGATCGCCTGGCGCAGGCGGCTGATGTGCACGTCGATGAGGTTGCTCTGCGGGTCGAAGTGCAGGTCCCACACCCCCTCGAGCAGCATGGTGCGCGTCACCACCTGACCGGCACGGCGCATGAGGTACTCGAGGAGCTTCAGTTCCCGGGCCGTGAGATCCAGCGCCTGGCCGGCGCGGGTCACGCGCCGCGCCAGCAGGTCGAACTCCAGGTCATCGACTTTGAGGCGCGTCGCATGCGGGGCGCTCGGGTGCCGCCGCAGCAGCGCCTCAATGCGCGCCAGCAGCTCGGCAAACGCGAACGGCTTGGTGAGGTAGTCATCGCCCCCGGCCTTGAGTCCCTTGATGCGGTCATCGACGCTGCCCAGTGCCGAGAGCACCAGCACCGGTGTGGCAATGCCCCGCGCGCGCATCGCCTCGATGACGCCCAGGCCATCAAGTTGCGGCAGCATCCGGTCGGTGATGACGATGTCGAACTGTCCGCTCTCGGCCTGCGCCAGCCCGGCGCGACCGTCGGCGGCGTGCTCCACGGTATGACCGCTCTCGCGCAATCCCTTGACGAGAAAGCGCGCCGCTTCGTTGTCATCCTCGATGAGCAGGGCGTGCACGGGGCGACAGCGTAGGAGGCGCCACCGGCGGCGCGCAAGCGCAGCGTGCGTCGGGGGGTTGCTAGGCGGGGGTCGGCGGCGCGCGCTCGGCACTCTGCAGGCGTGCGATCAGGGAGCTCAGGAACACCCGGTTGAAGCGCAACTGGCAGGAGGCCGAGACCTGCTCGAGGAGGGTCGAGCTGACCTTGAGCACCGTAACCGCGCCGCCGGCGCGGATGGTGGCGGTGCGCTTGGCGCCCGGCACGTAGCTTGCCTCTCCGAAGCAATCCCCGGTGTCGAGCGCGCCGATGCTCTTGCCGTGGCGCTCGACGACGCAGCCGCCGGTGACGAGGATGTAGAAGCGGTCGTCCATCTCGCCTTCCTTGACGATCTCTTCCCCGGCCGCGTAGTCCTGCCAGCTACTGGCACGCAGCACCTCCCAGATCTCCGCGTGCGAGAACTCGTGGAAGAACTTCAGGCGCCGCAGCACCCCGAACTGCTCCTGGCGATCGATGCGCGAGTTCTCCTCGCGCAGGCGCTGGTGCACGCGCGTGAGTTCGGCGGCGAAGTCCAGGCCGCTCTTGCAGCGCTTCTCCGGGTCCTTCTGCATCGCCAGCGCCACGACGGTTTCCAGCTCCTCGGGCACGTCCTTGCGCAGCGTATGAATGGGCGGCGGGGTGGCGTACACGATCTGGTGCAGGAGCTTCTGCAGGTTGCCGGCGCGGAACGGGCGCGAGCCGGTCAGCAGCTCGTACATGACCGCGCCGAGCGAATAAAGATCTGAGCGGTTGGTGAGCTCGAAGCTCTGCACCTGCTCGGGCGACATGTACGAGGGGCTGCCGGCGATGCCCTCGATGCGCGAGATGTCCGAATCCGACACCAGCGCGATGCCGAAGTCGATGATGCGCACGTCGCTGTCCTGCGTGAGCATGATGTTGGAGGGCTTCACGTCGCGGTGGATCACCCCGCGCGAGTGCGCATAGTTCAGGGCCTTCGCGCACTTGAACATAATCTCAACGGTATCGTCGATGCGCAGCAGGTTGTCGGGTCGGCAATAGGCCGCGAGGGTGCGGGCGCCGTGCACGTGCTCGGTGACGATGTAGCAGCGACCGTTTTCCTCGCCGGCGTCGTAGATCGGCAGGATGTGGGGGTGTTGCAGCATCCCGACCAGGTGCGCCTCGGAGAGGAACATCTTGCGGGCGATGCGGGCGCGTTCCTCGTCGCCGCCGGTGTCCATGTTGTACACCTTGATGGCGACATCGCGGCCGTAATACGCATCGTGCGACAGGTACACGACCCCGGTGCTGCCGCGGCCGACCTCGCGCACGACCACGTACTTGCCGATCTTGTCCGGCATACGGGCGGCGGGCTTGGCGGGCGGAACAGATTGTGGAGCCGGTGCTGACATGGCGCGACGTAAGTCGAAACGGCGCGTCAGGATACGGTCTCGCCCCGATACCCTACTGTGATCTAACCCTCACGCGTCCCGCTGCGTGGCCCGCGCAGGGCCGGTGGCCGCGCCGCGGCTGCCAGGCTCGCATCAGCTGAAATGCTGGTACCCGGAATGCGAGAACTCCATCACAGTACCTGCGCGCAGGACTTGGGCGCCCGCGCCCGCGCACAGCTCCCCGATGCGCGCGTAGCCCCAGCGCTCCGGCGGCAACTCCACGAGCAGCCGCGCTACCTTCGCACCCGGCACCGCGAACAGCAGTTCGTAGTCATCACCGCCGCTGAGTGCCAACAGGCGCGCGCGCTCGGCACCGACCGCGGCCTGCAGCGCTTCCGAGAGCGGCAGCGACTCGAACTCAAGATGCGCGGCCAGTCCGCTCGCGCGGGCGAGCTTGCCGGCATCCCCGAGCAGCCCGTCCGACACATCGATGCAGGCACTCGCAAAGCCGCGCAGGCGCTCCCCGAGCGCCACCCGCGGGCTGGGCATGAAAAAGCGCTCGCGCAGGAACGCGCGCGCCTCCGCCGGGGCCGTGAGGCTTCCCTGCTCCAGCGCCAGTCCGGCGGCCGCGTCCCCGGGCGTGCCGGAAACGAACAGCGCATCCCCGGGCGCGGCTCCCGAGCGCGTGAGCGCGGCCCCAGGCGGCACGAGCCCCAGCAGCTGCACCGTCACGCACAGCGGGCCCTGCGTGGTGTCACCACCGACCAGCGCGACCCGGTGCTCGCGCGCCAGCGCGCCCAGACCTGCGGCAAATTCCTCCAGCCAGCTCTCCTCGGCCTGCGGCAGCGTGAGCGCGAGCAGCGCCCACGCAGGCCGCGCGCCCATGGCGGCGAGGTCGCTGAGGTTCACGGCCAGCGCGCGGTGGCCGATGGCGGCGGCGGGTGACTGCGGCGGGAAGTGCACGCCCGCCACCAGGGTGTCGGTCGTGGCCACGAGCTCGCTGCCGGCGGGGACGCGCAGCAGCGCTGCGTCATCACCGATTCCCAGGCTCACATCGGTGCGCTGCGCGCCGCAGGCACGGAAGTAGCGCTCGATGAGGGTGCTTTCCGTCAGCGCCATGAGCGTGCCGGCTGTCCTGTCAGTGTTCGCCCGGGCGCAATTCCCGGGCGGCGCGGTCCAGCACGGCGTTGACGAACTTGTGCCCGTCGGTGGCGCCGAAGCGCTTCGCGAGGCTGACCGCCTCGTTGATGGCGACGCGGTAGGGGACCTGCGGCTGGGCGCTGAGTTCGAACAGGCCCATGAGCAGGATGGCGTGTTCGATTGGATCGAGCAGGTGCGGCGCACGATCGCCGAGCGCGGCGAGGCGCGTATCGAGAGCGTCGCGCGCGTGCCATACCCCCTCGACCAGCGTGCGAAAGTACTCGCGGTCAGCGCGCGCCATGTCCTCGGCCTCGCCGAACTCCTGGATCAGATCCTGCCAGGGAGCCGCGTTCAGCTGCCAGCGGTACAAGGCCTGCAGCGCCAGCTTGCGCGAGACGCTGCGCGTGCCGCTGTATTCGCGCGGATTCGCCGGGCTCACCACCGCGCGCTCACAGCCGCTCCAGGAGCGCCGCCATCTCGAGCGCGCCTTCCATCGACTCACCGCCCTTGTTGCCGGCGGAGACGGCCGCGCGCTCCAGCGCCTGCTCGAGCGTCTCGACCGTGAGCACGCCGAAGATCACCGGCACGCCGGTCTCAAGACTCACCAGCTGCAGGCCGCGGGCGCACTCGCCCGCCACGTACTCAAAGTGCGGCGTGTCGCCGCGGATCACGCACCCGAGCGCCACGATCGCATCGTAGCGGCCGCTGCCGGCCAGGCGGCGCGCCACCACCGGCAGCTCGAAGGCCCCGGGCACGCGCACCACGAGCAGTTCCTCGCTGGCGCCGCCGCGCTCGATCCAGCGTTCGCGCGCGCCCTTGAGCAGGCTGGCAACGATCAGGTCATTGAAGCGCGCCGCGACGATTGCGACGCTGCGACCGCTGGCGGTTGCCTCGGTTGCGCTGATTTCCGCCGCGGTCACCCCGCGTCCCCGATGTAACCCTCGATTTCAAGGCCAAACGCCGAGATGCCGTGCATCTGCTTGGGAGCCGAGAGCACCCGCATGCGCCGCACGCCCAGGTCCTTGAGGATCTGCGCGCCGACGCCGAAAGTGCGCAGCACCGTGCGATCCGCCTCGCTCGAGGCGGGCTCCGGGAGCGCCCCGGGGGGCGCGGCGGCCACAAAGGTGCGCACGGCGTCGGCCAGTTCGCGCGCCGATTCCTGCTGGCGCAGCACCACCACCACGCCGCTGCCCGCCTCGACGATGCGCTGCATCGCCGCGCGCAGCGTCCAGGTGCGCGAAGCGCCCTGCAAGCCGAGCAGGTCGCGCAGGGTGTCGGCCAGGTGCACGCGCACCAGCGGCGAGGGCTCGCCGTCGAGGCGTCCGTGGGCGAGCGCCACGTGCACCTCCAGGCTCACGCAATCCTGGTAGGTATAGAGGCGGAACTCGCCGGCCTCGGTCTGCACGCTGTGCTCGGAGAGACGCTCCACCGAGCGCTCGTTGCGCAGCCGGTGACGGATGAGATCCGCGATGGTGCCGATCTTGAGCCCGTGGCGGCGCGCAAACTCCTGCAGCTGCGGCCGGCGCGCCATGCTGCCGTCATCGTTCATGACCTCGCACAGCACCCCGGCGGGCTTCAGGCCGGCGAGGCGGCACAGGTCCACCGCCGCCTCGGTGTGCCCGGCGCGCACCAGCACGCCGCCGCGGCGCGCACGCAGCGGGAAGATATGTCCGGGACGGGCGAAGTCGGCGGCAGCGGAGGCGGCATCCGCGAGTGCCCGGATGGTGGCCGCGCGGTCCCCCGAGGACACCCCGGTGGTCGTGCCGGCGCGCAGGTCGACCGATACGGTGAAGGCGGTGCGGTGCGATTCGCTGTTGACCGGGACCATCTGCGGCAGCTCCAGGCGCGCGAGCTGCTCCTCTTCCATCGGCACGCAGATGATGCCGCTGGTGTGGCGGATCATGAAGGCCACCGCCTCGGGAGTCGCATGTTCGGCGGCCATGATGAGGTCGCCCTCGTTCTCCCGGTCCTCGTCGTCCATGATGACGACCATGCGTCCGGCGCGCAGTTCGGCGAGGATTTCCCCGAGCGAGCTGAGCGCGGAGGCAGCACCGGCGGCTGCAGGTTTACCGGGTAGAGGCAGCACTTTAGACATGGCGGAACGACCGGGCCTTACGGCAGATCAGTATACCCGAGCCCTGCGCTCGACCGCCGGGGCCGTCAGTGGCCGGCGGCGGCCGGCGGCAGCAGCGGCACGACCGTCTGGGAGAGGGCCTGTTCGGTGACGGCGTTGCCCGACACCAGGCGCGCGCGCACCACGCCGGCCGGATCGATGATCCAGGTCATCGGCACGGCGAGCGGCGGACCGAAGCCGTTGACCTTGGCGTCGCTGGCCAGGGCCGCCGGATAGCTCAGTTTCTGCATGAGCGCTGCGACCGCGGGACGATCGCGCGCCTCATCCACGCTCATGCCGAGCAGCACCAGGCCGCGCGACCGGTAGCGCTTATAAAAGGAATCCAGTACCGGCATCTCCGCGCGGCACGGCGAGCACCAGGTGGCCCAGTAGTTCACGATCACCACCTTGCCGCGCAGGGCGGCGAGATCGAACTCGCGACCGTCCAGCTGCGCCACCACGAGCGCCGGTGCCGGCGCACCAACCGGCCCGGCGGGTCCGGCAGCCACCGCCACCGCGCCGAGCAGCGCCGCACCCAGCCCCCGCACCACGCACCAACCGAGGGCAGATGTTCCCATTGCATGACTCCTTCGAAAGCGTATGCGGTGCGCGCTCACGGGGCGTACACCGTGTGGCTGGGTACTCAGTCAGGCCCCACCCGGCCTGGCGGGCTCACACCGGTGGAAGCGCCAGCAGCCGCGCCAGATAACGCGCCACCTGATCAACCTCGAGGTTCACGCGGCTGCCCACGGTGAGGCTGCCGAGCGTGGTCACCGCCTGCGTGTGCGGGATGATGTTTACCCCGAAGCTCGCCTCCGCGACGGAGTTGATCGTCAGGCTGACCCCGTCGAGCGCCACCGAGCCCTTGGGCGCAAGATACCGCGCCAGCGCCGCCGGCACGCCGATCGTGAGGCGCTGGGAACGCGCATCGCCGCCCATAGCGAGGATCTGGGCCACCCCATCCACGTGGCCGGAGACCAGGTGCCCCCCGAGCGGCTCACCGGCACGCAGCGCCGTCTCGAGATTCACCCCCGCGCCCACCTGCAGGTCCGCAAGCGTGGTGAGCGCCAGCGTTTCACGCGACACGTCGGCCGCAAAGGTACGGCCGCTGATCTCGGTCGCGGTCAGGCAGCAGCCCTGCACCGAGATGCTGTCCCCGATCTTAAGACGCGCCGGGTCGAGGTTCTCAAAGCCGACCAGCAGGCGCACGTCGCCGCCGCGTGCTTCGCGGCTCTTGATGCGGCCGACGTCCTGGATGATTCCGGTAAACACAGCGGCGCGCTCTAGCGGGGCGTGCCCGCCGCGGGCCGCAAGCGCAGCCGCAGGTCCGTGCCCACCGGCAGCGCCTCCAGAAGCGTGAAGGTGAGCGCATCCTTAAGCTCCTTAAGCGCAGGCACCTCCACCAGTGCGCGGGCGTCGCTGCCGAGCAGCTTGGGCGCGACGTACAACAGCACCTCGTCCGCCAGCTGGCTGCGCAGCCACTCACCGGCGAGTGTCGCCCCCGCCTCCACCAGCACCTCGTTCGCCTCCAGTTCCCCCAGGCGATCCAGCACCGCGGGCAGTTCCAGCCGCCCGTCAGCGGCGGGCAGGCTCTCGACCCGTGCGCCCCTGGCACTCAGGGCCGCGGCGCGGCTCTCATCGAGCGAGGCGAGCGCCGTCAGGATCAGCAACTCGCCACCGGTGCTGAACAAGCGTGCCCCGGGGGGCGTCCGCAGGTGCCCATCGAGCACCACGCGCAGCGGCTGGCGCCGCTCGCTACCCGCGGCGGGCGCCAGGCGCACATCCAGGCGCGGGTCATCGGCGAGCACGGTGCCGACTCCGGTCAGCACCGCGGAGCTGCGCGCGCGCCACGCCTGCACGTCCTCGCGCGCCGCCTCCCCCGTGATCCACTGGCTGGTGCCGTCGGCGAGCGCCGTGCGCCCGTCGAGACTCATGGCGAGCTTGACGCGCACGAAGGGCCGTCCCTGCTGCATGCGCTTGATGAAGCCCGGGTTGAGCTCGCGCGCCTCGCTTTCCAGCAGCCCCGATTCGACCGTCATGCCTGCGGCGCGCAGCGCCTCGGCACCGCGTCCGTTGACCTGCGGGTTGGGGTCGGCAATGGCGTACACCACGCGCGCCACGCGCGCCGCGGTGAGCGCCAGCGTACAAGGAGCCGTGCGGCCCTGGTGGCTGCACGGCTCGAGCGTCACGTAGACCGTGGCGCCGGCGGCCTGCGGACCGGCCGCGCGCAGCGCCGCCACTTCCGCGTGCGCTTCCCCGGCGCGCTCGTGCCAGCCCTCACCCACGATGCGCTCGCCGCGGGCGATGACACAGCCCACGCGCGGATTCGGATCGGTGCTGTGCAGGCCGCGCGCCGCCAGCGCCAGCGCGCGTTGCATGGCTGAACGGTCGAAGTCAGAGAACATGGCGCTCCCGGCTGCTGCTCATTTATTTATTCCCACCGCGTTTGTCGGCCGGTGGCTCGTCCGTCGGCAACAGTGGCAGCTGTTCGCGATTCGCCGCGCGCCGGCCCTCGCGCTTGCGCGCGTGCGCATGGCTACTGCTCGAGGGCGCCTGGCGCGCGTTGCGCAGGCGCTGGATTTCCTCGTGGAAGGCCTCGACGTCCTCGAATTGCCGGTAGACGGAGGCGAAGCGCACGTACGCCACTTCGTCCAGGTGCCGCAGCTCCTCCATGACGAGCTCGCCGATGGCGCGCGCGGAAATCTCGCGATCCCCGAGCGCGCGTACCTGGTGCACGATGCGGCTGACCGCCGCGTCGATCTGCTCGGGTGAAACGGGGCGTTTCTCCAGCGCCTTGGCCATGCCGGCCCGCAGCTTGGCCTCATCGAACGCCTCGCGCGCGCGATCGCCCTTGATGACCAGCGGCATGACGAGCTCGGCGGTCTCGAAGGTGGTGAAGCGCTCCCCGCACTGCAGGCACTCGCGCCGCCGACGGATCTGGCGGCCTTCGCCCGCGAGGCGCGAATCGTTCACCTTGGTCTCTTCGTGGCCGCAGAAGGGGCAATGCATGCGGCGCGTGCGCCTCCGCCGCTTACGGTCCGTAGACCGGGAAGCGCCGGCACAGCTCGATCACCTGCGGCCGCACGCGTTCGAGCGCCGCCGGGGCGCCCTCGGCATCGAGCACCTCTGCAATGAAGTCCGCGACCAGCTCGATTTCCGCCTGCCGGAAGCCGCGGGTGGTGGAGGCGGGTGTGCCCAGCCGCAGCCCGCTCGTGACCATGGGGGGTCGCGGGTCGTTGGGCACGGCGTTCTTGTTCACGGTGATGTTGGCGTGCCCGAGAGCCGCGTCCGCTTGCTTGCCCGTGATGTTGCGATCGGCCAGGCTCAAGAGGAACAGGTGATTGTCGGTGCCGCCGGAGACGATCTGGTAGCCGTGCTTGGCAAGACGCGCCGCCATCGCGCGCGCGTTCGTCAGCACCTGGCGCTGGTAGTCGCGGAACTCCGGCTGCAGCGCCTCAAGCAGCGCCACCGCCTTGGCGGCGATGATATGCATCAGCGGGCCGCCCTGCGTACCGGGGAAGACGAGCGAGCTGAGCTTCTTGGTGATCTCATCGTTGGCGCGCGCCAGGATCAGGCCGCCACGCGGGCCGCGCAGCGTCTTGTGCGTGGTCGTGGTCACCACATCAGCGTGTGGCAGAGGATTGGGGTAGATGCCGGCGGCAACCAGCCCGGCCACGTGCGCCATGTCGACGACGAAATAGGCGCCGACGCTCTTGGCGATAGTGGCAAAGCGCGCCCAGTCGATGACGCGCGAGTAGGCGGAGAAGCCCGCGATGATCATCTTCGGCCGGTGCTCCTCCGCCAGGCGCTGCACCTGCTCGTAGTCGATCTCGCCGGTGTCGGGACGGATGCCGTACTGGGCGGCGCGGAAGAACTTGCCCGAGAAATTCACCTTGGCCCCATGGGTGAGGTGGCCGCCGTGATCCAGGCTCATGCCCAGGATCGGGTCGCCCGGCTGCACCAGGGCGAAGTAAGCCGCGGCGTTGGCCTGGGAGCCCGAGTGCGGCTGCACGTTCGCATAGTCGGCGCCGAAGAGCTTCTTGGCCCGGTCGATCGCCAGCTGTTCGGCGATGTCGACATATTCGCAGCCGCCGTAGTAGCGCTTGCCCGGGTAGCCCTCGGCGTACTTGTTGGTCAGGACCGAACCCTGCGCCTCGAGCACCCGCGGACTGGCATAGTTCTCGGAGGCGATCAGCTCGATGTGATCCTCCTGGCGCTGTCGTTCGCTCCGCATGGCGCCCGCCAGCTCCGGATCGAAGCCCTCAATCGTCATGGTCGTCCGAAACATGTGCCGCGCCGCCTGGAAAAAGGGGTTGAGAACGGGGGCGCGAATTGTACCGGAACGATGCCGCTGCCGCCCTTGTTGCCAAGCGGCGCGGGGACGGAAGCTTCACGACAGGCTCCCTGGCGGCGCGCTGGTGCGCCGGCGGTGCCCTACATGAGGTTTTCGACCACCGTATTCCAGGCGTGGGCGAGGTTAGTGCGGTTGTAGCCCCCGCCCCCGAGGGCCAGCACCCGCCCGTGACCGCACCTTTCGGCCAGCTGCGCCAGATCGCGCGCGGCGCGACCGTGCGACTGCGGCGAGAAGCGCAGGTGCGTGATCGGATCGCCCTCGAGACTGTCCGCCCCGCACTGCAGGATGATGAACTCCGGTGCAAAGCGCTCCAGATGCGCGGTCACCTGCGGCCACACGCCTTCGAAAATGCGGTCGTCGGCCCCGGGGGGCAGCGGCAGGTTGAGCTTGGTGCCGCTGGCGGCACCGCGGCCGATCTCGTCCGCCGAGCCGGTGCCCGGGTACAGAAAGCGCCCATCCTCGTGCAGGTCCGCGAACACCACCGCGGCATCGTGCTCGAAGGCGTAGAAGACCCCATCGCCGTGATGGGCGTCGATATCCACGTAGGCGACGCGCTTGAGGCCCGCGCGCTTGAGCAACTCGATCGCGACGCCGCAGTCGTTGAACACGCAGAAGCCGGCGGCCCGGTCACGCGCGGCGTGGTGCAGGCCCGCGATCGGCACGAAGGCGCGGCGGCACTGCCCCTGCATGATCGCCTCCATCGCACTCAGGGTCGCCCCGACGACGTCCGCGGCCGCCTCGTAGACGCCGCGGAACGCGGGCGTGTCCCCGGCATCCAGAAAGCCGTTGCCGTTCGCGGAGCGTTCGCGCACGAAATCCAGGTAGGCGGGCGTGTGGAACGCCCGCAGCTCCTCATCCGAGGCGCTGCGCGGCTCCAGCACCGTGACACGCCGGTCCAGGCCGCGCGCCGCGAATTCGCGCACGAAGGCGGCGTGCCGGTCGGGCCCGAACGGATGGCCGTCGCCGAAACCGTAGCGTGCGACGCGCTCGCTGACGACCACTGCCACGTTGTTCATGGCTCTCGCACTGCTCCCGGTCCGGTCACCGCGCGTGAGCCTAACACAGCCACACCCGGGTGCCCGCGCGGTTGAACCATCGCCATCTCCGCCAGCCTCAACGATAATCCGCTACCCTCGGCCAACCCCACCTTACAGTCCAAAACGCATGGCTCAATACATCTATACGATGAACCGCGTCTCCCGGGTGGTACCCCCGAAGCGCGTCATCCTGCGCGACATCAGCCTGTCGTTCTTTCCGGGCGCCAAGATCGGCGTGCTCGGCCTAAACGGTTCCGGCAAGTCCTCGCTGCTGAAGATCATGGCGGGCGTGGATACGGGCTTTGACGGGGAAGCGCGCCCGCAAAGCGGCATCCGCATCGGCTTCCTGCCACAGGAGCCGCAGCTGGAGGATGCCAAGGATGTGCGCACCACGGTAATGGAAGGCGTCGGGGAGACCTTCCGCCAGGTGCAGGAGTACCACCAGATCTCCGACAAGTTCGCCGAGCCGATGGACGATGAGCAGATGAATGCCCTGCTCGCCCGCCAGGCGCAGCTGCAGGATGCCATCGACGCCGCCGGCGGCTGGGAGCTGGAGCGCAAGCTGGAGATCGCCGCGGACGCGCTGCGTCTGCCGCCCTGGGAGGCGACCATCGGCAAGCTCTCCGGCGGGGAGAAGCGCCGCGTGGCGCTGTGCCGGCTGCTGCTGTCCGCGCCGGACATGTTGCTGCTGGATGAGCCGACGAATCATCTCGACGCCGAGTCGATCGCGTGGCTCGAGCGCTACCTCGAGGAGTATCCGAGCACGGTGATCGCGGTCACCCACGACCGCTACTTTCTCGACAACGTCGCCGAGTGGATCCTCGAGCTCGACCGCGGCTACGGGATTCCCTGGCACGGCAACTACTCCTCGTGGCTGGAGCAGAAGGAGCAGCGCCTGGCGCTCGAGGAGCGCGAGCGCGAGGCGCTGCGCAAGACCCTGGCGCACGAGCTCGAATGGGTGCGCCAGAATCCCAAGGCCCGCCAGGCGAAGAGCAAGGCGCGCGTGCAGCGCTACGAGGAACTCGCCTCGCGCGAGTTCCAGGAGCGCAACGAGACCAACGAGATCTACATCCCGCCGGGTGAGCGGCTCGGGGAGCTCGTGATCGAGGTGAGCGGACTGCGCAAGGGCTACGGCGAGCGGCTGCTGATCGACAACCTCGCTTTCAACCTGCCGCGCGGCGGCATCGTCGGCATCATCGGCCCCAACGGCGCCGGCAAGACCACGCTGTTCCGCATGCTCACCGGCGCGGAGAACCCCGACGCCGGGCAGATCCGCGTAGGTCCCAGCGTCAAGCTCGCCTACGTGGACCAGTCGCGCCAGGCGCTCGATGACAAGAAGACCGTGTGGCAGGAAATCTCCGGCGGCCTCGACATGATCAAGGTCGGCAACTATGAGACGCCCTCGCGCGGCTACGTGGGGCGCTTCAACTTCAAGGGCACCCAGCAGCAACAGCTGATCGGAGAGCTCTCCGGTGGCGAGCGCAACCGCGTGCACTTGGCGAAGGTGCTGCGCCAGGGCGGCAACGTGCTGCTGCTCGACGAGCCCACCAACGATCTGGATATCGAGACCCTGCGTGCGCTCGAGGAGGCGCTGGGGAATTTCCCCGGCTGCGCGGTGGTGATCTCGCATGATCGCTGGTTCCTCGATCGCATCGCGACCCACATCCTCGCGTTCGAGGGTGATTCGCAGGTGGTCTGGTTCGAGGGCAACTACCAGGAGTACACCGAGGACTACAAGCGACGTAAGGGCGAGGATGCGGCGCAGCCGCACCGCATCAAGTACAAGCCGCTGACCCGCTAGGTCGCGGAGCGCCGCCGCACTTGTCCGCGCCATCGACAGCGGCCGCCGAGGACGGCGAGGAACGGGCCTTGTGGCGCTGGGTCGGGCCGCTCGCGGCGCTGCTGATCCTGACGCTGGTGGGGTTCATCCTGCACCACCAGCTGGCCCGGCTGCACATCAAGGGTGTGCTCGCCCATCTGCACGCGATCCCGCAGCGGCAGATTCTGACGGCGCTGCTGTTCACCGCGCTCAGTTACTGGCTGCTGACGACCTACGAGGTACTGGCGCTGCGCTATCTGCGGCGCGCGATCCCCTACACGCGGATCCTGTTTACCTCCTTCATCGCCTATTCCTTCGGGCATACGCTGGGCTTCGCCGTCTTCACCGGCGCGGCCATCCGCTTCCGCCTGTACGTCACGGCGGGGCTGAGCGCGATTGACGTCGCGACGGTCACCGCCTTCTGCAGTCTGTCGCTGGGAATCGGTCTGGCAACCATCTCGGGGCTGTCGCTGCTGCTGTCGCCGGGGCACGCGGCCATGCTGCTGCACCTGCACCACAACTGGTCGCTGCTGGCGGGCGCGGGCCTTTTATGCGCCGTGCTCGCCTATGCGCTGTGGGCCTGCTTCGCCCGCGGGGTGCTCGAGGTGCGCGGCTGGGCGCTGCACGCGCCGGGGCCGGCGATCGCGCTGGCGCAGCTCGGGCTGTCGGTGCTCGACCTGTCGCTCTCGAGCGCGGTGCTGTGGTCGCTTCTGCCGGCCGATGCCCAGGTGCCCTTTATCACCTTCCTGGGTGTTTATGCCGCGGCGGTGATCGCCGGCATCATCAGCCACGTCCCGGGCGGAGTCGGCGTCTTCGAAGCCGTGGTCCTGCTCACCGTGCCGAACGTGCCGCCGGAGGCGCTGCTGGGTTCGCTGCTCGCCTACCGCGCGATCTATTACCTCGTGCCGCTGGTGTTCGGCACCCTCCTGTTCGGTGCCAAGGAGCTGGCGGCGCAGGGCGCGCGTCTCGCCCGGGCGCAACAGCTGGCCAGCATGTACATCGCCCCGGTGGTGCCGCAGATCGCCGGTGCCCTCACCTTCCTCGCCGGCGCCCTGCTGTTGTTCTCCGGAGCGACACCGGCGATCGATGAGCGCCTCGCCTTCCTCGACCGCGTGCTGCCGCTTGCAGTGCTCGAGGTGTCGCATCTGGCCGGCAGCGTGGTTGGTCTGGGACTGCTGGTGCTGTCGCGCGCGCTATTCCGGCGCGTGCGGACCGCGTACCACATCTCCGTGTGGCTGCTGGGCGCCGGCATCGTGGCCTCAGTTCTCAAGGGCCTCGACTTCGAGGAGGCGGCGCTGCTGGCACTGGTCCTGGGCGTTCTCATGCTCGGACGGCGGGCGTTCTACCGCCCGACGGCGATCCTGTCGGAGCGCTTCACACCGGCCTGGGTCGTGAGCATCGTCGGCGTGATCGCCACGGCGGTGTGGATCGGGATCATCTCCTATCGCCACCTCGGCTACTCGGACGAGCTGTGGTGGACCTTCGCTCTCGATGGCAACGCGCCGCGCATGCTGCGCGCCTCGCTGGCGGTCATCGTGCTCGGCACTACGTACGTGCTGTGGAACATGCTGCGGCCGGCACGCCCGGAGCCGGCGGTCGCCGGGCCGGAGGAACTCGAGCGCGCCCGGGCGCTCATTGCAGGCGCGGACCTGACGCTGGCGAATGCGGCTCTCACCGGCGACAAGCGCCTGTTGTTCAGCGACGCCGGCGACGCCTTCGTCATGTACCAGATCGCCGGCCACAGCTGGGTGGCGCTCGGGGACCCGGTGGGCTCGCAGTCGGGCGCCGAGGAGCTGGTATGGCGCCTGCGCGAAATCTCGGATCACCACGGCGGCCAGACGGTGTTCTATCAGATCGCCGCCGAGCACCTCGGGCTGTACGTGGACCTGGGACTGGCGGCCATGAAGATCGGCGAGGAAGCGCGCGTGCCGCTGGCGGAATTCTCACTCGAGGGAGCCGCGCGCGCGGACCTGCGCCAGTCGCACCGGCGCGCGCAGCGCGACGGCGCCACCTTCGAGGTGGTGCCACCCGGGGAGCTGCAGGCACTCATGCCCTTGCTCGGGCAGATCTCGGACGCCTGGCTCGCGAGCAAGTCCACCGGCGAGAAGCGCTTCTCGGTCGGCGCGTTCTCGCCTGCCTACGTGCGGCAGTTCCCGGTCGCGCTCGTGCGCACGGCCGGACACCCGGTGGCGTTCGCCAATCTGTGGACTACCGGCACCCGGTCCGAGCTGTCGGTGGATCTCATGCGCTTTGATCCGGACGCGCCCCGCGGTGCCATGGACTTCCTCTTCATCGAACTCATGCTATGGGGCCGGCGCGAGGGCTACCGCTGGTTCAATCTCGGCATGGCGCCGCTGTCGGGGCTGGAAGCGCACCCACTCGCCCCGGCGTGGCACCGCGTGGGCAACTTCATCTTCCGCCACGGCGAGCATTTTTATAACTTCGAGGGCTTGCGCCGCTACAAGTCCAAGTTTGACCCGACCTGGGAGGCGCGCTACCTGGTGGCGCGCGGTGGTCTCGCGCTGCCGCGCGTGCTGGTGGACGTGTCGGTGCTGATCGCCGGCGGCATGAAGGAGTTGTTCGCCCGATGAGCCCAAGACACTGGTGCCCGCCAGCGGCCCTGCTGATGCTGAGCGCGGCGGTGGCGCAGGCCGCCGAGACATCGCCTCCCGCCCCGCCCGCCCCGCACCACAAGCCCGCGCCGAGCGCGGCGCCGCCGCCCGATAGCACCTATGCCACGCACCTGCCGGCGGGCCGCTTCGGCACGGTCACCGTCTACATCCCGGAGGGCAAGCCCAACAGCGCCGCGATCTTTCTCTCCGGGGATGGCGGCTGGGAACTCGGTGTCATCAACATGGCGCACGCGCTGGTGCAGACCGGCGCCGTCGTCATCGGAGTGGACATCCGTCAGTACTTCGCCAGCCTCGGCAGGTCGGCCGCGCGCGCCGCCGCGCCCTGTCAGATGCCGGCCGCGGACTTCGAGTCCCTCAGTCACCAGGTGCAGAAGGAAATCGGCATGAGCGACTATCTGGTGCCGGTGCTGGTGGGCTATTCCTCGGGTGCGAGCGTCGCCTACGCCACGCTGGTCCAGTCCCCGCCCGGTACCTTTGCCGGGGCGCTCAGCCTGGGCTTCTGCGCCGAGCAGGATTTCGCCGGTGCGACTCTCTGCCCCGGGGCGGGCCTGCACTACACCCCCAACGCGCACCACGAGCTGGTGCTGCAGCCCGCCGCCACGCTCAAACAGCCGTGGATCGCCCTGCAGGGCCAGAAGGACCAGGTGTGCAGTGCGCACGCCGCGGATGAGTTCGCCGCCAGGGTTGCGAACGGGGAGCTCGTGCAGCTGCCGCTGGTGGGGCACGGCTTCTCGGTGGAGCGCAACTGGATGCCGCAGTTCAAGCAGGCGTACGCGCGCCTGGCGAGCCACACCGAGCCGGCCGCCGCCGTGGGCGCGGCGGACATCGGCGACCTGCCGGTGCAGGAAGTGCACGCCAGCGGCGCTTCCGATGAGATGGCGCTGCTCATGACCGGTGATGGCGGCTGGGCCGGCCTCGACCAGGAGCTCGCCGCGCGCCTGGCGGCGAACGGCGTGCCCACCGTGGGCCTCAACTCGCTCAAGTACTTCTGGCGCGAGCGCACGCCGGAGGAAACCGCCGGCGACGTCGCGCGCATCCTGCGTCACTACCTGAGCGCCTGGAACAAGAAGCGCGTGTTGCTGGTGGGTTACTCCTTCGGCGCCGACGTGCTGCCGTTTGTGGTCAACCGCCTGCCGAGCGACCTGCGCGAGCGCATCGCCAGCGTCAGCCTGCTCGGGATCGATGCGAATGCTTCCTTCGAGGTGCGGATCGCCGAGTGGGTGGGCGCCGACAACGGCGGCGCGCCGACGCGGCCCGAACTTGCGCGCATCACGCAGCTGCCGGTGCTGTGTCTTTACGGGGAGGGCGAGAAGGACTCGATCTGTCCCGGGCTGCCCGCCGGCGCGATCGCGCGCGAACAGGTCGGCAGCGGCCACCACTTCGGCGGCGAGTACGCCACCCTCGCCGACCGCATTCTCGCCTTCGCCCGGGCACCCCACCCTGTGACATAACGCGGCGCCACAGCCCAAGGCGCCCGCCCCCACGGCGGGGGCTGCATTCCGGAGCGCGCGCTGGGGTAACATGGGAGCCACGCGGCAGATACAACAACGCGAGCCGCCGGCGTCAACCGCAATGTCCCTGTACATCGATTCTGCGAGCCGTCTGCACCACGACCTGGACAAGAACCTGGTCGTGACGTGCCCGCATTGCCAGGCGGTGGCACACATCACGGCCAGCGCGGTGCCGCGCTTCGAGGACCTGCAGCTGTACCGCCCCAAGCAGGTGGGGCTCGTGTATCTGTGCGACGCGTGCCACGCACCGATCTTTCTGCGCTTCACCGTGCGCGTCTACGGTGCCGCGCGCATCGAACTGTCGCCACAATTTTCCGAGGTCGAGCGCGCGCGCGAAAAATTCAGCTTCGCCTACATCCCCGAGGACGTGGAACTGCTGTTCCGCGAGGCGCTCACCTGTTTTTCCAACGGCGCGTTCAACGCCTTCGCCTCCATGTGCCGGCGCGCGGCGCAGTCGATGTTCGCGGACCTCGGCGAAGCCGGCAAGCTGCGGCTGTTCGACGAGCTCAACGCGGTGCGCGACCTGGCCAACATCGCGCCGGAAATCTTCACCAAGATGAAGAGCGTGCTGTTCGGAGCGGAGCTGGATGCGCGTTCGGCACTGCCGCAACTGGACGGCTACGAGGCCGGCATCATGCTCGAGGTCGTCAAGGATCTCTTCTACGAGGCCTACGTGCGCAAGGGCAAGCTGCAACAGGCGATCATGGTGCGCCGCTTCTTCCTCGATGAGACCGGCAGCAACGTCACGCCGTTCATCTCCGCGAGCTGAAACACCTCAGTCGACGAAGCGGCGCGCGTTGTGGAACAGGCGCATCCAGCCGCTGTACTCGCCCGCATCGCGCGGGTGCCATGAATTCTGCAGATAGCGGAACGAGCGCTCCGGGTGCGGCATGGTGATCGTCACGCGCCCGTCGGTGTTGGCGAGCGCCGCGATCCCGTAAGGGGTGCCGCTCGGATTGGCCGGATAGGTCGTGGCCACGCTGCGATCGGCATTAATGTAGCGCAGGCTCACCAGGTCACTGGCGGCGCAGGCCGCGGCCGCCGCGGCCGTACTGAAGTGCGCGCGGCCCTCACCGTGCGCCACCGCGATCGGCAGCCGCGAGCCCGCCATCCCCTGGAGCAGCACCGAGGGCGACTGCAGCACCTCCACCTGGGAGAAGCGCGCCTCATACTGCTCGCTGCGGTTGCTCACGAACCGCGGCCAGTGCGCGGTCCCGGGGATGATGCTCTGCAGGGCCGCGAACATCTGGCAGCCGTTGCAGATGCCGAGGGCAAAGGTGTCGGCGCGGGCGAAGAACCGCTGGAACTGCTCGCGCACCGCCTCGTGGAACAGGATCGACTTGGCCCAGCCCTCGCCGGCACCGAGCACGTCGCCGTAGGAGAAGCCACCGCAGGCGACCAGCCCCTTGAACTCGGCGAGCGTGCGGCGGCCCGCCAGCAGGTCCGTCATGTGCACATCGTGCGGCGTGAAGCCGGCGCGCTCGAACACCGCGGCGGTTTCGACCTGGCTGTTAACGCCCTGCTCGCGCAGAATCGCCACCGCCGGGCGCGCCCCGCGTGCGAGATAGGGCGCGGCCAGGTCCGCCTGGGGATCGAAGCTCAGTGCCACCGTGAGGCCCGGATCTTCCTCCGCCGTCAGCGCCGCGAACTCCTCGTCGGCGCACTGCGGGTCATCACGCAGGCGTCGCATGCGCCAGGAGGTCTCGGACCAGGCGCGCTTGAGCTCCGCCCAGGGCTCATCCAGCTGCTCGGCACCGACGCGGATCTGCACCCGCAGCTCACTCACCGGGGCGCCGAGGTACAGCGCGGCCTCGCCCAGCCCGTGGCGCGTCAGGATGTCATTGAAGGCCGGCTCATCGGCGGCCAGGATCTGCACCACCACGCCCGGCTCCTCGGCGAACAGCTGCGCCAGCGCCGCTCCGCGCGCCGCCGGCAGCGCGATGTCGAGCCCGCAGTGCGCGGCAAATGCCATCTCGGCGAGCGTCACGAACAGGCCGCCGTCGGAGCGGTCGTGGTAGGCGCGCAGCATGCCGCGCGCGCGCATTTCCTTGAGCGCCGCGGCCAGTCCGAGCAGCTGCGCGGGGGCATCGAGGTCGGCAGGCTCGGCGCCGAGTTCGCCGTATACCTGCGCCAGCGACGAGGCGCCCAGGCGGTTGCGATGGCGCGCCAGGTCGATCAGCCACAGCGAGGTCGGGCGCTCATCGAGCTGCAGCGCCGGCGTGAGGGTGCGACTCACGTCGCCGACGCGTGCGAACGCCGAGACGATCAGCGACACCGGCGCGACCACGCTCTTCTCGACGGACCCCTCGCGCCATGTGGTCTTCATCGACAGCGAATCCTTGCCCACGGGGATCGCGATGCCGAGTTGCGGGCACAGCTGCTTGGCTACGGCCTGCACCGTTTCGTACAGTGCCGCATCCTCGCCCGGCTCGCCGCAGGCGGCCATCCAATTGGCCGAGAGGCGGATGGCGGACAGCGAGTCGATATCGGCGGCCAGAATGTTGGTGATGGCCTCGGCCACCGCCAGGCGCCCGGAGGCCGGCGCATCCAGCACCGCGACCGGCGTGCGCTCGCCCATCGCCATGGCCTCGCCCGCCCGCCCGTGATAATCGGCGAGCGTGACCGCCACGTCGCTGACCGGCACCTGCCAGGGCCCGACCATTTGGTCGCGGCTGATGAGGCCGCCGACCGTGCGATCACCGATCGTGACCAGGAAGGTCTTGTCGGCGACCGCGGGGAAGCGCAGCACGCGATAGGCAGCCTCCTTCAGATCGATGCCCGCCATGTCAAAGTGCGGCGGGCGGGTGCTGTGGCTCTTCACATCGCGCGTCAGGCGCGGCGGCTTGCCGAGCAGCACCTCGAGCGGCAGGTCCACCGGGCGGTTGCGGAACAGCGGATCCTCGACGAGCAGCTGACCGGAGGTGTCGATTTCGCCGATCACCGCAAAGGGGCAGCGCTCGCGCGCCGCGATCGCCGCGAAGCCCGCGAGCGCGCCTGCCTCGATGATGAGCACGTAGCGCTCCTGGGCCTCGTTGCACCACAGCTCGAGCGGCGACATGCCGGCTTCCGCGCTGGGAATGGCGCGCAGGTCGATGCGCGCACCGCGCGCGCTGTGTGCCACGGCCTCCGGCACGGCGTTGGCGAGGCCCCCGGCGCCGACATCGTGAATGAGTAGGATCGGATTGCGGCTGCCCAGGGACCAGCAGTGATCGATCACTTCCTGGGCGCGCCGCTGGATTTCCGGATTGCCACGTTGCACGGAGGCGAAATCAAGGTCCGCGCTCGAGCCGCCGCTGCCGATCGAGGAGGCCGCGCCGCCGCCCAGGCCGATGAGCATCGCCGGGCCGCCCAGCACCACCACCTTGGAACCCGGGGGCACCTCGGACTTCTCCACGTGCGGGCGGCGCACGTTGCCCAGGCCGCCAGCGATCATGATCGGCTTGTGGTAGCCGCGCACGCGCGGCGCGGGATCCCCTGCCGCGTGCTGCTCGAAGGTGCGGAAGTAGCCGCAGATCGCCGGCCGCCCGAATTCGTTGTTGAAGGACGCAGCGCCGATCGGACCCTCGATCATGATGTCGAGCGCCGCGGCGATGCGTTGCGGGGCGCCGAACCCGCGCTCCCAGGGACGCTCGTATCCGGGAATGCGCAGGTGCGACACCGAGAAGCCGGTCAGGCCGGCCTTGGGCTTGGCGCCGCGACCCGTGGCGCCCTCGTCGCGGATCTCGCCCCCCGAGCCGGTGGCAGCCCCCGGGAAGGGGGAAATCGCGGTCGGATGGTTGTGAGTCTCGACCTTGATGAGAATGTCGATCGGCTCGTGGCTCGCGCGGTAAATCCCGGACTCCGGGTCGACGAAGTAGCGCACCCCGGCTGAGCCTTCCATGACCGCGGCATTGTCCTTGTAGGCGGACAGGATGCCCGCCGGGCTGTGGGCGTGCGTGTGGCGAATCATCCCGAACAGGGTGTCCGGGCGCGGCTTGCCGTCGATGATCCAGCTGGCGTTGAAGATCTTGTGGCGGCAGTGCTCGGAGTTCGCCTGCGCGAACATCATGAGCTCGACGTCGGTGGGATCGCGCCCCAGAGCGCGGAAACTCTCCAGCAGGTAGTCCATCTCATCGGCCGACAGCGCCAGCCCGAGGCGGCGGTCCGCCGCGATCAGCGCCGGCCGCCCCGCGGCCAGCGAGATCGCCGCAAGCGGCTGCGGCGGCGCGTGCTCGAACAGACGCGCAGCCTCCGCGCCAGCGAGCAGCGCCATCTCCGTCATGCGATCGGCGAGCGCCGGGGCGAGCCGCAGCAGGCGCTCACGCCCCAGCGCGCCCGCGGCACTCACCCGGTACTCGATGCCCCGTTCCAGCCGCCGCACCACCTGAAGGCCGCACACGTGCGCGATGTCGCTTGCCTTGCTCGACCACGGCGAGATGGTCCCGGCGCGTGGCACGATCAGGATGGCTTCCCCGGGTGCCGCGGCCGCGCCTTGCGGGGCGGCGGCACCATAGGTCAGCAACTGCTCGAGAATGCTGCGCTGCGCGGCGCTCAGCGGCGCCGCCAGATCCGCAAAATGCACGAAGCGGGCGGCCAGCCCCTGCACCGCCGCATCGAGCGCCTTCAGCCGCTGGAGGAGTTTCGCAATACGGAAGTCCGATAGCGCGGGCGGCCCCGGTATCAGCAGCATGCTATCGGAGCCCTCACTTCTTCTCGCCCGGCGGAACGGTGTACATCGGCATCGGGAACTGGGTGACGTTGGCGCCGCCCTCGAGCGCGGTGATCTTGCTGACGCCTTGTTTCCTGACCTCGTCGATGCGCAGGATCGAATGCAGTGGCAGGAAGGTGCGCTTCACGCCGGCAAATTCGCCCTTGACACGCTCCTCCGACGGGTCGAGCACGACCGAGGAGCGCTCGCCGAAGACGAGCTCTTCCACCTCGATGAAGCCAAACAGCTCCCCGTGGTTTACCTTGCGGGCGTAAACCTCGTATACCTTGCCTTGATTCACGAACATAATGCGGAAAATGTGACTGGTTGCCATGGCTCGGCGGGGATCCACTGCTAGCGTTGAGGCTGGACATTATATGTCCGGGCGCGGCCGGGGACGCTGTTGCATCCACCGGACCGATCCACCCATTAAGCGGACGGATGGCTTTTGACGCGGGGAACCATGCTCAGGCTGAGAATCGTCAGCGATCAGCGGCGTTCGCTCGCTGAGCGCAGCAGCGCCGTTTTCTCGGTTGAGGGGGGCACCATCGGCCGCTCGGCCGACAACGACTGGGTGCTGCCCGACCCGTCCCGCTATGTGTCCGCGCACCACGCCCGCGTGCAGTTCCGCGAGGGCCATTTCTACCTGCAGGACGTCAGCACCAACGGCGTCTACGTGAATGACGACATGGAGCCGCTCGCCAAGCGCGGCTCCAGCGGCTACCGGCTCGCCAACGGCGATGTGCTGCGCATGGGCGACTACCACATCGTGGCGGCGCTCGATGTCAAGAAACCCGAGGATGACGTCGTCCCCGCGGTGCCCACCAGCATCCAGGCACTGCGGCCGCTCAAGCGCATCGCGGAGCGCGACATCGGCGCCCCGATCAATCTCGACGAGCTGCTGCTGCCGTCCGAAGACCCGGATCCGGTGCTGCCGGTCAACGCCTATGGCCAGGCGGTGGACTCGGGGCGCGTGCATGCGCTCAGTCGCGGCCCGGAACCGCTGGCGGGCGCTCCCGCGGGTGCGTCCGCCGCGGGACGGCAGGCCCTCGGGGAACAGCACACCTCCGAGTCGATCTCCCAGCGCATGGGGCGGCTGGCGGAGGCGGTCGGCCGCGAACCGAAGAACGGCGCGCTCAGCCCGATCGCGCTCGAGGACATGCGCTCGGGACTGGAGGCCTTCTGCCGCGGGGCCGGCATCGCCCCGGACAGCCTGCCGGCGGATGCGCAGGCGCGCCTGCTGCATCTGGCCGGGCGCCTGGTGCGTGAGATCTTCGTCGGACTGAAGGATCTGGAGCGGACCCGCGGGGAAACCCGCAACCGCTATCGCATCGAGAGCCCGGCGCCGGATCCGGATGATTCGCGGCCCTCGCTCGCCCACCTCATGGTCGAGGATCTGCTGATTTCGTTGTTCCTGCAGCACGAGGGGCGCCGCCTGGACTCGGTGCAGTGGGTGCGCGAGACCGTTACCGAAGCCAAGGTGCACGAACAGGCGATCGCCCAGGCGACACGCGCGGCCTTCATTGAGTTTCTGGACCGGCTGGATCCGGCAGAACTTGAGGCGCGCTTCGAGCGCGCCGCGCGCCGCGGTAAGACCCGCGCGGCCGATACGGCGCAGTACTGGGAGCTGTTCACGACCTTCTATCGCAATCTCATCGAAATGCCGGCGGACCACCTGCCGCACACCTTCGTCGAGGCCTTCGCGGCGGCGTATCGTGAGGCTCTCAGAAAGCCGCATGCCCCTGAGTGAACAGTCGCGGCCACGGAGCAGTGCTGCGGTGCCCGTCGAAGCTGCACACGCCGTCGCCGGCGGGCCCGCGCTCGATTAGGAGTTTCCCGCCCTGCCGCGCGCGCGGCGGGATCAGCGCGTTGTGGCATGGGAGCCGCCGCGTGCAACCGGCCGTCACAGCAAGGAAGGCAATGGCAAAACCAGTCCCCCGAGTTGTTACGCGCTGCTCGACGTGCATCCAGATGCTCGCAGCTGCGTCGGTTGGTGGCGGAGAGGGTGGGATTCGAACCCACGTGCCGGAATTACCCGACCATCCGATTTCGAGTCGGCGCCGTTATGACCGCTTCGGTACCTCTCCGGCTGCCCTGTGAGTCCGGCGGGGGCTGGTATTCTAGCGGAAAGCCCGTGGGGTGAGGGGAGGTTCGTGCGCGCATTCGCTCTCGCCCTTGTCGTGCTGCTGCTGGTGGGCCTGGGCGGCTGCGGCAAATTCCAGCCGCAGGAGATATTCGAGAAAGGCGCGCTCGAGGAAATCCGCGCGCGCGGCGAACTGCGCGTCGTGACGCTGAATCTGCCGACCTGCTACTACCTGGGCGCACAGGGGACCGAGGGCCTGGAGTTCGACCTGGCGACCGCCTACGCGGCAGCCCTCGGCGTCAAGCTCGCGATGTACCCGGTCGCCAACGAACATGCGATGCAGCAGGAGCTCGCCGCCGGGCATGCCGACATCGCGGCCGCCTCCCTGACCAACACCCCGGAATGGAGTCGGGTCGCCGATGCCGCAGCGCCCTACACGCTCATCCCGCAGCTCGTCGTCTACCACCGCAGCGGCGTCAAACCGCGCGAGACGCTGCAGCTGGAGTCCGCCAAGATCGCCGTGCGCGCGGGCAGTCCGCAGGAGCGCATCCTGCAGCGCCTGAAGGGCACCGTGGCGCCGAGCCTGCAGTGGGAAGAGACCGCGCCGAGCGTCGCGGACCCGATTGAGGATGTTGAATCGGGCGACGCCCAGTACGCACTCACCGACGAACGCGAGTTCTCGTTCGCGCACCACCTGTATCCGAACGTCCTCATCGGCTTCGCGCTGCCCGAGCGACGCCCGGTGCAGTGGATGGTGCGACACGGCGCGCCGGGGCTGCTGGCGAGCGTCGATGGCTTCTTCCGCGCGCTGGCCGCCTCCGGCCGCCTGCCGCAGATGGTGCAGGAATCCTCCGGGGACACGCGCCCGTTCGCGTACGAGGAGTCGCGCGAGTTTCAGGGGCACGTCGCCGATCGCCTGCCGCAGTTTCGCGCCTGGTTCGAGGAGGCCGCGGTGCATTCGGGCATCGACTGGCGCCTGCTGGCCGCGGTCGGCTACCAGGAGTCAAAGTGGGATCCGCGCGCCGCGTCCAGCGAAGGCGCGGTCGGGGTGATGATGCTGACCGCCGATACCGCCCAGGCAATGGGCATCAAGGATCGCACCAACGCGGAGCAGAGCATCGCCGCCGGGGCGCGCTACCTGGCCCAGGTGCGCGAGATGATCCCCGAGCGCATCGCGGAGCCGGACCGCACCTGGCTCACCGTGGCGGCCTACAACGTCGGCTTCGGCCACCTCGAGGATGCGCGCATCATCGCCCAGTCGCGCGGTAAGAATCCGGACTCCTGGGCCGACGTGCGCGAGCAACTGCCGCTGCTGGCGCAGCAGCGCTGGTATGACCGCGCCAAGCGTGGTTATGCGCGCGGCTGGGAGCCGGTGCAGTTCGTCGATCGCATCCAGCGCTACCTGACGCTGCTGGAATGGCAGCCGGGCGAGAGTGTCGCCGCGACGCTCGTCGCGCCCGCGTCCACGGCGCCCCCTGCCGCCACCCCTGCTGCCGCCACGCCGCCCGTGGTGCCGGTCAGTGCTCTGACGCCCCCTGCCACGAGCACGTCCCCGGCCATCAAGTAACCCCGCCGGCGAGCGGGCGCCGCCCTCAGGCGCGACGTTGCGCGAAGAACTCCCGCAGCAGCTGTCCGCACTCTTCCATGAGTACGCCGCCGAAGACGTCCACGCGGTGGTTCAGTCCCGGCAGCGCGAAGACATCCGTGATACTGCCGGCGCCGCCGGCGCGCGGGTCCCAGGCACCAAACACCAGCCGCCGCACGCGCGCGTGCACCACCGCGGCGGCGCACATGACGCACGGTTCGAGCGTCACGTAGAGCGTGGTGTCGGCGAGCCGGTAGCTGCTGAGGGCTCGGCCCGCGGCGCGCAGCACCTGCACCTCCGCGTGTGCCGTCGGGTCATGGGTTGCGATCGGACTGTTGCCGGCACCGGCGAGGATCTCTCCCCCCCGTACCAGGACCGCGCCCACGGGCACTTCGCCGCGCCCGCGCGCCGCCACGGCATGCGCCAGTGCGGCGCGCATGAAGGTGACATCCACGCCGGTGTCAGCCGGCGCCGCCATGGGCATCATCGGGCGGTGGCGCCGGCGGTGGCGCCGGCGGCGTCAGAAAGAGTGCCGGATCGACGAAGTTGGCATTCAATGCCACCCCGAAATGCAGGTGCGGGCCCGTCGCGCGGCCGGTCGCGCCGACCTTGCCGATGACCGCACCGGCCTTGACCTCCGAACCCGGCGTGACGTCGATCTCGCTCAGGTGGCAGTACATCGTGATGAGACCGGCGCCGTGATCGAGGATCACGGTGTTGCCGTTGAAGAAATAGTCACCGGTGTCGAGCACCCGCCCGTCGCCGGCCGCATGGATCGGCGTGCCCTTGTCCGCAGCGATGTCCATGCCGCTGTGAGGATTGCGCGCCTGGTTGTTAAAGACGCGCCGCGAGCCATAGGAGCTGGAACGGATGCCCGTAACCGGGGGTTGCAGCTGCAGCGTCGCAGGCGGCGTCTCGGAGAACGTGGCCACGGCCTTGTGAAGGTGCGGGGTCTCCTTGTTGACGCGCGCCAGGTCCTTCTTCGAAAGATCCACCTGGCGCGGCGCGACTGTCAGGCGCTGCTCGGTGTACTGCTTGTCGGCAACCTCGAAGCCGACCGCCGCCCCGCCCGGCGTGCCGTCCTGCACGCGCACGACGGCGTGGCCGGGCACCTGCGCGAGCGGAATGCCGACCACGGCCAGCCAGCCCTCGCTGGCGGGCAGCACCAGCACCCGCCGCTCCTCAAAAGTGACCACCGGGGGCTTGCCGGCCGGCGCGGAGATGGGGATGAACGCGACGCCGCCCGGGACCAACTCCGCCTGCGGCAGCGGCACGGGACTGCCGGCCTCGCCGCCCGCAGCGCTGCCTGCCAATGCGCAGCTCAAGAGCAGCACCGTACCGCTGCTGCGCCAGCCGCGCGCCGCCACTGCCGCCGCCTTCACACTGGCTTTCCCGGCATCGTTGCGACTCACTTCCTGCCGGTCACGCGGGCGCTCACGGTGCCACGCGCGAGCCGTGCCTCGATCTCCTCGCCGGGCGCGACCGCGGCTGCATCACTCAGCACCCGTCCGTCGGCGTGCGTGACGATGGCGAAGCCGCGCGTCAGGGTGGCGAGCGGACTGACCGCATGCAGCCCGCGCTGCACCAGCGCCAGACGCTGGGCGACGCGCGCCACGGTCTGCTCCCACGCGCGGCTCAGGCGCGTCTGCAGCTGCTGGTGCCGCGCGCGGTACTCCTGCAGCTCATGTTGCGGCGAGCGGCGCGCCAGGCGGGTCTTCAGTTCCGATACCCGCAGCCGCCCGTGATGCACGCGGGCGCGCACCGCACGGCCGAGGCGCTGGCTGAAATCATCGAGGCGTTGCATCTGCTGCTGCAGGCGCACGCCAGGATGTGCCAGCTTGAGCCGCCGCTCGGTGGTTTCCAGGCGCACGGCCGCGACCCGCAGCTCGCGTCGCATGCCGCCGGTGAGACGCTGCGCGCTGCGCTCCAGTGCCTCAAGGCAGGCGAGGCGATCCGGCACCACCAGCTCGGCGGCCGCCGACGGCGTCGGCGCGCGCGCGTCGGCCACGAAGTCCGCGATGGTGAAGTCCACCTCGTGGCCGACACCGCAGACTACCGGCACAGAGCAGGCGTGAATGGCGCGCGCCAGCCGCTCGTCATTGAACGCCCACAGGTCCTCGAGCGAGCCGCCGCCGCGCGCCAGCACGATGACATCGCATTCACGCCGCGCGGAGGCGAGAGACAGCGCCCGCACCAGCGCGGGTGCGGCCGCGACACCCTGCACCGGCGTCGGATAGATCAGCACCGCGGCGGGCGGGTAGCGCCGCTTGAGGATGTGCAGGATGTCCCGCAGCGCGGCCCCCGTGGGCGATGTGACTACCCCGATCCGGCGCGGAAAGCGCGGCAGTGGCCGCTTGCGCGCCGGAGCGAACAGCCCCTCGGCGGCCAGCTGGCTCTTGAGGCGCTCGAACTCGCGCTTGAGCGCGCCCAGGCCCGCCTCTTCGAGGTGTTCGACGATGAGCTGGTACTCGCCGCGGGCCTCGTACACGCTGATGCGGCCGCGCACCAGCAGCTGGGAACCGGCGCGCGGGGTAAATCCGACCAGCATGTTCTTCATGCGGAACATCGCGCAGCGCAGCTGCGCATCCTTGTCCTTGAGCGAGAAATACCAGTGCCCGGACGCGGGCTGGGAGAAGTTCGACAGCTCCCCCTCGACCCACACAACCCCAAGCCCCCGGTCCAGGAGCACGCGGACTTCACGTGTCAGGCGGGTGACGCTGTAGACGTCGCGCCCCGGGACCGGCGCGCCGTGAACCTCAGGATTTGCGGGCATAGGGCACCTTATCACGAGGTTTACCGAGACGGCCCGGGCGCATATAATTGCGCATGCGCATCCTCGAAGAAGCTCTCACCTTCGACGACGTCCTCCTGGTTCCGGCTTACTCGGAAATTCTGCCACGCGAGGTCGATCTCTCCACCCATGTCACGCGCCGGATCCGGCTGAACGTGCCGCTGATGTCGGCCGCCATGGATACGGTCACCGAGGCACGTCTGGCGATCACCATCGCCCAGGAAGGCGGCATCGGCATCATCCACAAGAGCATGACCATCGCCGCGCAGGCGCGCGAGGTCGGGCGGGTAAAGAAGTTCGAAAGCGGCGTGATCAAGGACCCGATCACGGTGCCTCCCGACATGAGCATCCGCGAGGTGCTCGACCTCACCCGCTCGCGCGGCATCTCCGGCGTGCCGGTGGTCGTGGGCAAGAAGGCGGTGGGGATCGTGACCCACCGCGACCTGCGGTTCGAATACAAGCTCGAGGCGCCGGTCTCCGCGGTGATGACGCCCGAGGAGCGCCTGGTAACGGTGCGCGAGGACGCGCCGAAGGATGAAGTGCTGGAGCTGCTGCACCGCCATCGCATCGAAAAGCTGCTGGTCGTCAATCGCGCCAACGAGCTGGTCGGCATGATTACCGTGAAGGACTTCCAGAAGGCCACGGAATTTCCCCGCGCCAGCAAGGACGATACCGGCCGGCTGCGGGTCGGGGCGGCGGTCGGTACGACCCCCGACACGCTCGAGCGCGTGGCCGCGCTGCGCGAGGCGGGCGTGGACCTCGTGGTGGTGGACACCGCGCACGGGCATTCCAAGGGCGTCATCGACACGGTCAGGCGTATCAAGGGGAAGTGGTCCGACGCCCAGGTGATCGCCGGCAACATCGCGACCCCGGAGGCCGCGCGGGTGCTCGTCGATGCCGGCGCAGATGCGGTGAAGGTCGGCATCGGACCCGGCTCGATCTGCACCACGCGCATCGTCGCCGGCGTCGGCGTGCCGCAGATCTCCGCAGTCGCCAACGTCGCCGAATCGCTGCGCGATACCGATGTCGCGGTCATCTCCGACGGCGGCATCCGCTTCTCGGGCGACATCGCCAAGGCACTGGCCGCCGGGGCGCATGCGGTCATGATCGGTGGCCTGTTCGCCGGCACCGAGGAGTCACCGGGCGAAGTGGAGCTCTACCAGGGCGCCTCCTACAAGTCCTATCGCGGAATGGGGTCGCTCGCGGCCATGGGCGAGCGTCACGGCTCCGCTGACCGCTATTTCCAGGACGCCGCCTCGGAGCTTGAGAAACTCGTGCCCGAAGGCGTCGAGGGCCGCGTGCCCTACAAGGGCAGCGTGGTGACGATCCTGCACCAGCTGTCCGGGGGACTGCGCGCCGCCATGGGCTACACCGGCAGCCGCAACATCACCGAGCTGCGCACCCGACCGGTGTTCGTGCGCATCACCACGGCCGGCGTGCGCGAGAGCCACGTCCACGACGTCAGCATCACCAAGGAGGCGCCCAACTACCGGGTGTCCTGACGGTCCCTATGGCGAGTGTTCCCCGACCTGCCGACAGCAACCCTCCCAGCGTGGCTGCGCACCCGGACATCCACGCGCACCGCATCCTGATTCTGGACTTCGGCGCACAGTACACGCAGCTGATCGCGCGGCGGGTGCGCGAGCTGGGGGTCTACTGCGAGATCCACCCCTGGGATGTGAGCGATGCGGAGGTGCGCGCCTTCGCCCCACGCGGCGTCATCCTCTCCGGGGGCCCCGAATCGGTCACGGACCAGAGCCCGCCGCGCGCGCCCGCGTCGGTGTTTGAACTGGGCGTGCCGGTGCTCGGTATCTGCTACGGCATGCAGACCATGGCGCAGCAGCTCGGCGGCCGCGTCGCCCCCTCAAGCGAGCGCGAGTTCGGTTATGCGCAAGTCACCGTGCAAGGCGCCTCGCGCCTGCTCGATCACCTCGAGGATCGCCGCGATGCGGGCGGCCAGGCGGTGCTCGATGTGTGGATGAGTCACGGCGACCGCGTGGACACGCTGCCGCCGGGGTTCGTCGCGACCGCGACCACTGCCACGATACCCTACGCCGCCATGGCGGATGAGGCGCGCCGTTTCTACGGCGTGCAGTTCCACCCCGAGGTGACCCACACCACGCAGGGTGCGCGGTTGCTCGAACGCTTCGTGCGCGAGATCGCCGGCAGCGACGCCTTGTGGAGCGTGGGCAACATCATCGAGGACGCCACCGAGCGCGTGCGCGCCCAGGTGGGCAAGGGCAAGGTGTTGCTTGGGCTCTCGGGCGGGGTGGATTCATCGGTCGTCGCCGCCCTGCTGCACCGTGCGCTCGGCGCACAGCTGGTGTGTGTGTTTGTCGACCACGGGCTGCTGCGCCTCAATGAGGGCGACGAGGTGATGCGTACCTTCGCCCAGCATCTGGGCGTGCGCGTGATCCGGGTCGACGCCGAGCAACGCTTCCTCAGCGCACTGGCCGGTGTCAGCGACCCGGAAGCCAAGCGCAAGATCATCGGCCGCACCTTCGTCGAGGTGTTTGACGAGCAGGCGCACAAACTCACCGGTGTACAGTTCCTCGCGCAGGGCACGATCTATCCCGACGTCATCGAGTCCGCCGGTGCCCGCACTGGCAAGGCGCACGTCATCAAGTCGCACCACAACGTCGGCGGCCTGCCCGAGACGATGAACCTGAAGCTGGTGGAGCCACTGCGCGAGCTGTTCAAGGACGAAGTGCGGCGCCTGGGCGTGGAGCTCGGACTGCCGCGCGACATGGTGTACCGGCATCCGTTCCCCGGACCCGGCCTCGGCGTGCGTATCCTCGGGGAGGTCCGCAAGGAATTCGCCGACCTGCTGCGCCGTGCCGACGCGATCTACATCGACGAATTGCGCAAGCACGACCTGTACGACCGTACCAGCCAGGCGTTTGCGGTATTCCTTCCGGTGCGCTCGGTGGGCGTGATGGGCGACGGGCGCCGCTACGACTACGTCGTGGCGCTGCGCGCGGTGGAGACCATCGACTTCATGACGGCCCACTGGGCACGGCTGCCCTACGAGTTCCTCGATCACGTCTCGCGCCGCATCGTCAACGAGGTGGCGGGGATTTCACGGGTCGTGTACGACATCTCAGGAAAGCCGCCGGCCACGATTGAGTGGGAGTAGAGCGATGCCGAGACCCATCCGACGCGTGGTCACCGGCCACGATGCCCGCGGAAGATCGGTGGTGCTCTCGGATGGCCCGCCGCCCCAGCATCACCCGATGCACGGTCCGGCAATCGGCGCCGACTTCCATGAGATGTGGAGCGAGACCGATACGATCCCCGGCCTAACCTCGATCAAGGCTCAGGAGCCAAACGAGCGCCCGTTCACCATCATGCCGGTGGCAGGGCACCTGCTGCGGATCCTGGACGTCTATCCACTCAAGGACGGTGGCAAGCGCACGGTGATGCATCGGACACGGACACTGGATTATGTGGTCGTCATCGAGGGCGAGTTGGTCCTGATTCTCGATGACAGTGAGGTAACCCTGAAAACCGGAGACGTGGTTGTGCAGCGGGGCACGGATCACGCCTGGGAGAATCGCGCCGGCACGGTCGCACGCGCGGCGTTCTTCCACATCGACGCGCGTTTCAGCGAGGAGCTGTTGGCCAGACTGCCGAAACCCCTGGCACTCATGAGCTAGCGGCCAGAGCGGGTCGGCCGCCTGGCACGCAGTGGACACGCGCGACTCTCGGATCGCCGATTTCGTTCACGGCAGCATCCCGAAGTGGCTTCAAAGCGCCCCTAGATCTCCGTGCACCACCTTGCCCTGGAACATCGTCACGACTACGCGTGCCTGGGAGATGTCGGTTACCGGGATGGCGAACAGGTTGCGGTCCAGCACCACCAGATCCGCGAATTTCCCGACTTCAATTGAGCCCGTCTGTTTCTCGAGGCGGTTGAGGTAGGCCGCATTGATTGTGAACGCCGCGAGCGCTTCCGGCAGGTTGATGCGCTCGGCCGGCAGGAATGGCGTGTCGGTCTCCCCCGCGGGCCCCATGCGCGTGATGGCGACCTCGATCTCCTCCAGTGGGTTCGGACTGGAGACCGACCAGTCGCTGCCGAAAGCCACTACCGCACCACTGCGGTAGAGGGTGCCGATCGGGTACAGCCGCGTGGAACGCTCCGGCCCGAGGAACGGGATCGTCAGCTGGGTGATGTACTCATCGGCAAACGCCCACAATGGCTGGAAATTGGCACTCACGGCGAGCTCGCGGAAACGCGCCACGTCCGCCGGATCGATGAGCTCGAGGTGCGCGATGTGGTGGCGGTGCCCGAGATCGCCGTTGCGACGCCGCGCCGCCTCCACCGAGTCGAGTGCCTGGCGCACCGCACCGTCGCCAATGGCGTGGAAGTGGACCTGAAATCCCGCGGCATCCAGGCGGGTGACGATCTCCTTCAGGCGCTCCGGGTCAACCATGGGGATTCCGTACACGTTGCCCGGTTTTAGGTAGGGTTTGAGGAGTACGGCGGTGTAATTCTCCATGACGCCGTCCTGCATGATCTTGACGGTGCGCGCATCGACGTGCCCCCCGGTGTACTTGGCGCGCAGGCGCTTGATGTTGTCGATCTGCTCCAGGCCCTGGCGGCGCTCCCACCATATCGCCGCCACCACCCGCAGGCTCAGTTCCCCCCGGGCGTCCAGCCTCTTGTAAGTCTTCAGGTCATCCTCATCGACCGAGGCATCCTGGATGGCGGTGATGCCATAGGCGTTGAGTAATTTTATTGAATAGCGCAGCCCTTCCTGCCGCTGCATGGCAGTTGCGGGCGGTACGAGCGCCGCGACCGCCGCGTCGGCGCCCTCCTGGAGAGTGCCGGTCGCCACACCAGTATCCGGATCGCGGTCGATGCGGCCGTCTGCAGGATCAGGCGTGTCGTTCGTGATGTGGGCGAGGTTGAGCGCCTTGGTATTTACCCAAGCGGTGTGGCCGTCGGAACTGGACAGGTACACCGGACGGTCAGGGACGACGGCGTCGAGCAGCTCGCGGCGGGCGCGGCCGCCGGGACCGAACGTCGACATGAGCCAGCCGCCGCCGGTGATCCAGGCGGCCTCCGGATGCGCCTGCGCGTACTTGCTGACCGCCGCGACGTAGTCGGCGGCGCTTTTCAGTCCGTTCAGGTCGCAGGCGCTGGCTTCCAGCCCGGCGCTGATGGGGTGAATGTGTGCATCCTGGAACGCAGGCAGGAGCATGCGGCCCTGCAGATCGACGACGCGCGTGGACTTACCGATAAAGGCTTGCAGCTGCCGGTTCGAGCCCACGAACACGATGCGCCCCGCACGGATCGCGACAGCCTCGGACCACGTGCGCGCTGCGTCCACCGTGTAGACCGCGCCATCCTCGAATGCGAGGTCAGCAGGCGTCGCGGCCGCCGCTGCCGCGTTCGGCGTCGCCTGTCCGCAGCAGATTGCAACAGCGAGTAGCAAGGACCTGGGCACGTTGTGCAAAAGAGTCATGTCACTCCCGAGAAGTCAGGTCAGTGCAATCGAGTGTTCGGTCAATTTCACCCGCTGAGTATGCCGCACGACGCGAGCGGTGCGTACGGGCGACGGGGCTCGAGTAGGTCGGGGCTGGCTTGCTGCGCCTGGCGAACTGCCCGGGCAGGGACCTGCGCCGAACTTGTGAGAGACTTGCACGATGTCACTCTCGAGTCGCCGGCGCTTCATCGCCTCAGTGCTGGCCGTACCTGCCATGCTGGCAATGAGGTCGCCGGCGCGCGCACCAGCGGACAGCGCCGGGGGGCACGGGGCAGCCAGCGTTCGACACGACTATCGCGACCGGAATTTTGATTACTTCGTGACCGGGGATCCGGCGACGCCGCGCGCGCCGCACACCGAATTCACCCTGGCGCTAATGGGCGGCGGCGGCTCGGTTGACGCGGCGTTCGCGGCGATCGCCAGGCACGCGGGCGGGGGACACATCGTCATTCTGCGCGCGGTCGCCGACGACAGCTTTGATGCCGAGGATGGGGACTACGGCATCTCCTTCGCGAGCAAATGGGGTCCGGTCGCCTCTGCGGAAACCATCGTCTTCCATAACCGCGAGGCCGCTTACGACCCGCGCGTCCTCACCGCCCTGGCGGGAGCGGACGGGATCTTCCTCGCCGGCGGCGACCAGTCCAACTACATTCGCTACTGGAAAGGCACCCCGGTCCAGCAGGCACTCAACGACCACGTGCGCCACAACCGCCCCATCGGCGGCAGCAGCGCGGGACTCGCGATCCTCGGCCACTACAGCTACACCGCACTTGATGGCGGCAGCATGGAATCCAAGCTTGCCCTGGCAGACCCGTGGAATTCCGGAGTCACGCTCGAGAAGGATTTCCTGCATTTCAAGGGGCTCGACAACGTCATTACCGATTCGCACTTTTCGGCGCGTGCCCGGCTGGGCCGCTCGATCGTGTTCCTGGCGCGCCTGCACGAGGATGAGCCGCAAGCCAAGCTCGTCGGCATCGGCATGGACGAGCAGAGCGCCCTGCTCATCGATGCCCGGGGCATCGGCCGGCTGGCGCGCGGCTCTGCCGGCAGCGCCTGGCTGATCGTGCCGCGCCAGGCGCCCGCTGTACTCGCCGCGGGGCAGCCGCTGACGATCAGGAATGTCCATATCGTGCAGCTCGGGCCCAACAGCAGCGTGGATCTGAATGCACAAACGGTGAGCCGCCCGTCGGCTGAGACGAACGTGGCGATTGAACACGGCAAACCGGCAGACAACCGCCTGGTCTCTCGCATAATGTTGCGCACGGTAGTACCCCCCGACGAGACCTGAGGCGCGCCTGACGCCGGGAGTCATCGGCGCGGCCGGGCGCAACGCCCCGGCCCGCATTGCGATTGGAGGACATATCTGTGCGTACATTGATTGCCTGCGTTGCTGCCACCGCCCTTGCCGCCCTGAGCGCCACGAGCGAGGCGCGCGACGCGCCCTCTGATTTGGCTAACCTCGGCCGGGCAGTGGCCGACACGACCCGGCCACCGGCGGACACGGCGCGCGACGCGAATCGCAAGCCGCTCGAAACGCTCGCCTTCGCCGGCATCCGCGCGGGGGACAAGATCGCCGACTACATCGCAAACAGCGGCTACTTCACGCGGCTGTTCGCCGCTGCGGTGGGTCCCGGTGGCTTCGTCTATGCCGTGGAGCCGACCGAGATTGTGACGTTTCCGAACGTTGCCCCCGCCTACGCGCGCCTGAAGGACTGGGCCAAGACCCAGACCAACGTCACGGTCATGACGGTGCCGGCCGCCCAGGGTCTGGTCTTTCCCCAGCAGCTGGACGTGTTTTGGATCTCGCAGAACTATCACGACCTGCACGACAAGTTCCTGGGCCCGCTGGACGTCGCGGCGTTCAATCGGCAGGTCTATCAGGCCCTGAAGCCTGGCGGCACTTACGTCGTGCTCGATCACGTTGCCGCGAAGGGCTCGGCGGCGGATGTGACCGAGACCCTGCATCGGATCGAGCCGGACACCGTCAAGCGCGAAGTGCTGGCGGCCGGATTTGTGCTGGAAGCGGAGAGCTCCATCCTGCGAAACCCCGATGATCCGCACACCGCGAATGTGTTCGACAAGTCGATCGCCGGACACACGGACCAGTTCCTACTGAAGTTCAGGCGCCCGCGCTGAAAAAGGCAGGCAGGAGAGACCTGCCGCGGCGCCTTGTGGACGCCCCACGGACTTACCAGGGATTGGTCGGTGTGCCGGGCGCTCTCGCGGCCGCAGTAAACGGCACCCGGAGGAAGCTCTTCCCATCGATGGTGCCCTTACCGCGCACCCTTGCAGGGGTGATGCTCTTTGGCGGTGCTGGCGAAACGGAGGGCGCGCTCGCTCCCGCTTCAGGGGAAGCGGCTCGTCGCACAGCTGCGCGGCAGCGGTTGTGCGAGGAAGACGGTCGCCGCGATCGGGCGACGACGCTCCGGATGAGTCGTGCGACGCGTGCCGCGCAGCACCAGCGTCCAGAACTCCGAAGCAAACAAGGCCGTGGTGCCAATCGCCGAGAGAAAAATGAGTTCCATGGGAAGTGTTCACCGGCGCGCCTGCGGCGAGCCGCTCCTGAAGGGGGTAGTGCGCGCTGAGCCGCGCGGTAAGGATCGTCACACTCCGAGCCGGATGGCTTCAGGTGTCGCTGCAATCCACGCGCTGCGGTGGCAAAAGCGGACACGGCCCGCGCACGCGCGCGTGCGAGGCGACCGGAGCCAGCGAGCGGCTGCTCAGAGATGCGCCTCCAGCTCGCGAGCCTCGAGCGTGAGCGGATGCCGCGGGGTGAGGCCCGTCTGCAAGGCCAACGCCGCCCCCTGGATCGCTTCGCGCGCTCCGACCGGGTCATGCTGAGCTGCGCGCGCACGGGCCAGGAGTAACCGCGCCTCCCCGACCGTGGCGCTGCGCAGCGGATCGCGCGCCACCGCGGTGGCGAGGTTCAGCGCCGCCACGCTGAGCGCGGCGGCCTCATCCGGCCGCCCGGCTGCCAGGGCGACGCGCGCCGCCAGCAGCAGCTGCGTGTCGCAGGCGGCCACCTCGCGCATCCGGGACAGGTGCGGATAGCCCACGTCCCGCAGCAGTATCGTCACCGCCGCCTGGGCGCGCGGCAGGTCGGCGCTGCGCAGGGCCAGCAGCGCCGCCGCGTGGTCCACGGCGATTCGCAGGCGCGGCTCGCTGGTGGGTGTCAGCAGCGCGGTGGCCTCGGCGACCGCCGCCTCGGCCTCCGGCAGCGTCGCCGGAGCCGCGCGCGTCTCCGCCAGCGTGACTAGGGCGAAGATCCTGGTGGTCAGGTTGCCGCCCTCGCGGGTGCGCTGCAGCGCGTGCCGCGCCCAGGTGGCGGCCTCGTCCGTATTGTTGAGCCGCGTGAGCAGACGTCCCAGGGCAATCGCGGTCACCGGGTTGAGTGGCGCACTGGCGGCATCCCCGGTGGTCAAGGCGAGCGCTTCGCGCTCGCGCCCGAGCGCGGCGCTCAACTCGCCCATCAGCTGCAGCGCCACCGCCTGATTGTGAAGCGAGCCAGCCAGCTCCTCGTTGTTCTTGGCATCGGTTGCCTTCAGAACGGCGACGGTCTTCTCGATGATCGCGTTAGCCTCACGCGGGCGCCCGGCGTGCAGGTAAAGCACCTGGGCATGCGAGAGCAGCGAGCGGTAAGTGCGATCGGTGCGGTCGAGCTGTTCCTGCAGGGCGAGGGCCGCGTTGATGCGCTCCAGCGCCTTGGCCCGCTCGCCGCGCACATCCGCAAGCGTCGCTTCCGCGTGGATGCAGTCAATGCGCCGGGACAGCGGCAGCGCGCGGGCGGTTGCCAGCAGTGCCACGGCCTCATTCATGCGGGCGGCGGCAAGATCCGCCCGCCCCCGGGCCAGCTCGGTCTCGACCGTGTTGCACTGCACGTCAAGCAGCAGCACCGGGTCGGACAGGCGCCGGGCGATGTCTTCGGCCTTCTGCAGCGCCGCGAGTTCCTTTTCGGTGTTGCCCAGGTCCATGTAGCGGCCGGAAATGGGAATGAGCGCGCGGGCGATGAAACCCGGATCGTTGGCGTACTGCTGCTCGAGCAGCTCCACGCTGCGGTCGATCATTTCCTCGCGGGTGAGCGGGCGGCCGCCCGGGCCGCTCTGCTCCATCACCATGTTGGTGAAGCGCTCCTCGGCCTCGGCGCGCTTGGCCTGCTGGCGCGCATCATCGCGCTGGCGGCGTGCCTCGAACATTTCCGCGCTGGTCACGACCGAGGCACCCGCCAGCGCCAGGAACGTCAGCACCGCGGCGGCCACGGCCGTGCGGTTGCGCCGCACGAACTTCGCGGCGCGGTAGGCGAGGCTGTCGCCACGCGCCAGCACCGGCTCGTGGTTCAGCCAGCGCTGCAGGTCTTCGGAGAACTCCAGCACCGTGCGGTAGCGCTCGCGCGGGTCGCGCTTGAGCGCCTTGGTGATGATGTTGTCCAGATCGCCGCGCAACTCGCGGCTGAGGCGGCGGTTGTTTCCGACCTTCGAACTCGGCAGCGCCACATCGGCGGCAGCCAGCGCCGCGGCGAGGCCGTGGTGTGCGCCCAGGGTGTACGGACGGCTGCCGGTGAGCAGTTCAAAGAGCACGATGCCGAGGGAATAGACGTCACTTGCGACCGTGATGGGCTCGTTGCGGATCTGCTCGGGGGCCGCATAGTCGGGCGACAGCGCGCGCCCGACCTCACGGGTGAGCGCGGAGTCCTGCGGGCCATCGTGCAAGAGCTTGGCGGCGCCGAAGTCCAGCAGCCGCGCCTCGCCGTCCCGCGTCACGAGGATGTTGGAGGGCTTCAGGTCTCGGTGCACCACGAGCCTGCCGTGCGCGTACTGCACCGCGGCGGCCACCTGCTGCAGCAGGCCGACGCGCGCGCGCACCGACAGGCCGTGCGCGGCGGCAAAGGCGTCGATCGGCAGGCCGTCGACGTATTCCATCGCCAGGTAAGGGCGCCCGGCGGGCGTGATGCCGGCATCGTACAGGCGCGCGATGTGAGGGTGCTCGAGTGCCGCCAGGGCGTCGCGCTCCTGGCCGAGACGCTCGGCAACACCGGCCGCCCAGCCGTAGCGCGGCAGCTTCAGCGCCACCTGTCGCTGCAGCGTGCCGTCCGCGCGTTCCGCGAGCCACACGGTCCCCATGCCGCCGGCACCGATTTCACGGATGAGCCGGTAGGGCCCGACCAGCTGCCCGGGCGCTGCCGGGGAACCGCCACTGACCGCTTCGGCCCACACCTTGTCGGCGGAGCGGCGCATGAACTGATCCGTGTGCGCCGCCGCACCGCGCGCCAGCAGCGCACGCAGTGCCGGCAGCAGGTCGGCGTGTCGGGGCCCAAGGGCCCGCAGCCAGGCCTCGCGCTCGTCCTCGGACAGCAGCAATGCTTCCTGCAGCAACGCGTTCACGCGCCGCCAGCGAGGAACATCGGCCACGAGCGATGGAGACATTGCGAATCCGCCTTAGAACGTCATGCGGCCTTAGGGACTCAACGCAAACTGCCTCCGTGCGCGGCCACGGCGGCGCGCCCTCAGCGGCCCAGCGCCGCCGCACGGCGCGCCAGCAGCGCGCGCAGTGCCGGCAGCAGGTCGGCGTGCCGCGGACTAAGCGCCCGCAACCACGCCTCGCGCTCGTCCTCGGACAGCAGCAGTACTTCCGGCAGCAGCGCGTTCACGCGCCGCCAGCGGGGAACATTGGCCACGAGCGATGAATACATGGAATCCACCTTGCAACGTCATCCGGCCCTAGGGACTCAACGCAAATCGCCACCCCGCGCGGCCAGGGGGCGGCGCGCCTCAGCGGCCCAGCGCCACCGCCAACAGCAGCCGCGCGCGCTCCCAGTCACGGCGCACCGTGCGGTCGCTGATGCCGAGCGCCGTCGCAATCTCCTCATCGGTAAGGCCGCCGAAGTAGCGCATTTCCACGACCTGCACGAGGCGCGCATCGACGCCGGCGAGTGCCTCGAGCGCCTCGTGGACCTCCAGGATCTCTTCGTCCGAGGCGACCTGCTCCGCATTCGCAGCCGTCAGGCCCGTGTGTGGGGCACCACCACCGTGGCGCTCGGCCTGGCGACGGCGCACGTAGTCGATGACCACCGAGCGCATGGTCGTGGCCGCATAGGCGAGGTAGTGTTCCTGGTCGCGCGGCTCGAACCCCTCGGCCGCCTGCAGCCGCATGAAGGACTCGTGCACCAGGGCGGTGGTATCGAGCAGTGTGAAGCGGCTGCCGCCGGCGAGCCGGGCGCGTGCCAGGCGCCGCAGCTGCGGGTAGAGCATGGGCAGTTGTTTGGCGACGGCGCGCGGCGCGACGCGTTCCGGAATCGCGCAGGAAAGTGCGGAAGAACTGCTCATGAGATCGGCATCCTCGCTGTAGCGCAGGGCCGGCATTCTAGGGAGGAGGCGGGAGCGCGTCCTTGCTCGAGCGTCCGGATGTCTTGATCTGACTGCCGTTCGTCCGTTGCGCGGCTACGGGCACGACGTGACGCTTGAAGAATCGCGTCAGGCGGGAACGATCGCCTCAGCCCTTGCCGCGCTGCCGGCCTCCGGAACGCCGGCGGCGCGACTTGTCCTCGCGCGGCTTCACCCGCCGCTCGCGCAGGTAGGGGTTCGCGTCCGTGCGGTATTCGATAAACACCGGCGTCGCAAACAGATCGAAGGTCTTGCGGAACACGTTCGCGAGGTAGCGTGTGTAGGCCGCGGGCACCGAGGCGGTCTGGTTGCCGTGGATGACGATGCGGGGCGGATTGCGCCCGCCCTGGTGCGCGTAGCGCAACTTGATGCGCCGCCCGCGAATCAGGGGCGGCTGGTGCACGGTGAGGGCGTGCTCGAGCGTGCGCGTGAGCTCACGCGTGGGCATGGCACGCATCGCCGCCTGGTAGGCGCGCACGGTCGACTGCATCAGCTCGCCGACGCCGGTGCCGTGCCGCGCGGAGATGAAGTGCAGCGGCGCGAACGGCACGAAATCCAGCTTCAGGGACAGCTGGCGCTGGATCTCCTCGCGCTGCTCCTGCGCGATGCCATCCCATTTGTTGACCGCGATGATCAGCGCGCGCCCGCGCTCGAGCGCAATGCCGAGGACGCTCGCGTCCTGCTCGGCGACATTCTGGTGCGCGTCGAGCACCATGATGACCACGTGGGCCTCATCGATCGCCTGCAGTGTCTTGGCGACGCTGGCGCGCTCGATCGCGTCCTCGACCCGGGCGCGCCGGCGCACGCCGGCGGTGTCGATGAGGAGAAACTCGCGGCCGTCGCGCTCGAAGGGCACGAGGATGCTGTCGCGGGTCGTGCCCGGATCCGCGCTCGCGATGACGCGCTCCTCTCCCAGCAGCCGGTTGACCAGCGTCGACTTGCCGACGTTGGGGCGGCCGATGATCGCGATGCGGATGGCGTCGCTTTCCGACTCCTGCGGGATTTCAGGTGCAAAGCCGGCCAGCACCTGCTCCATGAGTTCCTCGCAGCCCTGGCCGTGCGCGGCGGCAATCGCGAGCGGCGGCCCGAAACCCAGGGAATGGAAATCCGCGGCGACGATGTCCGCATCGAGCCCTTCGGCCTTGTTGAGCACGAGCGTTACCGGCTTGCCGGAGCGCCGCAGTTCGCCGGCGACGAAGTAATCCTGGGGCGAGAGCCCGGCGCGTGCATCGGCGAGAAACACCAGCCGGTCAGACTCGGCGACCGCGCGCTCGGTCTGGGCGCGCATCTGCGCCTCGATGCCTACCGGATTCTCGACCAGGCCGCCGGTGTCGATGACGATGCAGGGGACCGGACCGAGACGCCCGAAGCCGTACTGGCGGTCACGCGTCAGTCCCGGCACGTCCGCGACAATGGCGTCGCGCGTGCCGGTGAGCACGTTGAAGAGCGTCGACTTACCGACGTTCGGGCGACCGACCAGGGCGACGACAGGCAACATGGCGGGGCCCGCGCGCAGCGGCCGGACGCGGCGCTACTTGCTTTCCGCGGGCGGCGGCGCCGGGGTCTCCGGCACCGTCTTCTTGCCGCGCGCCGGTGCGGCGAGCGGACTTACGCGGTAGGTGTTGATCTGGCCGCGGTCAGTGACTACCACCACGAGATTGCCGACCACCACCGGAGGTGCGCTGATGCGTGCCTTGCCGGCATGCACGCGCGCCGCGATCGCGCCGCTCGCCTTGTCGAGCCAGTGTACGTAGCCCAGAAAGTCACCCAGCACGATCACATCATCCATGCTCGCCGGTGCCGACAGCCCACGGTGCAGCAGTACGCTCTGGCGCCAGATCTCCGCGCCCGTCTTGGCGCGCAGCGCCACCACTTCTCCCTCAGCGGTCGAGACGTAGAGCGCCTCGTCGTCGAGTCCCATGCCGCGGTAGCTGGACAGTTCGTGCGACCACCACACCTGGCCGGTGTCGAGCGCCAGCATCGCCACGCGGCCCTGGAAGCCGACCCCATACACGTTCTGCCCGGAGACCAGCACCGCCGAATCGATGTCGGCCAGGCGCTCCAGCTCGGTGCGGCCGTGGGGCGGCGTCACGGTCGCCTCCCACTGCACCGAGCCGTCGTTGCTGTTCACCGCCATGACCTTGCCGTTGTCGAAGCCGCACAGCACGGTGTCCCCGCTGATGACGGGGCGCGCGGTGCCACGCAGCGAGAGGCGCGGCACCTGCTGCTCCTGGATCCACAGCTCGTGACCATCGCTGAGCGCGAGGCCGCGCAACTTGCCATCCCCCGTGCGCACCGCGGCGAACTTCTCGGAGATCGCCGGCGGGGCGAGCACCTCGCCGTTGATGCGCACCTGCCAGCGGATCTTGCCGTCGGCCGCGTTGAGGGCGAACACACGTCCGTCGACGGTGCCCACCATGACGACGTCGGCGCCGGCCGCGGTGCCGCCGGAGAGCGGCGCCTTGGTGCGCGCGCGCCACTGGACCTTGCCGCTGTTCAGATCAAAGGCCACCACGTCGCCGGTGTGGCCGGCGCCGTAGACGCGGTTGTTGACCACCGCCACGGCCTGCCCCAGACGCAGCGGAACGGCCTTGCTGTTGTCCACCGAGGCACCCCACAGGTGCTCCACCCGCAGCGTCGCGGCGAACGGGGTGAGCTTGGCGGGCTCATCGATGGCCTTGTCCTTGGAGCAGGCCGCCAGCAGCACCATGAGAATGAGCCAGGACCCGAGTTGCAGGTGACGCATGCGGCTCATTTCGCGGGCGCGGGGGCGCGGTTGGCGCTGGTCGCCGGGGGCGGCGCCGCGGCGGCGAGCTCGGCAATCTTCAGGTCCAAAAGCGGCGTGCTGCCGCCACTGTTGGACCCCTGGGCGCTGCGGTACTCGCTGAGCGCGGCGGCCTTGTCACCCTTGGCGTAGTAGGCATCGCCGCGCACTTCATGATAGCGCGAGGCGAACGCACCCCCGTCGCTGGCACCGAGTGTGGCGAGCGCCGCCTCGGCCTTGCCCTGGGCGATCTGCACCCGCGCCAGGCGCAGCCGCGCGATCGTCGCCAGCTCGCGATCCTTGGAGTGCTCGGCCACGGCGGCGAGTTCCTGCGCCGCCTTGTCAAGCTCACCGCCGTCGACGTAGACGCGCGCCGCCAGCAGTTTCGCCTGGTCGGTGTAGGGGGAGCCGACCGCCCCGCGCTCCAGCTCCCCGAGCAGCACCAGTGCCTGGCTGCGGTCGCCGCGCTCGAGCGACTGCACCATCTGCATGTAGCGATGGCCGGCCTCGAGCCGGCCCGCATCCAGCCGCGCCTGCCACCAGCGCCAGCCGGCGACGCCGGCGAACACCACGGCAACCGCCAGGATCACTGCCGGGCCGTTTTCGCGCACCTGCGCCTTGACCCATTCCCACTGCTCTTTCTCGGACAGGTAATCTTCCACGCATCCTCCCCACCATCATGCCGCCGGCGTATGCCCGGGCCCTCCGAGCGCGGCCAGCGCCCGATCGACCCCGACCGCCAGGTCTGTAATCGGGCACTCGCTCTGACCCGATGTCTCGCGTAAAGGTTTCATGGCGACCACGCCACGGGCGAGTTCATCCTCGCCGACGATGAGTGCCAGGGCCGCCCCGCTCTTGTCGGCACGGCGGAATTGCGCCTTGAAATTGCCCCCGCCCAAGTTCAGCTCGAACCTGAGTCCGGGGCGCTCGTCGCGCAGCCGCTCGACCAGCTCCAGCGCCCGCGCGCCGGCCTGCGGACCGCTCACCACCACGTAGACATCGGGGGCCGCGGCCGCGGGCGTGCCGCCGGCGGCCGCCAGCAGCGCGATCAGCCGCTCCACGCCCATGGCGAACCCGATCGCCGGCGTCGCCTCGCCCCCGAGCTGCGCAATCAGGCCGTCGTAGCGGCCGCCGGAGCATACGGCATTCTGTGCGCCGCTGGACGCCGTTATCCACTCGAACACCGTGCGCGTGTAGTAGTCGAGGCCGCGTACCAGGCGCGGATTGACCGTGTACGGCACGCCGATCCCCGTGAGCATGGCGCACAGCAGCTCAAAGTGCTGGCGCGATTCCGGATCCAGGTAGTCGGTCAGCAGCGGGGCCCCGGCGATCAGCGCCTGCATCTCCGGGTTCTTGCTGTCGAGAATGCGCAGTGGATTGCCGCTCAGGCGGCGCTGGCTGTCGGCGTCCAGCTGCCCCTCGTGGCTGCGCAGGTACTCGACCAGGCGCGCGCGGTACTCGCGGCGGCTCTCCGGCGTGCCGAGGGAGTTGATCTCCAGCCTTAAGCCCCCGATCCCCAGGCGCCGCCACAGGCGCGTGCCGCAGGCGATGAGTTCGGCATCCACGTCCGGGCCGGGGTAGCCGACGGCCTCAACGTCCACCTGCCAGAACTGCCGGTAGCGCCCCGCCTGCGGGGTCTCGTGGCGGAACATGGGGCCGAGGCACCACAGTTTGTGGCGGGCGCCGCGCAGCATGCCATTGGAAATCAGAGCGCGCGCGATGCCGGCGGTCGCCTCGGGACGCAGCGTGAGGCTGTCGCCGCCGCGGTCGGTGAAGGTGTACATCTCCTTGCCGACAACGTCGGTGTGCTCCCCGATGGCACGCTTGAACAGCTCGGTATGTTCCAGCAGGGGCACGCGGATCTCTTCGTAACCGTAGGCGCTGAGCAGTTCGCGCGTGACCGTCTCGAAATGCTGCCAGGCGCTGATCTCCTGTGGCAGGACGTCGTTCATTCCGCGGATCGCCTGGATCTGCTCGGCCATCTTCAGTCCCCCGCCCGTCGCTGGGGCGAAGACACCTGCCCGGCGGCGTCCACCAGCAGGTGGGCATCGCCGCGACGGCGTACCAGGCCGGCAAGCGACACCGAGCGGCCGTTGACCTCGAGGGTCACGGCCGGGGCATTGCCGAGCACGACGCGCAGCGGCGCGGCTCCCGTGACCGAGCGCGTACTGCCGCCCGGCAGCAGCCCATCGAGCAGCACCCGGCCGCGGGCGTCTGCCACCTGCACCCAGCTGTCGGCCGAGAGCTTCAGGCCGATAGTCTGCCCGGCGCTGGCGGCGCTGCTGCCCGTGCCGGCGCCCGGCGGGGATGCCTCGGCCGCCAGTCCCGGTGTCTGCGCGGGGCGCGCGGCGTCCGCAGGCGGCGCCTCCGCCGGTGGCGGGGTCACCAGCGCCTGGGGCCTGGCGCCCGGCAGCGTGAATACCCACCACAGCACGCCGGCCAGTGCCAGTCCCACGACCGTCAGCAGCGCCGGCAACACGAGGTGCGAGGACTCCGAGGGGCGCTCGACGCGCGGGATGCGGGTGAGGTCCGGATGCACCGCGAGGCCGACGCTCGCATACAGGTCCTGCAGCTCCCCGGAGGACTCCCCGATGAGTTCTGCGTAGCGGCGCAGGTGACCGCGCACGTACACGTCCGCACCCAGGGGAGCGAAGTCTTCCGCCTCGAGTGACTCGAGCACCTTAGCGTCCACGTGCAGTTTCTCGGCGGCCTGCAGGACGGTGAGCCCCCGGCGCTCGCGCGCGGCACGCAGCCGCGCGCCGATGCCGACGCTGCCACCTGCCCTCGTCACGACATTCAGCCGGGGTTGTGGTCGAGAGCGGCCAGCGCACGGGTCTGGTCGGAGCCGGGATAATCCAGCTGCAGCTTGCGCGCGTAGCGCTGCGCGCCCAGCGGATCCTTCTGCGAGCGCGCGACCCGCACCGCGAGCAGCAGCAGGTCCGGAGTCTCGCCAAAGTTGCCGAAGTAAGCATCAAGCAGCGCCCGCGCCTGCGGCAACTCGCCATGGTGGAACTCCAGGTCCGCCAGCTGCAGCACCGCATCGGGGAAGTTCGGCTTCGCCTGCAGCGCCTTGATGAAGTAGGGACGTGCCTCCTCGTCGCGCTTGGCGGCCCGCAGACACACGCCGGCGTTGGTATAGGCGGCCTCCGGAGTGCGGTACAGCGCATTCTTCGCCGCGGCCTCGAAGTGCTTCACGCCATCATTGGTGCGCCCGTTCTGGCACAGGTACACCGCATAGTTGTTGATGACGTTCGGGTCATTGGGCGCCAGGCGCAGCGCGGTGCGGTACTCGGAGTCGGCCTTGTCCGGCTGTCCCAGGCGCTCGAACAGCTGTGCGCGCACGCTGTGCACCTCGGCATTGTTGGGGTCCTGCTCCACTGCCTTGTCGAGCTTTTCCTTGGCGAGCGCGAGTTCCCCGTCGTGCAGGTACGCGCTGCCCAGCTGCGTGTTGGCAATCGCGGCGTTCTTCGGGTTGGAGGAGTGTTGTGGGTTCGTCCCGCCGCAAGCGGCCAGAGCGAGCGTGAGTGCTGCGCCCGCAACGCAGCGCTGCAAGCGAACGTGCCGGGATGGGTTCACTGGTGTTCTCATGGTTGGACCGCGACGCCGATGACCTTGTTGCCGAGCCGCACGGTGGTGCGATCGATGACGCGCCCGGCGAGCTGTCCGCAGGCGGCATCGATGTCCTCGCCGCGCGTGCGGCGCACCGTCGCGAGCAGCCCGCGCTGCAGCAGCTCGTCCCGGAAGCGCTGGATCACCGCGGCGCTCGAGCGCCGGTAGTGCGTGCCCGGAAATGGATTGAAGGGAATGAGGTTGACCTTGGCCGGGTGCCCCTTCAGCAGCCGCGCGAGCGCGCGCGCCTGCGCGGGGGAGTCGTTCACTCCCTCGAGCATCACGTACTCGAACGTGACGCTGCGGCCGTTCTGCTCGTCGAGGTAGTGCCAGCACGCCTGCAGCAGCTCCGCGATCGGATGCTTGCGGTTGATGGGTACGAGTTCGTTGCGCAGGGCGTCATCCGGGGCGTGCAGCGACACGGCGAGCGCGACGTTGGTTTCCTCGGACAGCTTGTAGATCTGCGGCACCAGGCCGGAGGTGGAGAGCGTCACCCGCCGGCGCGACAGGTCAAAGCCGAAGTCGTCAAGGAAGATGCGCAGCGCGGGCACCACGTTGCGGAAGTTCGCCAGCGGCTCGCCCATGCCCATGAGCACGACGTTGCTGATGTGGCGCTCGTCGCCGGTCGCTCCCGGCGCCGCGCCGTCGACGCCGCGGGCGCGCTCCTCGCGTTCCAGCTCGCGCGCCGCCAGCCACACCTGGCCGACGATCTCCGCGGTGCTGAGGTTGCGGTTGAAGCCCTGTTGCGCGGTGGCGCAGAAGGAGCAGTCGAGCACGCAGCCGACCTGCGAGGAGATGCACAGCGTGCCGCGCCCGGGCTCCGGAATGAACACCGTCTCAAAGGCCTGCGAGGCGTCCGCGCGCAGCAGCCATTTGAGGGTGCCATCCGAGGAGCGCTGCGTGGAGAGGATCTGCGGCGTGCGCACCTCGGCCACGGCGGCGAGGCGCTCGCGAAAGTCCTTCGCAAGGTCGGTCATCTCCGCGAAGGAACCCGCGCCGCGCTTGTAGATCCAGTTCATCAGCTGGCGCGCGCGGAACGGCTTGCTGCCGAGTCCGGCCACGAACGACTCCAGCGCCGGCCGCGGCAGGCCCAGCAGGTTGGTGCGTGCGCTGAGCTCAGGGTTCATGGTGCTCTTGGCTGCCGCGCGCCTCAGGCGCGCGGGTGCAGCTCGGTCTCGCTGAAGAAATAGGCGATCTCGCGGGCCGCGGTGTCGGGTGCGTCCGAGCCGTGCACCACGTTCTGCTCGATGCTCTTGGCCAGATCAGCCCGGATGGTGCCGGCAGCGGCCTTCTTCGGGTCCGTGGCGCCCATGATCTCGCGATTGCGGGCGATGGCGTTCTGCCCTTGCAGCACCTGCACGAGCACCGGGCCGGAGGTCATGTAGCGCACCAGGTCCTTGAAGAACGGCCGCTCGCGGTGCACCGCGTAGAACCCCTCAGCCTCCGCCTGCGACAGCTGGCGCATGCGCGCGGCGATGATGGTGAGCCCGGCCTTCTCCAGGCGCCGCAACACCTCGCCGATGAGATTGGCGCTTACGCCGTCGGGCTTGACGATGGACAGGGTGCGCTCGAGCGCCATTCGCGTGACCTTTCGAAATCAGATGATGGGTGAGGGGGGAGCCGGGACGAGCCCTGCGGCCGCCCCGGAGTCAGCCGCGAAGTCTACCTTGGGGAGCCGCTCCCCGGCAATTTGAAGCGGCTTGGAAGTACCGGTTTGGTAAGGCTTTTTTACGTGCGCCCCGCGAATCGTCCGGCGGCGCGTGCCGCCCGCCTCACACGGAGAAGCTCTCTCCGCAACCGCACTCGCCCTTGACGTTCGGGTTGCGGAAGCGGAAGGCCTCGTTCAGCCCCTGCTTCACGAAATCCACGATGGTGCCGTCGAGCAGCGCAAGACTCATGCGGTCGACGAATACCTGCACACCCCGGTCCTCGAACACCGCATCGCCGGGGTCGGGGCCGTCGGAGTAATTGATGACGTAGGCGAAGCCGGAGCAGCCGGTCTTGCGAACGCCGAGGCGCAGCCCGATGCCGTGCCCGCGAGCGGCAAGAAAACTCTTAACCCGGTTGGCGGCGGATTCCGTCAGGGAGATGGCCATCGGTCCTCGTATTGTACGCCTTAAGTCCAGTGGCTGAGGCAGTCGCGCATGGCATCTTCGACCACGAGCAGCCGTCCCAGTTTCTCAGTGGGCACGCCGCGCGCCCGGGCCCACTCTGCCGGGGTCCCGGGCAGCAAGCCCGCGCGGGCGCGCCCGGGCAGCTGGCCACACAGCCACGCCGCCGTATCCATAGTATGGGGGCAGGCAAAGGCCTTAAAACGGGCCTCCTTCACAGTGTCCGCCGCCACACGCAGGTGAAAGCGTATCCAGGTGCCCTCGCCCGGCCCTCCGGCCTCCCCGCTGATCACCCGTTCCCCCGCGCCGCAGGCCCAGGAGCGTGCCTCGGCCGCGGCGCCTGCGGCGGGCGACAGCGCGCGCAGCCGCCGCACCTCGTGCAGCACGGCGGTGAGGGCGAGGTCGATGTCGGCCGCGCTCGTGAAGCGCCCGAGGCTGAAGCGCAGCGAGCTCTCGGCCAGGCGGGCATCGCGCCCCAGGGCACGCAGCACGTAGGAGGGGTCGCGGGCCTCGGAATTACAGGCGGCACCGGTGGACACGGCGATGCCGGGCAGCGCGCTCACGAGGCTCTCGCCCTCCACCCCGCCAAAGGACACGTTCAGGATACCCGGCACGCGCGGCGCGCCCTCCCCGTTCAGGTAGACCTCCCCCAGCGGGCGCAGGCCCTCCCAGAGGCGCTCGGTGAGGACTCTCAGGCGCGCTGCCTCAGCGGCGAGCTCGCGGGCGAGGATCTGGCAGGCCTCGCCGAACCCTGCGATCTGGTGCACCGGCAGGGTTCCGGGACGCAGGCCGCGCTCCTGGCCGCCACCGAAGCTCAGCGCCCGCAGCGCCGGGCGCACGCCACGGCGCACGTACAGCGCGCCGATGCCCTTGGGCCCGTAGAGCTTGTGGGCGGTGAACGACAGCAGGTCGACCGGCAGCACGCGCACGTCGAGCGGCACGCGCGCGGCCGCCTGCGCGCAATCGCTGTGCAAGAGCACGCCGCGCTCGCGGCACAGCGCCCCCAAGGCGGCAAGATCCTGCAGCACCCCGGTCTCGTTGTTCGCGTACATGACCGACACCAGCACCGTGTCGGGGCGCAGCGCGCCGGCCAGCACCTGCGGCTCAAGCACGCCGGCGCGGTTGGGCGTGAGATAGGTCACGCTGCCGCCCTGCTTCTCGATGTGGCGGCACGGATCAAGCACCGCCTTGTGCTCGGTGCGCAGTGTCACGACATGCCGGCCGCGCTCGGCGCTCGCCGCCATCACCCCCAGCAGTGCCAGGTTGTTGGACTCGGTGGCACCGGAGGTGAAGACGATCTCCTCGGGCGCGGCCGCCAGCAGCGCGGCCACCTGGGCGCGTGCCGCCTCGACCCGCCGCGCCGCGGCGAAGCCAAAGGCGTGCGCGGAGGCAGCATTGCCGAAGGTCCCGGCGAGCGTCAGGCACTCTCCCATCACCTGCGCCACGGCCGCGTCCACCGGCGTGGTGGCGGCGTAGTCGAGGTACAGCGGGGCACCCCCGCTCATGTGCGCGGACCGGCGGGGCGGCGGCGATTCTGCACCGCCGTGAGGAAGCCGCGCAGGATATTCACCTCGTTGTGGTCCAGTTCGGCGCGCTGCAGGAAGCGGCGGATGCGCGACATGAGATGCGTGCCGCTTTGCGTACGGTCGCGGAAATCGACCTCCTCGAGAACCTGCTCGAAGTGGGCGAACAGCCGCTGCATGTTCTCGGCCGAGGCCAGCGGCGCGGCTCCCGGGCTGCTCGTGATCACCGGCTGCGCGTGCGCGCGGAACAGCTCGTAGGCCACCAGCTGCACCGCCATCGCGAGGTTGAGCGAGGCGTAGGCGTCATTGGCGGGGATACGGATCAGGGCGTGCGCGGTCTCCAGTTCTTCGTTGGTCAGCCCGGTGCGCTCGGCGCCGAACACCACCGCCGCTGGTGCGCGCTGCGCCGCCGCCACGATGCGCGCGGCGGCCTCGCGTACGTCGACAATGCGAAAGTACTGGTCACGTTCACGTGAGGTGGTCGCCGCCACGTAGCCGCAGCCCTGCAGCGCCTCGGCCAGTGTCCCCACCACGCGGGCGGCGCCGAGCACATCGTCGGCGCCCGAGGCACGCGCGGTCGCCTCGGCATCCGGGAAGTGCCGCGGGCGCACCAGCACCAGCTCGCTGAGCGCCATGTTCTTCATGGCGCGGGCCGCGGCGCCGATGTTGCCCGGGTGCGAGGGGGCGACCAGTACCACGCGGATCTCGGGGGAGTGCATCTGTTAGGCTAGTGGTTCAATAGGGTCAAAAGTGCCGTGGGCGCCTACGCGCCGACGGAGCATACGAGCTTAGTTACCGTGCAGCCGCTTCTCAATATTGCCGTGCGCGCCGCGCGCCGCGCCGGCGAAGTCATCATCCGCAGCCTCAATCGCCTGGAGTCCCTCACCGTCACCTCCAAGGGGCGCAACGACTTCGTCACCGAGGTCGACCAGGCCGCGGAACAGGAGATCATCGCAACCATACGCCGCCATTACCCGCAGCACGCCTTCCTGGCCGAAGAGAGCGGCCAGAGCGGTAACAACGACACGGTGTGGATCATCGATCCCCTGGACGGCACCACGAACTTTCTGCACGGCTTCCCGGTGTTCTCCGTATCGATCGCCTGCCAGGTCAAGGGCCGTCTTGAGCATGCCGTCGTGTATGACCCGATGCGCGGGGAGATCTTCAGCGCCTCGCGCGGGGCGGGCGCACATCTGGAAAATCGTCGCATCCGCGTGAGCAAGGCCAAGACGCTCGACGGGTCGCTGGTGGCCACCGGCTTTCCCTATCGCGCGAACATGCGCTACCTCGATGCCTATCTGGCGATGCTGCGCGCCGTGACCGAGCAGGCCGCCGGCGTGCGCCGTCCCGGATCCGCGGCGCTGGACCTCGCTTACGTTGCCGCGGGCCGCGTGGACGCGTTCTGGGAGATCGGCCTGGCGCCCTGGGACACGGCGGCCGGCACGCTGCTCATCCAGGAGGCCGGCGGCCACACCGGCACGCTCACCGGAGGCGAGTATCGCCAGGGCGGACATATTGTCGCCGGCAATCCCAAGGTGTACGCAGCGCTGCTGGAACTCATCGCGCCGCACGTGCCCGCCGATCTGCGCGAGCCGTGAGCCGCGCCACGCGGTCGCGTTACCTCGCTTTCCCCAGGGTGCTTGTGTAGAGTCCTCGCGCAAAATCGGGGGTTTCATGGCGTCACAACTGTTTGCGACGAAATCAATTGATTTGCTGTGCTCGCAGGAAGCCACGGGGAACGAACTGCGCCGTACCCTCACCGCCACGCAGCTGACCCTGCTCGGCATTGGCGGCATCATCGGCACCGGCATATTCGTACTGACCGGCACGGCGGCCGCCCACCAAGCCGGTCCCGCGCTCGCCCTCTCGTTCGTGCTCGCCGGGATCGGCTGCACCCTCGCGGGTCTGTGCTACGCCGAATTCGCCTCAATGATCCCGGTCTCCGGCAGCGCGTACTCCTACTCGTACGCGACCCTCGGCGAAGGCATTGCCTGGTTTATTGGCTGGAACCTGGTACTGGAGTACCTGTTCGCGGTCGCGACCGTATCGGTCGGCTGGTCGGGGTACGTCGTGAGCTTCTGCACGGAACAGCTGGGGATCCACATTCCGTCTGCACTCTCGAACGCGCCCTTCGATGCGGTGGGAGACACGGTGCACATCGTCCGCACGGGCGCAATCATCAACCTGCCGGCGGTACTGATCGTGGGGCTGCTCACCGTGATCTGCTACATCGGCATCAAACAGTCTGCGACGTTCAACTCGTTCATCGTTGCCATCAAGGTCACGGTCATCCTGCTGTTTATCCTGTTCGGTGCGAGCTACATCAACACGGCGAACTGGCATCCGTACATCCCGCCGAACACCGGGCAGTGGGGCACGTACGGTATCAGCGGAATACTGGCGGCTTCGGGCATCATCTTCTTTGCCTACATCGGCTTCGACGCCATCTCCACCGCCGCGCAGGAGACCAAGAACCCGCAGCGGGACATGCCGATCGGCATGCTCTCCAGCCTCATCATCTGCACCGTCCTGTACGTCATCGTCGCCTCGGTACTCACTGGCATGGTGAACTACAAGGATCTGGGCGTGTCGGCACCCGTGGCGCTGGCAGTTGACCGGTACCGGCAGCTGCACTGGCTGGCGTGGCCGGTCAAGATCGGTGCAATCGCGGGGATCACCTCGGTAATGCTCGTTATGACTCTCGCGCAGGCTCGCATTTTCTTTGCGATGGCGCGCGACGGGCTGCTGCCGCCGATCTTCGGACGCGTTCATCCCAGGTTCCGCACGCCCTCGGTGGGCACGCTGGTGACCGGAGTCAGTGCACTGATCATCGGCGGCCTCTTCCCGGTCAACCTGCTGGCCAAGGTTGTATCCATCGGCACACTGTCCGCCTTTGTAACGGTGTGCATCGGGGTACTGATACTGCGGCGCACGCGCCCTGAGCTACCCCGGCCGTTTCGCACGCCGTGGCCTTGGTTCACCTGCATAGCAGGCGCGCTGGTGTGCTTTGCCATGATGCTCTTCCTCGGCGCACCGACCTGGTGGCGACTGTTCTGGTGGACGCTCATCGGGATAGCGATCTACGGGTTCTACGGCCGTAGCCATAGTCGCGTAGGAGCGGGGCTGAGAGCCAGCTAACTACCGTGATGAGTGCAGTTACGGCGCCTTGCGTCGTTCGTCGAGCCGCTTTCGCAGGCGCGTGTTGATAAGCTCGACGCCGACTGAGAAAGCCATGGCGAAGTAGAGATACCCCTTGGGGATCTCGAAATGCAGTCCTTCGGCCACCAGTGCGAAGCCGATCAGCAGCAGAAACGCGAGCGCCAGCATCTTGATGGTGGGGTGGCGGGAGATGAACCCGCCGATCGAGCGCGACACCACCATCATGACGATGATCGCCACCACGATCGCCGCCACCATGACCGGCAGCTCCCGTGCGAGCCCTACGGCGGTGAATACCGAGTCGAGCGAGAATACGATGTCGATGACGCCGATCTGGACGATTACGAGGGCAAAGCTGTCGTACAGGCGGCGGGGTTTGCTGTCACGCGCGGCACCCTCCAGCGCCGAATGCATCTCGAGCACGCTCTTCACCAGCAGGAACATGCCGCCGCCGAGCAGCACCAGGTCGCGCCCCGACACCCCCTGCCCGGCGACCTGGAACAGCGGCGTGACCAGATGCGTAAGCCACACCACCGAGAACAGCAGGCCCACGCGGGTAACCATCGCCAGCGCCAATCCGTAGATGCGCGCACGGTTCTGCCGCTGCGGCGGCAGGCGCTCGACCAGGATGGAGATGAAGATCAGGTTGTCGATGCCGAGCACGATCTCCAGCAGCGACAGCGTCAGAAACGCTAGCCAGATATGTGGGTCACCGAGCAGCGGCGCACTCCTGCGTCAGGGCAGATGATCCAGCGCGTCTTTCTTCACGCTCGGAAACACGTGCTCTGCATTGAGCCCGAAGTCCAGCGCAATGGCACTGGAGATGTAGATCGAGGAGTACGTGCCCGCGATGATGCCGATCAGCAACGCCGCGGAGAAGCCTCTGAGTACCGGGCCGCCAAGGAACAGCAACGCCACGACGACGATCGAGGTGACGAGCTTGGTCATGATGGTGCGCGACAGTGTCTGGTTGATCGACTCATCGAGCACCACGTCCGGGGCCGAGCGCCGGTTGGTCTCGAAGCGCTCACGGATGCGGTCAAACACCACCACGGTGTCGTTGAGTGAGTAGCCCACCACCGCGAGGATGGCAGCCACCACCGCCAGATCGAACGAGATCTGCGTGAGTGAGAAGAAGCCGATCACGAGGATCGGGTCGTGCAGCACCGCGAAGATGGCCCCGAGCGACAACCGCCAGGTGTGGAAGCGGAAGGCGATGTAGATGAAGATCAGCAGCAGGGTGAAGAACAGCGCCCACACGGTACTGGTCTTCAGTTCGCTGCCCACCTGCGGCCCCACCACCTCCAGCTGCGCCACCTGCGCGCCCGCATCCAGGCTCTTCACCGCCCCCTCGAGCCGGGCGCGCACCTCGATGGCACTTTGCTTCGGATCCGGCGGCAGCCGGATGCTGATGTCCTGCGAGGAGCCGAATCGCTGCACCTGCGGCTCGTGGAAACCGGCCGCGACGAGCTTGGCGCGCACCGCCTCGACGTCGGCCGCGTGCGTGAAGTTCACCTCGGCATTCACACCACCGGTGAAGTCGATGGCGAGGTTCAGTCCGCGCGTGAAGAACGATGCGAGCGAGACGATCATGAGCACCGCCGACAGCGTGTACCACACCTTGCGCGTGGCCATGAACGGGTAGCGTGTCTGGTGACTGAAAAATTCCACGGTTAGTCCTTCGCGCCGGCGGCCATCAGATCGACAGCCGCGCGATCTTGCGCCGCCCGCCGTACATCAGCGTGAGCAGCGCCCGGCTGCCCATGAGAGAGGTGAACATCGAGGTCGCGATGCCGAGCGTCAGCACGATGGCGAAGCCGCGGATCGGACCGGTACCGAAGATCCACAGCACGACGCCGGCAATCAGGGTCGTGATGTTCGAGTCGGTGATCGCCGAGAGCGCCTTGTCGAAGCCGGCGCGGATGGCTGCCTGCGGCGAGACGCCCTTGCGTACTTCCTCACGGATGCGCTCGTAGATCAGCACGTTGGCATCCACCGCCATGCCGACGGTGAGGATGATACCGGCGATGCCAGGCAGCGACAGCGACGCGCGCATCATCGACAGGAGCGCCGTCAGCAGCACCACGTTGGCGAGCAGCACCAGGTCTGCCACGAGACCAAAGGTGCGGTAGTAGATGGCCATGAACAGGAACACCCCCGCCATGCCGACGAGCAGCGCCGTGACGCCCTTTTGGATGTTCTCGCGCCCGACACTGGGGCCGACCGCCCGCTCCTCGATCGGATAGATCCCGGTGGCGAGGGACCCGGAGCGCAGCAGCAGCGACAGGTCGCGGGCCTCCGCGGCGCCGAGGCCGGTGATCTGGAACTGGTTGCTGAACACGCCGCGGATGGTGGCATCATTGATGACCTCCTCATCCGTCACGTCCCGGGTCACTTTCTTACCGTCGACCTCGATGGTCTCGCGGCGCTTGTCGATGAGCACCACCGCCATGCGCTTGTTGAGGTTCGCGCGCGTGGTTTTCAGCATGTTCTCGCCGGCACGCGCATCGAGCTTGATGTTTACCGCCGGTCCCTCCTGCGACTGGCCGGTGGTGGCGTTGGTCAGCTGGTCCCCGGTCGCGATCACCTCGCGCTTGAGCAGCACCGGGCGCCCGAAGCGCGTCTTCGTGTACAGCTTGGAACCCAGGGGCGCGCGTCCGGTCTGCGCCGCCTCCAGGGGGTTGTTCTGCATGTCCTCGAGGCGGAATTCCAGCGTCGCCACCCGGCCGAGGATGTCCTTCACCTCCGCGGAGTTCTGCACGCCGGGCAACTGCACGTTGATGCGGTCGATGCCCTGGCGCTGCACGATCGGCTCGGACACGCCGAGTTCATTGACGCGGTTGCGCAGCGTCGTGATGTTCTGCTGGATCGCGTAGTCCTGGCGCTCGCGGATCTGGGCACCGGTCATGACACCGGTAATGGCACTGCCGCTGGCGAGGTTCTCGGTGCTGAGCGAGAGCCCCTGCAGCGCCTGGTTCACCGCGGTGCGCGCCGCCGTCAGATCGGCTTGCGGCGGCAGTACCACGCGCACGGCGTTCGGAATCTTGTCATTTCCCAGCGCCACCGCGGTGACGTCCTTGAAGGGGATGTTGGCGGCGGCGAGGGCACGGCGCGCGTCCTGGGCGTAGCCCTCGAGTGCCTGATTGACGGCAGCATTCACATCGACCTGGTACAGCAGGTACAGGCCGCCACGCAGATCGAGGCCGAGGGGCATCGGCCGCAGGCCCAGCGCACGCAGGAAGGCGGGCGTGCGCGGCGCGAAGGACAGGGCCGTGATGTAGGTGCCCGCGTATTTGGCGTTCACCGCGTCGCGGGCGGCGAGCTGATTGTCGACATTGGCAAAGCGCACCATGAGCCGATCGTTGTCGATGTAGCTCTTGACGTAGGGGACGTTGCGCTCCTTGAGGAACGCTTCGACCTCATGCGACACGTCGGTCGTGATCGGTGCGTGATCCTTGCGGGCCACCTGCAGCGCCGGATCGTCGCCGAAGACGTTCGGCAGCGCGAACAGCAGCGCGAGCGCCAGCACCACGGCGACCAGGATGTATTTCCAGCGGGCGTACTCGAGCATTTCAGGCGCTCTTCAGCGTGCCTTTGGGCATCAGCTGCGTGATCTGGGTCTTCTGCACCTTGATGCGTACGCCGTCGGCGATCTCCAGGGTGACGAAGGTGTCACCGACCTCGGTCACCTTGCCGAGGATGCCGCCGGTCGTCACGACTTCATCGCCGGTCGCCAGCTTGGAGATGAGGTTCTGGTGTTCCTTGGCCCGCTTCTGCTGCGGACGGAACAGCAGAAAGTAGAAGATGACGAAAAACACCGCCACCATCAGCAGCGGCGTGAACTGGCTCGGGGCCCCAGGGGCGGCCTGCGCCCAAGCGTCGGATATCAAACCATTCATATGTAGGTTCCGGGGAGCGAAAAGGGCGGCATTATGCCATAGCGTCGGGGCCGCGCCGGGACGCAACAAAGGCCCGCGCCCAGGCCTCGAGGCCGCCGGCCTTGATGGCCGCCCGCAGCGAGCGCAGCAACTGCAGGTAAAAATGCAGGTTGTGGATCGTGTTGAGGCGCGAACCGAGGATCTCATTGCAGCGATCCAGGTGGCGCAGGTAGGCGCGGCTGTAGTTGCGGCAGGTGTAGCAGGCACAGGCGGCGTCCACGGGCGCCAGGTCTTCCTGGTGGACGCTGTTGCGGATGTTGATCACGCCGGCGGAGGTGAAAAGGTGCCCGTTGCGGGCGTGGCGTGTAGGCATCACGCAGTCGAACAAATCGATGCCGCGCAGCACCGCGGCGACGATGTCTTCCGGGCGCCCAACCCCCATGAGATAACGGGGGCGCGCGACCGGCATGTGCGGCACGAGGGCTTCCAGGATCCCCAGACGCTCCTCCTCGGATTCCCCGACCGCCAGGCCGCCCACCGCCAGACCCGGCCAATCCAGGCGCAGCAGGGCCTCCAGCGAGGCGAGGCGCAGATTCGCGTGCATGCCGCCCTGCACGATGCCGAACAGCCCCCCGGGAGGCTCGGCCGCGTAGTAGTGCCGGTGGCTGCGCTCGGCCCAGCGCATGGAGCGTTCCATGGAGGCGCGCGCCTGCGGCTCGGTGGCCGGGTGCTCGGTGCAGTCATCCAGCGCCATGGCGATGTCCGAGCGCAGCGTGCGCTGCATGTCCATCGAGTCCTCCGGCGTCAGGCGCACCTCGCTGCCATCGATCGGGGAGCGGAAGCGCACCCCCTCCTCGCTGATGTGCCGCAGGCTCTTGAGGCTGAACACCTGGAAGCCGCCGGAATCGGTGAGGATCGGACCCCGCCAGTGCATGAAGCCGTGCAGCCCGCCGTGGGCGGCTATGACCCTCGGGCCGGGGCGCAGCAGCAGGTGAAAGGTGTTGCCGAGGATGATCTGCGCTCCGAGGTCCTCGAGCTCCTCCGGGGTCATTGCCTTGACGGTGCCGTAGGTGCCCACCGGCATGAAGGCCGGCGTTTCCAGGCTGCCATGTGGGGTCAGCAGCACGCCCGCGCGCGCGGCCCCGTCGCGGGCCTCGACGCTGAACTGCGGGTTCAAGCGCGCCCCCGGGTGAGGAGCATCGCATCGCCGTAGCTGAAGAAGCGGTACTGCGCGCGCACCGCGTGCGCGTAGGCAGCGAGCACCGCGCCCTGGCCTGCAAAGGCGCACACCAGCATCAGCAGCGTCGACTCGGGCAGATGAAAGTTGGTCAGCAGCACATCGCTCACCTGGAATCTGAAACCCGGCGTGATGAACAGGCGCGTCTCGCCGCACCACGCCCCGAGCGCTCCCTGCCCGGCAAGCGCGGCCGACTCGAGTGCTCGCACCACCGTGGTGCCAACTGCCACCACGCGCCCGCCGGATGCGCGCGCGCGCGCAATCGCCTCGCAGGCCGCCGCGTCCACCGAGACGCGCTCTGCGTGCATGGTATGCGCGGCGAGATCCGCGGTGCGCACCGGCTGAAAGGTCCCCGCCCCGACGTGCAGCGTCACGAAGGCGTGGCCGACGCCGCGCGCGGCGAGCGCCTCGCGCAGCGCCTGATCGAAATGCAGACTCGCGGTCGGGGCCGCGACCGCGCCGGCGGCGCGCGCGAAGATGCTCTGGTAGCGCTCGCGATCGCAGGGGTCGGCCTCGCGGCGTATGTAGGGGGGCAGCGGCACGCTGCCCCAGCGCTCGAAGAATTCCAGCGCCGCGCCCGGCAGCGCGAGCCGCCACAGATCCGCCTCGCGCTCGAGCACGCGCACGGTCCCGCCGGCGGTGGCGATCTCCAGACCGGCACGGATGGGCTTGCTGGCCGAAACCTGCGCCAGTGCCTCCGCGCCGGCGAGCGCGCGCTCGAGCAGGATCTCGACCCGGCCACCGGAGGGCTTGTGCCCGAGCAGGCGCGCGGGGACCACGCGCGTGTCGTTCAGGACCAGCAGGTCATGCGGGGCCAGCAGCTGCGGCAGGTCGCGTACCATCCGGTCGGCGAGCGCGCCCGAGGCGCCGTCGAGCACTAACAGGCGGCTCGCCGAGCGTTCGGGCAGCGGGTGCTGGGCAATCAGCCCGGGCGGCAGTTCGTAGGCGAAGTCCTGGCGACGCACGCGCGCATGTTACACGTGCCCGCTTTATGCCTCGTCGTTGCCGAAAACCACTTGCGTTGCGCGCGTGCCCGCTTCCGGAGACAGGTAGCGCGTCTCGTGACGCGCGGAGCGCTCGGGGATCGTCGTTTCCAGATCCAGCGCTTTGTGCTGGCGGATGATGCGCAGTGTCACCCTTTCCCCGGACTGGTAGGAACTGAGGATGCGGGTGGCATGCGAGCCGCTCTTTGGCTCGCGCCCGTCGATGGCGAGAATCACGTCCCCGTCCTCGAGCCTGAGGGTGCCGTCGGCCGGCGCGCGCACCACCAGCACGCCCTTGTCGCTGCCAAAATAGCTGCCAAGTCGCGGCGTGAGCGTGGCGAGCTCCATGTCCCGCAGGGGGCGGTTGACAAACATTTCCGGCAGCTCGGGGAGCGCGACGTTGAAATCCATGTCGTGACCGGGGCCAAACAGCCCCGGTCCGCCACGCGCCGTGACCTTGAAGTCCAGGGGCTTGCCCTGCCGCAGCACCCGTACGCTCAGGGGCGTATCGGGCTTCACGCCGTGCAGTATCGAGCTGAGCTGATGGGGCGGGTTCTCCCCCTTAAGTTCCGTGCCATTCACGGCGACGATCACATCGTCCACGCGGATGCCCGCCTCGGCCGCTGGCCCGCCGGGGCTCACCTCGCGCACCCGTGCGCCGGTGTGGTCCGCTGCCTTCTCCAGCTGTACCCCGATGATCACGTGCGGTCCGACCAGCGGCATCACTTCGCTGAGCATCGTGTCGCTGAGCTGGGTGGACAGCCGCGCCACCTCGTTGGCCGCCTGTTCGAGCTGCTTCTGCGCGGCCTGCAGGCGCTTGTCGATTTCCGCCTGGGTGGGCGCGCTCGGAGCCACCGGCACGGGCGGCACGGGGGGGGCGGCCACGGGCACCGCAGCGCCCGCAAGGGACACGAGCACCAGCCCGGCAATAGCTGCGGTGCCGCAGAAACCGAACCACGGACTCTTACTCATATGCACTCCTTCGAAGTTCAGGGCGAGGCATTCGCGAGCGTCTGCGCGTAACGCACCTGCACCAGGGTACCGACCAGGCGCGAGCGTTCCTGTTGCAAGGCGCGCAGGCGTTCAGGCGCACTCCCGGCATCGCCGGTGGCAGTCAGCAGGTCATCCACCTGCGCAATGCGATCTTCAAGTCCCATCACTGCCGCGCGCGTGCCGACCCGCACCATCGCAGGCTCACTGGGCAGACTGGCGAGCCAGCGCTCTGCCGTGCCGGCACTCGGGGCCGGGGCGTCTTCGGGATCCAGGCCCGGCGCGCCCCGGACTTCTGCGGCGCCGAGGCCATGTGGCGCGGTGTGCGGCGTGCCGTTCAGCCGCAGCAACACCGCCAGCGCGGCAAGGAAGAGCACGGCGGCCACCGCAAGCCGCCGGCCGCCGGCATGACCGTGCTCCTGATGCGCGCGAGCCAGCGCGCGCTGCTCGAACTCGCGATAGCCGTAGGGGGCTGCCGCCGACTCGGGCAATTCGCGCAGCAGCCGGGCAAGACCGCTCCGCTGGGGATCTAGATCAGGGTGCATGACGGAGGATGTTCCTGTGGTTGCAGCCACGTGCGCAGTCGCAGGTGCGCCCGTGCCAGTTGCGACTTGGAAAAGCTCACGGAGCGACCAAAGGCGTGGGCGATCTCCTGGTGCGAGTAACCCTCGACCTCGTACATCCACACGATCGCGCGCGCGGTGGGCGCCAGACTGGCGAGCGCGCGTTCCAGGTCGATGAGCTCGCCGCTGTAACCAGGCGTGATGAGTGCCGCGACTTCGGCGGCGACTCCGCAATCCACCGGCTCCAGACACAGCCGCGCCCGCTTCCACGGCGAGCGCAGGTACATGAGGCAGCGCGAGACGGCGATCTGACGCAGCCACGCCCCCACGGGCGCTTCCTGGCGAAACTGCGGCAGGCGTTCATAGAAGGTCATCATGGTGTCCTGGAACAGGTCCTCCGCGAGCGCACGCTGGCCCACCAGCCGCCGGATCAAGGCGTGGGTGGCCGGCGCCAGCGCCACATACAGCGCCTGCCGTGCGGCGGCCTCGCCGGCGCGGGCGCGCGCCAGCAACTCCCCGGAAACTGCGATCTCGACCAGGCGGCTCACGGTTGCTTAGATGCGCGAGAGCCGCAAAAGGTCGCAGCGCACCACCGTATTTTCCGTACCCTTCGCGGCCCCGGGGCTCTATACTCGCCGCCCGGTCCGATTCGGACAGGGATGCGCACTCGAGGCCCGAGTGGCGGAATTGGTAGACGCAGCGGACTCAGACGAAACGACTTGAGCCCCCGGGGAGAAATCTTCGGGGTGAAGCCCGTCAAACTCGGTGAAGGCCCTTAGCGGTTTTCTGACTCGAGCTGATGCCGAGCCAAGCCCTCGCAAGCGCGCAGGGAAGGTGTAGAGAGCAGACGGCGGGCACCTAAGGCCTAGCAGGCTATGGTGAAGGCGTGCTCCGGACCACGAACCCTGGCGACGCGTGCGCTCGGGGCGGCGAAAGCCGAAGTGGTAAGAAAATCCGCCGCCCTTAAAAGCGTGTCGGTTCGACTCCGACCTCGGGCACCACCGCGATCCTGAACGTTGTTACAGGTGTCTGACGCGCACCTGTGGGCTGCTTGCGGACGTCCCCGCCGGTGGATTCACCCAGGTGGCGGCCGCCGACCTCCCACTCGACTCGCGAGGTCTTGTCGCGGTTTACCGACGAGTTGCCACCTGGCGAGCGGGCGTGCGACGTTAATGAGAATAAGGGACGAACGAATGCGGCATTTGCGCACGGGTCTTGCAGGGACTTTCTCACTGTTGGCGCTCGTGCTGGTCGGCTGCGGCCAGGTTGCCACGAACACCCTGAGTGGGGACGACGCTGACGCCGCAGCCGTCCCACCTACAATCACCTCGCAGCCGGCGAGTCAGTCGGTCCCCGCGGGCCAGACGGCCAAATTCTCGGTGGCGGCGACCGGATCTGCGCCCATTGCCTATCAATGGCGCAAGAACGGCAGCATGATCGAGGGCGCCGTAAGTGACACCTACAGCGCACCCGCCACGGCCGAAGACGACGGGGCTGCTTTCTCCGTGATCGTCAGTAATGCGGTCGGCTCGGTCGAAAGCGCGGCGGCGAAGCTGTTCGTCATGCCTGCGGACGTCGCGCCCAGCATCACCGTGCAGCCCGCCGATCAAAGCGTCACGACCGGGCAGACCGCCACGTTCAGCGTGACCGCAACCGGCAGCGAGCCGCTGAGCTATCAATGGCAGCGCAACAGCGCCCCCATCAGCGGCGCTACGGACTCAAGCTACACCACCGCAGCAGCATCCAGCGCGGACGATGGCGCCCTGTTCACCGTCATCGTCAGTAACCCCGTCGGCAGCATTTCCAGTCACCCGGCGCGGCTCGGCGTCAGCACAGCCAGCGGTGGCGGGGTGGCGCCGACCATCAGTGGCCAGCCCGCGGATGTGAGCATCAGGGCGGGACAGGTCGCGACTTTTACAGTAACTGCGAGCGGCACCGCGCCGCTGGTCTTTCAGTGGACCCGCAACGGCCACAACATTCCCGGAGCGAATGCGGCCAGCTACTCGACGCCGCCCGTGGCGGCTTCCGACTCGGGCGCGCTCTTCGGGGTGATCATCGCCAACGACGCCGGCTATGTGACGAGCCGCGGCGCCAAACTCACTGTGAGCGGGACGGCCCCCAAGATCACGACCCAACCCGCGGACCAGACGGTGGCCGCGGGCAAGACCGCCACCTTCGCCGTGGTCGCCACGGGCACGGCCCCCCTGACTTACCAGTGGCGCAAAAATGGCGCTGCCATCGGGGGAGCCACGTCCGCGAGCTTCACGACCGGCAGCCTGACTTCGGCCGACAGCGGCGCGACCTACTCCGTGGTCGTGAGTAATGCGGCGGGCACCGCGACCAGCCGCGGCGCCAAACTCACGGTAAGTGGCACCGCCCCGAGCATTACCACGCAGCCGCAGGACCAGACGATTGCGGCGGGCAAGACCGCCACCTTCACTGTGGGGGCCACCGGCAGCGCGCCGCTGTCCTACCAGTGGCGCCGCAACGGCACGGCGATTCCCGGCGCCACCAGCGCCAGCTACACGACTCCCTCACAGGGCACCAGTGACAACGGGGCAACGTTCTCCGTCGTGATCAGCAACGGCAGCGGCAATGTCACGAGCCGCGCGGCCAGGCTCACCGTCACGGCCGCCGCAAGCGCCCCGGCGATCACGACGCAGCCGCAGGACCAGACGATTGCGGCGGGCAAGACCGCCACCTTCACTGTGGTGGCCACCGGCAGCGCGCCGCTGTCCTACCAGTGGCGCCGCAACGGCACGGCGATTCCCGGTGCCGCCAGCGCCAGCTACACGACTCCCTCACAGGGCACCAGTGACAACGGGGCCACGTTCTCCGTCGTGATCAGCAACAGCACCGGTAATGTCACGAGCCGCGCGGCCAGGCTCACCGTCACGGCCGCCGCAAGCGCCCCGACGATCACGACGCAGCCTGCGGACCAGAGCATTCATGCCGGGCAGACCGCCACCTTCACGGTGGTCGCTACCGGCAGCGCGCCGCTGTCCTACCAGTGGCGCCGCAACGGCACGGCGATTCCCGGCGCCACCAGCACCAGCTACACGACTCCCTCACAGAGCACCAGTGACAACGGGGCAACGTTCTCCGTCGTGATCAGCAACAGCAGCGGCAGTCTCACGAGCCGCAATGCCCTTCTCACAGTGACGCCTGCCGTCAGCACCGCAGGCACGGACGTCGTGACCTACAAGAACGATCTGGCGCGCACCGGGCAGAACCTCAACGAGAAGACCCTGACGCCAGCGAATGTCAAACATGCGCGTTTTGGCAAGCTGCAGTTCCTCAGCACCGACGGCAAAGTCGATGCGCAGCCGCTGTACCTGTCCGCACTCAGCATTGGCGGCGTCAAGCATAATGTGGTGTTCGTCGCCACCGAGAACGATTCGGCGTACGCGTTCGACGCCGATACCGGCACCCAACTGTGGAAAGTCTCGCTCGTGCCCGCCGGGGAAACCGTCGCCAGCGAATTGCCACAGGTGTGCGACGTCATCGAGCCCACCATCGGCGTCACGGCAACGCCGGTGATCGATCGCGGCGCTGGCGCGCACGGCACGATCTACCTCGTGGCCATGACGAAATCGAGCACCACCTGGCACCAGCGTCTGCACGCGCTGGACGTCACGACCGGCGCGGAAGTGGCCGGCGGCCCCAGGGAGATTACCGCCACCTACGACACCGCCGGCGGCACCATCACCTTTGATCCGGGCCAGTACCTGGAGCGCGCGGGGTTGCTGCTGCTCAATCACACCGTCTATACGACCTGGACGTCGCACTGCGATAACAAGTTCTACACCGGCTGGATCATCGCCTATAACCAGGGCACGCTGCAGCGCACCGCTGTGCTCAACATCGCGCCCAACAGCGGCGGCGTCGGTCCTTCAATCTGGATGTCCGGCGGCGCCCCGGCGGTGGATGCCGCGGGCAACATCTACGTGATCACCGCCAATGGCGCCTTCGAGAGCACCCTGGATGCCGCCGGATTTCCCAACCTCGGCGACTACGGCAACTCCTTCCTCAAGCTGTCCACCAGCGGCGGCGGCCTGCGGGTCACGGACTACTTCGCCCCCAACAACACGGCGTTCCTGAGCGCCGTGGACTTTGACCTGGGTGCCGGCGGCGTCATGCTGCTGCCGGACATGACCGACTCGAGTGGCACCGTGCGGCACTTGGCCGTGGGCGCGGGCAAAGACGGCAACATGTACGTCATCAACCGCGACTCGATGGGGCATTTCAGCCCGAGCAGCAACAATATCTGGCAGCAGCTCAACGGCGTGCTCGGCGGGGGGATCTGGTCGACGCCGGCCTACTTCAACGGCCACATCTACTACGGGCAGGACAACGGCGCTCTTAAGTCCTTCAGCATCAGCGCCGCCAAGGTAGTGTTGCCCGCAGGCTCTTCCAGCAGCGTTACCTTCGGCTTCCCGGGCACCGCGCCGTCGGTCTCCGCCAATGGCACGGCCAACGGCATCGTCTGGGCGCACCAGAACGCCAACCCGGCGGTGCTGTATGCATTCGACGCCAACGATGTCTCAAAGCCGCTGTACAGCAGCTCGCAGGCCGCTAACGGCCGCGACCAGTTCGGGGCCGGGAACAAGTTCGTCACGCCCGTGATCGCGGACGGCAAGGTCTTTGTGGGCGCGGCGAGCGGCGTGGCGGTGTTTGGCCTGCTCAAGTAGGGCGTACGCCCCTCCGCGGCGTCGACAAGCTGTAGCGACGCCCCGTATCCTGCGGGCACACCATGAACTTCTGCAGCAAATGCGGCGCCAAAGTACAGCTGCGCGTCCCCGAGGGCGATCACCTGCCACGCTACGTCTGCGAGGCTTGCGGCACGATTCACTACGAGAACCCGCGTCTCGTGGTCGGCTGCGTGCCCGAGCACGAGGGGCGCATCCTGCTGTGCCGACGGGCGATCGAGCCGCGCCGCGGCTACTGGACCGTGCCGGCGGGCTTCATGGAAAACCGCGAGACGCTGCAGGAAGCAGCCGCCCGCGAGTCGCACGAGGAGGCCCTCGCCGAGGTTCTCATCGGTTCGCTCCTGAGCGTGGTGCACGTGCTGCACGCCGAGCAGGTCCACGTGTTCTTCCGGGCCCGGCTGCCGGTGGCGCACTTCGGTGCCGGTCCTGAGAGCCTGGAGGTCATGCTGGTCGAGCCCCGGGACATTCCCTGGGACGATATCGCCTTCCGCAGCACCGATTTCACGCTGCGGCGTTACCTGGAAGACAAGGCGGCGGGCCGCGAACAGCATCATTTCACCACCCTCGACCGGCACGAGCCGCAACCTAAGCCTCGGCACTGATTCACCGCCCACGCCTGGCGTGGCACAATGCCGCCCCCTTGCCAGGGTTGAGCCGCCGCGGCTCCCGGCCGGGGCACCCCTGAGGAAATCGCATGACTTTTGTCGTCACTGAAAACTGCATCAAGTGCAAATACATGGACTGCGTGGAAGTGTGTCCGGTCGACTGCTTCCACGAGGGACCTAACTTTCTCACCATTGATCCCGAGGAGTGCATCGACTGCACGCTGTGCGAACCGGAGTGTCCGGTGGAGGCGATCTTTTCTGAGGAAGAGCTGCCCGCAGGACAGGAGCACTTCAAACAGCTGAACGCCGAACTCGCGAAGCAGTGGCCCGTGATCACCGAGAAAAAGGATGCGCCCCCGGACGCCAAGGAATGGGAAGGCAAGCCGGACAAGATCAAGCTCCTTGAACGCTGAACAAGGCCATCCGTTCCCCGCGCGCTCCTGAGAAGGTCACGCCGGGCCGGCAGCCCTGCCGACGCGGAGCGGCGACAGTGATCGGCCGCAACACCACTGCCGATTACCAGCAAGATCGGTGCGCGCGTTTCACATAACACGAATTTTTGTGTCGCAGTTCACAGACCAGTTGCCGAGCGCGCTGTGGACGTGCGATTTTTGCAGCAGAAGAAAAAGGGATGTTGAATGCGGCGGCAACGCACCGGTCTTACATGGATTGTCTTATCGTGGTTCGCATTGGTGCTTGTCGGCTGCAGCCAGGTGGGAACTGACGCGCAGCCTGACACCGCCAGCGCGCCGGCGATCCTGACCCAACCGGCCGACCAGGATGTCGCTGAGGGGGAAACGGCCACGTTCGCCGTGGTCGCGGCCGGCTCGCAGCCGCTCGCCTACCAATGGAGCAGAAACGGCGCCGTGATCAACGGCGCGGTCACGGCGAGCTACAGCGCCGCGGCCCGTGCGGATAATGACGGGGACAGCTTCACCGTCAGGGTGAGTAACCCGGTGGGCGCGGTCGACAGCAACGCGGCGAGGCTCTCGGTACGCTCCGCGGCACTCGCGCCGAGCATCACTGCGCAGCCTGCAAACCAGAGCATCACTGCCGGCCAGACGGCCACCTTCAGTGTGACGGCGACCGGGAGCGCGCCACTGGCATATCGCTGGCAGAAGAACGGCGTCGACATCGCCGGCGCCACGGCCGCCACGTACACGACCCCCGCCGAGGCCACGAGCGACAACGGGGCGCTCTTTGTCGTGATCGTGAGCAACACGGCCGGGAGCGTCACCAGCGTCGGTGCACAGCTCACGGTCACCAGCGCTGCACAGCCAGGCGGCGTCGATGTCGTTACCTACAAATACGACAAGGCACGCACCGGACAGAATCAGTCCGAGACCGTCCTGACGCCAGCCAATGTCAGCGCCGCGACTTTCGGCAAGGTGCGTTTCCTCAGCACCGACGGCAAGGTCGACGCGCAGCCCCTCTACCTTGGGGCGCTCAACATCGGCGGCGTGAGCCACAACGTGGTGTTCGTCGCGACCGAAAACGATTCGATCTATGCCTTTGATGCCGACAGCGGTGCGCAGCTGTGGAAGAAGGCACTGGTGCCGGCCGGCGAGACCGTCGGCAACGACACCTGCCTCAAAACCACCGGCGTCATGGCCACGCCGGTGATCGACCGCAGCGCCGGAGCACACGGCACGATCTACGCCGTCGCCCGGACGCAGTCGGGCACGGCCTACCATCACTGGTTGTACGCCCTTGACGTGACCACCGGAGCGGAGCTGCTTGGCGGCCCGATGCCGATCACCGCCGTCGCGCCGAAGGGCGGTGGCACGCTGACCTTCAACCCCGCCCAGGCCAACGAACGTGCGGCACTGCTGCTGAACAACGGCACGATCTATACGACCTGGACCTCACGATGTGACCTGTATTTCTACACCGGCTGGATCATGTCCTACAGCGCGGCGACGCTGCAGCAGACCGGCGTGCTCAACGTCGCCCCCAACAGCGGCGGTGTCGGACCTGCGATCTGGATGGCCGGCAATGGCCCCGCGGCCGACTCCGCAAACAACGTCTACCTCATCACCGCGAACGGCGTCTTCGATACCGCACTGGACCCCAGTGGCTTTCCGAACATGGGCGACTTTGGCAATTCGTTCCTGAAAATTGCCGGCGACTCACTCAGCGTGACGGACTACTTCGCGCCTTTCAACGGCGTGACCCTGAGCAGCACGGACAAGGATCTCGGCTCCGGCGGCCTCATCCTGCTGCCGGACCAGACCGATTCCTCGGGCACCGTCCGCCATATCGCCGTCGGTGCCGGCAAGGACGGCAACATCTATCTCGTCAACCGCGACTCGATGGGCCACTTCAGTGCCACCGGCAACAACATCTGGCAGCAGCTCACCAGCATCCTCGGCAACCTCGGCGAATTGCCGTCCACCGGCCACGGCGGCATCTGGTCGACACCGGCGTATTTCAACAACCACGTCTACTTCGGGCCCGTGAACGACTCGCTGAAGTCCTTCTCCTATACGAGTGCCAAACTCTCAACGGCACCCGTCGCCAGCACCAGCGTGAAGTTCGTATACCCTGGGGCCGCGCCGGTGGTTTCGGCCAACGGCACGGCCAACGCCATCGTCTGGGCACACCAGAATTCCGATCCCGCCATCCTCTACGCCTTTGACGCCGGCACGCTGGCACAGCTGTACAGCAGCTCGGATGCGGCCGGCGGCCGTGACCAATTCGGCGCGGGAAACAAGTTCATCGCGCCGGTCGTCGCCAACGGCAAGGTGTTCGTGGGGACCACCAACGGCGTGGCGGTGTTTGGACTGCTGCCGTGAGGAGCTGCGGCAGCGGCCGGGTCGCTGCAAACGTCGGACGGACTGCGGGGCCCTAGCAAAAAGGATCTCCCCGCGCGCAGGTCCGGCGCGCTAGGCGCGGCGCGCGGGCTTCAGGGGTGCGCGTCTTTCAGCTGCTTCACCAGAACATCCGGCGGCACGTAGCCCGGCAGCAGGTCACCGTCGGCGAGGATAATGGCCGGCGTGCCCTGCAGCGAGAAGTCCTGGCCGAGCTGATAGGTGCGGGCGACCGGATTGTCGGCGCAGGGCTTGGCCTTCAGGTCCTGGCCCAGCTTGGCCCGGGTGAGCGCATCGTTGCGGTCCGGCGAGCACCACACCTGCTCCGCCTTGGTCCACGAGCTGGTGTTGGGTCCGGTGCGCGGATACATCAGGTACCGCACCCGCACGCCCAGGCGGTTGTACTCGGCGATCTGGCTGTGCAGCTTGCGGCAATAGGCGCAGTCGACGTCGGTGAACACCGTGATCGTGTACTTCGGGTCTTTCGGCCCGAAGATGAGCATCTGGTCCTCGGGCACGGCGGCGATCAGCTTGCTGCGCAATTCACGACGGTGCTGCTCGGTGAGGTTGTCGTTCTTGGCCAGGTCGAACAGATCACCGGAAATCGCATACTTGCCATCGGCGGTTACGTAGGCGATCTCCGTGCCGCGCGTGTACTCATACATGCCCGGGATGGGCGTGGCCTTGAGTTGATCAACCTTGGCACCGGGAATGCGGCTGGCGACTTCCACGCGCGGATCCACGCTCGCCTGCTCAGCCGGCGCCGACGTTTGCACCAGCAGCGCGCCCAGCACCAGCAAACCGCCCAACCACTTGCCTTTCATGGAACTTCCCGTCATGTCGGTGGGATTTCGAGTCGTGCGCCCGGGCCAAAGTTCACCCGTGCGCGCGCGCCGTGCTCAAGAGTGTAGCAGAGGGGCATGCCGACTGCGGTTGCCGCCGGGCTTCAGCCGCGCGGGTGATGCTGCGAGTGCAGGTCCTTGAGGCGTTCCCGCGCGACGTGCGTGTAGATCTGCGTGGTCGAGAGGTCGCTGTGGCCGAGCAGCATCTGCACCACGCGCAGGTCCGCGCCGTGGTTGAGCAGGTGGGTCGCGAACGCATGCCGCAGCGTGTGCGGTGAGAGTTCCTTGGCGATCCCCGCCTTGCGGGCGTAGCGCTTGATGATGTGCCAGAACGCCTGGCGCGTCATGCGATCGCCGCGGCGCGTGGGAAACAGATAGTCGGTCTGGCGCTCCAGCAGGATCTCCCCGCGCGGTCCGCGTGCGAATTCCTTCAGCGCGCGCATCGCCTCCTCGCCGAGCGGAATGAGGCGCTCCCGATCCCCCTTGCCGAGGATGCGGATGACGCCCTGGTTCAGGTTGACCTGGCTCTGGCGCAGGTTCACGAGCTCCGACACGCGCAGGCCGGTCGCGTACAGCACCTCGAGCATGGTGCGGTCGCGGTTGCCCAGCGGGTCGCTCACCAGCGGCGCCGAGAGCAGCGACTCGACTTCCTCTTCGGTCAGGGAACGCGGCAGCGAGCGCCCGATCTTCGGCATGGCGATCTGCGCGGTGGGGTCCTCACGGATGGCGCCCTCGCGCATGAAGTAGCGGAAGAAGCGCCGGAAACTGGAGAGCTGACGCGCGGTGGAGCGCGGCCGAGCGCCGGCCTTCACGCGCCAGGCGATAAAGTCCTGCAGGTCCGCGCGCGTGGTGCGCATGATCGGCACGCTGCGTTCGGCCAGCCAGCGGGCGAGCGCGGTGAGGTCGGCGCGGTAGGCGGCCAGGGTATTCGGCGACAGGCCCCGCTCCATCCAGACGGCGTCGAGGAAGCGGGAAACCGCAGGATCAGCCGAATCGGCGCTGGGGGTCATGGCGATCGCGGTATTGGACAAGCCTGTCTCGCTGGGAGGTTAAGGTAACCGCCCGCGCTCGGGTGCGCGGTGTGCGTGCCTCGGATTCCCGGTAATGTGGTGACCGCAGTATGGTGACCGGGGGCCGTACGTCGACGTGACGATCTTCACATCCGCGCTCCGGCATTAACATAAAGAGAACCAGTTCACATCCCTTTCACCCGTCCTCACATAACGCACGAGACTTTGTGAATCTGCTCGCCATGCTCCAGGCGCTCCTCCTTGCACCGCTGCGGCTTCTCTATGCCGCCTGGGCGGTCGCGGCATTCCTGGTCGCCGGCCTCAGCACCCTCGTGCTGCTGCTGGTGCTGCCGCGCATGCAACAGCGCCGCGCGGCCGCCCGCGCCCTGGCGCGCGCCTTTCTCGCCGTGGCGGGTATGCCGCTCACGGTGAAGTTCCCCGAGCGCATTCCCATGGGCCAGTGCGTCGTAATCTGCAACCACGCCAGCTACCTCGACGGCATCGTGCTCACCGCCGCACTGCCGCCGTGCTTCACCTTCGTGATCAAGCGCGAGATGGCGCACTTTCCGCTCGCCGGACCCCTGCTGCGGCGACTCGGTTCGCAGTTCGTGGAGCGCTTCGACCGGCATCGCAGCGCCGCGGATGCCCGTCGCGTGCTGCGCAACGCGACCCAGGGAAGCTCGGTGGTGTTCTTTCCGGAAGGCACCTTCACGCGCACGCCGGGCCTGCTGAAGTTCCACCTCGGGGCGTTCGTCACCGCGGTACGGGTGGGTTGCCCGCTGGTGCCGGCCGTGGTGCGCGGCACGCGCCGGGCTGTGCCGCCGAGTGGCGCCCTGCCCCTGCCCGGACGCATCGAACTTGAGATCCTTTCGCCGCTGGCACCGGCGGCGGAGGCAGACGATCCGGAGGCCGCGCCGCGGCTACGCGAGGCGGCGCGCAACGCGATCCTCGCCGCGCTCGGGGAACCGGACCTTACATGTTGCGACGATACTGGCCGCCCACCTGATAGAGCGCGTGCGAGATCTGTCCCAGTGAGCAGACCTTGACACTCTCCATCAGCTCGGCGAACACGTTGCCGCCGCGGTCGGCCGCTTGCTGCAGGCGCGTGAGCGCCTCCGGGGCGCGCTCGGCGTTGCGCGCCTGGAAGGCGCGCACGGCGGCGACCTGCGCCTGCTTTTCCTCCTCACTGGAGCGAATCAGCTGCGCGCCCTTGTGCTCCTCGGAGCCATCGCTCCCGGAGAGGTAGGTGTTCACCCCCACGATGGGCAGCGAGCCGTCGTGCTTCTTGGTCTCGTAGTACAGCGACTCTTCCTGGATCTTGCCGCGCTGGTACATCGTCTCCATGGAGCCGAGCACCCCGCCACGCTCGGACAGCGCTTCGAACTCCTTGTAGACCGCCTCCTCCACCATGTCCGTCAGGTAATCGATGGCGAAGGAGCCCTGCCAGGGGTTCTGGATCTTGTTGAGGCCAAGTTCGCGGTTGATGACGAGCTGGATGGCGACCGCGCGCCGTACGCTCTCCTCGGTCGGCGTGGTCAGTGCCTCATCGTAGGCGTTGGTGTGCAGACTGTTGCAGTTGTCAAAGAGCGCATACAGCGCCTGCAGCGTGGTGCGGATGTCGTTGAAGGAGATCTCCCGGGCGTGCAGGCTGCGCCCGGAGGTCTGCACGTGGTACTTGAGCATCTGGCTGCGCGGACCGGCGCGGTAGCGGTCGCGCATGGCGCGCGCCCAGATGCGCCGCGCCACCCGCCCGATGACGGCGTATTCCGGGTCCATGCCGTTGGAGAAGAAGAACGACAGGTTCGGGGCGAAATCATCGATCTTCATGCCGCGCGCGAGGTAGTACTCGGTGATGGTGAAGCCGTTGGCGAGCGTGAACGCCAGTTGTGAAATGGGGTTCGCGCCGGCCTCCGCGATGTGATAACCGGATATCGAGACCGAGTAGAAATTGCGTACCCGCTGATCGATGAAGTACTGCTGCACGTCCCCCATCATGCGCAACGCGAACTCGGTCGAGAAAATGCAGGTGTTCTGCGCCTGGTCCTCCTTGAGGATGTCGGCCTGCACGGTGCCGCGCACGGCTTGCAGCGCCTCGGCGCGGATGCGCTCATAGGTTTCGCGCTCCAGCAGCTGATCCCCGGTCACGCCCAGCAGCGCGAGCCCGGAGCCATCGTGATGGGGTGGCAGTGCGCCCTTGTAGCTCGGCGGCGGCACCCCACGCGCGCTCGCCGCGGCGTGCAGGGCGGCGATCTTCTGCTCGGCGGCCGCCCACTGACCCTGGGCCTTCAGGTACCGCTCCACCTGTTGGTCGACCGCGGTGTTCATGAACATCGCGAGGATCATCGGCGCCGGGCCGTTGATGGTCATGGACACCGAGGTCGAGGGCAGGCACAGATCGAAGCCCGAGTAGAGCTTCTTCATGTCGTCAAGCGTCGCGATCGAGACCCCGGAGTTACCGGTGCGCCCGTAGACATCCGGCCGCGTGTCCGGATCTTCGCCGTACAGTGTGGTCGAATCGAACGCCGTCGAGAGTCGGGCCGCCCCATGCCCGGCCGCCACGTAGTGGAAGCGCCGGTTGGTGCGCTCCGGCCCGCCCTCACCGGCGAACATGCGCGTCGGGTCTTCCTCCTCGCGCCGGTAGGGGTAAACCCCGCCGGTGTACGGGAACGAACCGGGCAGGTTCTCGTTGAGCAGGAAGTGCAGCAGCTCGCCCCAGTCCTTGAGGCGCGGCACGGCGAGCTTCGGCACCGCCGAGCGTGACAGGCTTTCGGTGTAGTTCTCGCCCTTGAGTACCCGCTCGCGCACCTTGTACGTATAGGTGGTCTCGGTCGCCGAGCGCTCGCGCGCCGGCCACGCCTTCAGCTCCGCCACGCCCTCGCTGCCGATCTCCTCCAGGGCACGGTTGTAGCCGGCACGCAGCTCGCGGCGCGTCGCGTCCCCCTCCTCCAGAGCCTGGGCCGGGTAGCGCTCGAGCGGCCCTGGCAGCGCCGCGTCATGCAGGGATTTCAAGGATTCGTACAGGCCGTAAGCGCGGCGCGCGGCCTGCACCTGCGCCTCGATGCGCGCCCGCGCCTCGCGGCCGCCCTGCGCGATCTCCGCCAGGTAGCGCGTGCGCGAGCCGGGCACGAGCGGCGCGCGCACGCTAAGAGTCGTGGGGCCCGCGTCCGCCACGTGCCAATGCGCGCTGCCCACGTGCTTCTCCTCGAGCGCCGCGCACACCGCTGCGAACAGGCGATTGACACCGGGGTCGTTGAAGCGACTCGCGATGGTCGGAAACACGGGCAGCTCGGTGTCAGGCAGCTGCGCGCGCTGCGGGTGGTTGCGGCGCCACTGCTTGCGCACGTCGCGCAGGCTGTCCTCGGCGCCGCGCTTCTCGCTCTTGTTGAGCACGATGAAGTCGGCGTAGTCGAGCATGTCGATCTTCTCGAGCTGACTCGCAGCACCGTACTCGCTCGTCATGACATACAGCGACAGGTCCACCAGGTCCACGATCTCGGTGTCCGACTGCCCGATGCCGGCGGTCTCGACGATCACCAGGTCAAAGCCGGCGGCCTTGTAGAGCTCGATCACGTCCTTCAGCACCGCAGAGGTCGCCAGATGCGCGCGCCGCGTCGCAAGCGAGCGCATGAAGACGCTCTCGGCGGCGAGACTATTCATGCGGATGCGATCCCCGAGCAGGGCACCGCCGCTGCGGCGGCGGGTCGGGTCCATGGCCACGACCGCGATCTGCGCCGCGGGGAAATGCCGCACCAGACGCCCCAGCAGCTCATCGGTGAGGCTCGACTTGCCGGCACCGCCGGTACCGGTGACGCCGATGACCGGCACCTTGTGGCGCGAACGCGCGAGCGCGCGGCGGATCTGCTCGGCATGCGCCTCCTCGCCGCTGGCGCCCTCGAGTACCGAGATGCTGCGGGCGATCAGGCCGTGGTCGCGGGCGTTCAGCGGCCGCAGCTCGTAGGGGGGCTTGCGCGCCGTGGCGATACGCTGGAAGACATCGTCGATCATGCCCGCCAGTCCGAGCTTGCGACCGTCCTCGGGCGTGTAGATCTTCTCCACGCCGTAGCGCTCCAGGGCTGCGATCTCATCCGGGGAGATCGTGCCGCCGCCGCCGACCACGACCCGCACGTGCTCGTAGCCGCGCTCGCGCAGCATGTCCACCATGTAGGTGAAGTACTCGTTGTGGCCGCCCTGGTAGGAGCTGACCGCGATCGCATCGGCATCCTCTTCGATCGCGGCGCGCACGATATCGGCGACGCTGCGGTTGTGCCCGAGGTGCACCACCTCGGCGCCCCGTGCCTGCAGCAGACGGCGGATCATGTTGATGGCGGCGTCGTGGCCGTCGAAGAGGGAAGCGGCCGAGACGAAGCGCAGCGGCGGGCGCGCCGCGGCGGCGTCACTGCGCGGCAAGGTCGCGCCACCTTTGAGACCGGCATTCATAGTGCGTTTCTCGCTCGCGGCACGTAGTCCGAATGATGTATGGACTTACCTGTTTACCGGCGGGTAGGATTCCTACCCGTGAGTATGATTGACACGCCAGCGGCCGGTCAACGTGCCTGCCGGCGCCGCCTTCGGATCACCGCGGCAGTCACGGTTGCCGCTCCTGCGCCGCTATAATACTCGTAAGCCATGAACAACCGTCGCCCCAGCCCGCCCACCGCGGGCAAGAACCCCACCCCGGCCGCATCGCCCTGGAAGGCGAGCCACGAGCGGCAGCGCGATCGCGAGGTGAAGCGCGACGCGGTCATCCGTGCTGCAGCGCGCGAGTTCAACCGCAAGGGCTACCACAATACGTCCCTTGACGACATCGCCGCGCGCCTCGAGGTCACCAAGCCCACCGTCTACTACTACGTCACCAGCAAGGAGCAACTGCTGTTCCAGTGCTTCGTGGCGGGCGTGGAGCGCATCCGCGCTGCCTTCCGCGACGTACGGCGCCTGGAGCTGCCGGCGCGGGAACGCCTGAACGCGGTGCTGCGCCGCTACGGCGAGGCGGTGGCGTCGGAGTTCGGCTGGTGCATGGTGCGCGCCGAAGAGCAGGATCTCTCGCCGGCGATGAGCCGCCACATCAAGGCACTGAAATCCGAGATCGATCATGGCATCCGCCGGCTGATCCGTGAGGGGGTGCAGGATGGCTCCATCCATCCGTGCGATCCAAAGATGACCGCGTTCGCCCTGGCAGGCGCGCTGAACTGGATCGCGCATTGGTACCGCGAAGATCAATCGCTGTCGGGGGCGCAGATTGCGGATGCCTTCGTCACCATCTTTGAAGGCGGCCTGCGGCCGCGACCAGTCGCCACGCCCCTGGCCGCGGCGCGCGAGGCGCCGCGGCGGCGCCCGCGGCGCGCCGCCGGCGCCCTCCCGCGTTAGCACCGGTATTCAACTCGAGGCTCTTAACATGTCCAGCAACGAAGTGGTCATCGTCGCCGCCAAACGCACGCCGATCGGTGCGTTCCTCGGTGCGCTCACGCCCCTGACGGCCCCGCAGCTCGGTAGTGCCGCGATCAAGTCAGCGCTTGGCGCCGCCGGCCTCGCCGCCGCCGACATCCAGGAGGTAATCATGGGGTGTGTGCTGCCCGCAGGCCTCGGGCAGGCGCCCGCACGTCAGGCGGCCATCGGCGCAGGTCTGCCGCCAAGCGTGCCGAGCACGACGCTCAACAAGATGTGCGGATCGGGCCTGAAGGCGGTGATGCTCGGCGCGGATCAGATCCGCGCCGGGTCGGCCCAGTGCGTGCTTGCCGGGGGCCTGGAGTCGATGTCCAACGCCCCGTACCTCCTGCCCAAGGCCCGCAGCGGCTATCGCATGGGACACGGGGAGGTACTCGATCACATGTTCTATGACGGGCTGCAGAGCCCCTGGGATGGCAAGCTCATGGGCTGCTTCGCGGACGCAACGGCGGCGAAGTACGGCTTCACGCGCGCCCAGCAGGACGCCTTCGCCACCGAATCCGTGCGCCGCGCCCTGCGCGCCGTGAATGAGGGCGAGTTCGACGCGGAAATCACCCCGCTGACCGTGAAGGGGCGCAAGGGCGAGACGCTCGTGGCGCGCGATGAGACCCCCGGCACCTGCGACATCAACAAGATCACGGCGCTGAAGCCCGCGTTCGGCAAGGAGGGCACCGTCACGGCGGCCAGCTCCTCCTCGATCTCCGACGGCGCGGCGGCGCTGGTGCTCATGAGCGCCGAGGCCGCCCGCAGCCGCGGCATCCAGCCGCTGGCGCGGGTGCTGGCCTACACCAGTCACGCCCAGGAACCGGAGTGGTTTACGACCGCCCCCGTGGGCGCCATCCACAAGCTGCTCAAGCAGCTGAACTGGAGGCCGCATGACGCCGACCTGTACGAGATCAATGAGGCATTCGCCGCCGTCACCATGGCCGCGATGCACGATGTCGACATCGAACATGCGCGCGTGAACGTCAACGGCGGCGCCTGCGCACTCGGGCATCCGATCGGCGCCACCGGTGCGCGGATCCTGACAACGCTGTTGTATGCTCTGAAGCGTCGCGGCGGCAGGCGCGGCATCGCGGCGCTGTGCATCGGCGGCGGCGAAGCGGTCGCCGTGGCCGTCGAGCTTGTCTAACCAGTACGCCGCCGCGGCGGGAGTCTCATGAAAATTCAGGACGTGCGTGCCGTCATCACCGGCGGCGCTTCAGGTCTGGGCAATGCGGTCGCGCGTCACCTCAGCGCCCGGGGCGCCAAGGTTGTCATCCTGGACGTGCAGGAGGGCCCGGGACGCGAGGCGGCCGCCGCCTTGGGTGCCAGCGCGCGCTTTGTTCGCTGCGACGTGACCTCCGAGGCGGAGGTCAACGCGGCGATGGAGAGTGCGCAGGCCCACCTGGGCGCTCTTAACCTCCTGGTGAACTGCGCCGGCGTCGTCGGCGCCGGGCGGGTGCTCGGCAAGAGCGGCCCCATGGCCGGTGAGTTCTTCACCAAGGTGATCCACATCAACCTCATCGGCACGTTCCTGTGTGACAAGGCCGCCGCCGCGCTCATGCAGCACAACGCCCCGGGCGTCGACGGTGAGCGCGGACTGCTGATCCATACCTCCTCCGTGGCCGCCTTCGAGGGGCAGATCGGTCAGGCGGCCTACGCGGCCACCAAGGCCGCCGTGGCCGGCATGACGCTGCCCATCGCGCGCGAGCTGGCACGTTTTGGCATCCGCTGCGTCTCGATCGCCCCTGGAATTTTCCACACCCCCATGATGGACGGGATGCCCGCCGAGGTGCAGGCCTCGCTGGCTGCCCAGGTACCCTTCCCGGCACGGTTGGGCAAGCCCGAAGAGTTCGCGCAGCTGGTGGCGAGCGTCATCGAAATCCCCATGCTCAACGGGGAGACCATCCGCCTGGACGGCGCGATCCGGATGCAGCCGAAGTAGACGATCAACGGTAGCGACAGGGGCTTGAACGGGGGCGGCGAGTGAGTGAGGCGCAGGCGATCGAGCGGGACGTCATGCAGTATGACGTCGTCATCGTGGGCGCGGGTCCCGCGGGACTGGCGTGCGCCATCCGCCTGAAGCAACTGAAACCGTCCGCCAGCGTGTGCGTGCTCGAGAAGGCCTCGGCCGTCGGCGCGCACTCGCTCTCGGGCGCGGTGCTCGAGCCTGGACCGCTCGAGCAACTGCTGCCCGAGTGGCACAGCGAATACCCCGGCATGAAGGTGCCGGCCACCGTGGATGATTTTCGCATCCTCACGGCGCGGGGCTCCTACAAGCCGGTGCCCGACTTCGCGGTCAAGCTGCTGCCCGCCTCGATGACCTACAGCACGCCGTTCAACAATCACGGCAACTACATCATCTCCCTCGGGCAGCTGACGCCCTGGCTGGCGCAGAAGGCGGAGAACCTGGGCGTCGAGGTCTTCCCCGGGTTTGCCGCGGCCGCGCCGCTGTTTGATGAGCATGGCGCCGTCAAGGGCGTGCGCATTGGTGACATGGGACTCGATCGCGAGGGCCGGCCAGGCCCCAATTTCACCCCCGGCGTCGAGATCCATGCCGGCCTCACGGTGCTGGCGGAGGGCTGCCGCGGCTCGATTTCCAAGGAGCTCATCGCCAAGTACGACCTCGCCAAGGGCCATTGTCCGCAGACCTTCGCGCTGGGCTACAAGGAGCTGTGGCAGCTGCCGCCCGGGCGCGTGCAGCCCGGCCGCATCGAGCATGCGCTCGGTTGGCCGGCCGACTCGCACACCTACGCGGGCAGCTTTCTGTATCACCTGGACAAGGATCGCGTGTACGTGGGTTACATCGTGGGCCTGGACTACGAGGATCCACGCCTGCAGCCGTTTGAGGCTTTCCAGCAGTACAAGAATCACCCGAGCGTAAAGGCGCTGCTGGCAGGCGGGGAGATTGTCTCCGCGGGGGCACGCACCATCGCCGCGGGCGGCTGGCAGTCGACGCCGACCCTGGAGATGCCCGGCGCCATCCTCATCGGGGATGCCGGCGGCACGCTCAACTTCGCCAAGATCAAGGGCGTGCACCAGGCGATCCGCAGCGGCGCGCTTGCCGGGGAGCACCTTGCCGCCGGCAACACGGCGGCGGGCTTCGACGCCAAGTGGCGCGCCTCCCCGGGCGGAGTGGAGCTGAAGCGCATCCGCAACTTCAAGCCGGCCTTCAAGCGCGGCATGTGGTTCGGCCTCATCAATTCCGCGTGGGAGACCCTGACGTGCGGCAAGTCACCCTGGACGCTCAGGAACAGCGCCGACTGGTCACGACTGCGCAAGCTTGAGGACTACAGCTCGCCCGAGCGGCACTGGGGCGAGCGCACGCTGCCGCCCCGCGACCGCGTCTCGTTCGTGTTCTTCGCCGGCAACGCGCACGATGAAAGCCAGCCAGTGCACCTGAAGGTCGCGGACACCAGCATCTGCGCGGACCGCTGCGCCCGGGAATACGGCAATCCCTGCGAGCGCTTCTGCCCGGCCGGGGTGTACGAAATGGTGAGCGATGGCGCCGGCGGCAGGCGGCTGCAGATAAATGCCGCCAACTGCGTGCACTGTAAGGCGTGCGACATCAAAGACCCCTACCGCATCATTACCTGGACCACGCCCGAGGGCGGCTCGGGACCGAACTACCAGTCGTTGTAGGATCGACGGCGGCGGCATGCTCCCATGACTGAACTCTGGCGCCCCTCCCCGGCCCGCATCGCGGACGCGAACCTCACCCGCTTCATGCGCTGCCTGAAGGCGCGCCGCGGCACGCTCCTGCGCGACTACGCTGAGCTGTACGCGTGGTCGCTGGCGCAGCCGCAGCAGTTCTGGGCCGAACTCGCGCACTTTGCAGACGTACGGGCCGACTGGGGCGAGGGGCCGGTGCTGGAGAATCCGCAGCAGATGCCCGGGGCACGCTTCTTCCCTAACGCGCGCCTTAACTTCGCGGCCAACCTGCTCAAGTTCGACGACGAGCAGCCGGCGCTGGTGTTTCGCAACGAGCGCGGCGCGCGGCGCGTCCTGTCATACCGTGAACTGCGCCTGCAAGTGGCGCGCATCGCCGACGGGCTACGCGCCGCAGGGGTGACGGATGGGGATCGGGTCGCGGCCTTCATGCCGAATCTGCCCGAGACCGCCGTCGCGATGCTGGCCACGGCCAGCCTGGGGGCAATCTGGTCCTCCTGCTCCCCGGATTTTGGTGTCCATGGGGTACTCGACCGTTTCGGTCAGATCGCCCCGAAGGTGCTCTTTACCGCCGACGGTTACTTCTATGGCGGCAAGAAGCTCGACTCACTGGAACCCATGGCCGCCGTGCTCGCCGAGCTTCCCGGCGTCAGCCGCGTCGTCGTGGTGCCCTACGTCGAGGCGGCGCCGCAACTTGAGCGGCTCGGGGCGGCAAGCGAGCGCGCCTGTCTGTGGGAAGACTGGGGCGTGCGTGGCCGGCCGCTGTCCTTCGCGCAGCTGCCGTTCAACCATCCGCTCTACATCTTGTATTCCTCCGGCACCACCGGGGTGCCGAAGTGCATCGTGCACGGGGCCGGCGGCACCCTGCTGCAGCATCAGAAAGAGCACCTGCTGCACGTGGACCTGAAGCGCAGCGATCGGCTGTTCTACTTCACCACGTGCGGCTGGATGATGTGGAACTGGCTCATGAGCGGTCTTGCGACCGGCGCGACGCTGGTGCTCTACGACGGCAGCCCCTTTCAGCCCGAGGCGGGCGCGCTGTGGGAAATGGCAACCCAGGAGCGCATCACCGTCTTCGGCACCAGCGCGAAGTATCTCTCGGCGCTGGAGAAGCGCGATTACGCGCCGGGCAGCGTTGCGGATCTGTCGGCCCTGCGCACGGTGCTGTCCACCGGCTCCCCCCTTCTGCCCGAGGGTTTCGACTACGTCTACCGCTCGGTGAAGGCCGACGTCCAGCTCGCTTCGATTTCCGGCGGCACCGACATCGTCTCCTGCTTCGCCCTCGGCTGCCCGACGCGGCCCGTCTACCGCGGCGAGATCCAGTGCCGCGGGCTGGGCATGAGCGTCGATATTTTCGATGACGCCGGGGAAGCGCTGCGCGGGCAGCGCGGCGAGCTGGTCTGCACGGCACCCTTTCCCTCGATGCCGGTCGGATTCTGGAACGATCCTGACGGCGCTAAGTACCGCGCCGCTTATTTCGAGCGCTTTCCGGGCGTCTGGCACCACGGGGACTACGCCGCGATCACCGAGCATGACGGCGTCGTGATCTACGGCCGCTCGGATGCGGTTCTGAATCCGGGCGGGGTGCGCATCGGCACCGCGGAAATCTACGCGGCGGTGGAGAGCCTGCCGCAGGTGGCCGAAGCGCTCGCCGTCGGTCAGGAATGGCAGGGTGATGTGCGCGTGGTGCTGTTCGTGCGCCTGCAGCCGGGCGTCGAACTCGATGAGGCGCTGAAGCGCACCATCCGCGAAACCATCCGCACTCAGACCACGGCGCGGCACGTGCCCGCGCGCGTGATCGCCGTCCCCGACATCCCCCGCACGCTGTCCGGGAAACTCACCGAACTGGCGGTGCGCAACGTCATCCATGGACTGCCGGTCAAAAACCTCGATGCCCTCGCCAACCCCGCTGCGCTCGAGCACTTTCGCGATCTGCCTGAGCTGAAGATCTAGCGCCCGTGAATGACTCAGCCCCGGGTGCCACCCGCGCCGCGGACGAAGACCTGCTGCAGCGTTATTACCGCGAGGTCCGGGAGCGGCATTTCGTAGCCGACCCGGCGCAAATCGCCGCCGTCAACCGCCTCATGGATCTTAAGGCGCGCCTGCTCGCCCGTGAGCGCCCGGCGGGGCTCGCGGGTCGCTGGCTGCGGGCCCTGCGGCCGGCCCGGGCGCTCCCACCGGTGCGCGGACTGTATCTGTGGGGCGGCGTCGGGCGCGGCAAGACCTGGCTCATGGATCACTTCTACGCCGACCTGCCCTTCCTCGAGCGACGGCGCTGCCACTTTCACCGCTTCATGCATGACGTGCACGCACAACTCGCCACGCTCAAGGGGCGGCGCAGCCCTCTGCAGCACGTCGCGGCTGGCATTGCCCGCGACACGCGGGTGCTGTGCTTCGATGAGCTGTTCGTCACCGACATCGCCGACGCCATGATCCTCGGTGGCCTGTTCGCGGGCCTGTTCCAGGCGGGCGTGACGCTGGTGACGACCTCGAACGTCGCGCCGCAGGATCTTTACAAGGACGGGCTGCAGCGCGAGCGCTTCCTGCCGGCGATCACCTTGCTCGGGGAGCATCTGGAGGTGCTGCAGGTCGCCGCTGCCACCGACTATCGCCTGCGCCAGCTCACCCAGGCGGGCACCTACCTCATGGCGCAGGCCGCGGACAGCGGTGCGCGTCTGGAGGCACTGTTCCGCGAGCTCAGCGACGCGGGCACACAGGCCGGCGGCACCATCCAGATTGAAGGCCGTCCGATCCCCGTGGTGCGCGCAGCTCACGGCGCGGTGTGGTTCGATTTCCGCGCGCTGTGCGCCGGCCCCCGCAGCCCGGAGGACTACATTGAGATCGCGCGCGAGTACCAGTCGGTAATCGTCTCCGACGTGCCGGTCTTCGACGCGGCGCTGGAGGATGAGGCGCGGCGCTTCATTGCCTTGGTGGATGAGCTCTACGACCGCAACGTGAATCTCGTAGTCTCCGCGGCGGCGGCTCCGGCCCAGCTCTACGCCGGCAGCCGGCTGCACGCGCTCTTCGAACGCACCGCCAGCCGCCTCGTCGAGATGCAGAGCGCGGCCTACCTGGCACGCGAACACCGTGCCTAAGGTGCGTAAGGTGGGCCCCCTCAGATCACCCCGCGCCGGATTTGATCCTGCTCGATCGATTCGAACAGGGCGCGGAAGTTGCCCTCGCCGAAGCCCTCATTGCCCTTGCGCTGGATGATCTCGAAGAAGATCGGGCCGATGACGTTCTGCGTGAAGATCTGCAGCAACACGCCCTCGCCCTTCTCAGGATTGCCGTCGATGAGAATGCGCCGCTGGCGCAGCTCCTCGAGCGCTTCGTGGTGGCCCGGGACGCGCGCCGCCACGCCCTCGTAGTAGGTGTCGGGGGAGTCCTGGAACGCGACCCCCTGCCCGCGCAGCACGTCCACGGTGCGGTAGATGTCTGCGCTCGCGAGCGCGATGTGCTGGATGCCCTCGCCGTGATACTCGCGCAGGTATTCCTCGATCTGACTCTTGTCGTCCTGGGACTCGTTGATGGGAATGCGGATCTTGCCGCAGGGGCTCGTCATCGCGCGCGAAAACAGCCCGGTGTGCTTGCCTTCGATGTCGAAGTAGCGGATTTCACGGAAGTTGAACAGCTTCTCGTAGAATCCCGCCCACACGTCCATGCGTCCGCGCCCGACATTGTGCGTCAGGTGATCGATGAGCGTGAGCCCGGCGAGCGCGGCAGACTGCGTGCCGCCCTCCACCGGACGGAAGTCAACGTCGTAGATGGATCGGTCCCCGTACAGATCGACGAGATAGATGAGGGAGCCGCCGATGCCTTCGATGCAGGGGATGTTCAGTTCCATGGGACCCGCGCTGCTCGGACCGGGCTTGGCGCCGAGTGCGAGTGCGCGGCTGTAGGCACGCGCGGAGTCGTGGACCCGGAATGCCATGGCGCAGGCCGACGGACCGTGTGCGCGCGCGAAGGCCTGTGCAAAGGATTGCGGTTCCGCGTTGATGATGAAGTTGATATCGCCTTGGCGGTGCAGGGTCACATTCTTGGAGCGATGGCGCGCGACGGCCGGGAACCCCAGCCGGCCGAACAGCGTGCGCAGCAGCTGCGGGTCCGGAGCGGTGTACTCGACAAACTCGAAGCCGTCCGTGCCCATCGGATTGTCAAACAGGTCGCTCATGGGCTTGGGTCCTCAAGACAGATCGTTGCACGGGCAATCATTATTATAGCCGTCCCGGGCGGTTTCGCCCCGCGGGCGCGCAAAACTGACCGCGCGCCACGCACCTGCAGGCGCCGACCGGCTGTCATGCGCGGAGATGTATAATCGCGCGCCGCAACCATGGGGGATCCTTGGTCACGCCGACCTGTCATAAGTGCGCTTCGTGCACGCGACGCGGCCACGCTCCCCAGTCAGGATAATCGGGCATGCACGCAGTTGCTGTTGAGGATAGTCGGCTACTTCATAGCATCCCCGCCGCACGCGTCGCGCTGATCGAGCGCATCGCGCGCAGCGCGGGCAGCAGCGCGGTCCGCCGGCAACTGTCGCAGCGCTTCGTGCGCAGCTACTACCACGGCGTCGCGGAGGAGGACCTGGCGGCGCGCAACCCCCGGCAGCTGGCGCGCGCCGCGCTCGCGCATCTGCAGTTTGCGACGCGGCGTTCGCCGGGTCGTTCGCTGGTGCACGTGTTCAATCCGCAGACTGCCACGGAGGGCTTCGAGTCCCCGCACACGCTCGTGCTCACAGTCACCGATGACATGCCCTTCCTCGTCGACTCCCTCGGCATGGCGTTCGCCCGCGCCGAGCTGGCCGTGCACCTCATCGTGCATCCGGTGTTACAGGTGCGGCGGGACCGGCACGGGCGCCTGCTGGACATCGGCGCCAATGGGGCGGGCCCGACGCAGGCGGAATCCTGGCAGCTCTACGAAATAGACCGCCTCACCGACCCTGCGCAACTGCACAAGGTGCAGCAGGACCTGGAGGCCACGCTCGCCGACGTGCGCGTGGCGGTGCGCGACTGGAAGGCGATGCGCGAGCGCGTGCGCACCATCATCAGCGCCCTGGAGAACAGCCCGCCACCCCTGCCCGCGGCGGAGGTGAGCGAGGTGGCGTATCTGCTCGACTGGATGGAGGGACGGCACTTCGTGTTCCTCGGCTACCGGCATTACGAGCTTGAGCGCGGCCGCAGCGAGGACCGCCTGGTGCCCGAGCGCGCCTCGGGCCTGGGCATCCTCAGCACGACGCGTCGCGAGGCGCACTTGGCCGCTACCGTGCTGCGCGGTGACGTGCGCGCGAAGGCGCGGGAGCCGGAACTGCTCATCATTACCAAGGCGAACTCGAGCGCCACCGTGCACCGCGGCGAGCTGCTCGACTACGTCGGCGTCAAGACCTTCGATCGCCGCGGCCGGGTAAGCGGCGAACATCGTTTCCTCGGGCTGTGGACCTCCACCGCCTATCACGGCAGCCCCCGCGAGATCCCGGTGTTGCGCCACAAGGTGGACCGGGTCATTGAGCACTTCGGTCTCGATCCGGCCAGTCACGACGGCAAGGAGGTGCTCAACGTACTGGAGACCTATCCGCGCGATGAACTCTTTCAGGCTGCCGTCCCGGACCTGGTTCGCATCGTGCGCGGCGTGGTCAACCTGTACGAGCGCCGCACGGTACGCCTGCTCGTGCGCCGCGACCCCTATCACCGCTTCTATTCCTGCCTCGTGTATGTGCCGCGCGATCGCTACAACACCGAGGTGCGCGAGCGCATCGAGGCGATTGCGCGGGAAGGTTTCGCCGGCACCGCCGTGGAGAGCCACGCCCAGATCTCCGGCTCAAGCCACGCGCGCGTGCACGTCGTGGTGCGCACTGACCCGGCGCACCACCAGAAGCCGGACTTCGCGCAGATTGAGCGGCGCATCGCCGAAGCCGCCCTCACCTGGTCGGACCGGCTGCGCGAGGTGCTGGTGGAGCGCCTGGGGGAAGCCCGCGGCCTCAGTCTCTCGGCACGCTACCAGCAAGCCTTTCCGCTCGCTTACGAGGAGGACGTGACCCCGCCTGAGGTGCTCGAGGATCTGAACGATCTTGAGGCGCTGCGCGAACAGCCGCGGGCGCTCAGGCTCAACCTGTACCGCCCGCCCGTGCAGGTGCTAGAGCGCGTGCACCTGAAGATCGTCAAGCTCGGTGATCCGATTCCCATCTCGGACGTGCTGCCGATGCTCGAGAACTTCGGGCTGCGCGTGATCTCGGAGCGGCCGTACGAGCTCACCTGGCCCGAGGGCGGTGGCGCCTGGATCCAGGACTTCGAACTGGAACAGCGCGAGCGCCTCATCATCGAGATCGACCGCATCGAGGAGCTGTTCCGCGAAGCCTTTGGCCTCGCCTGGAGCGGCGCGGTGGAAAACGACGGCTTCAACCGCCTGCTTCTGGCCGCCGAACTCAATGCGCGCCAGGTGGTGATGCTGCGCGCCTATTGCCGCTACCTGCTGCAGACCGGCGTGCCGTTCAGCCAGGCCTACATGGAACGCACGCTCGCGGCCAACGCCGGTATCGCCAGGGACCTGGTACGTCTGTTCGAGACGCGCTTTGATCCGGCCGCGCACAAGCAGCGCGGCAACGATCGCAAGGCGGTCAGCATCGCGACCCAGATCCGCACCGCGCTCGATGCCGTCACGAGCCTCGATGATGACCGCATCCTGCGCGCCTACCTGACTCTCATTCAGGCGACCCTGCGGACCAATTTCTTCCAGCGCGGTGCCGACGGGCAGCCGAAAGGCTACGTCGCCTTCAAGTTCGACCCCAGCAAGGTGCCGGACCTGCCGCTGCCGCGGCCGAAATTCGAGATCTTCATGTACAGCCCGCGTGTCGAAGGCGTGCACCTGCGCATGGGCTACGTCGCCCGCGGCGGCCTGCGCTGGTCGGATCGCCGCGAAGACTTCCGCACCGAGGTGCTGGGACTGATGAAGGCCCAGAACGTCAAGAACACGCTGATCGTCCCGGTCGGCGCCAAGGGCGGATTCGTCGCCAAGCGCCTGCCCGCGAGCGGCAGCCGCGAGGAGGTGCAGGCGGAGGTGGTAGCCTGCTACCAGACCTTCATCCGCGCGCTGCTCGATCTCACGGACAACATCGTCTCCGGGCGCATCGTCGCGCCGCCCCAGGTGGTGCGCAGCGACGGCGATGACGCCTACCTCGTGGTGGCGGCCGACAAGGGTACGGCGACCTTCTCGGACATCGCCAATGCCATCGCGGCCGAATACGACTTCTGGCTCGGCGACGCGTTCGCCTCCGGCGGTTCCGCCGGGTACGACCACAAAAAGATGGGCATCACCGCGCGCGGCGCGTGGGAATGCGTGAAGCGGCATTTTCGCGAGATGGGCATCGACACGCAGAAGACCGACTTCACCATGGCGGGCGTCGGTGACATGTCCGGCGACGTGTTCGGCAACGGCGTGCTGCTGTCGCGGCATATCCGCCTGCTGGCCGCCTTCGATCACCGCCATATCTTCATCGATCCGAACCCGGACACGGCGGTGAGTTTCGCCGAGCGCGCGCGCATGTTCGCCCTACCGCGCTCGAGCTGGGACGACTATGACCGCAAGAAACTCTCGCGCGGCGGCGGCATCTACCCGCGCAGCGCGAAGTCCATCCACCTGTCAGGCGAGGCGCGCACGCTGCTCGGGTTTGAGGGCGCCAGCGCTGCACCCAATGACATCATCCGCGCCATCCTGCGCCTGCCAGTGGACCTGCTGTGGAACGGCGGTATCGGCACCTACGTGAAGGCGAGTGAGGAGCGCAACGCCGAGGTCGGCGACCGCACCAACGATGCGCTGCGCATCAATGGCAAGGAATTGCGCGCCAAGGTGGTCGGCGAGGGCGGCAATCTCGGGCTCACGCAGCGCGGGCGGGTTGAGTACGCGCTCGCACGCGGACGGCTTAATACGGACTTCATCGACAATTCCGCCGGAGTGAACACCTCGGACGTCGAAGTCAACATCAAGATCCTGCTCAATCCCCTGATGCACGACGGCAAGCTCGCGCGCGGGGACCGTAACCGCCTGTTGGCGCGCATGACCCATGAGATCGCCGCGCTGGTGCTGCGCAACAACTACCTGCAGAGCCAGGCGATCAGCACCCTGGAGCTGCAATCCACGGTGCGCCTGGCGGAATTCCAGCACCTGATCCGCCAGCTCGAGCGTTCCGGTGAGCTCAACCGCGCGCTCGAGTTCCTGCCGACGGACGAGGAACTCACCGAGAGACGCAAGGGCGGCGTGGGACTCACCCGCCCGGAGCTGTCGATTCTGCTCGCCTACAGCAAGATCTGGCTGAACAGCCACTTGCTGGCCTCCGACGTGCCGGAAGATCCGTACCTGTCGGCGGAACTGGCGCGATATTTCCCGACGCCGATCCAGGAGCGCTTCGCGCGCGCCATCCGCCATCACCGCCTGCGGCGCGAGATCATCGCCACCGCCACCACCAACAGCCTGGTGAACCGCATGGGGCCGACGTTCGTGACGCGCGCCCAAGAAGACACCGGCGCCGAGCCTGCGCAGATCGCGCGCGCCTACACCGCCGCCCGCGAGATCTTCGCCATGCGCGACGTGTGGGAGCGCATCGAGGCACTCGACAACAAGGTGACCGCAAACCTGCAGTACGAGGCGGCGTTCCAGACGAGCCGCCTGCTGCGCCACGCCACCTACTGGCTGCTCGCCTCGCGCACGCGCCTGCAGGTGGATGCCGCGGTGGCGGAGTTCCGCGACGACGTGCGGCATCTCGAGGCGGAAATCCACGAGCTGCTCACGGGCGCGGAACTTGCGCGCTTCGAGGAGAGCCGCAAGCGCTTCGCCGAGGGCGGCCTGCCGGCGACCCTGGCGGTGCGCATCGCGAGCCTGGAGGCGCTCAACGCCGCCCTCGACATCGCCGAGATCTCAGCCGGCCACCGCGTGAGCGTTGCCGAGACCGCGCGCGTGTACTTCGAGGTCGGCACCCGCATCGGGTTTGACTGGCTGCGTGCGCGCATCGAGAAGCTCACCGTGGACGGTCCCTGGCAGGCCATTGCCCGCAGTGGCCTGCGCGATGCGGCGCTGCGCGTGCAGCGCCGCCTGACCGAGCGCGTGCTGGCGCGCAAGGACCGCGGCAGCGCGCAGGCGCGCGTCAGCGCCTGGGTGGCGGCCGCGGGCAAGGATCTCGCGCACTGGCAACGCACACTCGCGGATATGCGCGCCGCTGGCGCAAGCGACTTCGCCACGCTTACCGTGGGCGTGGAGTCGGTGCGCAAGCTTGCGAGCTGAAGCGGCCTGCACATGAACGCCAAACCTACCGCCCTGCCGGGCAAGCTGCTGCTGGTACGCCACGGCCAGAGCACCTGGAACGTCGAGAATCTGTTCACGGGCTGGACGGACGTGGACCTATCCGAGCTCGGACGGCGCGAGGCGGCGCAGTCGGGGCGTGAGCTGCTGCGCGAGGGGCTCGAGATCGATATCGCATTCACCTCGGTGCTCAAGCGTGCCATCCGTACCCTGTGGCTGATGCTCGATGAGATGGATCGCATGTGGGTGCCGGTGGAGCGCTCCTGGCGGCTCAACGAGCGGCACTACGGCGCGCTGCAGGGGCTCAACAAGGCGCAGACCGTGGCACAGCACGGCGAGGCGCAGGTGAAGATCTGGCGTCGCAGCTACGACATTCCGCCGCCACCGCTCGCCGCGGATGACACGCGCCACCCGCGCTTCGATGCGCGCTATGCGCGCGTGCCGGACGCTGAGCTGCCCGCGACCGAATCCCTCAAGGACACCCTGGCACGCGTGCTGCCGTTCTGGAATGCGCGCATCGCGCCGGAACTGCGCGCCGGGCGCAACGTCGTGGTCGTGGCCCACGGTAACAGCCTGCGGGCCATGGTGAAGATGCTGGACGACGTGAGCGACGCGCAGATCACGGAGCTGAACATCCCGACCGGGGTGCCGCTGCTCTATGAGCTTGATGCGCAGCTGCGACCGCTCGCAAGCCGCTACCTGGGGGATGCCGCGGCGATCGCCGCCGCCGCCGAGGCGGTCAAACGCCAGGCCGAAAAGCGCTGATGCCTCAGGCGGCCCAGCCGTCGTAGCGCCCGCCGAGCTCCGCGGCGAGCGCGGTCAGGCGGCGGCTGATTTCCTGCATCTCCGGCACGATGAGCCGCATGGTCTTGGTGGCGTGCAGACTGAAGCCACGCTCTTCCTGCAAGGGCTTCGCGTCCACGGTGAATTCGGGCTCCAGCCGCGAGCGTGCGCTCTGCACCGCCGTCTCGTCCGGCAGCGCCAGGAAGAAATCCACGCGGTAGTCGTTGAAGGGCGCGTAGCCCTGCGAGCGCAGCTGCGCGATCATGTGCTCGTCCCAGGTCTCGGCGCGCGAACGGCGCACGGTGCGCACCTTGAAGTACAGCCGCACCAGGATGATGCCGAGCGCCGCGACCAGCGCGGTAAAGAACCAGGTCTTCACGCTCGTCCCGGGCGCCTCAGCGCGGGCCCTTGCCGGGGAAGTGCGGCTTGCGCTTCTGCAGGAAGGCCGTGATGCCCTCGGTGCCCTCCGCGCCCACCGCGTGGGCGGCGATGGTCTCGCTCTCCCTGATCATCTGCGACTCGAAGGCCCCGAGCGCGGCCGCGACCAGGCGCTTGGTGGCGCCGTAGGCGCCGGTGGCGCCCGCGGCGAGCTGCTCGGCGAGCTCGTGCGCGCGCGGCAGCAACTGCTCCTCCTCGAGCACCTCGTTCACCAGTCCCCAGCCGAGGGCCTCGCCCGCCGCCAGGGTGCGATTGAGCAGCAGCAGCTCCATGGTGCGCCGGGCGCCGATGATGCGCGGCAGCAGAAAGGAAGTACCGGCGTCGGGGGTGAGTCCCGCGTTGGTATAGGCGAGATTGAACTTGGAGCCGCGCGTGCACAGGGCGATGTCGGCCATGGCGACGAGGCCGACGCCGGCGCCCGCGGCAGTGCCGTTGACGGCGGCGATCACCGGGGCGTCCATGCGCGTGAAGTGCGCGATCGCCGCATGCAGGTAAGTCGTCAGTTCGCGGATGTAGTCATCGGCCGCGGTCTCGCGCGAAGCCATGGCGCGCAGGTCACCGCCGAAGCAGAAGTTGCGGCCCGCGCCGGTGAGCACTACCGCGCGCACGGCGGCGTTCCTGGCGCAGGCGAGCGCCGCGGCCAGCAGGTCCATCGCCATCTGCAGGTTGAGGGTGTTGGCGTTCTCGGGGCGATTGAGCGTCACCAGCGCCACCGCGCCGCGGGTCTCGACCTGGACCGTGGGGGCAGACACGGCCGCGGCTACTCGTCCGGCGCGATGCTGACGCGCAGGCCGGCGAGCTCCGGGGTGAACTCGATCTGGCAGGACAGCCGGGAATTCTCCGTATAGTGAGAGAGTTCCGCGAGCAGCTCACGCTCGTCGGACATCATGGCCGGCACCCGCGCGCCCCACTCCGGATCGACGTAGACATGACAGGTGGCGCAGGAGCACATGCCGCCGCAGATCGCCGCCACCCCGTAGTCGAGCTCGCGCAGGTTCTCCATCACCTTGAGGCCGGTCTTGGCGTCGACTTCATGCTCGACTCCGTCGCGATCCACGACTCGCATAAGCGCCATGCAACTACCCCGATCACCGATAGACTTGTTTAAGGCGCACGCGCCCCGGATCTGGTAGTTTGCCGGTTCGCTATGCGACCCGCCAGCCCAGTACCGGCGTTGCGGACTCAGGCGCCCGGCAGCGGCCCGAGCACCTTCATCACGAACACGGCCTTCTGCGACATATCCCCCAGGTTCAGGAAGGTCGTCCTGAGCTCACGCGTCAGCGTCTGCATGACCTCATCGTACGGACCGAACACCTGGGTGCTCATGCTGTTGCTGACAATGCGCAGCTGCTCCTCGCGCCCCAGGCGCCCGAGGAACTCGCGGATGGCCGGCGCAAAGTCGGCGCGCAGCGGATACAGGCTGATCTCGACTCCGATGTCCATGCGAAGTACCTCCCGGGAAACGCCTGCGGCGAGTATTGCACGCCGAAAGGCGGCGGCTATGATCGGGCGCGGACTAGAATGGTGTGCCACGGGGCGCAACGGGTAACGAACGATGGCGCGAAAAATCCAGGTTCACCAGGTCGACGCGTTCACCCGCGAACCCTTCACGGGCAACCCCACGGGCGTGGTCCTCAATGCCGACGTACTGGCCGAAGCGCAGATGCTGGCCATCGCGCGCGAGCTGGCCAACGCCGAGACTGCCTTCATCCTCTCCCCGGATGCGGACGATCACACGGTGCGTGCGCGCTTCTTCACCCCGCGCAGCGAGGCAGGTTTTGTCGGACATGCGACCGTGGCGGCGCAATACGTGCTGTCACGGCGGCACGACGCCCCGCGCTGGCAGCGCCAGAAGTCCAAGGCGGGCATCGTCGACATCGAGGTGCGCGGCACGGGACCTGAACGGCGGATCGCCATCCGCCGCAGCCCGCCCGCGCTCGGGCGTGAACTGAACGACCGGGAGCGCCTCGCGGTGCTGGATGCACTGGCGCTCGCTTCCGAGAGCCTCGACCCCCACATGCCGCTGCGCATCGTCGGCGCAACCGGCACGCGTCTGCTCATCGGCGTGCGCGGCCCGGAGGCGCTGAAGCACCTGAAACCGGACCTGCAGCGTCTCACCACCCTCTCGGCCCAGATCGGCGCGGCCGGCTACTTCGTGTTCGCGCTCACGCCCGGCCAGGACCACCTGACGGAGTCGCGCATGTTCTGCCCCGCGCTTGGGATCGCCGAGGACCCCGTGAGCGGTAACGCACACGGGCTGCTGGGTGCCTACCTCGCGCAGCGCGGCGTGCTCAGCAAGGACGGTGACCGCGCGCGCTTCTCGGGGATCCAGGGACACTCGCTGCACCGGCCGGGCCGCGTCGACGTGGAGCTGGAGTTTGCCGGCGACCAGCTCGCCGGCGTATGGATCAGCGGCCAAGCGGTCTCGATCTTCGAAACCGAAATCGAGCTTTAGAACTCCGTGGCAGAGTATCGGCCGGTGATGCAACTCGCCGACGTGCCCGTTGGCGGCATGCGCACCTGCGTGGTCGAGGGCCGCGAACTGGTCATCTGCCACACGCGCGAGGGTGTGTTCGCCCTCGACAATACCTGCACGCACGCGTACGCGCGTCTGTGCGAGGGGCGCCTGCGCGCCACGCGTCTGGTGTGCCCCCTGCATGGTGCCTCGTTCGATATCCGCGACGGGCGCGTGCTCGGGCCGCCGGCCGAGGTACCCCTCGCCACGCACGCCGTGCGCGTGGTGGACGGCGCCATCGAGGTGGCGCTGTAGTCAGCGCTCCGCGGCCGGGCCGGCGCGGCGCATCAGCCACGCCGCCGGCAAAGTCACGCAGGCGCCGATGAGAAACGGTGCGGCGGGGCCGAGCAGCGCGTACAGGGGCCCGGAGCTGAAGGGGCCGAGGACGCGTGCCAGGCTGGCGCTCGCCACGTAGGCGCCCAGCACCGCGCCGCGGTCGTGCCCGCGCGACTGCTTGGAGGCCAGCGCAAAAGCGCTGGGGTTGTAGGCACCCAGCCCCGTGCCGCACAGCAACAGCCCCGCAATGGTCACGCCGAGCACCGGTGCCACGCTCAGCATCACAAGGCCAGCCACGTAAAGCAGCACCCCCCACATCGCCAGGCGCGCCTCGCCGAGGCGTGGCACCAGCAGGCGCACCACCCCGCCCTGCATCAGCAGCGCCGGCAACGCCACGCCAAAGAGCAGAAAGCCGACCGTGCGCGGCCCGAAGCCGTAACGGTGCAGCGCCCAGATGGCGAAGATCGACTCGAGTATCGCCTGCGAATAAGTCACCGCCAGGGTGGAGGCGGCGAGACGGGCGAGCGCCGGTCGTTGCCGCAGCAGTCGCCAGGACCCGCGCCGCGGCTCCTCCTGAGGCCGCTGCGCCCGCGAGCTGACGCCGTGGCTCTCCGGCAGCACGAAACGCACCAGCAGAATCGCCGTGAGACTGGTGAGGGTCGAGAGCACCGCCGGGGCGACGAAGTTCGCGTGCGCGGCATCAGGCCCGGCGAGCACGCCGCCGAGGGGCTGGCCGAGGCTGAAGCCAATGCCGATCGCGGCACCGATGAGCCCGAGCGTGCCCGCGCGTTTCTCCGGGGTACTCACGTCCGAGGCATAGGCGAAGGCGGCGGCGATGTTGCCCGCCATGAGACCGGCGAGCATGCGCGAGGCGAGCAGCCACCAGATGTTGTGCGCAAGGCCGAGCATGACGTAGGAAAGACAGGCGCCGGCCAAGCTGCTCATGAGGATGGGGCGCCGGCCGTAGCGATCACTCAGGTGCCCCCAGTGGGGAGCCGCGAGCAGCTGGCACAGCGAATAGCTGCCAAGCACCGGGGTGATGAACTGCGGGGCGACGCCGAAGCGGTCGGCCATGTACGGAACCAGCGGGATGAGGATGCCGAAGCCGAGCGTGTCGATCACGCAGAAGACAAACAACGCTGCCAGTTGCCGGCGCACCGATCGACTCCCTGGTTTCCGAGCCTAGTGGCCGGGAACGATCGAGGACAGGTCGGCGCCCGGCAGTGCCGCCGGGGGCAGGTAATCGCGCGCGCCACGCACGATCAGATTGGGGATGCGCGTGTCATCCCAGCCCGCATCACGCCCGGCCGCATCCCCGGTGCACAGGATGGCAAGCTGCATGGAGGGAACCAGCCAGAGGCGGTTGCCGCCACGGCCGCCGATCACGTACAGGTCGCGCGCCGCGTAGCTCTCCAGGCCTGCCCCCGGGCGGCTGCCCACACGCACGAAACTGCCAAAGTTCGGATCGCTCCTGGCCGGGGAGCGCATCAGCAGCGTCCAGCCCGGCCGGATCACCTCATCGCCGCGGTAGTTGCCGTCCTTGAGCATCATCTGGGCGAGGCGGATCCAGTCGCCTTGACGGGCGAACATGCAGCAGTCGGCGTGCGCCGTGCCGCCCTGGTGGTCGAGCCACAGCCACGCGTCCGCGGCCCCGATGCGCCGCCACAGCGCGCCGGACAGATAGGCTGCATAGCGCTGCTGCGTCGCCCGCTCGAGGCTGAGGGCGAGCAGCTGCGGGTCGGCCCACTGCTCGACGCGCGCCACGCCGGGCGGCCCGGCCAGCGGCCGCGCCAGCAGCGCGGCGGTGAGATCCGTCGCCTGCTGCGGGGCTTGCGGGGCAAGTCCGCTCGACATCTGCATGAGGTTGCGCAGGGTGATCGCCCCGCGCGGATCCTCGCGCCACTCGGAAATCAGCAGCCCGATCGGCTCATCGGGCCAGCCGAGGCGCCGGTGCGAGAGCGCCGCCCCGGTGGCCAGCGCCGCCAGCACCGGGGTGAAGGCCTGGGCATCGCTCAGGGTGTCAAAGTCCGTTCCCTGCCAGTAGCGCTCGAACACGATGTGGTCGTGACGCGTGACGATCAGCGCCCGCGAACCGTGCGCGGCCGCGTAACGGGCGGCCTCCTCGAGTGCCACGGCGTCGAGCTGTTCGCTCGCGGGAGCTACCCGCGGCGCCAGCGGCTCGTTACCCCCGATCACCCGCTCGCGCGGCTGGTAGAGCGGCGCACTGCGGCGTGCCAGCGCCTCGAGGTACGTCCTCCACCAGGCCGGCCCGAAGACGGCGGCGGCAACCAGCAGGACCACCGCGCCCAGGGGCGCGGCCAGCTTCCGCGGACGATACATCCTTAACATTGGATCACAGATATCTTGCCGGAAAGGAGTATTCTCCTGCACCCATAAGGCCTGCCCGCAGACCTTAGGGGGTCCGATGCGATTGCGGCTGCTAGCCCCCCGGTACTGGCTGACGTGGGCCGGAATCGGGTTGTTGCGCCTGTTGGCGCTGTTACCGTTTCCCGCGCTGCTTGCCACCGGGCGTGTACTCGGGGCGCTGCTGCGCCACCTGCCCATCAGCTTCGTGCGCACCGCGCGCCGCAACATCGAGCTGTGCTTCCCGGAACTGGACGCGCCGGCACGCGAGAAGCTGCTGGATGAGCACTTCAAGAGCCTTGGCATGGCGCTCATGGAAGTGCCGCTTGCCTGGTGGATCACGCCGGCGCAGCTGGCGAAGATCGTGCGCATCGAGGGGGCGGAGAACCTGCACGCCGCGATCGCGCGCGGCCAGGGCGTCATCCTGCTGACCGCGCATTTCACCTCCCTCGAGCTCGCCGGGCGCACGCTGCTCGCGATCGCGCCGGTCAAGTTCCTGTACCGCCCGACCAAGAACGAGGTGCTGGCATACGCCCTGAACCGCTTCCGTACCGGCTACGGCGGCCGGCCCATCCCCAAGGACGACATCCGCGCCTTCATCGGCGCACTGAAGAAGAATGAGTGCGTCTGGTACGCACCCGACCAGAGCTACCGCAAGAAGGGCGCGGAAATGGTGCCGCTGTTCGGCATCCCGGCCGCCACCAACACCCTCACCTCGCGCCTGGCGCGCATGACCGGGGCGGCGGTGCTGCCCTACTTCCTGCAGCGCCTGCCGGGCGCACAGGGGTACCTCGCCACCATCCACCCGCCGCTGGAAAACTTCCCCAGTGACTGTTCGGTCAGCGACACGGAGCGCTTCAATCGTATGATTGAGGCCCAGGTGCGCATTGCACCCGAGCAGTATCTGTGGATTCACCGCCGCTTCAAGGGTCTCACCGCGGACTACCCGGACTACTACGGCCGTCAGGCACCGCGCCGGGTCTAGACGTCATCGCCCCGGCCGAATGCGACCTGTTGGTCGTTGGCGGCGGCGTCAACGGCACCGGTATCGCGCGCGACGCGGCGGGACGGGGACTGAAGGTGCTGCTGTGTGAGCAGGACGATCTCGCCGCCCATACCTCTTCGGCCAGCACCAAGCTGATCCACGGCGGGCTGCGCTACCTTGAGGAGTTTCATTTCTCCCTGGTACGCAAGGCCCTGCGTGAGCGCGAAGTGCTGCTCAGCTCCGCCCCGCACATCATGCGGCCGCTGCACTTCATCATGCCGCACGATTCGCACCTGCGCCCGGCGTGGATGATCCGCGCGGGCCTGTTCCTCTACGATCACCTCGCGCGCCGCGCGCACCTGGCCGCCTCCGCCTCGATTGATCTGCGTACGCACATCGCCGGCGGCCCGCTCAAGGCGGGCTACCGGCGTGGCTTCGTGTATTCCGACGGCTGGGTGGATGATGCGCGCCTGGTGGTGCTGAACGCGCTGGATGCGCAGGCGCACGGCGCCACCGTGCTCACACGCGTGCGCTGCGAGCGGCTCACTCCGGCGGGCGCAGGCTGGAGCGCAACCCTGCGCCCTCGCGCCGGTGCCGCACTCGTGGTGCGGGCGCGCGCCGTCGTCAACACCTCGGGCCCCTGGGTGAGCGAGTTTGTGAGGCAGGCGACGCCGGTGCGCGCCGCGCACGCGGTGCGCCTCGTGAAGGGCAGTCACATCGTCGTGCCGCGCCTGTTCGATCACCGCTTCGCCTACATTTTCCAGAACGAAGACCGCCGTATCGTGTTCGCGATACCGTACGAACATCGGTTCACCCTGCTCGGCACCACGGACGTCGACTATCGCGGCGATCCGGCGGCGGTACGCATCGATGCCGCGGAGATCTCCTACCTGTGTGCGCTCGCGAACCGCTACTTCAGGCAGCAGATCACGCCGGCGGAGGTGGTGTGGAGCTACTCCGGGGTACGTCCGCTGTTGCAGGACGAGTCAACCGACCCCATGAGCGTGACGCGCGACTACGCGCTGGAACTTGATCGCGAGCCCGCACCGCTGCTGTCGGTGTTCGGCGGCAAGATCACCACCTATCGCAAGCTCTCCGAGGATGCCGTGACCCTCCTCGGCACGGTGCTGGGCTCCCCGGCAGCCCCCTGGACCGCCACCGCGACTCTGCCGGGCGGGGATCTGCCCGAGGGCAGCTTCGCCGTGTTCCTGCGCGCGCTCGAGCGGCGCTATCCGTGGCTGCCCGCGGAGCTGCGGCGTCGTTACGCGCACGCCTATGGCACGCGCCTGACGCGCGTGCTTGGCGAGGCCCGCTCGCTGGCGGACCTGGGCACGCAAATTCTCCCGCAGCTCTACGAGTGCGAACTGCGGTACCTGTGCCGCGAGGAGTTCGCGCACACCAGCGAGGACATCCTCTGGCGCCGCTCCAAGCTCGGCCTGCATCTGCAGGAGGCTGACCTCACCCCCCTCGAGCACTGGCTGCAAAGCCACGCCGCTGCCTTGGCGCACGAGGCCCAAACCCTTCCGGGGGGCGTCTGACCGGCGCCGGGTCGGGCGCCCGCGCGGCGCTCATCATCCTGGCAGCGACGCCGCTGTGGCTCGTCGGCATCTTCGGCCGCGATCTGTGGACGCCCGATGAGCCGCGCGAGGCCGACATCGCCTGGCGCATGAGCCTGCAGAGCGAGCGGGCGCTGCCCCAGCTCGCCGACACGCCGTTCCTCGAGAAGCCCCCGCTCACCTACTGGATGTCGGCGGCGGGCATATCGCTGTTCGGGGATTCGCCGGCGGCGGCGCGTGCCCCGAACCTGCTGTACGCGCTCGCCACGGCGCTCAGCATCGGGGCGCTGGCCTCCGCCATGGATCTGGAGCTGCTCACGGCCGTGTTTGCCGCGCTGGTCGCGGCGAGCGCGCTGCTGTGCTTTCGGGTGCAAAGCTGGCTTGCGCCCGACGCCTGTCTCCTGGCCGGCAACGCGCTCGCACTTCTGGGTCTCTGGCGCGGCTACAGTGCGCCGCCGGGGCGCGGCAAGGCCCTCGGCTACGCGCTGATGCACGCGGGGGCGGCGGTTGGCTTCATGGCCAAGAGTGCCCCGGGATGGCTGGTGCCGGGACTGACGCTGCTGACCCTCGTGCTCTGGGAGCGGCGCTTGCGGGAACTGTGCCGCTGGGAGCTGTACGCCGGGCTGCTGCTGCAGGCGCTGATCATCGTCCCGTGGCTCCTCGCCGTCGCGCACACCACCGAGGGTGCGGCGGCCCTGCGTACCCTCTTCTGGAACAACCTCGTGGGCCGCTTCACGCACGTCGCCGCCCCCGCGGCGCTGGACTACACCACCGGGCACAAGAACCGGCCGGGCAAATACCTGATCGAGCTGCCCGTGTACCTGCTGCCCTGGACGGCGGTCGGCCTCGCGGCGCTGGTGCGGGCGGTGACGCAGGTCCGCGCCGCCGGCGCCGCCGCCACGGCCTGGCGATTCGCGCTCGGCGCGAGCCTGCCCTGGCTCGGGCTGCTGTGCCTCGCGGCCACGGCGCGCGATGTGTACGCCGCGCCGGTGCTCCTCGGGGTCGCGCTGCTGGCGGCACTGTGGCTGCCGCTGGCGCAGGGCGCGCCGACCCGCCTCGACCGCTGGTGCGTCGCCGCGACCCGGGTGCTCGTGGGCCTGGTGGCTTGTGCCCTCATGGCCGCACTAGGGCTGCTCGCCTGGATGGGCCTCGCTTCCGCACCCGCGTGCACCGCGGCGGCGCTCGGCGTGCTGCTGTTCGCAGTCCCGGCGCTGCTGCACTCGGCGCGCGCGCAGCGCCGCGGCGAGCTGCGCGAGAGCCTGCTGCGCTCGTACGCGGGGTACGCGGCGGCGCTGTGCCTGAGTGCGATGCTGGTCTTCCCGGTGATCGATCGGATGCAGGACCTGCGCAGCCTCGCGCATCGCGTGCGCGCCGACACCGCGCAACAACCGCTCGCGCTGCTGGACCCGGACGAAACCACCATCGCCATCATCGATCATGGCTTCACGGCGCCGTTCGCGGTCCTCCATGGCAGCCCCGACCGCGGCGCCGCGGTAAAACAGTGGTTCGACTCGCAAGGCCCCGGCGCCCGCATTCTGGTGCTGCTGCCCTCGCCCGCCCGCGGCGCCAGCCGGTCTGCGCCGCCGGAGGGTGTCGCCGCCAGCCTCGACGCTTCCGGTGCGGCGGCGATCGTGCAACGCTACGAGCTGCCGCAGGGGCGCCGCTATGCCCTCCTCGGGCCACCGCGCAGCTGAGTCAGTCTTCAAAAAACCAACCCAAGCGAAAGAACCCGCCATGACCCACCCCGAGATCAGCCTGGCGCGCAACCTGCGCAACCGCCATATCCAGCTCATCGCCATCGGCGGCACGATCGGCGTCGGCCTGTTCCTCGGCTCGGCCAAGGCCATCCACGATGCCGGCCCGGGGCTGCTGCTCGCCTACGTGCTGGGCGGCACCGCGATCTTCTTCATCATGCGCGCTCTCGGGGAACTGCTCACGTACCGCCCAGTCGCCGGCTCCTTCGCCACCTACGCGGAAGAATTCTGCGGACCCTTCGCCGGCTTCGTGACCGGCTGGTCGTACTGGCTGATGTGGGTCGTGATCGCGATGGCCGAGCTCACCGCGATCGGTATCTACGTACGCTACTGGTTCCCGGACATGCCGCAATGGCTGCCGGCGCTCATCGCCCTGGTGGTGCTCTATGGCACCAATCTGCTCGCCGTGCGCGTCTTCGGTGAACTGGAGTTCTGGTTCGCACTGATCAAGGTGATCACCATCGTCGCGCTCATCCTCACCGGACTGGTCGTGATCTTCTTCCACGTCGGGGGGGACTTCGGCGCCACGGCGAGCTTTGCGAACCTCTGGTCCCACGGGGGCTTCCTGCCCTTTGGCATCGTCGGGGTGCTCCTCACCATGCAGATCGTCATGTTCGCGTATTCGGGCGTGGAGCTGATCGGCGTGACCGCGGGCGAGGCGGAGAATCCCGCGGTCGTGCTGCCGCGGGCCACCAACGGGATCATCCTCAGAATCCTCATCTTCTATCTTGGCGCGCTCTTGGTGATCATGTCGGTGGTGCCGTGGAATGAACTCAGCCCGAGCGTGAGTCCGTTCGTGTACGTGTTCGAGAAACTGCGCGTGCCCGCGGCAGCCGGCATCATCACCTTCGTCGTGATCACCGCCGCGGCGTCCTCCTGCAACAGCGGCCTGTTCAGCACCGGGCGCATGCTGTGGACGCTGGCGCAGCGCGGGCAGGGACCGCGCGCCTTCGCCCATCTCAACGCCCAGCAGGTACCCGCGGCCGGCATACACGCCTCTGCCGCGGTGATGCTGATCGCGGTGGCGCTCAACTACGTCGTGCCGAAGGAGGTGTTCACCTGGGTGACGAGCATCACGCTGATCGGCACGCTGTGGACCTGGGGCATCATCATGGTGGCGCACCGCAACTACCGGGTTGCGGTGCGCGCCGGACGCGTGGCGGCGGCCCCCTTCCGCATGCCGCTCGCGCCGTTCGCCAACTGGGCAGTGCTGGTGTTCCTGATCGGCGTGACCGCGATGCTGTGGCTGGACAAGGACACGCGCGTCGCACTCTATGTCGCGCCCTTCTGGTTCGGGCTGCTCGCCTTGGGGTACGCGGGCCTGAAGCGCCCTGCCACGTAGCACTGGCGCCTTCCCACACCCTCCGGCTCCTTATCTTCGTGGTACTGCGGCTCTCCTGGTCGCAAGCAGCCGCGCTCGGGGGTTCCCGGAAACAGCCGCGGTTGCAGCGCCAGCACTGAGCCCCGTGCGGGTCATCAGCAGCTACGACCCCGGTGAGGCGGACTCTCGCCGCTTCAGCCCCGCCACGGCTTTCCGGGCGCTAGCCGGAGCGTGCATGGCGGGCGCGCGAATTCACAGTAGAATCCGCCGCTCGCGCCCGTAGCTCAGTTGGATAGAGCATCAGGCTTCGAACCTGAGGGTCGGGAGTTCGAATCTCTCCGGGCGCGCTTGAAACAAGGAACCTTGGCTACGGGCGCTGTCGAGATGTCTCGATATAAGCTACGTGTAAGGCGTTGACTCGGAGCATCGGTATGGCCAAAGACATCGGGCAGGAGCTTGACGCCATCCTCGCCCCCCACAAGGCGCGCGTGGCGCAGGCCCGCAATGAAGCAGCCGGCAAGAACGCGGGGGAGGAGAATTTCAGTAAAGCCGCCACGGATTGCTTGGCCACTGTGATTACGCCTGCCCTTCAGCAGATGGCCCAAGCGCTCAACGAGCGAGGTGTGGCGGCGAGAGTGCCGACTGACCCAAACGATGCGCGGATTGACATCCCCGTCAGCAAACACGCGCGTCTTGGTCATGGTCACGGGGGTTACCCGTACCTCCGGGCCAGGCCAGATCGCCAGACCCGGCGGATCCACTTTGAGCGAAATACCTCTGACAGTCGTGGCGGTAGCGCGGTAGGCGACTACACGATCGCAGAAGTCAATGCGGAGTTAGTCAGTACCATGGTGCTGGATTTGGTCCGAAAACTGTACGGACCTTTTTAGCCGGACCCGTTCATGGAGCGCATCAAGGCCCGTGCCCGGATTCATCACCTGTGGCGCGCCAACTGATTCTGGGTCTATACCAAAGACTCGGCAACGGACACCGAAGACCTGGGTGACACCCTCGCGGCGAAGAGTTTGCCGCGCCCTTTGGTCCTACAGGTTTCGTGATCGAAGAACCCCAAGTCGAGCGGCACCAAGCTCAGCTGCCAGGTCTTCCCTTGGAAGTGTTTACCGCCGCGCGCTGACGGGCTATCCGTCCCAGTCGCCTCTGGGGACGCAGAAGGCCTTGAAGGCCCCGGCGTTCGACATATTCCTGCAGGGCACACCAAGACGTATATCATTCCGCGATCGCTTGGAATCCGGTGCTGTCAGATGTCGGGCGTTCGCGACCTACTTCGATGCATCGCGCTGGCGGGGCTGCTGATGCTCGGGCCGGTATCGGGCGAAGCGCAACCGCGGGCCCGACAGGTTCTGCTGCTGCAGTCGTTCGATCGCGGCAACATGATCCTCGATCACTTCACCGGCAACCTCCGCGTCGACCTGAGCCAGAGTGCCGGGGGGCCGGTGAACATCGTTCAGGTTGTCGTGGGTCCGACCGGGTTCGTAGGCGCGCCTGAACAGGCGGTCGTCGACTTCATCCGTTCCACCTACGCTGATCGTCCCAAGCCGGACCTTATCGTGTCAGTCGCCGGCCCCGCGGCGTTATTCGCGCGCAAATATCGACGGCAACTCTTTCCCGACACACCGCTCCTGTTCGCGGCAGTCGATCAACGATACCTGGCAGACGCGCCGCTTGGCGAGAACGACACCGCCGTCGCGGCCGCCAACGATTTTCCCGGGCTCGTAGACAACATCCTGCAACTGCTGCCCCAGACCCAGCAGGTGTTCATGGTGATGGGCTCTGGACAGATCGGAAAATTCTGGCGCAAGGAACTCGAGAAGCAGTTCAAGCGATTTCACGATCGCCTGAACTTTGTGTGGTTTGACGATCTGTCCCTGCCGGAAATCCTGCGCCGCTGTGCGCGCCTTCCGGCCCACTCGGCAATCTTCTATATCACCTTCGGCACTGACGCGGCGGGTGCGGCGTTTGCGGACGAGCGAGTATTCGCCGATCTTCACGCCGCGGCGAACGCCCCTTTGTTTGCGGCGCATAGCGTGTACCTGGGCTCGGGCATTGTTGGCGGCACGCTGCTCTCCATTGATGACCTGAGTCGCCACACGACCGACGCGGCCCTTCGACTCCTGAGCGGCGCGTCGCCGCGCGCGATCAGGGTGCCGCTGCAAGCGCCCGGCCAGCCGATGTTCGACTGGCGCGAACTGCAGCGCTGGGGCATATCCGAGAGCCGGTTGCCGGCTGGCAGCGTGGTGCGCTATCGAGATCCCAGTATGTGGCGCGAATACCGGGGCACGGTGCTGAGCGCGGTCGGCGCACTGGCCATCCAGGCGCTTTTGATTGCCGGGCTCCTGTTCGAGCGCCGCGCCCGACGGCGCGCCGAGATCGACAGCCGCAGGAACCTGGCACTCGCCGCTGACGCCAGTCGCCGCGAGACCATGTCGGCCCTCACGCACTCGATCGCACATGAGCTCCTTCAGCCCCTCAGTTCGATGATGCACAACGCCGAGGCGCTGCGGATGATGATCGCCGCCCAGCGTGCGACGCCTGAGACAATCGAAGAAGTGCTCGCCGATATCCAGGCTGAGGGCGTCCTCGCCACGCAGATCATCGAGCGCCATCGGACCATGCTCCGAAGCGGTAAAGTGCAGAAGCAACCGGTCGATCTGCACGCTGTCGTAAAAGAAGCACTTTCCCTCCTTGCCCATGACATGAGCGCGCGGCAGATCGCGGTGAACGTCAATCTGTCTTCGGCTCCTTGCCTCATCATCGGCGATCAGGTGCTCTTGCAGCAGGTGCTGGTGAACCTCGTGATAAACGCCATGGATGCGGTGGCCGAGATGCCGCCGGCCCGGCGGCGCGTCACGATAACCAGCGATGTCAGGGCCGCCGCTGTCGAAGTCTGCGTGCGCGACACGGGTCCGGGTTTGCCGGAAGGAATCATCGGCAAGCTGTTCACACCCTTTGTCACGACGAAAAAGCGTGGCCTCGGGATAGGCCTCACCATCGTGCGGACGATCGTTGAGGCTCATGGCGGGACCATCAAGGCCGGCAACAGTCCTGCAGGGGGCGCGACCTTCACGGTCACGCTGCGCACCGCGGAATCAAGCGCGTCGCAAGATACGGCCGCGGCGCGTGCATGCGAGCGGGCGCCTTCCGAAACGCTACCGATGGAGGGTTAGAGTAGTCCGGGTGTACTCGCGCGCGGGCCGGTGGACGAGCACGCTGAAGTCATGAGAGCCGCCTGCCGGTGGTCCCCAGACTGCAGGGTCACTCACGATCCGCGTCAGCCCCAGCTCACTCCCGGGACGGGAGCAGTTACTCGGCGGCCGTCTTGGCCTCGGCTGCCTTCTGCTGCCGACGCCGCAGCGCCTCGGCGGCCCGCGCCTGCTGTTCCTCCTGCACCTCGGCAAGGGTCAGGCGGGTGTCGACCGCGATGATGTCCAGGATGCGATGAGTCGAAGAGGCGGGGAGGCGCAGCCCGTGCAGCTTCTCCCAGGCGCGAATGCGCACATTGGGGGGATTCAGGTCCGAACGCTGCTCTTCAATCTCGATGCGGCGTCGCTGGGCGCGTTCCTGCTCTTCGAGGGCACGGCGCGCGCGGTAATCATTGATCAGATCCCCGGCGGCACGGTGCGAACCAGCATCGTTTGAAAAGGGCGTAAACGGTGAATTCAAAGATCTCTCCTGGTTGGCGCGCCGGATCGAGTCGCGGAAGTCCGCGCGCGGGCGAGCTGCCGGTATGAGTCACACGCGTCCTCGACAGCCTCTGCAGTCTGCGCTCGCCACCCCCACAATGACAGTTAAATCGTCCGTGCGCTTCCTTAGGTGTGCGCCGGCACAGGGTGCGCCGCCTCCGACCCTCGCCGGCGGCGATCTCGGCCGCAGGGACTCGCAACGCCGGGCGCGCCTCTGAGATCATTGCGCTAACGCCGATTGCACAGGGCACCCGTGTGACCGACCACTCCCAGTCCTCCCGCAAGCGACGCTGTCGCTGGGCCCCGCTCGACGATCCGCTCTACCTGCGCTACCACGATGAGGAGTGGGGTCGCGCGGTGCACGATGACCGCCGACTCTTCGAGATGCTGATACTGGAGGGCGCGCAGGCGGGTCTTTCCTGGTCCACGGTCCTGCACAAGCGCGCCGGCTACCGGCGCGCATTCGCGCGCTTCAACATCCGCAAGGTGGCGCGTTTCGACGCACGCCGCCGCACGGCGCTGCGCCGCGACCCGGGCATCATCCGCAACCGCCTTAAGATCGAGTCCACCGTCACCAACGCCCGGGCCTTCATCGCCGTCCAGAAGGAGTTCGGCTCCTTCGACGCCTACCTGTGGGGGTTCGTCGGCCGCCGGCCCCTGGTCAACCGCCCCCGCCCCGGCACGGTGCCGGCACGCACGCCGCTCAGCGACCGCATTTCCCGGGATCTGCTTGAGCGTGGCTTCCGGTTCGTTGGTTCGACCATCGTTTATGCCTATCTGCAGGCCGTCGGCGTCGTGAACGACCATGCACGCGGCTGCTTCCGTTGCCCGCCGCCGGCCCGCCGCAGGGCGCGGCGCCGCACCAGCACTTTAAAGTAGCTTCCGGCGCCATTCGCCTCTTAAGATAGCGACCCCTTTTCAATCAGCGCCAGGACCTGTGTATGAAGGTACTTCTTGCCATCGCGTTCACGGCAGCACTTGCGGGCGGCACAGCCTCTGCCGAATGCCCCTACCCGGCCGCGCCGGCCAACCTGCCGGACGGTCGCACGGCGACCATGGAGGAGATGGTCGCAGGGCAGAAGTCCGTCAAGGAGTACGACGCGGCCATCAAGACCTACGTCGACTGCATCGACAAGGAGCTCGATGCGTCAATCGCCAAGGCTGGCGATCAGCTCAAGCCGCAGCAGAAGTCGGACATGCAGAAGGTGGAGGCGCAGAAACACAACGCTGCGATCGATCAGCTGCAGAGCGTCGTTGACCGCTTCAACGAGCAGATCAAGATCTACAAGGCGAAGGCGGCCGACAAGAAGGGCTGAGTGCTCACACCGGCCGAGGCAGATCGCCTGATCGGGCAGCACCTGCAATGCCTGCCGATCGAGTCACTGCCACTCGCGCAGTGCGCCGGCGCGGTGCTGCGCGAGAACATCTACGCCGAGCGTGACCAGCCCCCCTTCAATCGCGTCGCGATGGACGGAGTAGCGCTCGCCAGCCATGCCGCGGCTGCCGGCCGACGCAGCTTCCGCATCCAGGCGACCCAGGCCGCCGGGGACCCGCCGCTGAGCCTCGGCGCTGCCCAGGAATGCATCGAGGTGATGACCGGCGCGGTGCTGCCGGGCGGTTGCGACTGCGTGGTACCGCTCGAGGAACTGACGGTCACCGCAGGGGATGCGCTGCTATCAAGGGATGCGCGCACCGAAGCCTGGCGCAACGTGCACCGCCGCGGATCCGACTCGCGGCAGGGGACGCTGCTGCTGGCGGCGGGAGTCAAGCTGCGCGCCCCCGAGGTGGCGATCGCCGCCTCCGCCGGCATGGCTCGCATCCGCGTGAGCAGCCAGCCGATGCTGGCCGTTATCTCCACCGGCAACGAGCTCGTGGAACCGGGCGAGCCGGTGCTCCCGCACCAGATCCGACGTTCCAACGCGTACGCGGTGGTGAGCGCGCTGCGCGAGCATGGCTTCCAGCGCGTGGCGGATGATCACATCCACGATGACGCGGACGAGCTGCGCGAACGACTGAAATTCCACCTCGACACCCACGACGTGCTGGTGCTCTCCGGCGGCGTGTCGACGGGGCGCTTCGACCTCGTCCCCAAAGTGCTCGAGGAACTCGGCGTACGCACGGTGTTCCACACGGTGGCGCAGCGGCCCGGCAAGCCCCTGTGGTTCGGGATGTCCGCCTCGGGCACTGCCGCCTTCGGCCTGCCCGGGAACCCCGTCTCGACGCTGGTGTGCTTCACGCGTTATGTACTGCCGGCACTGCTGGGCAGCCTCGGCCACAATGCCGCGCCGACCGAGCGCATCGCCCTGGGCGCCCCGGTGAGCGTCACGGCCCCGCTCACCCACTTCCTGCCCGTGCGCCTGGAGCAGGATGACTGGGGCCGTGCCTGGGCCATTCCCGCCCCCACCAACGGCTCCGGCGACGTTACCGGCCTGGCGGGGACCGACGGGTTTGTGGAACTGCCCCCAGGCCCCAATACCTACCCCAAGGGGCACGTAAGCCGCTTTTACCGCTGGTCCTAGCCCGCTCCCGGCGGTCCGCGCGGAAGTTCCGGCCCCCGGGCCACTCCCTCTGGCGGATAGCCAATTGACCGCAAGGCTGCCCATACTCACGTAAGCCATGCCCGCACACGAAGTCATAGTGCCCCTGACCGTACGTCCCCTGCCCCGGGACACGCTGTCCCGCCCGATGCACGACCTGCGCATCTCGGTGATGGACCGCTGCAACTTTCGCTGCCCCTACTGCATGCCGCGGGAGACCTTCCACGAGCGCTACCGCTTCCTGGGCTCTCACGAGCGGCTGTCATTCGATGAAATCGTGCGCCTCGCACGCCTGTTCGTGCAGCTCGGGGTGCGCAAGCTGCGCCTTACCGGCGGGGAGCCGCTGCTGCGGGCCAACCTCCCGGACCTGATCGGTGATCTCACCGCCATCCCCGGGGTGGAGGATGTCGCCCTCACCACCAACGGCGTGCTGCTCGCTCGCTACGCCGGGGAGCTCAAGGCGGCGGGGCTCAAGCGCGTCACGGTGAGCCTCGACAGCCTGGATGATGCGGTATTCGCACGCATGAGCGGCGGCTTCGGCGGCGTCGCGGAGGTGCTGGACGGCATCGAGGCCGCGCGACGCGCGGAGCTGACTCCCGTCAAGGTGAACGCGGTGGTACAGCGCGGCGTCAATGACCACACGGTGCTTGGGCTGGTCGAGCGCTTCCGCGGCACGGGCGTCATCGTGCGCTTCATCGAGTACATGGACGTCGGCAATCGCAACCACTGGAGCTCGGACCTGGTCGTGCCCTCACGGGAACTCGCAGCGCAGATCGGCGCGCGCTGGCCGCTCGCGCCGCTCAGGCCGGACTATCGCGGCGAAGTGGCCGAGCGCTATGCGTTTGCGGACGGCGCGGGCGAGGTGGGATTCATCTCCTCGGTGTCGCAGCCTTTCTGCGGCGACTGCTCGCGCGCGCGCCTGTCCTCGGACGGCGTGCTCTACAGCTGTCTGTTCGCCACCCACGGCACGAGCCTGCGCGACGCGCTGCGCGGCGGGGCGAGCGATGATGCGCTGCTCGAGCAGATCCGCACCACCTGGTCCAAGCGCACCGATCGCTACAGTGAACTGCGCGCCAGCCTCAGACCGCAGGTCCACGAGCAGCCCAAGGTCGAGATGTTCTACATCGGTGGCTGATGGCACGTAGCCGGCTCACCCATCTGGACAAGCGCCACCGTCCCGCGATGGTGGACGTGGGCGCCAAGGAGGTGTCGCTGCGCACCGCCGTGGCCGAGGCGCGCGTGCGGTTGCCCCGTGGCGTGGCCGGCGCACTGCGCGCCAGCGGCCATCGCACCAAGAAGGGCCCGGTGTTCGACACCGCCGTCATCGCCGGGGTCATGGCCGCCAAGCGCACCCACGAACTCATCCCCTTCTGCCACCCCCTGGGCATCGAGAACTGCCAGGTCGAGGTCGAGCACCCGCGCGGCCGCGAGGTCGTGGTCCGCTGCAAGGTCTCGGTGCATCACCGCACCGGGGTCGAGATGGAGGCGCTCACCGGCGCCGCCGTGGCCGCGCTCACCATCTACGACATGTGCAAGGCGCTGTCGCACGATATCGAGATCCTGGGCGTGCGGCTGCTGGAAAAGTCCGGTGGGCGGCGACCGTTCGCGCGCCGCAGCGGCGGATAACCGCGTGGCCGCCCCCCTGTACGGTCTGGTGCTCGCCGGCGGTCGCAGCTCGCGCATGGGCCGCGACAAGGCCGCATTGCCCTATGAAGGCCGCACGCAGCTCGAACGGGCCATGGCGCTGCTCGAGAAGCACGTCGAGCGCGCCTATGTGTCGGTGCGCCGCGATCAGTCGGCTGAGCCGCTGCGCGCCCGTTTTCCCCGGATTGCGGACCAGCGGGACGACCTCGGTCCGATCGCGGGTGTCCTGGCCGCGCAGGCGCAGCACCCGCAGGCGGCCTGGCTGGTGCTGGCCTGCGATCTGCCGCTGCTGGATGAGGGCACACTGGCGCACCTGCTTGAGGCACGCGACCAGGCGGCCCTGGCGACGGCCTACCGCTCAAGCCACGACGGCCTGCCGGAGCCGCTGTGCGCCATCTATGAGCCCGGCAGCCACGCGGCCCTGGCCGACTACGTCGCCAAGGGCAAGCACTGCCCGCGCAAGTTCCTGCTGCAGGCGGGCGCCCGCCTGGTCGAGGAACCCAACCCCCGCGCCCTCGACAACATCAACACCCCCAAGGAATATGAGGCGGTGAGCGATGTCCTGCGGCAGGAGAGCCCGATGCAGCCGAAGAACCTCACGGTGCAGTACTTCGCGCTGCTGCGCGAGCAGGCCGGCCGGCGCGAGGAAGCCGTCGTGAGCCGCGCACAGACCCCGCGGGAGCTGTACCAGGAACTCACGGCCCGTTACCCGTTCACACTGCCGGCGGATGTCCTGCGCGTCGCGATCAATGCCGAGTTTGCCGAGTGGTCCACGCCACTGCGCGAGGGCGACGCGGTGGTCTTCATCCCGCCCGTGGCCGGCGGCTGAGGAGCGGCCATGCCGACGTTCCGCTTCACCCGCTCCCCGATTGATAGCGCGTCCCTGCGCGCGGGGCTGACTGATCCGGCCTGTGGCGGATTTGCCTCCTTCGAGGGCTGGGTGCGCGACCACAACGAAGGGCAGCGCGTCCGGCACCTGGAGTACGAGGCCTTCGAGGCGCTCGCGGTGCGCGAAGGCGAGCGCATCGTCGCCGAGGCGATCGCCCGCTTCGGCGTGACCCGCGCGGCCTGCGAGCACCGCCTGGGGGACCTGGTGATCGGTGAAGTCGCGGTCTGGGTGGGCGCCAGTGCGCCGCACCGTAACGAGGCATTCCTCGCCGCGCGCTACATCATCGACGAGGTCAAGCACCGGCTGCCGATCTGGAAGAAGGAGCACTACCTCGGCGGCGATTCCGGCTGGGTCAACTGCGAGCGCTGTGCCACCGCGCCGGCGGAGTCGGCGCTGAGCGCGCAGGCGCACGAGCACCGTTAGCGGCTGACTAGCCGCGCACCTGTCCGCTGCCGCGCACGACGTACTTGTAGCTGGTGAGCTGCTGCACGCCGACCGGGCCGCGCGCGTGGAAGCGGTCGGTGGAAATGCCGATCTCCGCACCCATGCCGAATTCAGCGCCGTCGGCGAACTGCGTGGAGGCGTTGTGCAGCACGATGGCGCTGTCGACGCGCGCCAGGAAGTGCTCGGCGGTGGCCGCATTCTCGGTGACGATCGATTCGGTGTGCGCCGAGCCGTAATGCGCGATGTGGGCGATCGCCGCATCCACCCCCGCGACCACGCGCGCGGCGATGACGGCGTCCAGGTACTCGGTGTACCAGTCCTCTTCGCTCGCCGGTATCACGCGCGGGTCCACCCCCCGCACCGTGGCGTCGCCGCGCACCTCGCAGCCCGCCTCCAGCAGGTCGCGCACGATGGGCGCCAGATGCGTAGCCGCGCAGCCCGCATCCACCAGCAGGGTCTCGGCCGCGCCGCAGATGCCGGTGCGGCGCATCTTGGCGTTGAGTGCTATGGCGCGCGCCATGCGCACGTCCGCGTCCCTATCGATGTACACGTGGCAGTTGCCCTCGAGGTGGCCGATCACCGGCACGCGGGCTTCCTTCTGCACGCGCTCGACCAGTCTCTTGCCGCCGCGCGGCACGATGACGTCCAGGTACTCGCTCATGGCGGACAGCATGTAGCCCACGGCGGCCCGATCGCTGGTCGGGACGAGCTGGATGCAGGTCGTCGGCAGGCGCGCCGCTTCCAGTCCTGCCACCAGACAGGCATGCAGCGCGCGGCTGGAGTGCTCACTCTCGGACCCGGCGCGCAGGATCGCGGCGTTGCCGGACTTGAGGCACAGCGCGCCGGCATCGGTGGTCACGTTGGGGCGGCTCTCGTAGATGATCCCGATCACCCCGAGCGGCACCACCATCCGCTGGATGCGCAGTCCATTGGGCCGCTGCCACTCGGCAGCCACGCTGCCGATGGGGTCCGGCAGCGCCAGGACCGCCTCGATGCTCGCGGCGATCGCCTCGACCCGCGCGCCATCCAGGCGCAGGCGATCGAGGCGCGCGGCGGGCAGCGCCCGCGCCGCGGCCAGATCCTGAGCGTTGGCCGCGAGGATGGCCCCCGCGTCGCGCCGCACGGTTTGCGCTGCGGCCTCGAGGGCAACGTTCTTCTGTGCGGTATCCGCCACGGCCAGCACCGCGGCTGCCTGCACGGCGGCGCGCCCGAGTCCTTCCATCAGCTCACCGAGGTGCGGGGCGTGCAGCACGCTTCAGCTCGTCGCCTGTGGGGCGGGCAAGGCTGCGTCCTGGCGCATCAGCACCAGATCGTCACGGTGGATCATCTCGTCGCGGCCGCGGAACCCGAGAAGGTCGGCGATCTCCGAGGAACGACGCCCCATGATGCGGGCGGCATCGGTGTCGGAGTAGGCGACGATGCCGCGCGCGATCTCAAGCCCGTCCACGGTAAAGACGCTCACCGTGTCGCCGCGGTCAAAGCGGCCGCGGGCGGCGGTGACGCCGGCGGGCAGCAGGCTGCGGCCTTCGAGCAGGGCGCGCAGCGCCCCGGCATCGATGATGAGCGCGCCCGAGGGGCGCAGCGTGCCGGCGATCCACTGCTTGCGGGCCGCCGCCGGGGTGGCGCTCGGCAGGAACCAGGTGCACGGCGCGCCCTCCTCGATGCGGCGCAGCGGATGCGGATGCGCGCCGGCCGCAATGCACATGTGGCAGCCGGCCGCGACCGCGATGCGTGCCGCGAGGATCTTTGCCCGCATGCCGCCGGTGCCGAGCGCGGACGCCGAGCGTCCCGCCATCGCCTCGATCTCGGGGGTGATATGGCGTACCTCGCGGATGAAGCGGGCGCCGGGGTCATGATTGGGATCGGTGCTGTAGAGGCCATCCACGTCCGAGAGCAGCACCAGACAATCGGCGCTGGCCATCTGTGCCACCCGGGCCGCCAGCCGGTCGTTGTCGCCGTAGCGGATCTCGGCGGTCGCCACCGTGTCGTTCTCGTTGATGACGGGCAGCGCCCCGAGCGCCAGCAGTGATTCGAGCGTCGCGCGGGCGTTCAGGTAGCGGCGGCGCCGCTCGCTGTCCTCGAGCGTGAGCAGCACCTGCGCCACGGTGACCTCGTTCCCCTCCAGCAACTCCTTGTAGGCGTGCGCGAGTCGGATCTGGCCCACCGCCGCCGCGGCCTGGCTGTCCTCGAGCCGCAACGGACCTGACTTGAGTCCGAGCCGGCGGCGGCCGAGGGCGATAGCGCCCGATGACACCAGGATGACTTTCTGGCCGCGCTTGCGCAGGCGAAGCAGATCCGCGACCAGGGTCTCGAGCCAGGCGCGGTTCACGCGGCCACTGTCCCCATCGACGAGCAACGCCGAACCCACCTTCACCACCACCAGGCGTGCCTGTGTCAGGGGTGTGACGGGATCGGGGACGCGGGCGTTCATGATGGAAAACTATACGCATTCAAGCTGCGTTGCCCAACCCGACCGCAGCCCCTACACTTATCGGCGGCGCATGAAGACAAGGGTGGCTGTTGCCGTGAGCAGAGATTACGAGCCGGTGGCCGGCCAGTGGTACGAGAACCTCGAAGAAGAAGAACAGTTCCGCGTTCTGTCGGTCGACGAGGATTCCGAGCTCGTGGAAATCGAGTATCTCGATGGGGATATCGAGGAAATCGATATCGAAGCGTGGCACGAGATGGATCTCGACCGTATCGAGGAGCCGGAAGGCTGGTCGGAGTCCGACAAGGAGGAAGAGGACGAGGAGGACGACGACTGGGACGAGGATGATGACGATGATGACGATGATGACGACGATGACGATGACGACGACGATGCCGATGAACAGCGGGATGAATATTGACGGCATCCGGCCTCGATAGCTGGTACCACGAGAAAGAATCGGCGTGGCTGTACCGTCAGGTCGCCGCCGCTGAACCTGATCCCAGGAAGCGCGGGCTGTTCCTGAAGCTCGCCGCAGCCGCCGACGAGCAGGCCGACAAGTGGCAGGCGCTGGCGGCCGGCGATGCGCCCAAGCGCCTCTACGCGCCCTCGCTGCGCGCCCGCATCGTGGCGCGCCTGCTCAGCCGCTTCGAAGCGCGCTCGCTGCGCATGGTGCTCGCGGCCATGAAGGTGCGCGGGCTCTCGGTCTATGACGCCGCGCCCGCCGCGCAGGGGCACGCCATGCCGACCTCCCTGGCCCAGGTCGGCGCCCGGCATCGCAGCGCAGGGGGCGGTGCCCTGCGGGCCGCGGTGTTCGGCGTGAATGACGGCCTGGTGTCCAACGTGAGCCTCGTGCTCGGGGTCGCCGGTGCCGGCATCCAGAGTGCCACGGTGCTCACCACCGGCGCGGCGGGGCTGCTCGCCGGTGCGCTCTCCATGGCTGCCGGGGAATACGTTTCGGTGCGCTCGCAGCGCGAGATGTACGAACACCAGATCGCGCTCGAGCGCGAAGAGCTGGCCGAGTACCCCGAGGAGGAGGCCGAAGAACTCGCGCTCATTTACCACGCGCGCGGCGTCAATCTCGAGCAGGCGCGCGCGGTGAGCCAGGCGCTGCTGGCCAACCCGGAGCAGGCCCTCGACGTGCTGGCGCGCGAGGAGCTGGGCCTCAATCCGGATGATCTGGGCTCCCCGTGGCGGGCCGCTTCGGCTTCGTTCGTGACCTTTGCCCTTGGCGCTGCCGTCCCGCTGCTGCCGTTCCTCGGCGGCTTCACCGGCATGCGCGCGGTGGCCGCGGCCGGGGGCCTCACGCTGTTGGTGTTGTTCGCCGTGGGGCTTGGTCTGTCGCTGTTCACCGGCCGCGGCGCGGTGTATGGCGCGCTGCGCATGGTGCTGATCGGCGGCGGCGCCGGCGTGGTGAGCTTTCTGGTCGGCCGGGCACTCGGAGTCGTGACCAGCTGAAGCCCGCAGGCCACTGATATTTCAGGCCTTGAAATCCGCGCGCCCGCCCCCACGCTGGCGAGCATCACGCCGTCCCGGTAGAGTCGGCGTGAGCATCGGATACCCATCGCCGCTATCCCATCCAACGCCAGGCCCGCCGCCATGAAACGCATCTTCCTGTTCCTGCTGACCAACCTCGCCGTCGTGCTGGTGCTGTCAATCGTCGCCCGCGTGACCGGCCTCGACACCTGGCTCGCGGTGCACGGCCAGAGCTACGTCGGCCTCCTGGTGTTCGCCGCGTTCTTTGGCTTCGCCGGCTCCTTCATTTCGCTGGCCATGTCCAAGTTCATGGCCAAGCGCTCCATGGGCGTGCGGGTAATCAGTCCGACCTCCCCAGACCCTACCGAGCAGTGGTTGCTGAGCGTCGTCGGGCATCACGCCCGCAACGTCGGGGTCACGATGCCGGAAGTGGGCATCTTCGACTCTCCCGAGCCCAACGCGTTTGCCACCGGCGCGCGCCGCAATGCCGCCCTGGTCGCCGTCAGCAGCGGACTGCTGCAGCGCATGGGACGCCAGCAGGTCGAAGCGGTGCTCGGGCACGAGATGACGCATGTCGCCAACGGTGACATGGTCACGCTCACCTTGGTGCAGGGTGTCGTCAATACCTTCGTGATCTTCCTCTCGCGCGTCATCGGTGGCTTCCTCAGCCGTTCGGAAGACGGCCGCGGCGGCGGCTACTTCGTGACGGTGATCGTGCTGCAGCTGGTGTTCGGCATCCTCGCCAACATGATCGTGATGTGGTTCTCGCGGCATCGCGAGTTTCGTGCCGACCGCGGGGGCGCGCAGCTTGCCGGCCGCGACAACATGATCGGCGCGCTCGAGGACCTGAAGCAGGTGCATGAACCCTTGCCGTCGCAGCAGTTTGCCGCCTTCGGCATTGCCGAGGGGCCGGTGGGCGGCGGCATCAAGCGCCTCTTCATGAGCCATCCGCCGCTTGAGGAGCGCATCGCGGCGCTGCGGGCCCTCAGCATCACTTGACCGAGGTGGGGGTCGGCCTGCGCGAGCAGTTGCGCGGGATTCTCGGGGCCGACGGGCTGGTGGCCGAAGGCCCTCCGAGCGCCCCTTACAACACCGATCACCGCCGGCTGTACCAGGGTCGGGCACTGGCCGTGGTGCGCCCGCGCTCGGTCGCAGAAGTATCCCAGGTGCTCGCGCTCTGCAACGCGGCGCGCGTCGCGGTGGTGCCGCACGGCGGCAACACCGGCTACTGCGGCGGCGCCACGCCCGATGACAGTGGCCGCCAGCTGGTGCTCTCGCTGGAGCGCCTGAATCACATCAGGAGCCTCGATGCGGCCAACCATTCCCTCGTCGCGGAAGCCGGCTGTCTGCTGGCGCAGGTGCAGGCAGCGGCGGCAGACGCCCAGCGGCTGTTCCCGCTGAGCCTGGGCTCCGAGGGCAGCTGTCAGATCGGCGGCAATCTCTCCACCAACGCCGGCGGCACCAGCGTGCTGCGCTACGGCATGATGCGCGACCTGGTGCTCGGACTCGAGGTGGTGCTCCCCGACGGGCGCGTACTCGAGGCGCTCAGCGGGCTGCGCAAGGACAACACCGGCTACGACATCCGGTCGCTCTTCCTGGGTGCCGAGGGCACGCTCGGGGTAATCACCGCCGCGACCCTGAAGCTGTTTCCGCAGATCCACGCCCGCGCCACCGCACTGGTCGCCGTGCCGCACCTGCGCGCCGCCCTCGACCTGCTCGGGCGCCTGCGTAGCGCGAGCAGTGACCGGGTCTGTTCCTTCGAGGTCATGCCGCGGCTCGCCCTGGAGCTCACGGTGCGCCACATCGCCGGCTGCAGCGATCCCTTCGCCACGCCGCACCCCTGGTATGCGTTGTGTGAACTGGAGTCCGCGCGCGCCGGTGATCCGCTGCCGGACATCCTCGCGGAGGCGCTGGAAGCGGCGCTGAGCGAGGGCCTCATAATCGATGCGGTGCTGACCCGCAGCGAGCGCGAGCGTGAGGCCTTGTGGAAGATGCGTGAATCCATCCCCGAAGCGCAGCGCCGCGCGGGCCCCGGCCTCAAGCACGATATTTCAGTGCCGGTGAGCCGGCTGGCGGATTTCGTGGCGCGCGCCGCGCCCTGGATCGCCGCCAACGTCCCCGACGGCCAGCTGGTCGCGTACGGGCATGCCGGGGATGGCAACCTGCACTTCAACGTCAGCGCCGCACCGGGGGCCGATGCGGTGCGCTTCCTGGCGCGCGGCGCAGCCGTGCAGCGCGCCGTGCACGAGCTGGTGCAGGAGTTTGGCGGCAGCTTCAGTGCCGAGCATGGCATCGGACGCCTCAAAGTCGGGGAGCTTGAGCGTTACACTTCGCCGGTGGAGCTGTCCCTGATGCGCGCGATTAAGCAGGCATTTGACCCGCACCACATCATGAATCCGGGCAAGGTCCTGGGTGATAACTAGGAGCCGCGCATGAGGGGCGCTCGATCAGCCGCAGCCGCCGTGCTGCTGCTCCTCCTGAGCGCCTGCGGCCAGCGCACCAGCGCCCCGCCGGTGGCCGCGGTGCCGGCAGCCGCGGCACCCGCGGGCGAGGCCGGCGAGGGTCCGCGGCTGGCGCTGTCACCGGACAACGTACACATCGAGTACCGCGTGCTCGGCCACGGCGACCCGGCGGTGCTGCTGGTGCACGGCTGGGCCTGCGACGCAAATTACTGGAACGAGCAGCTGGAGGCTCTGAAGGCGCATTACACCGTGGTGGCCATCAACCTGGCCGGCCATGGGGGCTCGGGCAACAATCGCAGCGAGTGGTCGATCGCGAATTACGCGGCGGACGTGGCGGCCGTGGCAACTCAGCTCCCGAACCAGCGCCTGGTGCTGGTCGGGCACGCGATGGGGGCCACCGTGGTCCTGGCAGCGGCGCCGCTCATCGGCGCGCGCGTCAGCGGCATCATCGCAGTCGATGCGCTGCGTTCGGTCGGTCAGCCGGTGCTCTCGGCGCGCGAGATCGAGCAGCGCGTGGCCCCGTTCCGGGCGGACTTTGTGGGCCAGACGCGCAAGCTCGTCACTGACTCGCTGTTTGAGCGCGGCGCGAACCCGGCGCTGGTGCAGAAGGTCGCCTACGACATGTCGCTCGAGCCACCGGCGGTGGCCGTGGCCTCACTGCAGGCGCTGTTGTCGGTGGATCTCGCAGGCCTGCTGCAGGCCATCCACGTGCCGGTGTACGCCATCAATTCGGATCTGCTGCCCACCGATGCCGCCCGCATCCGCAAGGCGCTGCCTGATTTCACCCTCGACGTGCTCGATCACAGCGGCCACTTCCTCATGCTGGAGGCGCCGGCGCGTTTCAATCCGCTGCTGCTGAAGGACCTCGCGGCGCTCGCCGCGCCGCCGGCTCACTGAGCGAGTTCGTCTGAGTCGGGCGCGAGCGACCCACAGCGCACCTGCAGCCAGCCAAGCTCAAGTGCGATCCGCTGCACGTCCAGCTGTGCCCAGGCGCTCGCGAGGGGTGTCTCGCGGCCCTGCTCCTGCAGCAGCAGGATGAGCGCGTCACGATCGAGCGCGAACGGCCAGTCACGGCCGTGCAGGGTCAGCTCGAAAGCGCGCCCGTCGGGCGTCACGAAGCGCCCGCGGCCACCCTCCTCGTTGAGGTCGAGGCTCGCCAGCGGCCGCAGATCGTCTGCCCCCCCGCTCGCAGACCACGCGATGCGGCAGGCGAACAGGCGCGCCTGGTTGGGCTCGAAGCGATTGAAGCCGATGATCTCCTCCTGCGGCTCCCCGTCGCTCTGGCGCAGCACGCGCCTGCGGTACCAGTACAGGTCCTCGCTGATCACCAGCTGATAGTCGAGGTAGCGCGGCGTGCCGGTGCTGGCATCGAGGCACTGCCGACCGACCGTGCCACCGCGAAACTGATCCCCGGCGCGTGCCAGCGTGAGATCGCAGCCGGCGGACGAGCGCACATCGCTCCACACCAGCGCCGCCATGAGCGGCGGGCGAAAGTTAAGGTGCGTCCAGCGCCGCGGGCTGGCGAAAGTGAACAGGTGCACGTGCACGGCGTGGTTGCCGTCGCGCGCTGGCTGCAGCTGCAGCAGCAGCTGCCGCCGCGGGTGCTCCGGGTCGTCCTCGAGAAACTCCTCCAGGTACAGCACGTGCGCGCCGAGCCAGGCGATGTCCACCGGTGCCACGACCGTGCGAACGCGGCGCTCGTTCGCCTGCGGCCACGCCGTGGGCGGCGCGTCCACGCTCATGACCACCTGTTCGCTCGAGTCGCGCACGCCGGACCACACGAGCTCCAGGGAAGCGACGTCGCCATCGGCGGCCGCCGCGGCCGCTACCAACATGCCAACGAGGGCAGGCATCAGGGTCCTACCGGTCAGTGATCCTTCACCATGCGCACCAGACCTTCCTGGGCGGCGCTTGCGACCAGGCGGCCGTCGCGAGCAAAGACGCTGGCGCGCGCGAAGCCGCGCGCCCCCGAGGCGCTGGGACTTTCGATGGCGTACAGCAGCCAGTCATCCACGCGCAGCGGGCGATGAAACCACATGGCGTGATCGATGCTTGCCATCATGATGCTGGGCTTGAGGAACGAGGTGCCGTGCGGCAGCGTCGCGGTATCCAGCAGGAAGAAATCCGAGACGTAGGCGAGCAGCCGCCGGTGCAGCATTTCACTGTCCGGCACCCGAGCCACGGCGCGGAACCAGATCTGCCGCAGCGGCGGCGCGCGCTGCGGTTGCAGGTAATCGATCGGCTGCACCATGCGGAACTCGAACGGTCGCGGCTGCGCGAAAAAGCGCCGCACCCGTTCGGGCAGGCGCGCCAGGAACTCCGGGGGCGGACCGGAGTAGTCACCCAGACTCTCCGGCGCGGGGACCTCGGGAATTTCCATCTGGTGATCGAAGCCATCTTCCTGCGTCTGGAAGGAGGCGGCCATGCTGAAGATCTGCTGTCCGTGCTGGATCGCCACCACGCGGCGATTGGAGAAGCTGTGGCCATCCAGGCTGCGATCGACTTGGTACACGATCGGCGCGTTAAAGTCACCGCGGCGCAAGAAGTAGGCATGCAGGGAATGCACCACACGCTCATCGAGGACGGTGGCCGCGGCGGCGCTCAGTGCCTGCCCGAGCACCTGGCCGCCAAAGACCTGCGCGGCGCCGATGTCGCGGCTCTCGCCGCGAAACAGGTCTACCTCGAGCTGCTCAAGCTCCAGCAGCGCCAGCAGATCCGCGAGCCGCTGGTCCATCACGCCCCCGGGCCACGCCCTGCGAGGTGCCACGCAGGAGGGTTCATGGCCATAGCTGCCACCCGGTCAGCACCTCAGTCCGGCACTCCGAGCCGCTGGTGCATCACCGGGCTCGTGGTCGTGTACTGCAGGAACTGCTTCTTCTGCGGATAGAGGTGATGCTGGATGGCAAACGCCGCCAGCGCCGCCTCGTGGAACCCTGACAAGATCAGCTTCTTCTTGCCGGGGTAGGTGTTGATATCGCCCACGGCGAACACCCCCGGCAGGCTTGTCTGAAATTTCTCGGTGTCGACCTTGAGGACACGCTTCTCAAGCGCCAGGCCCCACTCGGCGATCGGCCCCAGTTTCGGATGCAGCCCGAAGAACACCAGGAGCTGCTCGGCCGGAAGTGCCTGGATGCCACCGTCGGGCTTTTTGACGTTGACGCCTCGCAGTGCCCCGTCCTCAACGATGAACGAATGCGGCAGCGCCTCAAAGCAGCGCAGGCGCCCGGCCGCTTGCAGCTCGCGCATCTTGGCGACCGAGGCGGGCGCGGCCCGGAACTCGCTGCGGCGGTGCACGAGGTCGACGCCGGCAGCGCGCGGCAGCAGCTCCAGCGTCCAGTCGAGCGCCGAGTCGCCGCCGCCGAAAATGACGAGGCGCTTACCGGCCAGTTCGGCCGCGTTCTTGACGCGGTACTGCACCGCCGTTCCCTCGAACGCCTCGGATCCCTCGATGCCGATGCGCCGGGGCTGGAACGAGCCGACCCCGGCGGCGATGACGACGGCGCCGGCATCGAAGGTGGTGTCGCCGGCCGTGCGCACGCGGAAGCGGCCATCCTCGCGCCGGGCGAACTCCACGACCTCCTGCCCCAGGTGAAACTGCGGCTTGAACGGCTTGATCTGCTGCAGCAGCCGATCGACCAGCTCCTGCGCGCCGCACACCGGCAGCGCTGGAATGTCGTAGATCGGCTTGTCCGGATAGAGTTCCGCGCACTGGCCGCCGGGGTGCGCCAGCGAGTCCACCACGTGGGCGCTGATCCCGAGCAGTCCGAGTTCAAAGACCTGGAACAGTCCGCAGGGGCCGGCCCCGATGATGAGGACTTCGGCGGTTACGGCGGGTGCGGCGGCCCCGGGAGACGTCTGGCTCAAGGCGGTGACTTTCGGAAAATCGGTTGCGGAAAGCCATTGTAGAGGGTCCGCACCGCCGCCGCATGGCGGCTCTTGCGGGTCCGCTCAGCGCAGGATGCACTCAGTGCGGGCCGCGCCTTATAGTAGCGCCCCGGCGCGCACCGTACGGCGCCTGCACTGTCGCGGTACACGCGGAGGAATTCCTTGGCCAGGGTCAACCTTAGCAGTCCACGGCTGCGCCCGGGCGCCGTCGCGGCCGGCGCCGCTGCACGGACGGAGGATCCTGAGCACGCTGTTGCCTTACCAACCTGTCAGCGCCCCGTGAGGCTGTCAAAGGAACTGTCTTGAGCTCGAATGCCGAACTGAATGCCCGCCGCCAGAAGGCCATCCCGCGCGGGGTTTCCAACTCGCTCATGGTGTACGCCGAGCGGGCGAACAACGCGGAGATCTGGGACGTCGAGGGCAAGCGCTACATCGACTTCGCCAGCGGCATCTCGGTGCTCAACACCGGGCACCTGCACCCGAAGGTGCAGGCAGCGATCGCGCAACAGCTGGAGAAGTTCACGCACACCTGCTTCCAGGTGACGCCGTACGAGAGCTACGTCGCACTCGCGGAGCAGCTGAATGTCCTCGCCCCGGGCACCACGCCCAAGAAGACGATCTTCCTCAGTACCGGCGCGGAAGCGGTGGAGAACGCCATCAAGATCGCACGCTTCCACACCAAGCGTTCGGCGATCATCGCCTTCGCCGGCGGCTTTCACGGTCGCACCCTCGCCTGCATCAGCCTCACCGGCAAGGTGCAGCCCTACAAGGCGGGCTTCGGACCGATGCTGCCGGAGGTCTACCACCTGCCCTACCCGATGCCCTACCACGGCATAACGGTGGAGGACTGCCTCGAGTCGCTCGAGCAGCTGTTCAAGGCGGATGTGGATCCGGCGCGCGTTGCGGCCATCATCATCGAGCCGGTGCTGGGCGAGGGCGGCTTCTACGCCGCCCCCGCGGAACTCATGCGGCGCCTGCGCAGCATCTGCGACTCGCACGGCATCGTCTTGATCGCCGATGAGATCCAGTCCGGCTTCGGCCGCACCGGACGCATGTTCGCGATCGAGCACGCCGGCATCGAGCCGGACCTGATCACGATCGCCAAGAGCGTGGCCGGCGGCGTGCCGCTCTCGGCCGTCATCGGCAAGGCCGACATCATGGACGCACCGCTCCCGGGCGGCCTGGGGGGCACCTACGCCGGCTCACCGCTGGGGTGCGCAGCGGGACTCGCGGTGCTCGAAGTGATGCGCGAAGAGCAGCTGCTCAAGCGCGCCCAGGAGATCGGGCGCTTCATGAGTTCGCGCCTGAAGGGCCTGCAGGTTCACTTTCCCTGCCTCGGCGAGGTGCGCGCCCTGGGCGCGATGGTCGCGGTGGAACTGGTGAAGAACTCGCGCGCCGATGCGCCCGATGCCGAGCTCACCAAGGCGCTGGTGCAGGCGGCGGGCCGTCACGGGCTGGTGCTGCTCTCCTGCGGCGTTTATGCCAACGTAATTCGCTTCCTCGCCCCGCTCACGATCAGCGACGCGCTCCTCAAGGAGGGCTTCCATCTCTTCGAGGTCGCCCTGACGGAGGTCGCCGGCACCGCGGTGCCGGCCAAAGCGACGGCCTAGGCCCGCGCGCCGCGCTCAGGCGCGGCCGGCGTTGGCGTCGGTCGGCGTGTGGAAATACTCGCTCTCCGAGGCGAGCTGCTCGATGAGGCGTTTCAGTTCAGCCATGCGCCCCTGCGCGGTGCTGATCGGCATGCAATCCTGACAGCGCGGGTCCCCGCACGGCTGTCGGGAATACAGCCAATACTGGATGGCACCGGCCAACAGTCCGTCTGCGATGTCCCACAGGTCCGCATCCTTGTCCTTGTCCGCAATGCGGTTGCCAAGGTCGACCGCCTTGGAGAATGCCGCATCAAACGTATCAGCCAGCTCAGTCATGCTTTGCGCCGCCCCTTCATCGTGGCGGCTAGTATAGGGCATCAAGCGCTCCCACCCGGCCGGCGGTCGCGGGGCAAGACGCACACTTTCGACGCGGTTTAACGGCCGAGACGCAGCCTTCGACGGCATTTATGCGAAGCCCGCCTCGGAAGCCCCCGGCTGGCGGCGCGCATCATGAGTCCGGGCCCACGATTGAATGCGAGCCGCGTCGGTTCCGATCGCGACTTATGTCGCATGCAGACAAATGAAACGCGTTCCACCTCCCCCGGGTGCAGTTCCCGGCCCGCAAAGAATGCGCGGCTGGCGCCTCGGCGCGCCACTGCTGGGCATCGCCTGGCGGCTGGGCCTGGGGCTGGCGGCGGTGGCGGCGGTGCTGGTCGGTGCCGAGGTGCTCGCCACCCGCACCACGCGCGATGCCCTCGAGGCGGTGCGTGCCATGCAAAGCGAGCACGAGCCGCTCGCGAACAGCGCCGACGCGGTGCTGGAGAAGCTGGTCGCGTACGATCAGGCGGTCGGCGCGTACGTGCAGGCACGCAGCGGCACCGACGTCGATGGCATCACGCTCGCCGGCGATGCACTTGAGGATGCGGTAGCCGCCTACTTCGCCAACCGGCCGCAAGCCCCCGTCAACCCGGCGACTGTGGCACTGCGGGCGCAGCTGACGCGTCACATCGAGACCGCGCGGCAGCTGGCGAGCCGGGCAACGCAGCGCTGGCAGTGGATCGACGCCCGCGGCGCGGCCCTCAACCGCGTCTACCAGCTCATCGCCTCAGCGGGCGGTTCGGGCGTCGCCATCGATGGTACCCAGGTATATGCGCGCCGCTCGCTGGCGGAACTTCAGTCCGCCATCAATGCGGTGCGCGGAAACCTCGACAAGGCCGCAGTGATGGCGCGCCGTGAAGAGGACTTCCGCTCGCTGCTGGACCTGAACGCCGCGGAGCTGCAGGTGTCCCCCGGGCGCGCGTGGCTGGCGCTGTTGCGCCAGGACTTCGCCGAGTCAGTGCGCCTGCGACTTGAGATTGCGCGCTACGACAGCGCCAGCGGCCCCGAATGGCACAACCTGCTCGAGGAGAGCGCCGCACTCATCGCCGCGATCCAGCAGCAGCTGCAGAAGCCGGCGCGCCTGGGCCTGGTGAAGGCCGCACAGCACGCCGCCACCGCCGCGGAAGTCGCCGAGAACACCCTGCGCACCAGCGCCGCCGCGGTGCTGGGCCTGCTGCTGCTGGTCTCGGTGCTGCTCACCGTGAGCATCAGTCTGCCGATACGCCGCCTCACCGCCGCGACGCGCCGCCTCACCGCCGGGGACCGGGCCGCGCGCGCCCCGCGCGGCGGCTCGGCGGAAGTTGCCGAGCTGGCCGAATCCTTCAACACCATGGCCGACCGCATCGAGCATGCCGAGGCGGAGCTGCGCGCGCACCAGGCGGAACTTGAGCGCCACGTGGCCGAGCGCACCCGCCAGCTGCATCACCTCGCGTACCACGACCCGCTCACCCAGCTGCCCAATCGCCGCAAGCTCTCGGCGCGCCTCGCCGGAGCGCTGGCGCGCGCCGGCGCGCGCCAGCGCCTGGCGCTGCTGTTCGTGGACCTGGACAACTTCAAGTCCATCAACGACACGCTCGGTCACAGCTTCGGCGATCGGGTGTTGCAGCTCATCGCCGAGCGGCTGCGCGCGGCTACCGGCGCGCACGGCCTGTTGGCACGCCTGGGGGGCGACGAGTTCACGGTGCTGCTGGAGAACGTCGAATCGGCCGCGCAGGTCGAGGAACACGCCGCCCAGATCGTCACCACGCTGCAGCAGCCGCTCAACGTCGACGGGCGCGTGCTCACCACCAGCGCCAGCATCGGCGCCAGCATGTACCCGGATCACGCCGCTGACGCGGAAGGCCTGCTGCGGGCCGCCGACGTGGCGCTGTTTCGCGCCAAGGAACTGGGGCGCAACCGCGTCGCGCTCTACAGCCCGGCACTGTTCGATGCGGCCGCGCAGCGCTTCCGGCTCGAGCAGTCGCTGCGGCGCGCCGTCGAAAAGGGCGAACTGCTGCTCATGTACCAGCCGCAGGTCTCGTTGCATACGCTGGAGTCGACGAACGTCGAGGCGCTGTTGCGCTGGCGCAAGCCCGATGGCCGCGTCGCCACCGCCGCCGAGTTCATCCACGTGGCTGAAAAGACCGGGCTGATCCACGAGCTCACCGGCTGGATTCTGCACACCGCGGCCTCCGCGGCGGCGGCCTGGCGCGCCCAGGGCTGGCATCGTGCCAGCGTCGCCATCAATGTCTCACCGCCGCAGTTCTTCGAGAGCGACTTTGTCGAACACGTCGCCCGTACCCTGGAGGTCACGGGGCTGCCGGCGAGCGCGCTGGAGCTGGAGATCACCGAGACCGTGTTCCAGACCGGACCTGCCACCATCGAGTCACTGCGGCGCCTGCGGGCGCTGGGAGTGGCGGTGGCACTGGATGACTTCGGCATCGGCTACTCCTCACTCACTTCCCTCGAGCAGCTGCCGATCACGCGCGTGAAGCTCGACCGACTGCTGGTGGCCGGCGTTGATACCAACTCGCGCTCGGCTGCGATCGTGCGCTCGATCGTGGCGCTGTGCCATGGTCTTGGCTTGCAGGTGGTGGCCGAGGGCGTGGAACGCTCCGCCCAGCTGGACTTCCTCGCCGGCTGCGGCCCGATCGGGGTACAGGGATACCTGCTGGCGCATCCGGTGGAGGCAGCCTCGGCCGCGAGCGAAGCGCAGGCGGCGAGCGCACGCGCACGGCTGTCGCTCGAGGCAGGCACGCGCGTGCCGCGGCACGAGGGTGTGGAATCGCTCGTGTTCGTCGGCGGCACGCGCCGCCGCACCCCCTAGGATCGCGGCGCAGCGCCGCCGAGGAAGGCATCCCGGGCTGCCACGCCAACATCGGCCTGGTCGGTGAAGAAGCCGTCGATCCCGGCCTGCAGGAACCGCAGGATCTCGCCTTGCAGGTCACCGCACCCGGATGCGGCTGTGCCGTGGCGCAAATCCCCGGGCAGAAATTCGTTCTCCGCGCGGAAGGTCCAGGGGTGCAGCGCGAGTCCCTGCGCATGCGCGTCGGCGACGAGACGCGTGGGTTCCCCGAGGGTGGCGTCGGCGCGGCGCGGAATGACCAGGCTCTTCGCCGGCCCGATCGCCTGCGCGTACTGCGCGATGTCCGCCAGGCCCTGCGGGGTCAGCAGGTGAGCGTAGGTGCGCGGATCGTGCGCCGCCACCCAATCGTAAGGCGCGCCGCTTGCTTCGATGAGCTGCACGCGCCGCAGCGTGGTCAGCTGAGCGAGGGCCTTAAGATTACCCACCTCGAAGGACTGCAGCCAGATCGGCGCGGCGGCGTCGCGGTAACCGTAGCGTTCGAGCGTCGCCAGCAGCGGCTCTTCCATGGCGAGGCGGAGTGCGGCGAAGTAGCTTGGGTGCTTGGTCTCAGGATAGACCCCGATGCGCGCCGGCGGCGGCAGTCCCAGCTGCCGGGCGCGCGCGGCGCGCTGGCCCTCGACGCCTTGTACCAGCGCGAGGACTTCCTCGAACGTCGGAATTTCGAACCGACCGTCCCAGCGCGTGTTGGCGGGGCGCACCGTGGGGATACGCTCGCGCGCCCGCAAGGTCTTGAGCTCCGCGAGCGTGAAGTCTTCAGTGAACCACCCCTCGACCTGCGTCCCGTCGATGCTGCGCCGCGTGCGGCGCGCCGCGAACTGCGGGCGCGCGGCTACATCGGTGGTGCCGCCGATCTCGTTCTCGTGACGCGCGATGAGCACCCCGTCGCGGCTCATGACCAGATCCGGCTCGACGAAGTCGGCACCGAACTGCATCGCGAGGAAGTACGAGTCCAGAGTGTGCTCGGGCACATATCCGGCCGCGCCACGGTGCCCAATGACGATCGGAACCGCAGTCATGGCAGCGATACCAGCACAGGGGCCCGCGTCTTGCTAGACTTTTTGCGTGCTACTCACGGAACACGATATTTACCACTTCCGCGAGGGCAGTTACGTGCGCGCCTACGAGAAGCTCGGCGCGCACCGCAGCCGTGACCCGCGCGATGAGACCCAGGTGGCCACGCACTTTGCAGTCTGGGCCCCGAATGCCTCGGCGGTGGCGGTCATCGGGGACTTCAACGGCTGGCAGCCCGACCGGCATCCGCTCGTGGCGCGCGAGGATTCCTCCGGCATCTGGGAGACGACGCTCGCGCAGGTCGGCCCGGGAGCCCTTTACAAGTACCACATCGAGTCGCGCCACGGCGGCGCGGTCGACAAGGCCGACCCCTACGCCTTCCGCGCGGAACTGCCGCCGCGCACCGCCTCGGTGGTGTGGGATCTTGATTACCGCTGGCACGATGAGGCGTGGCTGGCGCAGCGCGCCACCAGCAACGCGCTCGGCGCGCCCTGGTCGATCTACGAGCTGCACCCGGGCTCGTGGCGCCGCAAGCCCGAGGACGGCAACCGCTGGCTCAGCTACCGCGAGCTTGCGCACCAGCTCGCCGACTATGCGCAGCAGCTAGGCTTCACGCACGTGGAATTGATGCCGGTGATGGAGCATCCGTTCTACGGCTCCTGGGGCTACCAGGTCACCGGTTACTTCGCGCCGAGCTCGCGCTACGGCACGCCGCAGGATTTCATGTACCTGGTGGATCACCTGCACCAGCGCGGCATCGGCGTCATCCTCGACTGGGTGCCCTCGCACTTCCCCACCGACGAGCACGGGCTCTCGCGCTTCGATGGCACGCATCTGTACGAACACGCCGACCCCCGCCAGGGATTCCACCCGGAGTGGAGCAGCTCCATCTTCAACTACGGGCGCGCCGAGGTGCGCAATTTCCTCGCCAGCAACGCGCTCTTCTGGCTCGACGTCTACCACATCGATGCCCTGCGCGTGGATGCGGTCGCCTCGATGCTGTATCTGGACTACGGGCGCCGCGCGGGCGAGTGGATCCCGAACCGCTTCGGCGGCCACGAGAATCTGGATGCGGTTGAATTCGCCAAGCAACTGAACCTTGCCGTCTACCGTGACCACCCGGACACGCAAACCATTGCCGAGGAATCCACCGCCTGGCCCATGGTATCGCGCCCGACTTACCTCGGCGGGCTGGGGTTTGGCCTGAAATGGAACATGGGCTGGATGCACGACACGCTGCGCTACTTCCAGCAGGATCCGCTGCACCGCAAGTACCACCACAGCCGCCTGACCTTCAGCATCTGGTACGCCTTCACCGAGAATTTCGTGCTGCCGCTCTCGCATGACGAGGTCGTGCACGGCAAGGGCGCCCTCATCGGCAAGATGCCCGGCGATGAGTGGCAGCAGTTCGCGAGCCTGCGCCTGCTGTTCGGCTATATGTGGACGCACCCGGGCAAGAAGCTGTTGTTCATGGGGGGCGAGTTCGGGCAGCGGCGCGAGTGGCAGCACGAGGAGAGCCTCGAGTGGCACGTGCTGGAATATCCGTTGCACGCCGGGGTACAGCGCTGGATAACGGACCTGAACCACCTGTACCGTGAAACCGCGGCGCTGCACCAGCTTGACTTCAGCAAGGCCGGTTTTCAGTGGGTGGACTGCGACGACGCCGACGTCAGCGTCATCTGCTTCCTGCGCCGCGACACGGCCGGCAGTCCGGTCCTGGTCGCCTGCAACTTCACCCCAGTGCCGCGCGAGAACTACCGCGTGGGCGTTCCCGCCGGCGGGAAATGGAGCGAGCGGCTCAACAGCGATGCCTGCGCCTACGGCGGCAGCGGCCAGGGAAACTTAGGGGCGCTCGAGGCGCAGGGGATCGCATCCCACGGCTTCGCGCATTCCCTCAACCTGCGCTTGCCGCCGCTCGCGGTCGTGATCCTCACGCCCCCGTAGCCGGCGCAACTACTCCCGAACGCGCGCCTGCCGCAGTGGTTGACGCGCACTCAGCGCTCCCCGCGGTGGCAGCGCGCAGCACGCCGGCGCACAATTTGTCTACCAACACCCATGGGGAATTTCGCATGCGACGCGCCCTCGCCGGGCTCCTGGCAACCCTGATCGCCGCAGCGCTGCTGATCGCCTGCAGCGGCGGCGGCATCCCCAAGCACGAGGGCCAGCAGAAGCAGCGCGACCGCTATGCCAGCTACGCGGGCCCGCCGGTCGACAGCCTTACCTGGCTCGGGCGCTACGACAGCTGGGAGTCGATCGGCGACAACCAGCTGGTGCTGTTCACCACCCCGTTCGACGCTTACCTGCTGACGGTGAGACCACCCTGTAACGACCTGAACTTCGCCCAAGCCATTGGTCTCACCTCCACCGGCAACACCGTCTCGGCGCGCCTCGACTCGGTCACGGTCAAGAACATGCGTTGTCCGATCGCCGAGATCCGCAAGGTGGATTACCAGCGCATGCAGGCGGACATGCGCGCGGAGGCGGCGAAAGCCAAGGCGGACGCTGCCACCCAGCAATGATCACTGCGGGGGGAGCCCGCGCTACTGCAGCAACGCGATCGACGGATGGAGCGAGGACATCCTGCCGGTTCTTCCAAAACCGGGCCGACCGGGGCGCTACGCTGGCGTCAGCGGTAACCGCGCGCCTGCAGCGTGAACAGCTGCGCGTAGCGGCCGTGCAGCTGCATCAGCTCCTCGTGGCTGCCGCGCTCGATGATGTGACCGTTGTTGAGCACGACGATCTGGTCGGCCATGCGCACCGTGGAAAACCGGTGCGAGATGAGGATGGTGATGCGCTCGCGAGCCAGCTGCCGGAAGTGCTCGAAGACCTCCGCCTCCGCCTGCGCATCCATGGCCGCGGTCGGCTCGTCGAGCACCAGGATGTCGGCACGGCTGCGCATGAAGGCGCGCGACAGCGCGATCTTCTGCCACTGACCGCCGGAGAGTTCGCGTCCGTCCTTGAACCACTTGCCGAGCTGTGTCTGGTACCCCGCCGGCAGCGTGTCGATGAAGTCGCTCGCCCGCCCCTTCACGGCGGCCGCGCGCCAGCGCTCCTCGTCCTCGAAGTAGCGCTCGTCTCCGGCGCCGACGTTCTCTCCCACCAGCAGCTGGTAGCGCGCAAAATCCTGGAAGATCACCCCGATGCGCTCGCGCAGCGCAGCCTCGTCCCACTCGGCGAGGTCCTGGCCGTCAAGCAGGATGCGCCCCGAGGTCGGCGCGTACAGCCGGGTCAGGAGCTTGATGAGCGTGGTCTTGCCGGAACCGTTCTCACCCACCAGCGCGAGGCTGGTGCCGGGAACCAGGTGCAGCGTGATGTTCTCAAGCGCGGCTTCCTGGGCGCCGGGGTAGGTGAAGCTGACATCCTCGAAGCGGATGCCATCCTCCGGGTGCGGGCCGCGCACGGAGCTGCCCGTCGGCAGTATCACTTCGGTCTCCAGGTACTCGTACAGCGTGGACAGGTAGAGGTTGTCCTCATACATGCCCCCGACCGCCGTCAGCATGGCGGACACCGTCGTCTGTCCCTGGCGGAACAGCGCCACATACATGGTCATCTGGCCGATGCTGATCAGCTGGCGCACCGTCGAGATCGCAATCCAGGCGTACGCCCCGTACAGCGCGCCGCTGCCGATGAGGCTCAGAAAGAACCCCCACAGGTCACGCCGGATCGTGAGCGCCCGGTCCTCCTGGTAGAGGCGGCGGAAGATGGCCTGGTAGCGCTCGAGCAGGCGCGTGCCGAGGCCGAACAGCTTGACCTCCTTGACGTGGTCCTCGCGCGCCAGCACGGTCTCAAGATAGATCTGCATGCGCGTCTCGGGGGAACGCCAGCGGAACAGGCGGAAGGCGTCGCCGGAGAACTTGGCCTCGGCCACGAAGGCCGGCAGTCCCGCCAGCAACAGCACCACGACCGCCCACGGGGAAAAATGCGCGAGCAGTGCCCCAAAGCTGACGAGCGAGATGCCGTTCTGCACCAGGAAGAAGGTGCGCATCACCAGGCTCAGGGGGCGTGTTGAGGCCTCGCGGCGCGCGCGCGTGAGCTTGTCGTAGAACTCCGAGTCCTCGAAGTGCTGCAGGTCGAGCGTGAGGGCCTTCTCGAGGATCATCACGTTGACACGCTGCCCGAGCTGCGCCCGCAGCAGCGACTGGCAGAAGGAAATGCCGCGCTGCGCCGCCGAGATCGCCGCCACCAGCAGGCCCTCGAGCAGCACCAGCTGCAGCGCGTGTCCCGCGCCGCCGCCGCTGCGGATGGCACTCACCAGGGCATCCACGATCAGGGAGCCGACGTAGGCGACCGCGGCCGGCAGAATGCCCCCGGCGAGCGTGCCGCCCGCCAGTGCCAGGGTGAGCGGCCGGTTGGTGCTCCACACCAGTTCCAGCGCGCGGCGGCTGTAACGGAACACGCCGAAGAAGCCGCGCAGCGTGGTCGGATCCTGCACCGCCTTGAACAACCCCTGGGCCTGGCGCGGCGGGTGTACCGGGGTCGCCATCAGGAAGGTCGTTCAGGAGCGCCCGGCGGCGGGCACGGCAGCATTGCCGGAGGCTGGCTGCGGGTGATGAGACGCGACCCGCGCCGCATGAACACGTAACCGTAGATCCACGAGACCAGCACCGCCACGCGGTTGCGGAAGCCGACCAGCACCGTGATGTGCAAGGCGAGCCATGCCAGCCAGGCGAGGAAGCCGCCGAAGCGCAGTGGCCCGATTTCCACCACCGCGCGCGACTTGCCCACGGTGGCCATCGAACCGTAGTCGTGGTAGCGGAAGCCGGCGGCGCGGGCGCCGCTGCGGCCGCGCACCTCCGCATCGATCACGCCGGCAACATAGCGCCCCATCTGCAGCGCGCCCTGCGACACCCCCGGCACCTGACGGCCGGCGGTATCGGTCAGACTCGCGGCATCCCCGATCACGAACACCTCCGGGTGTGCCGGCAGCGAGCAGTCCGGCGCCACGGCCACCCGCCCGCCGGGACCGGCGGGGATTGCGAGGCGCGTGACCAGCGGCGCAGCCTTGACCCCCGCGGCCCAAATGACGTTGTAGCTCCTGATGAAGTCGCTGCCGGCTTCCACCCCGTCGGGCAGCACCTGCGTCACCGGCGCCCCGAGTCGTACCTCGACGCCGAGCGCGTGCAGCTGTGCCAGCGCGCGCGCCGAGGAATCCTCCCTGAAGGCCGGCAGCAGGCGCGGGCCGGCCTCGATGAGCAGTACGCGCGCGCGGCGGGTGTCCGCCACGCGAAAATCCCGCGGGATCACGTCGACCGCGAGCTCCTTGATGGCGCCGGCGAGCTCCACCCCCGTGGGTCCCCCGCCGACGATGACGAAGGTGAGCAGCGCGGCGCGTTCCTCGACGTCCGTCTCGATCTCGGCGCGCTCGAACGAGCGCAGCAGGCGCGAGCGGATGAAGGTGGCGTCTTCCACCTCCTTCATACCCGGGGCGAGTGCGCGCCAGTCTTCGTGGCCGAAGTAGTTGTCCACCGCGCCCGGAGCGAGGATGAGATAGTCGTAGGGGATATGGCGCTCCGCGGCGAGCAGCAGGCGCGCGGTCAGATCGATGCCACTGACCTCCGCGAGCATGACGCTGGCGTTCTTCTGGTGCCGCAGCACGGTGCGGATCGGCTGCGCGATGTCGGCGGGCGCGAGCGCGGCGGAGGCGACCTGGTACAGCAGTGGCTGGAACAGGTGATAGTTGTTGCGGTCGATGACCAGCACGTCGGCCGGCGTGCGGCTCAGGGCCTTGGCGGCGAACAAGCCGCCGAAGCCGCAGCCCACGACCACGATGCGCGCCCGACCCGCAGTTGCCAACGACGCCTCCCGAGACCCCTAGTACGTCCCCCGTACTTAAGCTGGGGATGATTACCAGCTATTCCAGTGCGGATCTATCGGTGCGACGGCAAAGATTGTCGACCCAGGTTTCGCACAGCGACACCCCCTCGGCGGGGCGGAAGTTGCCCGGCTCCAGGCACCACTCGAGCCACAGCCCGTCCAGCAGCGCGGTGAGGCCGATGGCGGCGAGCCGCAGGTCGACCCGGGCGTGCGGGCGTTCCTCCTTGAGCAGGTCGCTGAGCATGCTGCGCAGCAGCTGCACATACCCCTCGTAGGTCTCGCGGTGCACGCGCTGGATGAGACGTGAATGGCGGTACATGCCCCAGAACACCACCCAGACCGCGAGCACGTCCTGATCCAGATTCGGCGGAGAGAACGAGGCCTCCAGGAACGCGTGCATGCGCGCGCGCGGCGTGGCCGGGGCCCGCTCCACCGCCGCGATGAAGCCTGCGACGAGTTCGCTGTTGAAGTGCCGGTAGGCCGCCGCGATCAGCTCATCCTTGTTGGGGAAGTGATGGTTGATCAGTCCCACCGACACCCCCGCCTGGGTACTGATGGTGCGGATCGACAGTCCCTCGTGACCGTAGCGTTTCAGGCACTCGATCGTGGCCGCCACCAGCGCCTGGCGGCGCTGCTCTGGCAGCTGGCGCTCGAAGCGCGGCTTGCCGCCGCGCGGCTTGTCGAGCGCATTTACCGGCACGCGGCGCTCCGCGTCACAGCGTCCATGCCGTGGGGCGCGCTCATGCCACCCGCCGCAGCCGCCCGTGCTGGAAATCGCTGAGCACCTCATGCGCCGCGTTATGTCCGGGCGCCCCGGTCACCCCGCCGCCCGGGTGCGTGCCGGCCCCGCACATGTAGAGGCCGCGCAGCGGGCCGCGGTAGTTGCCGTAGCCGAGCATCGGGCGCGCGGAGAACAGCTGGTCCAGGCTGAGCACGCCGTGCATGATGTCGCCGCCGACCAGGCCGAAGGTGCGCTCAAGATCCAGCGGACTCATGATCTGTCGGCCGAGCACGGCGGCCTTGAAGTTCGGCGCGTAGGCGTTGACGGTGTCGATCATCAGATCGGCGACCGTCTCGCGGTGCGCATCCCAGGATTGCCCGTTCGGCAGCGTCGGGGCGACGTGCTGGCAGAAGAGGCTTGCCACGTGCTGCCCGGGCGGCGCCAGCGAGTCATCCAGGGTCGAGGGGATCACGAGTTCCACGATCGGCTGGCGCGACCACCCGTGCAGACGGGCGTCGAAGTAGGCGCGCTCCATGTAGGCGAGCGTCGGGGCGATGATGATGCCCGCGGTATGGTGGTCCGCCAGCTGCCTGCCGGGCAGGCAGCTGAAGTCCGGCAGCTCCCGCAGCGCCACGTTCATGCGGAAGGTGCCCGAGCCGCAGCGATAGTGGCTCATGTGCTCGCGGAACTCCGGCGGCAGCGCCGCCGGCGCGAACATGTTCATGTACAGCAGCTTCGGGTTGAGGTTGGAGATGACCGCGGACGCACGCAGCGTCTCGCCCGACTCGGTGACCACGCCGACCGCGCGGTCGCCCTCGACCAGCACCTCGCGCACCGGCGTACCGACGCGGATCACGACGCCGCGGGCGGCGGCGCAGCGCGCCATGGCCTGGGTGATGGCCCCCATGCCGCCGATGGCGTGGCCCCAGGCGCCGCGCTTGCCGTTCACCTCACCGAACACGTGGTGCAGCAGCACGTAGGCGGAGCCGGGCGAATACGGGCTCGCGTAGTTGCCGACGATGCCATCGAAACCGTACACGGCCTTGATTGGGTCGCTCTCGAACCAGCCGTCGAGGTAGTCCCCGGCGGACATCGAAAACAGCGCCAGCAGCTCGCGCCGCTGCGTCATGTCGAGCTGGCGCAGACGGCCGCCGAAGCGCGCCGCGCGTACCAGCTCGGGCAGCGCCGTGCGCCAGCTGCCCTGCAGCACGTTCGGCGGCGTCGTGAGCACGATGTCGCGCAGCACGTCCGCGATGCTCTCGAGGCGCTCCGCGTAATCGGCCAGCCGCGAGGCGTCGCGCGCCGAGAAGCGCGCCACCTCCTCCTGGGTGCGTCCGCCGCCGCTGAGGAGGTAGCGGCCGTCCGCGGTGGGCAGGAAGTTGGCCACCCGCCGCTCGACCACCTTGAGGCCGTGGCCGGGCAGGTCCAGGTCGCGGATCACCTTGGGATTCAACAGCGAGACGGTGTAGGAGGCGACCGAGTTGCGGAACCCGGGATGGAACTCCTCGGTGACCGCCGCGCCGCCGACGACCTCGCGCCGCTCCAGCACGGTGACCTTGAGGCCCGCCGCGGCCAGATAAGCTGCGCACACCAGGCCGTTGTGACCGCCGCCGACGATCAGCGCATCGCAGCGGCCGTCACCGCCTTCAGCCATGACTCCAACCTCGCGGCGGCGCGTGCGGCAGCGTGCTCTCGGGAATCAGCCCGCGCATGCGTCGGGCGAAGCTGCGCAGGCACACCTCGCCGTCGCTCAGGGGACCGGAGGAATAGCTGCTGGAGGCCATGCCGGCCTGCACGCGCTCGATGAGCGTCTTGTCCTCGAGGCTCACGCGGCGGTTGATGCGCCAGTTGAGGTAGCGCGCGGCGCGCATCTCGCGGCTGACATCCGGGTGCACGTAGGCAATCTCGCGGATCAGCGTCTCGGTCGCGGAGACCGGGATGAACTGCATGAAATCGACCTGGTCGGGATAGATGTCCAAGGCGACGTTCGGCCAGAACTTGAAGTAAGTCCACAGCCGCTGGCGCTCGGGCGGCAGATGCTCCACCTTCGGCAGGAAGTGCTGGTAGAGACGCTCGGACCAGTTCGCGGAGGGCGTGTCGCGCAGCGTGCCCCACATCTTGTCGATCCAGGGCCGCGCCTCGATGCCGTAGCCCTTGCCGAACAGCCGCGTGAGTCCCGGGTGCGCGACGTTGATGTGCAGCCCGTCGGAGAAGTTGTCGGCGACATTCTTCCAGTTCACCGGCCGCGGGCGCAGCGACACGCGACCCATGGGGACGAGGTCCTCGAAGCGATAGGGCTTCATCTCGTGCAGGTAGGGTGCGGCCATGTCCCGCACGCTGGGCAGCCCGGGAGCGAAGCGCACGAAGATGAAGCCCAGGAAAACCTCGTGCTCGAGGGTGGCCAGCCCGTGGCGCGCGGGGTCGACGCTCTTGAAGCTGTCGCGATTGGGGATGGCCACGAGGCGGCCGTCCAGGCCGTAGGTCCAGGCGTGGTAGGGGCAGGTGATGCGCTTGCCACAGTGCCCCTTGGGGCCATCCAGCAGGCGCGCCGCCCGGTGGCGGCAGACGTTGTGGAAGGCGTTTACGCCGCCGTCCTCGGCGCGGATGACGACCACGGACTCGCCGAAGAACTCGAACGTGTGGAAGTCACCCGCCTTGGGGATGTCGCTCAGGTGACAGACGACCTGCCAGCTGTTGCGGAAGATCGCCTGCTTCTCGTGCTCGAAGAATTCCGCGTCGTGGTAGATCCACGCGGGCAGGCTTGAGCCGTCCAGGTCGGCAGTCTGGGCAGCGTCGACACGGTGCAGATGAGCGCTTTTCATGGCACGTCCGGGAGGGTGGGCGTTGTTGAACGATCGTACAACAAGCCCCGTGGGCACGCAATATCGGAGCGCGGCAGTTAAATGTGGCGCGGCCCGCTTTGTGAGGCAGAATTGCCGCGCCCACCCCAGGAGCAGCCGGGAAGCCATGCCGATCGCCACTGCCGACATTGCGCATCTTATCCAGTCCGCGGTCGCCCCGGTATTCCTCCTGACAGGCGTGGCCGCAACGCTGAGCGTGCTCACCAACCGCCTGGCGCGCATCGTGGATCGCGCGCGCACCCTGGAGACGCGGCTGGAGAGCCAGCACGGCAAGACCAAGCAGCTGCACGCGGATCTGGGGGTGCTCGCACGGCGCGCGCGCTACATCAACTTTGCGATCTCGCTGTGCGCGATCGCGGCGGTCCTGGTCGCGCTGGTGGTCGTGACCCTGTTCGCCAATGCCTTCTTCGGGCTGGGCCTGGCCGGCCTCATCGCCTCCCTCTTCGTCGGCTCCCTCCTGGTGCTGAGCGCCGCCTTCATCGCCTTTTTCATCGAGGTGCGCTACGCCACCGCGGCGCTGCGCATCGGCACCCCCCACATCTAGGCCTCCCAGGCCGCCGCGCGGCAAAACAAGGCAACCGCAGGGCGGATCTGCTACCCTGCGCACCCTTTTTTGGACACGCCCTGACAAGGGCGGCGGGCCCGTTTGCCCGCGAAGGAACGCAGCCGCCATCGGCCGCGCAGGCAACCATGAACCGCCCGATCCGCAACATCGCCATCATCGCCCACGTGGACCACGGCAAGACCACCCTGGTCGACTGCCTGCTGAAGCAGTCCGGGACCTTCGCCGCCCACGAGCGCATGGGCGAGCGCATCATGGATTCGAACGACATCGAGCGCGAGCGCGGCATCACCATCCTCGCCAAGAACTGCGCCATCGAGTACGGCGGCACGCGCATTAACATCGTCGACACCCCGGGACATGCTGACTTCGGCGGCGAGGTCGAACGCGTGCTGTCGATGGTGGACGGGGTGCTGCTGCTGGTCGATGCGGTCGAAGGACCGATGCCGCAGACGCGCTTCGTCACGCGCAAGGCGCTCGCGCTGGGGCTCAAGGCGATCGTGGTGGTCAACAAGATCGACCGCCCCGGCAGCCGCCCCGCCTGGGTGATCGATCAGACCTTCGATCTGTTTGATAAGCTCGGCGCCAGCGATGCGCAGCTGGACTTCCCGGTGATCTACGCGTCCGCGCTGCAGGGCTGGGCGAGCACCGACTACACCGAGCGCCGCCCGGACATGTCAGCACTCTTTGAGGCGATCCTGACGCACGTGCCGCCACCGGCGGCCCAGGCGGACCTGCCGCTGCAGCTGCAGGTGTCAACCCTGGACTACAACTCCTACGTGGGCCGCATCGGCATCGGCCGCATCCGCCGCGGCGTGGTGCGCCCCGGGGAGACCGTGGCCCTGCGCTACGGCCAGGAGGACCGCGGGACCGCGAAGATCGCCCAGGTGCTCGCCTTCACCGGCCTGCAAAGAAGCCCTGTCGAGGAAGCGAGTGCCGGGGACATCGTCGCCGTCACCGGCATCGAGGATGTGAACATCGGACTCACCCTCTGCGATCCGGAACACGCCGAAGGCCTGCCGCCCATCAGCGTTGATGAACCGACGCTCGCGATGAACTTCCAGGTGAACAACTCCCCGCTCGCAGGCCGCGAAGGCAAGTTCGTCACCAGTCGTCAGATCCGCGAGCGTCTCTACCGCGAGCTGCAGAGCAATGTCGCGCTGCGCGTCGAGGACACCGAGGAGCCGGACGTGCTGCGCGTTTCCGGCCGCGGCGAGCTGCACCTCACCATCCTCATCGAAAACATGCGTCGCGAGGGCTACGAACTCGCAGTCTCGCGCCCGCAGGTGCTGACCAAGCTCGTCAACGGTGAGGTGCACGAGCCCTACGAAGCACTCACCGTCGACATCGAGGACAGCCACCAGGGCGCCGTCATGGAAGCTCTGGGCACGCGGCGCGCCGAGCTCACCGACATGAGCGTGGACGGCAACGGGCGCGCGCGTCTGGAGTACCGCGTGCCGGCACGCGGCCTCATCGGCTTTCAGGGCGAGTTCATGACCCTCACGCGCGGTACCGGACTCATCAGTCACATCTTCGACGGCTTCGCGCCGGTGAAGGGGGAGATCCCCGACCGCCACAACGGCGTGCTCATCAGCAACGAGAACGGCGACTCCGTCGCCTACGCGCTCTTTAACCTGCAGGAGCGCGGCCGCCTGTTCATCGGACACGGCGAGAAGCTCTACGAGGGCATGATCATCGGCATCCACAGCCGCGACAACGACCTCGTCGTGAACCCGATCAAGACCAAGAAGCTCACCAATATCCGCGCCGCCGGCAAGGACGAGGCGATCCTGCTGACGCCGCCAATCGAACTCACCCTCGAGTATGCGGTCGAGTTCATCGCCGATGACGAACTCGTCGAAGTGACGCCCACTTCGATCCGCATCCGCAAGCGCTTCCTCAAAGAAACCGATCGCAAGCGCGCCTCGCGCAGCGACGCGGTGCTGATCGCCTAACGCTCCGCGTCGCACCCGCGTTGCGCTGCGTGTGCTGCACGTGCACATCCGGCGCCCGCGGCTGTTTTGCGTTGGACACACAGCGCTCGCATAATTGCGCGCGAGAGCCGCACGACCGGACCTGCGCTGGCAGCGCTGAGCGTGCACGGCGGGAGAGTTCAGGTGCACGCAGAATTTCCGCTGCAGCGCGACCAGCTGATCGCCTGCCGGACGGGCGGAAACCACACCCCCACTCTTCGTGAAGGACCCCTCCCCCGTCGCGCACGCGCCCAGTGGTTAGCTCAGGAGCAGCCGGTCGGGGGCTCGACGTGCCCGGCACCGGGCGCTCCTCTCACAATAATCCGAACATTCCCGGGAGACAGTCATGTTAAAACCTGCGAAACGAGCAGTTTTGCCGATCGCCGTGAGCTTCTGCCTTGTGTCTGCGATCGCGGTTGCAGGCGAGGGCGACGAAGGCGAGCGCCCCACGCAAGCGTGCGCCGGCCTGCCCAATCATCATCAGCTGCAGAACGCCCTGGAGAGCGCGCGCGCCCAGAGCAACGGCGGCTTCAATCTGGACATGTGGGGCACGGTCGTGAACCGCGACGGCGTGGTATGCGCGGTCGCCTTCACCGGGACTAACCGCGGCTCGCAGTGGCCGGGCAGCAGGGTCATCTCGGCGCAGAAGGCAAATACGGCCAATGCCTTCAGCCTTCCCGGCCTGGCTCTGTCCACCGCCAACCTGTATGCCGCGGTGCAGCCTGGAGGCACGCTTTACGGACTGCAGCACAGCAATCCGGTCGACCCGGCCGTTGCCTATCGCGGGCCGGCCTCGAACTTTGGCCAGGACGACGATCCGATGATCGGTCGCCGGATCGGCGGCGTAAACGTCTTTGGCGGGGGGCTGGGGCTGTACAACTCGAAGGGCGTGCTCGTCGGCGGCGTCGGCGTGAGTGGCGACACGTCCTGCGCGGACCACAACATCTCCTGGCGCACCCGCCACGCCCTGAACCTCGACTTCGTGCCCGCAGGCGTGAGCAGCAAGTCCGACGACAACATCAACTACCAGGGGCTCGTTGCGGTACCCAGCGTGCCGAATGATTTCTCGCACCCGATCTGCAAGATCGGCGGCGTCGATGGCGTATCCGCGATCAGCGCGGCACTCCCGGCGGTGCAAAAGGTTCAGCCCTAGGCGCGGCCGCGCGCGCTGGCGTCCGCGCGCCGCACTTTGCGAGGCGGGCCCGTGCAGGGGGCCCGCCTCGCCGCGGCTTCGCCGCCCCCTCAAGCGGGACGGGTCGGGCTGCCCGGTGAATGTTGCGCCGCGCCAGATTGCCGCATCACGCCCAACCGCACCCGCCGCCGGGGGTGCAAAACGGCCCGCTCGCGCTAAGGCTCGCGGCTGCCGGTCATGTCGATGAAGCGCAGGAACTCTGCGCGCGTGCGCGCGTCGCTGCGGAACACGCCCGTCATGCGGCTCGTGACCATCGAGACGTTGCGCTTGTGCACCCCGCGTGTGGTCATGCACTCGTGCACGGCCGAGACCACCACGCCGACGCCGCGCGGCTTGAGCACCTCGGTGATGCAGGTGGCGATTTGCGCCGTCAGTTTCTCCTGCACCTGAAAGCGCCGTGCATAACCATCCACGACGCGCGCGAGCTTGCTGATACCCACTACCTTGTTCGCCGGCAGGTAGCCCACGTGCACGCGCCCGATGATCGGGGCCATGTGATGTTCGCAGTGCGACTCGAAGGAGATGTCGCGCAGCACGATCAGCTCGTCGTAGCCACCGACTTCCTCGAAGGTACGCCTGAGGTAGGCGGCCGGATCGATCCCGTAGCCGGAGAACCAGTCCCGGTAAGCGTCCACGACGCGCTGCGGGGTGTCCTGAAGTCCCTCGCGGCGCGGATCCTCGCCCGCCCAGCGCAGCAGCGTGCGCACCGCACCCTCCGCGGCCCGCCGTGAAACCTTAGCTCGAGCGCTCCCCATCGTGATGCCTCCCGCAGGCGCGGCCTGTTGCGGCCGACCGCCATCTCGGGCGCGAGTGTAGCGTGCGCGGGCGCACGGCGCGCGCGGCTCAGCCGAGCCAGTGGAGCATGCCGAGATTGAGGGCGAGACTGCAGCCGCCCACCAGCGTTGCCACCACGAAACCTGCGGCCAGCGGCCGCCAGCCGATGCGCCACATGTCGGTGAACGACACCGACAGTCCCACCGCCGTCATGCCGCAGGTGAGGAACAGATCCGAGGCCGTGTAGCCGGTGTTGACCAGGGCCTGCCAGCCGCCGCCATTGAGAAACAGCGCATCGCCGGCGGTGCGCACGGCGATGAAGGCGATGAAGGCGAGCACAAAGAACGGCACCAGTGAAGTGCGAACGTGCGCCCCGGGGGCGCGCGCGGCCGGGTCCGCGGCGAGTTCGCGCGCCTCATGCCGCTGCGTGAGCCACGCCGCCACCGGCACCAGCACCGCGATGGACAGGTTGCGCAGCAGCTTCGCGACGCTCGCGGCGGCCAGCGCCTGCGGCGCCGAGGCCTGTTGCGAGTACATGAGGGCCGAACCGATCACCTGGGAGGTATCGTGGATGGCCGTGCCGAGGAACACCCCGGCGTGCACCGGGGAACCGGCGAAGAAGTAGCCCGCGACCCACGGATACAACAGCATCGCGATGCAGCCAAAGAGCACCACGCACGTCACGGCGAATGCGGTCTCCGCCGAGCGGGCGCGGATCACGGGCGACATCGCGACCACCGCGGTACAGCCGCACACCGCCGTACCGATGGCCAGCAGGTACCCCAGACGCCGCGGAACGCCCAGCGTACGCGAGACCGCGATGCCGCCACCGAGCGCCACCGCGAGGCACACCAGTGCCACGGGCAGCGCGGTGGCGGCGATCGCCGTGGCGCCGCCGAGGGTAAGCCGCAGGCCCACCAGCGCGATGCCCACGCGCAGCAGGCGATGCATGGTCCAGTTCAGTCCCGCGGTCGCCCACGCAGGCACGCCGATGCTGTTGCGCCAGAGCATGCCGAGCAGCACCGCGCACATGACGGGACTCAGGGGAACCTTGGGCAGGCCGGCCGCGCCCTGCGCAAACTGCTGCGCCATGGCGCGCGCCACCGCGGCGAGCGCGATCGCGATGAGCACGCCGGGAACCGCCTGGCGCGCCCGGGACAGGCCCGGAGCGCACGCCCGGTAGAGCGTGCCCACGACTACAGCGACAGGCGGTGTTCGACCGCAGGCGCCTGCGCGCGGCGCTTGAGGAGCATGCGGTCGTTAAGTTCAGCGATCGCCTGACTGCCGGTGCGCACGAAGAGGAACGGCAGCACGCCGTGCACCAGGCACGCGAAGCCGGCGAAGATCATGCGGGTGCCGAATACGACCGCGGTGCCGAAGTGCTCGACGTAGCTCTCCCCGACGCTGGCGGGGTGTTCGGTAAAGGGGCGCAGCGGATGCATCAGCTGATCCTAGCCCCAGTGCCGCGCTACGTGGTTGCGAAGGTATGGTAAAGAGGGGGGACTTGCGCAACAATGTTGCGCAATATCGGCTTCCAAAGAAACGGTGTTTCATGGATAAGCTCGATGCCAAAATCCTGGACCTCCTGCAGGGCAACGGTGAGCTGAGCGCCGCCGAGATCGCCGACCGCGTCGGACTCTCCAAGGCCCCCTGCTGGCGGCGCATCCAGAAGCTGCAGGCCGACGGGGTGATCCGCCAGCGGGTGGCGCTGCTGGATGCACACGCGCTCAACGTCGGCACCACGGTGTTCGTGACCCTCAAGACCGGCAATCACAGCGAGGCGTGGTTCCAGCGCTTCGTGCGCGCGGTGCGCGACATCCCCGAGGTGACCGAGATCCACCGCATGAGCGGCGATGTCGACTACCTCATCCGTATCGTGGTGCCCGACATCGATGCCTACGACGTGGTCTACAAGCGCCTCATCGCTGCGGTCGAGTTCCAGGACGTGAGCGCAAGTTTCGCGCTCGAGACGATCAAGTACACGACCGCCCTGCCCCTGTGTTACCTCAAGCTCGAGTGAGCTTCGGTGTAGGCCGCCGGTGCCGCCCCCTCGGTGGTGTTGTCGCGGATGATCTCGGCAATGCGTGCCTTGACCTCGCCGTTGTCCATCTCGTACACGTCCGTGCTCAGCACCGGCTTCTCGTGCGCCCGCTGCGCGAGTGCGGGCCCGGAGGTGTCCACGGTGGTGACGCTGACGCGCGTTGAGAGTCCGATGCGCAGCGGGTGCGCCTTCAGTTCCTGGGGGTCCAGCTCGATGCGCACCGGCACGCGCTGCACCACCTTGATCCAGTTGCCGGTGGCGTTCTGTGCGGGCAGGAGCGCGAAGGCAGCCCCGGTGCCCAGGCCGACCCCGGCAACCGTGCCGTGGTACTCGACGCTGCCGCCGTAGAGATCGGCCACCACCGTGACCGGCTGTCCGATGCGCATGCGCGTCAGCTGCACCTCCTTGAAATTGGCCTCCACGCGCAGCCGCTCGAGCGGCACGAGCGCCATGAGGGGTGCGCCGGGGGCGATGCGGTCGCCGAGCTGCGCTGCGCGCCGCGCGACGTAGCCGGATACCGGGGCGCGCACACTCGTGCGCTTCAGGTTAAGCCAGGCCCGCTCCACCTGCGTGGCCGCCGCCTGCACGTCCGGGTTGTCCGCGACCCCGGTGCGGCCAACGAGCGCGGTGCTGGCGGCCAGGTTCTTCTGCGCCGCCGTGAGGGCCTCGCGAGCCGCGCTCAGTGCATCGCGCGCATGCCCCAGTTCCTCGCTGGATACCGCGCCGGTGGCGGCCAGGTCCTTGCGCCGATTGAAATCCGACTCGGCGCGCGTCAGATCCGAGCGGCGCTGGCCGACCACGGCCTGCAGCTGATCGCGGGTGGCAAACACCGTGCGCGTCTGGCGCACCGTGCGCGCGAGTTGCTGTTCGGCGTCCTGCAGTGCGATGCGCAGGTCGGTCGGATCGAGCCGGATCAGCTCCTGCCCGGCACTGACCAGATCGGTCTCATCCGCATCGATGCTGACCACGGTGCCGTTCACCTGCGGCATGACGTTCACCAGATCCCCGGCGACGTAGGCGTCATCGGTGCTCTGGTAGTGACTGGCGTACAGCACCCACCACAGCGCCACGAGGATCGCCGCGACGAGCGCCGCCGCCGTGAGGGAAAGCAACCACTTCTGCCGCCGCCGGCGCTGCAGCTGCGCGGCGGTGGGCGCGGTTTCGACCAGGGCGTCCATGTACGGGTACTCGTCCTTAAGGCAATGATCCGCGGCCGTCAGCCTGCCGGCGCTACGTAGCCGCCGCCCAGCGCGCGCACCAGATCGACGCTGTAGCTGAGGCGGCGCGCCTGCAACTCCGCGCGCAGCGTCTGGGTGAGCAGCACCTGGTTCTGGCTCGAGAGCACGCTCAGGTAGTTGTCGAGCCCGGCGCGATAACGCTGACTGGTGAGGTCGTACGAGCTTTGCGCCGCATCGAGCGCGGTTTGCTGCTCGAGGGTCTCACGCTCCAGCGCCCGCCAGTTGGTGACGACGTCGGCGACCTCACGCACCGCATCGAGCAGCGTCTGGTTGTACTGTCCGACGGTGGAATCAAGCTGCGCCTGGCGGCCGTAGAGCTCTCCGCGCAGCGCGTCACGGTTGAACACCGGCAGGTGCACCGCCGGGGTGACTCCGACGATCCGGGACGACGCATCGAACAGCTGCGCCAGGCCGATCGCCTGGAAGCCCGCGAAGGCGGTGAGGTTCACGTTAGGGTAGAAGTCCGCCTCCGCGGCCTTGATGCCGCGGCTCGCGGACTCGACCTGCAAGCGCGCCGCGGCCACGTCCGGACGCCGCCCCAGCAGATCCGCCGGCAGCGTCGAGGGCAGCACCAGGTCCAGCGGGGCGTTGAGTTGCGGCCGCTGGATGCGTTGGCCGCGGTCCGGGCCGGCACCGACCAGGTCGGCGAGCTGATTGCGCGCCAGTTGCACGCCGTTTTCCACGAACGAGAGGGCGGCGCGGGTGAGCGCCACCGTGCCCTCGGACTGCTTCACACGCGCGGTGTTCTCCAGGCCTGCACTCACGCGCTGCTGCGTCAGCTCGAGAATCGCGCTCTGCTGCTTGAGGTTATCGTTGGTGACATCGAGCAGGCCGTACTGCAGGTCCAGCTGGACATAGGCGCGCACCACCGCCACCGCCAGTGCCAGGCGCGCCGCCTCACGATCCGCCGCCGCCGCCTGCTCGCCGGCACGCGCGGCCGCGATCAGTGCCCGGTTACGTCCCCAGAAGTCCAGGTCCCAGCTGAAATCCACCGCGGCGCGCCCATCGGTCGAATAAGAGCCGGCAAGCGGCGCCGGGTAAAGACCGTGCTCCGAGTAGCGCTGGCGCGTGACCTCGCCGTTGAGGGCCACCTGGGGCGCGCGTGCGCCCTGGGCGAATACGGTCTGCGCCTGGGCGGCGCGCAGCCGCGCCTGCGCGATCTCAAGACTCGGACTGCCGGCGAGCGCCTCATCCACGAGCGCATCCAGCTGCGGGTCGCCGTAGCTGCGCCACCACTGGTCCGCCGGCCAGGCGGCCGCATCAAGCTTCGCGGCCTGCAGCGTCTGCGCGGCGGCGAGGTCCTGCGCCTTAAGCTGCGGCGCCGGCTTCCAGTCGCCGCGATCGACGCAGGCGCTCAGCAGGAGGGCCAGCGCCACGAAAAGCAGGGAACGGGGAGTCATGATTTTGCACCTGTACCGGTGTGTCGATTGTCCCCCTCGCCCAGGCCGTTATCGATCATCCGTCCGAGGTAGCTCTTTAGCGCCTCGATCTCTGTGGCATTAAATCCCGCCAGGTGCTCCTCGAGCACCCGCGCGGCCGCCGCGGCCAGTCGCGGCAACTGCGCACGACCGCTCGGCGCCAGGCGCAGGACCACGGCACGCCGGTCTTCGCGGCTGCGCTCGCGTCGCACCAGGCCCTTGCCTTCGAGGCGGTCGACGATGCGGGTCATGGCGCCGGTGTCGTAGTGCATGAAGCGGCACAGCTCCGCCGCCGTGCGCGCCGAGCCCTCGGCCAGGTGCTTGAGCACGGCATACTGCATGCCGCTGATTCCGAAGCGCGCAAGCTTGGTGTCCAGCCCCGAGAGCAGCGAGGCACGGGCGCGGCCCATGAGGTAGCCGACGCTCAATCCCTCTTCCGAGGGTTGCGGCGCCGCAACGGGCTCGGCTTTGATGGGGCTTCTGCGAAGCATGCGTGCGGCTTGCTATCCTATGGCTGCCGGGGAGATTACTGCCAATGATAATACTGCCTCGGCAGGTATTTGTCGATTGAAAGGACGCGCGTGATCAGCCGAGTTCCCCTGCCATCGTTGACGGCAGCGATGCTGCGGCGCACTGCCATCACCGCCCTGCTGGGCGCCCTGGGGGCCTGCGGCTCCCACAGCGCTCCCCCGGTCCCGCCGCCGCCACAGGTGGGCGTGCTCGCTGCCCATGCGCAGTCGGTGCCGCTGACGCGCAGCCTGGTCGGACGCCTGTCGGCGACGCGCTCGGCGGACGTGCGGGCGCGCGTGGCGGGGGTGCTACTGAAGCGCCTGTACAAGGAAGGCTCGGACGTCAAGGAGGGACAGCCGCTGTTCCAGATCGATCCGGCGCCGCTGCGCGCCGCGCTCGAGGGCGCCCAGGCGCAGCTGGCGCAGGCGGAGGCGCAGGCGACGAACGCCCACATCACCGCCCAGCGGGCCCGCGAGCTCATCGCGAGCGCACTGGTGTCGCGCTCGGACCTGGACAACGCGGAAGCCGCCGAGCGTTCGACCGCGGCCGCCGTGCAGCAGGCGCGCGCCGGCGTCGGTACCGCGCGCATCAACCTCGGCTACGCGAGCGTCACCAGTCCCATTGCGGGCCGCGCCGGACAACAGGGAGTGACCGAGGGCGCCCTGGTCGGCGCGGGTACCGCGACGCTGCTCACCACGGTCGAACAGATCGATCCGATCTACGTGAATTTCGATCAGCCGGCGATCGACATCGAGCGCCTGCAGCGCGCGCAGTCGAGCGGCGACGTCACGGTGGCCGCTGGCAACCAGGCCACCGTGCAGCTGCTGCTCGAGGATGGCACCCCCTACCCGCACACCGGCACGCTCGACTTTCACGACCTGAGCGTCGATCCGGCCACCGGTGCGGTGGCGCTGCGCGGCATCGTCCCGAATCCCGACCGCGTGCTGCTGCCGGGCATGTTCGTGAACGTGCGCCTGACCTCCGGAGCGGTGAACCGCGGCTTCCTGGTGCCCCAGGCGGGACTGCAGCGCGACAGCACCGGCCCCTACGTGCTCGTCGCCGGGAGCGATGACAAGGTCGTGCTGAAACGCGTGCGGGTCGACGGACAGCACGGCCAGGACTGGATCGTCACCGACGGGCTCACCGAGGGTGACCGCATGATTCTCTCCGGCACGCAAAACGCGCGGCCCGGGTCCGTCGTGGCGGCGGTGCCCTACCCGGCGCAGGCAGATGCATCGCAGGGGGCCGCCCCGGCGGCAGCCGCTCCGGGTCGCTAACGAGCCATGCCGCAATATTTCATTGATCGCCCGGTATTCGCCTGGGTACTGGCGATCCTCATCACCCTCGGCGGTCTCCTCGCACTGACGCGGCTGCCGGCGGAGGCGTATCCGCAGATCGCACCCCCGCAGGTGTCAGTGTCCGCGACCTACCCCGGCGCCAGCGCCGCGACCGTCGAGACCACGGTGACGCAGGTCATCGAGCAGCAACTCACCGGCCTCGATCACCTGCTGTACTTCACCTCGCAGTCCGCCTCCGACGGCTCGGCCGCCATCACCCTCACCTTCGAGAACGGCACCAACGCGGACATCGCCGCGGTGCAGACGCAGAACCGCGTCACGCTGGCCGCGCCGCGCCTGCCGGCGGAAGTGAATCAGCAGGGCATCCGCATCGCCAAGGTGAGCGCGGGATTCCTGGGCGGCATCGGCCTGCGTTCGGCTCCCGGCGGGCCGAGCCCGGAGGAGCTGAACAACATCGTCGCCTCGCGCGTGCTGGACCAGATCCAGCGCCTTCCCGGAGTCGGCGCGGTGGTGCAGTTTGGCTCCGAGTACGCGATGCGCATCTGGCTCAATGCCGACAAGCTGCGCGCCTACAACCTGTCGGCCGCGCAAGTGCTGGCCGCAGTGCAGGCGCAGAATGCCCAGTTCGCCTCCGGCGCGATCGGCTCGCAGCCGGCGGCGCCGGGTCAGGGCACGACCGCGACGGTCACGGCCGAGGGGCGCTTCAGCTCCCCCGAGCAGTTCGAGAACATCCTGCTGCGCACCGAACCGAATGGTGCGTCCGTGCGGCTGAAGGATGTGGCGGTGGTCACCCTGGGGGCGGCGCAATACGGCTTCGAAACCAACGTCGGCGCGACCCCGGTGGCGGCCTTCGGCATCCAGCTGTCCCCTGAGGCCAACGCGCTCGAGGTCGGCAAGGCCGTGTCGGCCAAGATGAACGATATCCTGCCGAGCTTTCCGGCGGGCGTGAGCTGGTTCTGGGCGTTCGATTCGACGACCTTCATCAAGGTCGCGATCCGCGAGGTCGCCATCACGCTCATCGAGGCGGTGGCGCTGGTGTTCCTCGTGATGCTGGTGTTCCTGCAGAACTTCCGCGCCACCCTGATTCCGACCCTGGTGGTGCCGACGGCGTTGCTGGGGACGCTGCTCGGGATGTATGCAGTGGGCTTCTCGATCAACCAGCTGTCGCTGTTCGCCATGGTGCTCGCGATCGGCATCGTGGTGGACGACGCGATCGTCGTCGTCGAGGCCGTCGAGCGGCTCATGCGCGAGGAGCACCTGAGCCCCAAGGAAGCCACGCGCAAGGCGATGCGCCAGATCACCGGCGCCATCGTCGCGATCACCTCGGTGCTCGCGGCGGTGTTCATTCCGAGCGCGCTGCAAAGCGGCAGCACCGGCGTCATCTATCGGCAGTTCGCACTCACCATCGCCCTCTCGATGGGATTCTCGGCGTTCCTGGCACTCTCCTTTACCCCGGCGCTGTGTGCCTCGCTGCTGACGCCCGAGCATCTGCGCGGCAACTTCTTCTTCAACTGGTTCAACCGTGCCTATGAGCGCGTGCGCGAGTCCTACGTGCACCGCGTGTTCCAGTCCGTGAGCCACGTGCCGCGCTGGATGGCGGCCTTTGCCGTCATGCTGGCGCTGGGTGCCTTCCTGCTGCTGAAGCTGCCGGGCAGCTTCGTGCCGGATGAGGACCAGGGTTACATGCTGGTGGATGTGCAGCTGCCCGCCGGTGCGACGCTGCCGCGCACCCGCGAGGTGATGCAGCGGATCAGCGCGATCCTCACGTCCAACCCGGCCGTGGCGAACGTCTTCATCATCGTCGGTTCGAGCTTCACCGGCAACGGCGAGAATGCCGGTCGCGCCTTCGTTCACCTCAAGCCCTGGGATGAGCGCAAGCAGACGGCCGGGGAGCTGATCCGCTGGGCCAACATGAGCTTCGCGCGCGAGATCCACGATGCGCGCGCCTTCGTGATCAACCTACCGACGATCCGTGGCCTGGGCGCGTTCGGGGGGTTCGATTTCTATCTGGAGGATCGCGCCGGCCTTGGCCGGGAAGCCCTCAACAGCGCCCAAGCCACCGTGCTCGACAAGGCCGCCCACAACGCCTCCCTGATCAGCGTACGGGCCAACCTGCTCTCGCCCTCGCCGCAGCTGAACCTGACGGTCGATCGGGTCCAGGCGCAGTCGATGGGGCTGTCGGCCAGTGACGTCTACACCGCGCTGCAGCTGATGCTGGCGCCGGT